>Ga0163144_10004535_pt1 | contig 31222 bp, 25 predicted proteins | sample OliLak19BULKMAT1_FD_123175 | JGI IMG/M metagenome (GOLD analysis project Ga0163144, IMG submission 123175) | Freshwater microbial mat bacterial communities from Lake Vanda, McMurdo Dry Valleys, Antarctica - Oligotrophic Lake LV.19.BULKMAT1 | ecosystem: Environmental > Aquatic > Freshwater >... | reverse complement strand
GCGATCAATGTTTCATTTTAACACTTATCTCAACGAATAATTGGGATTTATATATACCGTCTCAAAATCTTACAGTGCACGGTATTATTAATTGGACACGCATAGATGTCGATGGTGGATCTTCAATTTATACTTTTACTAAAGCACCGTAAGTAAAATCTAAAATTTCAAAAATCCTTTATACTTTAAGTAAAACTTTTTATGAAAATATTATCAACATTCTTCTCAATCTTATTAATTTCAATTGTTTGCAAAGCTCAATGCACCCAATGGCAACAAGTATTGCAAAACAATAAGAATCTATACGTTTTACCATTGCAGCAAACAATGCAATCTGACGGATCTACTTATTGTTCTGGGCAAACTACAGGAGATATTCAAGCTTTTGGCCGTACTATCATCCATTATGGACTAGCAAAGGCGCGTTCAACAGTTTATTTAAGTAAAATACGAAATAATGGCAGCCTAGCTTGGATTATACAATCAACAACTGATACTAGGGGAAACAGTTTCAGTATGCCGTATCCTGAATATATAGACGGTCGAATTGTTTTGAACTACACTGTTACAGGTAATCAAATTATGATAAATGGCACTACCCTTATCAATAATTTTGGGACTACTTGGTACGAAATACATATAGATACTGCAAGCGGTGAAATAAAAAAATCTATACCTATAATGTATAGTTACGGATCTGATTTAAATGATAATTTTACGAATTTTGTTAGTTATAATGACAAAAGAGCAAATTTGTTTGCAATAAATACAAAACGAAAAATTTATGATATGGCTGGCAAGGTGGTAGTTGACTCCACAGGATATAATGGCGCTCACATTATAGCTAAATATAATACAACACCCTTAACTTTAAAATCTTTCTCTATAATTAACAATGAAATAAATGGTTTGTATTCTAACACAGACTTTCAACGCATATTATCGCTAAATAATAATTATTTAATAGTTGGCACATTTTCAGATTCGACAATTAAAATAGCTGGTAAAACAATAAATAATATTACTTTCCAATATTCTGGAGGTAATTGTTTTGTTCTTGAACTAACATCTAATTTAAATTACGATAATTTTATAAAAATCAATAACTCTAACGATGTGTCTTTATTCGAATCTGTCATCATAAATGGGTCCCTTTCCATTTTTGCCGAAAGTGGTTTCTTTAATATTAATGATACTCCTTTAACGATTCCCCCTCCTTATTATGGAAATCAAATTATAGTACTAAAATATCAAAATAGAAAAATCGAATATGTAAGAACAATAGGTAGTCCAAAACCTTTAGTAACAACTCTTTATACAAACGGAAATGATGCATTCTATAACATTTCATTTGAAGATAGCTTATATGCATTTGGTAATCTTTTTACCAAACAAACTTCTACAGCAAAGCAAGGTGTAATACTGAAAACTAGTCCAAGTTCAACTAGCATAGATAAAGTATATAGATATACTAATACTGGTATAGGTGGTATGGCAGTCCTGTATGCTAAGGGCGATAATATGATTGTAAGTATGTCAACTACTAAGATATTGAATTACCCAAATGGTCAAGTTTATACTGCACAAAATCAAGGTGGAGGCTATGCATACGCTATTTCAAATATTTGCGAATCTGACTTCAAAACTTCAATCTCTACTTATCCTTCACGAAATATATCAATTAGTATATATCCCAATCCTACTACAAGCACATTAAATATAAAGGGCCTAGATGGTATGCATCAAGTGCAGATAAGGCTACAGTCTATGAATGGTACCATAACAGAAGCATTATATCAAGGCAATGCAGGCGAGTTGATGCAATTGAATGTCCCTAATCATATAGCATCTGGTCTGTACCTAATTACAGTAAGAAACAATAAGCAAGTGTACACAGCTAAAATAAGTGTGATAAGATAAGAGGGATTTCGAATAGAAAAAGATGAATTTAGTGCTTGGACGCTAAACAATGGAATTTTGAGCATTGGAGCATATTTTAATACTCCAAATCAATACTTTAGTGTTGATAGGAATTACAAAAGTGCATCCTTTACCATTCAGAACAAACATAAATGGGAGATTACCATTAAGATATTACTTAAGTGATGAATATAGAGCTAAGTTTATCATTGGCATACCAAGAATCAATAATAATTAAAAGATTATGATGTTTAAAACAGCAGAATACTGCTATTATCAAAAGCCATAAGGTATAATAGATTATCAACCAAAGTGGTATGATGATGAACCTAATTTTCGTTGGATTTATTTTACAGACGAAACAGGAAAATACCCAATTACAATACCACGTTACGTATCTAACCCTAGTGTCCTAAAATTAAAGGTGAATAGTACCATAATCAGACTAAAGGGTTTCGACTTGCAATTTTACGCTGCTTGGCAACAATCTATTATGACTACTTTTTCAGTTAATACTATTGCATTTATAAATCTTGGGTTGGCGCTTGTTTATTCTTTTGATGTGAAAGAATTTATAAATCTCTTCGTAATCACGTTTTAATAATAGCACAGAAATATATAAATAATAAATTCTTTCCTTACTTATACAATTCACCGCGACTTCGCCAAAACAGCAATATAAGGATGCCCATAATGGCGCCAGATATGTGGGCAAAGTGTGCAATGTCTCCACCGCCCGTAAAGCCCTGTACCACGTCTATAGCCAATATAATGGTTATTAACCACTTAGCCCTGATGGGTATGGGTGGGAATAGCAGCATCAATTGTTGATTTGGAAATAAGAAAGCATAGCCTACTAATATGCCATATATGGCGCCACTGGCACCGACCAATATGCTATAACTGTTGTCTTGTAATAAGTAGCTGAAACCCATTTGCCCTAAGGCACTGGCTAAGCCACATACTAGATAAAATATTAGGAATTTCTTAGGGCCCCAAATGCTCTCTACTTGGTTACCAAACATCCATAAGGCGAACATATTAAAGAAAAAGTGGAAGAAATTACCGTGAGTGAACATAAAAGTCACCAATTGATAAGGCTTAAACAATGGACTATCAAAGGGATGTAGGCCCAATAAAGCTATACCGGATTTATCTAAAAAGGTATAAAGAAAAACTAAGGCATTAATGATGATTAGATTCTTAATGACTAAGGGTAGCATACTGAAACCCCCTCTAGGCTGAAACATATCTTATTCTAACTATAAATTACACAAAATTCAACCTAATAAAATATAAGGCTGACTGATAAACCATATATAACAAGTATCAAGCCGATGCAATATTTAATGAATTATCGCTTAAATCGTTGTTCTATTTCTGCGTGGGGAATAGTCAAAATGGCAGGCAAACCTTTCGGGCTTAACTCTGGCAATTGACAGGCAAATAGTTGGTCTATTAGCATACGCATAGTTTCGTGTACCATTGGTGTACCCGTCTTGATGGCGTTGTTTCTAGCTAAGGCTCTGGATATGACTTCTACTTTGCTTTTGGCATCTAGTTTACCCGCTATCAGCAGTTCATCTATGATTACCTCTATCATTTCCCTATAGTCACCACCAGTATAGTCTGCAGGTGTACCCGCTATTAATATGCTGCCTTGCCCAAACAGTTGCAAGTCATAACCTAGTTGCAATAAAGTTGGCAATATCGGCTCTAGCAGCTTTACTTGGCTAATGGGTAAATCAACCTGTTGGGGAAACATTGCCTGTTGCACTGGTACATTTCCTTGTTGTAGGGATTGCTGTTTGTGTAGGTATTTTTCATACAGTATTCGTTCGTGGGCGTATTGCTGATGTATCAATAACAATCCACTGCGAATAGTGGTCACTATGTAGGTACCATTTAGCTGAATTACAGGTTTGGCGTCCTCGCTGGCGGGCATTAGACTTTCTACATCTTTTATTTGGCTGGAAGCTTCTACATTAGTTCCCGCTGCATCTGGCACGTGATTTAATATTGAGAGCAAATCTTTCCAATCTTGCGGGGTAGCCTTTTTTTTAAATGGGTTATACCCCTCTGTCATAGTACCTATGCTGGGCATTTGCAACTCCTTACTGGGGTCTGGCTTACTGTTTATCATCAGTTGATCTTGCTCAAAGTCTAGGGTAAACCCAGTATGATATTGCCCTAGGCTGCGACGAACAGCCGAACTAACTAAGGCATAGATCATATTTTCATCTTCGAACTTTATCTCCGTCTTAGTAGGGTGTACATTTATATCTATGTTCTGCGGGTTTATTTCAATATTTAATACATAAAAGGGTTGCACGTCATTTTGTAGCAATTGAGAATAAGCCGCCAATACTGCATAATGCAACCTGATGTGCCTGATGTATCTGCTGTTAGCATATATAAACTGCTCACCCTTTGTCTTTCTGGCCAACTCTGGTTTACCTATGTATCCGGTTATTTGTATTTCGCCTATTTGTTCCTGTACGGGTATCAATGCATTCTCATATCGCTTACCAAACAGTGATGAAATTCGTTGCGATAACTTACCTGCCTTTAAGAAATAGATTTGTTCATCGTCTCTAAACAAGTGCATTTCCACCTGAGGAGATGACAGAGCAACTCGTACAAATTCGTCAAATATGGCCTTTGTTTCAGCTGCATCGCTTTTTAAAAACTTCCTGCGTGCAGGTGTATTAAAGAATAAGTTTTTTACCAAGATTTGGGTACCTACTTTAGGTGGAGCAGGTTCGTGATTTTTTTTGAATCCCCCCTCTATCCTAATGTATGTACCATAGTTGCTGCCCATTTGCCCAGTGGTTAATTCAACCGAACTTACCGCTGCAATACTCGCCATAGCCTCGCCTCTAAATCCAAAACTATTAATTTGGTACAGGTCATTTAATTCTCTTATCTTGCTGGTAGCGTGCCGTTCAAAGCACATTAGGGCATCGGTATCGCTCATACCCATACCATCGTCAGTTACCTGAATTAGGGTTTTGCCAGCGTCTTTTATTCTGAGTGATATAATACCAGCGCCAGCATCTAGACTATTCTCTAGCAGTTCCTTTACCACACTTTGCGGGCGCTGCACCACTTCCCCAGCCGCTATTTGGTTGGCTATGTTTTCGGGTAATAAATGGATAATGTCTAACATACTGCAAATAAACCTAAACTGAAATAATCTGAACAGGCGAAGTTACCACCTTATCATAATTTTGCCAAGTAATGCTAATGAACAAAGAGGTTATTTTTGTTTTTTTAATTTAAGCTAGCTAGCAGTAAACTTATGGAAAATATCCGCATTACAGACTTTAACTATACACTTCCCGATTCTAAAATAGCTAAGGAACCTGCACAACCCAGAGATGAAGCTAAACTGATGGTTGCAGGCCTAGACGGTAGCTTGATACACACTGACTTTAAGCATATAACCAATTACTTGCCTGATAATTCGCTGTTAATATTTAACGATACTAAAGTGGTACACGCCAGGTTGTATTTTCAGCGCAAAAGTGGCGGCACCATAGAGGTATTTTGCCTATCACCACTACTACCCCACACTGAATTAAGCCAAGCAATGTTGGTAAAAAACACCTGTACTTGGCTGTGTATGGCAGGCAATAGCAAACGCTGGCTGGAGAATGAACGCCTAGACATAGCAAACTATGAAGACTTTAAATGCTCTGCCACATTAATTAAGAAAATAGGGAAAGAGGCTGAAATTCAATTTGATTGGGAGGGCGACTATACTTTTAGCCAGGCGCTATCCATATTGGGGCAAATGCCCCTGCCTCCATACCTGGACAGGCTAACTAATGAAGCTGATGAGATTGATTATCAAAGCATATTTGCAGAAAATGAGGGTGCTGTTGCCGCCCCAACTGCGAGTCTTCACTTCACAACTGACCTAATGGAATACATAACCAGTGCTGGTCACGATTATGCTTGTACCACACTGCACGTAAGCGCAGGTACTTTCAACCCTGTTACCGAGCTAGATGATGTTACCAAACACAATATGCATAGTGAACAGTTAGTATTTACCACACAATTCCTAAAGAAACTCACCCAACATCACGGAAAAATTGTACCAGTTGGCACAACAAGTATGCGCGCTATAGAGAGTTTACTGTACTTAGCCTTGCTAGTTGACTCTTCTGACCAGACGATTACCAGTTTATTGCCCTTTTGCATTTCTAAAGATAAAGGCTATGCACCTATTATGCTGCCAGAACATAAACGTCACTATGTGCTGTATAATCTATTGTCAAAAATGGAGTCGGAAGGGCTAACTGAGATAAAAGGAAGCACAGAAATAATGATAATACCAGGTTATAATTTCCCGATGTGCGATGCATTAATTACCAATTTTCACCAACCTAACAGTACCCTACTTATGTTAGTCTCAGCATTTTCTGGCACAGACAATATCAAACATATATATGAAACAGCCTTAAATACAGAATATAGATTCTTAAGCTATGGCGATGGTATGTTATTGCTAAGGGAGTGAGTATAATAAAAAGTGCCTACCTCAGATTAACTCAAAAGCAGGCACCCAACTTAATAAAATATGAATAAATACAATTAATTCAATGTTTGATAGAAAGCATCGCCTACACGGTAAGGATATTGCCAAAAAATGGTCTTTTTTGTTGACACTTTTGTTCCTTTTCTCACAACCGTAGTGCCAGGTGTGCCTTTTCCATTAAACTGACGGGTATCCATTTCAGACAATTTGCTGATGTAGAACTCCGTTTCAAGGTGGCTCTCTTTTCTAAAATCTTCATAAGCAGAGTAGCTGATGTAATTTCTAAATAATAGTGGGCTTTGGTCTTTGGTAAATGTTTTAGAATATACTTTCGAAGTCCCTTTATTACCTTTAGTGTAGGTTTTTGGTGCTTCATCTAGGGTCGCGTTCTTGTCGTTTTTTAAGTCAACAGTCTCAATTCTAATTCTATCCTTGTTTTTAGAACTGTAGGTACTCATCCCCCCGCTGAATATTTTCCAAGTAATGGGATTAGTTACTAGCGTACGTGGTGGAATGAACGTAATACGTTCTTCTGATACCGTTGTAGCTCTTGGTGTCATCACCACTGTGTTCCCGTTTACAGTAGGTATATATTGGGTTTCTGCTACGCTTCTGTTGTTATAGTATGGGAATATCCTATTTTCTTCTACATAGGCGCTTCTTTTCCAGTCTATATACAGGGGCATATTGGTCTTATTATAAACGCTGTAAAACATTATGCCACTTTCAGACCACAGGTCATACGTTACTCTTATGGAGTCATTTTCGAATGTGACAGAGTTGTCGTTCATTTTAGAGGCGTTGTTAGCCTTAGTTTCAACCAGCCTAGTCGTGTGACTACAGGCAGACATAATTGTGATTGCAGCAATGGCAATAAAAAGTTTTAGTGTTGAGATAAGTTTCATTCTGTTAATGTGAAGTGTTTAATTTATAAAATTTCCTAATTTGTGTCAACATTTTATAATCAGATAAATCATAACTATCTATTAGTGTTGAACTTTACAATAATACCCAACATCCAATTAAAGTAAATGCACCGACTACAAAATATTTCTATACCCCTGTAAACTAATTTTGATTCTAGATAATTATCAGAATAGACAAATAGTATTTATTGTATTTTTGGCATCCGCTTTTAAAATATTCTGCATAGGATTTTTGTAATGAGTAAAATAAAAAATATTGACGGAGAATTACTAGAATTACTTCGTGTTAAAGCTGCTGCTGCTTCATTCAAACCCATTACTGCTGGTATAGACTACATACCCCCGACTGGTAAGGTAATAGATGCCGATGACCTGTTACTAGGTGTTGACGCAGTGTTAGACGGTTGGTTGACAGCAGGTAGATACGCCCTTAAATTTGAACGAGAATTTGGTAAGTATTTTGGTGCAAAAACTTCTCTACTTGTCAATAGCGGTTCTTCTGCTAATTTAGTAGCCTTTAGTGCTTTGACCAGTTCTAAACTTGGTGATAGAGCCATTAGACCTGGCGATGAGGTAATATCTGTTGCTGCGGGCTTCCCAACTACCATCAATCCTGCAATTATGCACGGTTGCATTCCAGTGTTGATGGATATTGAAATTCCAACTTATGATTTTGTTCCCGAACAATTAGAGGCTGCCATTTCACCTAAAACTAAGGCCATTATGATGGCACATACTCTGGGTAATCCCTTTAATCTAAATGTAGTAATGCAAGTAGCTGAAAAGCATAACCTATGGGTAATAGAGGATAACTGCGATTCACTTGGCGCTACTTATAATGGAAAACGTACAGGTAGTTTTGGCTCCCTAGCTACGGTTAGTTTTTACCCTGCTCATCACATTACTATGGGTGAAGGCGGTGCTATAATAATCAATGATATGAAGTTGAAGCTTTTGGCAGAAAGTTTCAGAGACTGGGGCAGAGACTGTTACTGTGGGCCAGGGCAGGAAAATACTTGTAACAAAAGATTCGAATGGCAATTGGGCGATTTGCCATATGGCTATGACCATAAATATACCTATAGCCACATTGGCTTTAACCTGAAGGCAACTGATACACAGGCCGCTATAGGATTAGGTCAGCTACAAAAAGTTGATAAATTCGTTGCTAAAAGACGTGAAAATCACGCCCTTTTGTACCAAAAGATTAGCCATTTACAAGACTACATTATACTACCAGAACCAACCCCAAATAGTGAGCCTAGTTGGTTTGGATTTATGATTACCCTGCGTGATTCTAAAATTAATAGGACTGAGTTAACCCAATATCTTGAGGCAAATAAAATAGGTACAAGACTATTGTTTGGTGGTAACTTATTAAGGCAACCAGCCTATAAAGACGTGCCAGTACGCGTAGTTAGCGACTTAGTTAATACAGACATAGTTATGAATCAAAGCTTCTGGGTGGGCATTTGGCCAGGCCTAGACGAAACGCACTTTGACTATATGGCTGAAAAACTGACCGAATACTTCAAGAATATGTAGTCTTGATAATAAAAAGAATTAATCAATTTTCTTGGTAAAAAAACTATTGTTTAACAGCTAAAAGTAGAGCTAAAATCTAAAAATCTATATGCTCCACTTAAGATAAATACTGCCCCAAGTGAATCCGCCACCAAATGCTGCGATAATTAAATTATCACCTTTCATTAGAAGCGATTCATAATCAGATAGCAATAAGGGAATAGTGCCTGCAGTGGTGTTGCCATACTTATGTATGTTCATCATTACCTTTTCCTCTGCTAGACCCATACGTTGGCGTGTGGCGTCAATTATTCTTTTATTGGCCTGGTGGGCTACTAACCACTGTATGTCGTCTGCTGTTAAATGGTTTCTCTCCATTATTTCAGCACTTATATCTGCCATATTAGTTACAGCAAACTTGAAAACAGACTGCCCCTCTTGGTACACATAATGTTCCAGATTCGTCACAGTCTCGATGCTGGCGGGTTTTCTACTGCCACCTGCCTTCTGATGCAAATACTTAACGCCTGAGCCGTCAGCCCTCATTATAAAGTCTTGAATGCCCAGCCCCTCTGTATTTGGCTCCAGCAATACAGCTCCACCACCATCACCAAAAATTACAGCTGTCTGTCTATCCTCATAGTTAATGATTGAAGACATTTTATCTGCGCCAATTACTATTATTTTTTTGTAAACACCAGATTTAATAAATTGACTGGCTACTGTAAGTGCATATATAAATCCACTACAAGCTGCCTCTAGGTCAAAACCCCAGGCATTTTTCATACCCAACTGATCACTTACTAGGTTTGCAGTAGCAGGAAAAACCATATCTGGCGTTACCGTAGCAAATATGACCATATCAATGGATAGTGGGTCGGTATTCGTTTTCTCTAATAATTTTTTAACTGCTTCTACCCCAATTACGCTAACACCTTGATTTTCGCCTTTCAACAATCTGCGCTCTTTTATACCAGTTCTGCTGGTTATCCACTCATCAGTGGTATCCATCATTTGCTCTAACTCAGCATTAGTCAGTATGTAATCTGGTAAATATGAAGCTATACCAGTTATGGCAGCTGTTATATTAGAGTGGTTTTGCATATAATTGGCTATAAAAATGAAGCTTTTTTATTGAAATGCCAATTTTATCTTATCGACAAGGTGAGAATTGACCATTTGAACGCAACTGCTTAGAGTACTGGCGAAGGCCTGCGGGTTACTTACTCCGTGCATTATCATCACTGGCTTGTTCACACCCAGTATCGGTGTGCCACCATAGTTTTCATAGTCATACCGTTGAAAATAAGAATCAGTTAATCCCCTTCTTTTCATTATGCTATAAACCGTTTCAGCTGTTTTCAATACAATATTACCTGTGAAGCCATCACAAACTATGACCTCGGCTTTGTCATTGAATAAGTCATAACCTTCTATATTTCCAGCAAAGTTTACACGCTCGTCTTGCGCCAATGCCTGGTAAGTAGCCTGCATTAATAGGTTACCCTTCTCAGGTTCACTGCCAATATTCATCAGCCCCACCCTTGGGTTTTCTATATCTAATATGGTCTTGGCATATATTTGACCAAGTATTCCAAACTGGACCAAAACATCTGCTTTGCAGTCTGCATTTGCACCTACATCTAAGATTACATTATTTCCACCATCTTCCTTCGGTAATATACTACTAAGTGCAGGCCTCAATACGCCTGGTATCGCCTTTACAGTATATAGTGCACCAACAAATACAGCTCCTGTATTGCCTGCACTTACAAAGATGTCCATCTCCCCAGCTTGCAACATTTTCAGACCCAGCATTATACTGCTGTCAGTCTTAGTTTGTAGCGCTTTAGTGGGCGACTCCCCCATCTCAATAACTTGAGTAGTGTGTATTAACTTTATACGATCACTGTTCAGGTCGTGATGATGGAGGTATTCCTGTGCAATTTGGCTATCGCCTATTAATAAAATGCTAACATAGTCTGGCAAATTGGCAAAAGCCAAATCAAGCCCCTGTAGAGGAGCCATAGGGGCATAGTCGCCCCCCATTATGTCCAAACCAATTATCATATTAGCTGGAAATGCTATGAGTTAGATTTATTAATAGATTGCATACTGGCACAGGTATTAATTATGCAGTTGCTGTTTTTTCTATCAACATTTTACCACGATAGTGACCACAATTGGTACACATACGGTGATATAGTACTGGGCTACCACAGTTGGTGCATAGCATTAAGCTCGGCATTATTGCCTTGTCGTGGGCACGACGCGTTCGTGTGCGTGATTTACTATGTTTATGCTTAGGATTAGGCATATCTATTTATATTATATACAGTTAAAAAAAACAATTTCGTCTTATGATCTTGCCTTACTCCTCGTCAATTTTCAAATTTTTCAGAGCGTCCCAGGGAGAGTTATCTTGATTTTCGGTTTCCTTAGCTAATTTCTCAGCCTCAGATTGATCTACCACGCCGTCAATCATTTTAACCATATCTGGGTTACAGTCTTTATTTACAATCTCACAGACTTGGCGCAAAGGTAAGCTCAAATTGATAAATTCGTAAATAACAGGACTTAAGTCAATCTCATAAGTATCTGTTGGCAATAGTATCAAGTTGGCGTCGTCATCGTCAGAATGTGCAACTTGAGAATCTAACTTAACTAGGGTACGTTCAGTACCTGATAGTGGAAATTCAATTGCATCTAAACAACGGTGACACTCTAACTCAATGACCCCATCAAAAGTAAATAATAGACTAAAAAACATCTCACTTTGTTTTTCTAATGACAAGTGAACCTGTATCTTACCTTTCTTTACCAATGAATATTCGTACGGAGCGAAAAACGAATCGTTCACCTCGAAATCAAATTCGTGTTTACCGACTTTTAGTCTCCCAAAATGTACCTTAAATTCAGACTGATGTTGCACTACAAACTATCTATTTCGTTTAAAAAATAGTTCGCAAAGGTAAGAAATATATGGGAATTATGACTATATGGGTCAATTAATTTCTGACTGGCACTATGAGCGTTCCTTCTCACGCTTTATCTGCCGCTTTAGGGGATTTTCGTTCATTTCCAAATAAGATTTCCTTTTTCGCATAATGTCAATTGCCAAATACAATGCTTCTCTAAAGCTAGTCTCACTAGCAATATTTTGACCAGCAATATCATAGCCTGTGCCGTGATCTGGCGATGTTCTGATAATGCTAAGGCCAGCCGTGTAGTTTACGCCACGATCTTGGTCTAATACCTTAAATGGAATTAATCCTTGATCGTGATACATAGCTAATACTCCATTATATTGGTTGTACAGCTTTCTAGCAAAAAATGCGTCAGCTGGGAAAGGACCAAATGCCAAAATCTCTTCATTTCGCAACATTTCTATAGCTGGCGATATTACGGTTTGCTCCTCGTTTCCTATCAGTCCATTTTCCCCAGCGTGTGGGTTCAATGCTAATACCGCTATTTTAGGTCTGATGATGCCAAAATCTTGAATCAGACTCGCATTCATCATTTTTAGCTTGTCAGTTATTCGCTCAATCGTAATCCATTCTGGTACACTAGCAATGGGAATATGACCGGTAACCAGACCTACCCTCATATCTTCTGAAACCATAAACATTAGCGATGAACTTTGACCAAAATAGTGTGCAAAGTACTCAGTGTGACCAGCAAAGTTAAGTCCCTCTTGGTTTAAGCTATTTTTGGCGATAGGTGCCGTAACTATGGCATCTAGATGCCCTGACTTAGCGTCTGCGGTTGCGAACTCAATTGATTTAAAGCTGCATAGGTTAGACTCCTCTAGTTCCTGCCCAAAATTGATTCTAATTGGCTCTGACCAAGCTTGAATTACATTTATTTGCCCGTGTTTGATGTGGGCAGCTGTTGAAATGGTAACTGGGTTAAAGTTCTTAGCATCGGCTACCTTTCTATAAAAGTTTAGCAGACCTGCATTCGAGTATATTATTGGCGTACAGTAGTTTAATATCCTGCTGTCACTAAGTGTTTTAATAATTATTTCTGGGCCTATCCCATTTATATCGCCTATGGTAATACCAATTACTGGCTTTTCTACTGTGGCGGCCTCTGTTACTCTACTGTTCATTTAATTTAACTCCTGTAGCGTATCGTTATAGTTTAGCAAGAAATCGAAAAGTAGTCTAACACCTACTCCTGTCCCGTTTTTACCTCTGTAACTGTCTGTACTAGTTATGAACGCTGGTCCAGCTATGTCTAGATGCAGCCAAGGTATATCTCCAGCAAAATGCTCTAAGAACTTACCCGCAATACTGGCACCTGCAGACCCACCATTACCTACATTTTTCATATCTGCTATGTCGCTTTTCAGCAACTCTAGGTATTCGTCCCATAGTGGAAACTCTACCATTCTTTCCCAAGTATTTACACCGCTTTGCTCTATAGCATCTTTTACATCATCAGTTGCATTACCCATATATACTATTCCATATTGCCCTATAGCCCTAGCTGCTGCACCAGTTAGTGTTGCTAAGTCAATTATTAGGTCAGGATCGTATTTGGCAGCATAGCTTATGGCATCAGCTAGTATTAGCCTGCCTTCCGCATCTGTGTTTAGCACTTCGATGGTTGTGCCATCCATTGTGGTTATTACATCACCTGGGCAAATGGCATTCTCACCAGGTCTATTATCTGTAGCTGGTATTAACCCTACTACATATATAGGGAGTTTGGCGGTTGCAACAGCGTGCAAGGCGCCGACTACTGCAGCTGCTCCAGCCATATCGCTTTTCATACTGTCCATACTCCCAAGCGTTGGCTTCAGGCTTAGTCCACCTGTGTCAAATACAACACCCTTGCCAATTAGCACAATTGGCTTTTCATTGGCAGCGTCTTCTGGCTTATATTCTATTATGTTGAATGTAGGTGGGTCTTGGCTGCCTTTATTCACGGCCAATAGTCCACCCATACGCAAGCTCTCAATTTTTACTTCTTCCAAGACTTCTACTTTAACCCCTAGTGGCTCAAGTGCAAATTGAATGTCTTTGCTAAACTGAGTAGCAGTTAGGTAAGATACAGGCTCATTTACCAAATTTCTAGCTAGGCAAGTACCTGCTACTACTGCTTGCAATAAACTACATTCTTCATCAGAAATATCTTCGTGATCAATGTAAATGGTTTCAAGGTCAACACGTGATACTTCATCTGTCTTATACTTATCAAAAGTGTAAGAAGATAGGGCAAGTCCTTCAGCAAATGCTAAGTGCAAAACTGCATTAGAAACAGCTCCTTTTAATACAATACAATCAGCTTTAAAACCTTTTAATTCTGATTGAAAAGTAGCACCTGCCTTTCTTATATTCTCTAATCCCTTAGCCAAGCTGGCATCATCAACTACTACCTGCACCCAAGTATAACTGTTAGTATGTGTAGTAGGTATTAGCACCAACGATTTCCCTAATTTATGGAAAGATTCCACAAGCTTAATTTCATCTATTGATAAGAAAGTACTATAGTCGTTTATTTGTGATTCAGGTATTAATATACACGTAGCATTAATTGCCAATTTACCTGATGCCTTAACAATGGCCGTCATCTATTTAATAATTTGTTTTTTAATAATATAGCCCGCAAATATATGATAAGTATTCAGGGCTTGTTAATGTCTGTTAATTTTGCTGAAAGATGAGTCATCAGCTAAAAAAACATTTAGGCCAACACTTTCTAAAAGAACCAGCCATAGCAGAACGTATAGCAAACACCCTGCAACTATATGGACAACAATATGATACAGTTGTAGAAATTGGTCCTGGACAAGGGGTAATGACAGAATTTTTGTTAAATAAATATGGTACTAACCTTCACTTGGTAGAAATTGATGACGATTTAATCCCATACTTAACAAAAAAATTCAGCGAAATTTCTGGTCAAATTCATCATATTGATTTTCTACAAATTGATTTAAATACAGAGTTTTCTGGTTCTTATGCCATTACAGGGAACTTTCCATATAACATAAGCTCCCAAATAGTATTTAAAGTTGTTGAAAATAGACATAAAATACCCGAAATGTCGGGAATGTTTCAGCGTGAAGTTGCACTTCGTTTATGTGCAGAACCTGACGGTAAAGTATATGGACTAATTAGTGCTTGGGTACAGGCGTTTTATGACTGTGAGTACCTATTTACGGTAAATGAAGGTAGTTTTAATCCACCACCTAAGGTAAAAAGTGGTGTAATAAGGCTCACTAGGAAATTAGATTATGATGCTGTAAAACATCCTGCACTTCTGCTAAATGTAATAAAAGCGGCATTTAATATGCGTCGAAAAACATTAAGAAATAGTCTGCACCAATATATTCCATTTATGAATGGAGTTGACCCAGAGTGGTTAGGAAAAAGAGCAGAAAATTTAAGTGCTAAACAATTTATTAAAATGACCGAGATTATACACTCAAACACAACTGCCTATCAGCAATGCTTATAACTTAGACTTAATCAGAGTACAGTATTTATCTAATTCTTCATTTGAGACAGTCAGTTTTACATTGTCGAAAGTGATATCTGCAACTGAGTTTATTGGTACTAAGTGAATGTGTGCGTGGGGGACCTCTAGCCCACTAACTGTAATCCCTACTTTAACGCACGGCACAGCTTGCTTTATGGCAACTCCTATCTTTTTTGCAAATAAAAATAATCCGGAAAATAAGTCGTCATCTATCTCAAATACATAGTCAATTTCAGCCTTAGGCACTACCAGACAATGTCCCAAACTAACTGGATTAATATCTAAAAAAGAGATAAAATTATCATCTTCTGCTATGATATATGCAGGGATTTCTTTTGCTATAATTTTGGTAAATAAACTAGACATAAAATTATTATTAAGACAAATTTAACTTACTAATAGCCTAAGCATATAATTATTTTGCAAATAAAAATGCCAATCATCTAATAGACAATTGGCATTGAATTATTCAATATTTTTAAATTAACTACAAAATGCTAGTCAATACTGATATTCTCGATTCTGAATTTTAAACTACCTGCTGGTACGTGTGCTTCAACTTCATCGCCTATTGCGTGACCTACTAATGCCTGTGCTATTGGACTTTTTATTGAAATTTTACCTTCCTTTAGGTTGGCTTCGTTTTCACTTACTAGCTTGTATTTTACCTGCTTTTTAGTGCTAAGGTTTGTCACAGTTACAGAGCTTAATATCATAACCTTATCTGTAGTTATGCTACTTTCACTTAGTACACGTGCGTTAGCAAGGGTATTTTCTAGCGTTGCTATTTTAGCCTCTAGCATTCCTTGAGCATCTTTAGCTGCATCATATTCAGCATTTTCACTCAGGTCGCCCTTTTCCCTAGCCTCTTGTATTTGCTTGGCGATATCAGATCTTCCTTTTGTTTTTAGAATTCTAAGCTCTTCGTTTTGCTTATCCAAACCATCTTTGGTGAAATAATTTATCTCACTCATATTACCTCCTATTTTTTAAAAATCTTGTTGTTTCAACTGTAATATAAAAAAAGAACGTCTCGACAACTGGTGCCAAGACGCTCAAATATTATGATGCAAATATACTTAAATATTTAAACGTAAACCAAATGTATGCGTTGCACTAAATGGCTTGGCTGCTCTAATAGAATAGTCTAAACCAAATAGCCTTTGTTTCTCTTTACCAAATAAGAAATTGACACTAAAGCCTGCAGACGGACCACTATAGGCAAATGTTCTGCTATCAGCTTTAAATATATTTTTCTCATACACGTAACCAGCCCTAACTTGAAAAATGCTGATTGGCGTAAACTCTAAACCAACACCAATTTGGTCTTGACTAAATGCATTAGATGTAAATGCAGCAGATACAGACAATACAGGTTTAAACCTATTATCTACAGATGTCACAGCTAATGGAGTGCTATCCTTAGGATTTCTAATTTTCTTTGGTATATTGTTTGTGTTCGTTAAGATGTCATAACTAGCAGCAATATTTAATACGCTCGGCATTTCATATGGTGATGGTCTACGCTCTATAGTCATACTGTAGTCATAACCCTCTAGTACACCCCTACTGCTTAAACCATCACCCCTAACGGTAAGTGCTGGTCCAACATTTCTTAAGGCTACACCAAATCTAGCACGGTCATTATCGCCACCTTTATACATAATTCCTGCATCTATGGCAAAACCACTTGCTCTGGCATTTGTAATCCCTTCGCTAATGGTTTTAAATACAAACCCTCCACTAATATTATTGCTAAATGCGTGGCTGAAACCTATACTTAAGTTAGTAAAACTTGGTGAATAAAAAGAGCCATTGCCTGCTGGTTGACCTTCTGTAGTTACTTGGATGCTACCAATGTCTAGGCTGTTAATGCTAAAGGTTAATGCATTGCGCTTACGCCCAAAGCTGTCCCTACTGCCACCAACGTGAGCGACCAATCCAAATGAGTTAACACTCATACCTACTGCCCCGCCTAACCAAAGACTGCGTGATACTGCAAACTCAGTCCCGTTGGTATTCACAGCGCCTCCTATGTTAAAATTAACAGACTCAACACCAGACATTGAGGCCATATTGGTACCACCCAAACCGCTGCTTCTGCCCCAAGGGTTAATTAATAATTGTGTACCCCCTGCTTGACCTGCACGGTCAGGGTTACCCGCTATACCATAACTAGACTGGATACTTAGCGTTAGCACCAAAGCAGTAACTAACACGTATTTTAAATATTTATTCATCTACAATTGTCTCTTTTTAAAATATGATGAGAAAACTCAAATATTGATTGAAAATAAAAACTAGGACTAGAATGTATCTAAGTCAATAGGTTTAATGATACCGTACCATTTCAACACTTTTGTACCTAGACCAAAACCATCTATATGAATGATGTAGGCACCAGAACTAATTGGAACACCTCTTTGATTTTTCAAATCCCAATCTTGGAATGTGGTAGGATAAGGTGTACCATCATTTAATGCTTGATTCACCGTCTCGTCCTTATTAAAGGTTCTTATCAAAGTACCGTCTAGTGTATAAATTTTTATCACACTTTTAGATGGAATATTGGTAATTCTTACCCTATTATCTAACTGATTAGTTTCATATAAACTGGTAGCATAATAAGGATTAGGCACTATGTTAACAATGTCTAGCGCGCTGGTTCCAGCTGGCTTGTTATTTTGGACTGCTGCAATGTCATCTGTACTGAATTCGTACAACGGAATGCCTTTATTTTTCCCAGAGTTTGCGTAAGTCTGATATGGACGTTCAACTCTAAGTCTAATTCTAGTTTCTGTAGGAATGATACCATCTTTTATAGAAGCTAATTTCAATCTAGACATCGGTTCCATTACCCAAGCCAAACTACTAAAAGTATTAATTAGAGTAGAGGTAGTAGGATTAGATAAACTAACTACATTCCATATTCTATTACATCTATCATAGGCACCTGCTATTGGGTTATTTACTGGTGTACCACCAAAACTATTCATAACATAAATCCAGTGTTTACCACCCCACAGATACCTACCTAAGAAGTCTTGAAAACCTGCTGAAGGGTTGGTTTCAGTTTGGGTTGGATTCCATATCATATCATTACCTGATTGATCACTTAGGTGAGAGTCTTCGCCAAAAAACACATTCAATCGTTCGCCAGTTTCTAAGTTAATAGCATAACCTGGGAACAAACTTTTACCTCTCTTTAGTAGGTCGCTGCTATATACAGGCAAACCTGCAGCATCGGTTTCACCCAACCAGCCCTCGTGCTTACGTAATTGGAATTTTTTAGCATTACCTTCATTTATACCTTCCGCTTCTCCCATTTCTAATACTACACACTCACTCCATTTACTTCTGTCGCTAGTAAATACAAGGTCAACACTAGGTAATTGAGTTAATCTCGGAAAATTAGCACTTAAAAATCCTGGTACGGGCCCTAGTGTTACACTATTGTTTGTACCAGTAGTAGAACGTGCACAAAGTGCAGCAGGTGCAATAATACCACCTAAAAGCCTTTCATAACTTTCATTAGGGTCATTCCAAGTTTTAACAGCACCTGTATCTATGGCTGCATCATCTACAGCAGTAGTAATCATACTTAAGTTTCCATATCTACCAGATCTAATCCAGTTCCCAGGTGTTGGCACCCCTGCTTGTAGATTAGTTTGATGATCAACATCTTCTATACCACCTAACCAAGCGTAACTTGAGTCATTATATTTTAGTGTAGCTTCTAGAAATCCATTTTTTTCATCTAACCAAGAGTAACCAGGTCCATTAACTTGATTGATGGTGATGCTGATACCCAAGGGTAAGCGAACATCTTTACCAGCTCTGGTCTCAACTCTGAATAAAAGCTGTTCATTATTTTTATTTATCGCAGATTCACTTAATATAACTTGCCCAGTAGTCGTATTGGTTAATTCCCATCTGGCAACAGCCGTATAACTTGGTGAAAAATTACTACCACCAGTTGCTAATGACAATGTAGTAAATGCTGCCGGATTAGGCACTTTGTTTATAACGCTATCTAAAAATTTCAACACATACTTGCCTGGTGCAATTCTAGTTGGATCATATACTTTGATATCGACAGGGCCGTTACCACCCTTGTAGGTTGGGGTATTTGTTTTGCCATTAGCAAGTATTTCATTCTCAGTTTCTGTAGTTATCTCGAGTATTTTACCTCCATTACCAATACCTTCGATTCTGGTAATTTTCGGACCAAAACCATACACAGAGTTTAAAATGGTACCACCAAACTCTGGATTATTAGGGTGCGGTATAGCTGTATATGCTCTAACATTTCTACGACCCGCCAAATATTGAATTGGCTCATTAGCATCATCAGCAATTGAGTATGCTATCACTAGGTAGTAATAATACTTAAAATTGACTAAGTTAATATTTCCACTTGCAAAGGCGTCTGATGTAATCTCAAACGTGTGTCTAATTCCGTTATTCTCTGCACCTTCAACATATTTTACAAATTTGTTTTGATTTACAGTTGGGTCAAACTCTTGGTTAACTATGTCTGTAATTTCATCTTTAAAATCAACTTGACCAATTAGCCTTGCCTTATCTACTTGATTTAACTCAGAAGAAGTGACCGTGCTATTTTTCAATTGATAAATTTGATAACCTTGAAACTTATAAGTAACATCTTGACCATTAGAACCAATAATTTTATCTTTATAATTTTCAATGGGTAGTGTATTTTCAAGCGATAAAATTAGTTTTTCATCAAACTCTCTAACTACTAAAGTAGGGGCATCTGGGCCATCTATTAATTTAAATTGGTTGTTGTATAGTTTTTGAGCTTTGTCATCTGCTAATCTTAGTAAACTAATTGAACCCGTAGCGCCACCAGCACTTGCTCTAGCATATACGGCACCAACAGTTACTTTGTTTCTAGCACCTGGTTTTAGTGAGAATGGTCCAGAAGACTGTAAAAACCTTCTGTCAGCAGGTCTATTACCAGCAGTTAATTCGGTCCATCCGCCAGTATTACCCAGTACAGGGTCACCATCAAACATAATATCATAAGACATACTTCCACCTCTACCACTTCCACCGTTTGTTACATTTTGACCATCTTTCCATCTTGCAGTTAGATAATAATAGTAGTGTAATGGCGCACTAGGATTACCAATTATGCTAAAGTCATTATTATAATAAACAAAATATTTTAATCCAATTTGCTTGCCATTTTGGTCTAGTGGTCCCTCAAAAAAGTCGATACCTATAGTAGGTGGATTAGCTCCATAGCCAAGTACACCTTCATCATTATCATCACCATTATAGCAGTAACCCATAGACCTTAGTCTATCAGCTCCTACATAGTCATCATTAGCATTACCTAGGTCACAGTCAACCCATTGTCCAAAATAGGTACTGTCTAATTGTCCAGAACTTCTATTTATAACCTCATTAGTATAGAAAGTCATATCATTTATCTCATCATTAGTAGAGTATGCAAATGCTTGACTTCTCAATTCTAAACCGATGGCATCTGCCTGAGTTTCACCGTGTACATTTCCTTTATCATTTGACACGTACCAAAGTGATTGGTCACCAAAAATGTCTGGATAATCTAAACCTAATTCAGGATGATATTCACCATCTTTATCTACGTCAACAAAGGGTGCTTGAAAATACTCAGCATTACCAGTACGACCAGAACCACCGTTGTAGTTATGCGCTGGCCAGTTTCTTATAGCCTCAGTCATTAAGGCTGGGTTGTTTTTAAACTCGTCTATCTCTGCACGGGTCATTTCATATATTCTATCCCAATTTCTACATTGATTACCATCTATCTGAGCAGTACTAACATCTAGTGGGCCAGGGAAAAAGTCAGAACCAGACTGGCGATAGGTCATCGCTGCAAGTTTCAAGTTATTATTTTCTAAACCACCTATCCATAATGCACCTGCAAATAGTACATTTCTACGTACTTGTCCAGCTTGGGTTACTTTAGGCACCTCATATTTAGCTGTACTTACTAGGTCCCACCAGGCATCACCACCGTTCATTATTCTGGCTCTTACGTTATTCACATCTAAGTCTGACTGACCTGTTGCCGGAGCACAACCAGCGGCACGTTTACCGCGCTTTGGGGTATTAAACTTCTGCCCTGTATTAGGTGCAGACAGCACACTAGCTGAATACAAACACAATACAGCCAGTATCAGAAGTCGACTTTTTTGGCTAATTATTTTCATTTTATTCTTATTTATTATATAGTTGTTATGTCAATATTAAAATATCAACATAGCGCCTACTCTGAAAAATCTTGGGTTAATGTAATTACTTGGATCGTTTACTTTAATGGAATATTGGTCGTAGAATGCAACTGGGTCAATAGCACTGCTGGCGTCTCTTTTACCCAATTGTGAATTTAAATAACCATCATCATTGGCTAATCCTGTGAATTTATACACGTCAACTATGTTCTTAGCATCTAGTACGTTTTGTATGAATACAAATAAATTTAAAGTAGTTCCTGTTCTAACTCTGTTTTTCAGTCCTGAACTAGGATCTAATCTACGTGCAGTAATAAATATGTCTTTATCTATACGAGCATCTAAACGAAGTTGCCAAGGCAAACGGCTACCATTTATGGTACCTAGCAGTTGTGAACGTTGAGATACACCTATCTGAACGTCACCACCATTACCAATGGTTACATTGCTTTGTTTGGTATATGGAGTACCAGAGCGTGCATTGAATATAAAGTTAATACCTGCATCTTGTAATATTCTTCTGCCGGCAATTGAGAAGCCTTGATAGTTTTTACCACTACCAAATCTATAGTCAATAATACCGTTAATCAAATGCCTAACATCATAATCTAGTGGGAAGGGTGTACGTAGGTTTGGTTGACCTGCACTAATTAAATTACCTGCAGATGAAGCACCAGAACCGGTACCCTCAGCAAATTGTAATGTATAGCTTGCATTTAATTCAATACCAGATACTGCATCTAATTGGCTTGTTGCACCTGCTCTAGCATAGCGATAACCAAATGTGAAACCCTTAACTGTACCGAAATCTATGTTTCCAAAAGATACATAAGTGATTGGGTAGGCTTGATTTATCTGTACTCTTTGTACTTGGTCACGTATTTGACCATAATACGCCGTCATAGTTATAGAGCTGCTATTACTAATTCTTTGGTTGAAGCCTAATTCATAATTTGTTCTTTTCTCTGGTCTTAGGTTCGGGTTATTTATAACCAATGTTGCTCTTTGTTGTAAGAAGTAGTAGTCATCCCAACTTACTTGACTGTTTACAGGTCTTTGTGTTAACACGTCATAGTTTGCATAGAATTGTGAATTTTCGCTAATTGGGAATGCAAAACTTATACGAGGTAATAGGTTAATTTGTGGCTTGTAGTCGGTAAATGAAGCATCAGTTAGTGTTATCTGCTCTCTGGTATTAGCAGTTAAATAGGGTTGAATACGACCGCTTGTCGTACTAGTTGCCAGCACGTTGGGGTCTGGGGCCTCTGCACCTGTGTTGTCAAACCACCTATTACCGTCTCTATAACCAACTATTCTAGTTGGGTTTAGTGCATCATCTACATATACCACATAATCACTCCCTATATTACTTGGGTGCACTATGTCCCTGTTTCCTAGTGTATTTACAGAACCTGCTGTTCTGGTTGGGTATAAACTGTACTGATCTTTAAGTACTTTTTGGTTGGCATCAAACCTATCAACCCTAAGTCCTATTCTGAAAGTTATGTCTTTCAAACTGAATTGGTCTTCTATGTATCCTGCTACATATATTGGATTATAGGCGCCTACATTTCTTCTATTAGAATCTAAGAAATTGTTAAGGGTACCTCTTCCCTTTACTTTATTACCTAAATGATCATAACCATAGTACGATACATAAGAGTTACCGTTATTTAATAACTCATCTTGAGAGAAATAAGATAATTTTAACTCCTCTGGTTTGTATTGGTCTATATTTATAAGTGATGTTTGGTCAATTAATTTACCATTATTATCACGAGCACCTATTGATATTAGATAATTTCTAAAGTTCTTATCAAACGTTGATTGTCCGCTGGCAGCAATAGCATACGGATAGTTTATGGTGTCTGTGAATACTCCAAATTGATCATATACAGGTATTGGCTTAGTTCTGTCTAGTGTAGTTAAGTGCCTATTGGTCAATTGGCGGGCAAGAGTCCAAAGTGTTTGTACACTAGTACCTTGGTTACCAACCCCTACATCATAACTTCTAATTACATTTTGTTGATATTGAGCACCTATGGTGATTCTGTGTTTGTTAATTTCAAAGCCACCCTTAATATTTACAAAAAACTGCTCTGATGAATTTTTGTTATAGTTACCAAACCGAGTACCTGGTGCAGACCATAATGAATAAATTGGTGTTGGTGTTTGACCATTCAGCAAACCACCAGCTGCTTGAATTACGGCGAAAGAAGAAGATACTGCAGAACCTTGGTCTAAAAAGGTCAATGAATTAAAGAAACCAGTGTTATAGTTAGCTAGTAAAGGATTGTAAGTGCCCGGTGTGAATGTTACCCTACTTTCTTGAAAACCTTGTAAATAATTACTTTGCACCCTTTTACCGTCAACTGTATCAACAGTATATATATAGTTTGGCCTGAAATCTCTAGTAAATCTACCTATATAGCCATAAGCAAATAAATTGTCTTTAAATGACTCGTCTTGAGTGATGTTGTTATTATTAGTATAGTCGGCTTGTACAGTATAGTATGGGTTCTTAATGCCACCTTTTACAGTGGTATCTTCTTTAAATCTTTGTGTATATCTGGCAAATACCCTTGTATTTGCAGTGGTTACTAGTGGGTTATTTGCCGAATTATATAGATTATAGGTATATATGTAGGCGTTTCTAGAGTTTCTATCACCAGTTACACCGACAGTAAAGTCAGAATTTTCAGTTGGTGCTAATGATATCTTACCCGTAAAGCTGTAATTGATACTAGCAGTATTAGGTACAAATCGAGTTTTGTTTAAATCGTCTTTAGTTATAAAGTTTGCTGTTGACACAAACCCACCCCCAGTTGGTGACGCTGCTATTGGATTATTCTTAATATTTTCAAATGCTTGGTCTTTAACTTGATACATATCAATGGCAGGGGGAGAATTAACGCCCAAATATTGTATGGTACCTGCTGCGAAAAAACCCAATATAGCACGGCTAGATTTGCCCTTCTTTTTTAAGAAAGAGTTTTTCTGCTTTACATTATTCTCATCTCTATTTTGAAAAATTAAGGGACCTGTAAAAGTACCCTCTATAAAATTATAAGAGAATGGATCTAAAAATTCTGAAGTCCTAACCTCGACACTACCAGAATATTCATCTGCCATACCACGCGTGGTAATACTAACTACCCCACCCAATACGTCGCCATACTCTGCTGGTACACCACCAGTTGTGATGCTCAATTCCTTAATACCTCTTCTAGATAATGTAGGTAATCCTCTGGTACGTACTCCATCTACTACGTATAGCGTATTATCTGTTCTACTACCTCTTATAGAGAACCCCCCACCTGATGCAATAACACCCCCCGTAGTTTGAATGGCTTGGCCTAAGTTTTCTGCTGGAGTTTTCTGCAAATCGTCTCCGCTTATTACATTCTCCTGAGTGGTTTTCTTTACATTAAGGTTTGGGTCAAACGTAACATACACTTCGGTTACCTTATTACTTAGTGTTACTTTAAAAATTAAGCTTTGACCTGAAGAAATAGAAACTTTGGTATAGACTTTGGGGTATACATCTGGAGTAGGCGCGCGAAATTTAAGAGAGTCATAAACACCTGACTCACGAACTTTAAGTGTAAATCTACCCTGTTCATCTGTTCTAGTAGCGGCTACATTTTTGCTTCCTTTATATAATATTATGGCAGCGCGCTCTATCGGGGCACCAGATGTTTCATCTGTTACTGTCCCTGTAATAGTCTGATCTTGAGCGTACAGTGTTCCAGTAAAAATACTGAAAATGATGGCTATGAGTAAAATTTTATTCCTCATTCTTTGTTGTGCAATTATTATAAAACGTCAAATATGAGGAATTTTTTCCATTCCCCGTAGGCATTATTCATATAAGCTTAACATTTATATGAAGCAATATTCAAAAGTACATAGCCCATAATCAGATTAAAAATAAATTGACCTGCATTTATCGGAGTATTTTTTAGAAATATATAGGTAGGTTTTTCTAATATTATTCCAAGTTAACTGGATATTACGAGGAACTAGAAATAGTATTTTATCGGGAATTAAATTAATTAGCTCTGCAAATAAAATTTCAATTAGCTTAAAATGGGGAATCGAAATCCGATAAACTGACGAATGCTAAGTCACGAGCATTTAATATCTGACAATTTTCTGGCCAATTGAAATTAATGCTATCATAGCGAATTCCCGTATCTGCTGCCTGATTATAAACAGTACTCACCATATAGTGCATAGTGGCTGTGCCATAAGGGGTACAAAAGCCGTGAGCAAAGCCAGCAGGTATGTACAGCATATCGCCAGTATCGGCCGACAATTCAATACTAAAGTGACGACAGAAAGTTGCGGAACCCTTCCTAAGGTCCACTAAAACATCTAGCAATTTCCCTGCACTGCAGTATACCAGTTTAGCGTGTTGGTGTGGTGGTAACTGAAAGTGCATCCCCCTAATGACTCCCCCTACATTGCGACTGTGATAGCACTCATCCCAATTTACATTAATTCCTTGCTCAGCATATAAGTCCTTATGCCAAACCTTCATAAACGAACCCCTAATATCGGTATGGATAACGGGCTTAATTAAAATAATGTCTGGAATAGATTGCTGAATGAATTGCATAGCTAAGCCAATATTACTTAAAAATAATTTAGCCTACGCTAGTTTTATATGGTTAATTAGAAATATTCTTATTTCTCTGTTAATTACGTGGTTAAATAGGTTGACAGTTTATACTAGTAGAAATGTTCTTTTCTTATAATAACAGCGAGTTAGCTAAGATTAAGTTGCACATACGTATAGCACCTTAGCGGCCAGATTGCTATTCTTACATCATAATTGCTAAAAATATTAGAATTCTACAGATTCAAGAAATATAGCTACATTAAATCCAAAATAGACCCTTCATATAAATAATTGATAGAGTTTATTTTATATTTCCAATAATTTTCTTACCTTTGCCGTCCATTATTAATTTTTAATAACGAGATAGTTATATTATAGAAACTCGTGGACACTTTAAGTTATAAGACCGTAGCAGCTAAGTCATCAACTGTTGTATCAGAATGGCTCGTGATAGATGCGGAAAACATGGTGGTAGGCCGCCTGGCAGCTCAGCTAGCCAAAATCATTAGAGGCAAAAATAAGCCTTCCTTCAGTCCCCACGTAAACTGTGGTGACAAGGTAATCATACTTAATGCTGAAAAAGTACGATTTACCGGTAACAAAATGAATGATAAAATTTACATTCATTATACAGGTTACCCAGGAGGACAGCGCGAAATTACACCCGCTAGGCTAATGACCAAAAAACCCGAAGACGTGCTGAAAATGGCCGTTCGTGGTATGTTGCCCGCTAACAAACTTCGTAAGGAGTATTTGAACAATTTATTCATCTATGTGGGAGGGGAGCATCCTCACTCTGCACAAAACCCAAAAACGATTACCCTGTAGTATGGCAAGTATCAACGCAACCGGACGTCGTAAGACTTCAATAGCAAGAGTGTACCTGAAGGCAGGTACCGGTACCATAGTTATAAATGGTAAACCATTAGAATTGTATTTCCCCAGTTCCCTTCGCCAATTTGTTGTGAATCAATCACTAGAAGCTACAGAAGGTTTGGGTCAATTTGACGTGGACATCAAAGTAAAGGGTGGTGGATTAACAGGACAGGCAGAGGCAATCCGTATGGGTATCGCCAGAGCTTTAGTAAAGGAAAATGAGGAAAATAAGCCAGAACTGAGAAGTAAAGGTTTCTTAACCCGTGACCCTAGAATGGTTGAACGTAAGAAATTTGGTCATAAAAAAGCCAGAAAGAGCTTCCAGTTCAGCAAACGTTAATCTTTATCACTCAATTATTGAATTTTTATGTCTGAAAATAACTCACGCTTTAATATAAAAGTGGAAGATATGCTAGAGGCAGGCGTTCACTTTGGACACCTTCGTAGCAAATGGAATCCGCATATGGCTCCATACATATTTATGGAGAAAAATGGCATTCACCTTATCGATTTAAATAAGAGTGCCAGAAAACTAGAAGAGGCAGCATTCGCCGTTCAAAACTTAGCTAGACTAGGTAGAAAAATACTATTTGTTGCAACTAAGAAACAAGCTAAAGAAATAGTACAAGAGGCTGCTACCAAAGTAGGTATGCCTTTTGTAACTGAGCGTTGGTTAGGTGGAATGTTAACCAATTTCTCTACTGTACGTAAAAGTATCAAAAAAATGTCAACTATCGACAAGATGATTAGCGACGGTACTGTTAATACATTGGCAAAACGTGAGCGCCTAATGCTAGGTCGTGAACGTGAGAAATTGCAAAAACTACTAGGTGGATTAGATGAGGGTAGATTACCAGCAGCTATATTCATTATCGACATCAAGAAAGAACACATAGCCGTGGCAGAAGCTACCAAATTGGGTATCCCATCATTTGGTATTGTGGACACCAATGCCAACCCAAATATAATAGACTACCCAATACCAGGTAATGATGATGCGACTAAATCAATATCATACATTATGAATGTAATAGTAGCTGCTATAGAGGAAGGGCTAAACGAACGCCGTAAGAATAAAGAGTCACAGAAGGATGAAAATCCTGAGAAAGTAGCTCAAGCCTAACTGCTTAACATTTTACACAGCTCAATTATACTTTAACAATATATTATGGCTATCACAGCTGCTGAAGTAAACAAACTAAGAACTGCAACGGGTGCAGGAATGATGGAGTGTAAAAACGCCCTACAAGAAACTGATGGCGATTTTGAAGGTGCAATAGATTACCTACGTAAACGTGGCCAAAAGGTATCAGCAAAACGTGCTGACCGTGAGGCTAACGAGGGGGTAGTTATTGCTAAAACCAATCAAGATGGCACTACCGGTATCATCATTAAGTTAACCTCTGAAACCGATTTCGTTGCTAAAAATGCTGACTTCATCGCCTTTGGTGAGAAGATTGCTAATTTAGCTATGGAAAGTCTGCCTACCAACCTAGATGCCCTAAAGGCTTTAGCATTAGACGGTAGATCTGTACAGGATAACCTAGATGAACAAGTGGCTAAAATAGGTGAGAAAATTGATGTAATAGAATACATTAAAATAGACGCACCTGCCGTAGTAGCCTACAACCACGGCGCCAATAGAATTGGTGTATTGGTTGCTATGAATCAACATCAGAATGACGCAATAATAGCTGCTGGTAAAGACACTGCAATGCAAATAGCAGCAATGAACCCAGTAAGTCTAGACAAAGAAGATGTGCCACAAGATACCATTCAACGTGAGCTAGAAATAGCACGCGAGCAACTATTGGCAGAGGGTAAAGCTGCAGAGATGATTGAAAAAATATCTCAAGGTAAGCTAAACAAGTTCTTTAAAGACAATACCTTGTTAAATCAAGAATTTGTGAAAGACAACAGCAAAGACATTCGCAAAATGCTGAATGAAACCAGTGCTGGCCTTACTGTTACTGAATTTAAAAGAGTCGGATTAGGAGAATAAATTCTCTCTAGCTTGATTACATATTATTTGGGGAAGCCGAAAGGTTTCCCCTTTTTTTGTTAATTGGTTTTAAATTATTCTTAACACACTAATCTATTCTTCTTAAATCAAATATGACAGTATAGTAAACCAAATATTATTGTAAAAACTAAATATAGTCTTGGATTTACTATTCTTGCATTTCAACAACTATGATGAGCATTATTTCAAATAGAATTTAGATTCCTTTTTTTGCCCATATATCATTACTATTTTTGACGCATTAATGTGACTAGTAATGGACACATAGCCACTACATCAAATTATGAAATATCAACGCGTACTATTAAAGCTATCTGGCGAATCGTTAATGGGCAATAAGCAATTCGGTATAGATGCCGATGCTGTAACCCACTATGCTAATGAGGTGAAAAAGGTAGCCGACACAGGCGCACAAATAGGTATAGTAATTGGCGGGGGCAATATATTTAGAGGTATAGACGCTATGAAGGGCGGCGTACAAGACCGTGCTCAAGCTGACTATATGGGAATGCTGGCAACAGTTATAAATGCAATGGCATTGCAAAGTGCCTTAGAGTCATTTGGTATACAGACTAGGTTGCAAAGTGCCATTAAGATGGAACAAATCAGTGAGCCATTCATTCGCAGGCGCGCCATTAGGCACCTAGAAAAGGGGCGAGTAGTCATTTTTGCGGCTGGTACAGGTAATCCATACTTTACAACCGACACTGCTGCTGTACTACGTGCCATAGAAATAGGTGCAGACGTAGTGCTAAAGGGTACACGTGTTGACGGCATATATACTGCAGACCCAGAGAAAGACCCTACTGCTACCAGATATGACAAAGTTAGCTACAGTGAGGTATATGAGATGAACCTAAACGTAATGGATATGACAGCCATAACGCTATGCAAAGAAAACAATCTACCCATCATTGTATTTGATATTAATCAAGACAATAGCTTCTTAAACATAGTGTCTGGAGATGAGCAGATAGGAACTTTGGTTTCAAACTAAATATTAAGAGTTAATGCTCTTCATAAAGCGTTTAGAAATTATACCAGAATCGAACATATATTAATCGCATTAAACCTTTGGGATGTATCTTAAATTTCAAGTCTTGACATTAAAGTCCAGTACCGAGCTCTAGTCCAATTTGGATGTTATTAAACTTACCCTCTATTGGATCATTTAATAAGTTTATGGTGTATGAAATGTAATCATCATATCTAACAACATAGTGAGTTGCCCCATTATCCTTAAATTGACATTGCCCAGCATCATTTGTTACTGCTTTAGAAATTATTTCTTATCTATAGTAATTGAATTTTGTCTCCCGTAAAAGTTTATTATCTTCATTTAAAACTGTAAATTTGTAACCAATAATATTGAAACTATTACAATCTTAACCTAAATAAACAGATATTTTCTTACTATATTTTAGATAACTATTCAACTAAATAATAGAATTTTATTCTCGCCAAGTGCCACGAATATGTTTGGCGGTGTAGCAACTAACTGTCGTAAAAACAAAAGTATTGTCAGAAAATAGAAATAGATGAGATATGTACATATTTACGTCTAATACATAACTATATTCCTTGATAGTTACATCTTCTGATTGTGCATTTATGTTATAATTGCTAAATATGGCAAAGCCTAAAAGTAAAATGCAAAATAGTTTTCTTACCCTCATACATATTAGAACGTAAACCTGCCTCGGTTTAATTTTTAAATTCTCCCATTCACAAAAATTAAAGTGACAAAATTTTCAAATTTCAAGATTAATCTAGAAACAAAAAAAAATACTTTTACTTCCTATAAAGTACTTAAATATACGAGACGAAACGTAACTGAAATAAAATCTTAAAACAGTCGAGCTTAGTTAGTACAAACTCTAAGTCATATTTATAATGATGAGAAAAATGCAAACAAGGGATTATTAGATATATATATTTTCTACTAACATTTTAGTAAATTATCTAATGTAAAAAATATGGAAACTGATGGGTTTGGTTTAATTCTATATACTTAATGAGTATAATTAAAATAATTATCCTACTAAAGTT
>Ga0163144_10004532_pt1 | contig 31240 bp, 28 predicted proteins | sample OliLak19BULKMAT1_FD_123175 | JGI IMG/M metagenome (GOLD analysis project Ga0163144, IMG submission 123175) | Freshwater microbial mat bacterial communities from Lake Vanda, McMurdo Dry Valleys, Antarctica - Oligotrophic Lake LV.19.BULKMAT1 | ecosystem: Environmental > Aquatic > Freshwater >... | reverse complement strand
GCAGGTATTTACATGATTGCCCGCTCTAACATTCTTTACACGCTTGCTCCCATCTCCATGGACATTGTTGCAGGAGTAGGATTGTTCACAGCACTTTTTGCAGCAACAATAGGTTTATTCCAGAACGACATAAAAAAAGTCCTCGCTTACTCTACTGTAAGCCAGCTTGGATACATGTTCCTTGGATTAGGAGTTGGCGCGTACACCGGGGCAGTCTTTCACGTAACAACCCACGCATTCTTCAAAGCATTGTTATTCCTGGGAGCCGGAAGCGTTATCCACGCGATGAGCGGTGAACAGGATATACGCAACATGGGCGGACTGAAAAAATATTTGCGTATCACGTATCTGACATTTTTAATGGGAACCATCGCCATTTCGGGCATTGTTCCTTTTTCAGGATTCTTTTCCAAAGATGAAATTCTTGGCCACGCTTTCACCTACAATAAATTCTTCTGGCTGATGGGAGTGCTTGGTTCTGTGATGACGGCATTTTACATGTTCCGTTTGTTTTACCTTACCTTCTACGGAAAATTCCGTGGAACAGAAAAACAACAGCATCATTTGCACGAATCACCAAACACCATGACGATCCCTCTCATCGTACTTGCTGTTTTGTCAGTAGTTGGAGGATTTATCGGCATACCTCATGTATTCGGAGGAAATCACTGGCTGCATCATTACCTGTCGCCTGTATTTGCTGCTTCCGATTTTAAAATGCTTTCGAAAGAACTTTCACACTCCACGGAAATAATATTGATGATAGTCACCGTGCTTGCCGCAGGCGCTTCTATTGCTGCTGCCTGGTATTACTTCGTGAAGAAAGAAAACATTCCTCCTGCAGATAATGCGTTGATCAATCCGGTTCATAAAACTATCTACCATAAATATTACATGGATGAGCTGTATGCAACCATTTTTACGAAACCAACCGATTGGCTTTCTGAAAAACTGCATCAGTTCATTGAGCTGAAGGGGATTGACAGAATTGTAAATTCTGTAGGCACTGGCGTTACCTGGATCAGCGGACAAGCCCGGTTGATACAAACGGGATATATAGGATTTTACATTTTTGCGATGGTGGTTAGTATAATTGCGATATTGTTTTGGAAATTATTTTAAGCCACTAATTTCACTAATTAACACGAATTAAAAAAAAGATGAGCGAGTTGTTGAAATTAAACTTGGATTAATCGTAAACTTTGGAGAAGATTCGCTAAAATTCAAGCGAGTAATTTTATAATATGCTGAAAAATAATTAGTTCTAATTCGTGTAATTCGAGGCTATGCTAACAGTAATACTGATATTTTTTCCTTTATTGGCGGCTCCTTTTTTGCTGCTTGTAAAGCCTCGGCAGGCTAAAGGAATTGCTTTGGGAGCTGCTATTATTGAACTGGGCATTTCGGTTTTTGCTCTCACGCAATTTCAGATCAATGCAGATGCGCAATTTATGTTCGATGTTGCATGGGTGCAGTCTTTGGGCATACATTTTAAAGTGGCCATGGATGGTATAAGCATACTACTCGTACTCCTCACTACTATTTTAGTTCCTTTGATAATTTCGGCCTCATCCCCCGCCTTCTCCAAAGGAGAAGAAGCCAAAGCGGAGAGAGGGGTGGCCTTCTACTCCCTTATTTTATTAATGCAGTCTGCGCTCATTGGTGTATTCACAGCCATGGATGGGTTTCTGTTTTATATCTTCTGGGAACTTGCACTGATCCCTATCTGGTTTATCTGCCTGCTGTGGGGAGGAGAGAACAGAGCAAAGATCACTTTTAAATTTTTCATTTACACACTTGCAGGAAGCCTGCTGATGCTTGTTGGACTTATTTATGTGTATTTACACACCAACTCCCTCCCTGACGGGGAGGGTTGGGGTGGGGCTCGAACTTTTGACATTCAATCACTTTACATTGCCGGAGCAAACCTCACTTCTGCGGAACAAACATGGATCTTCTGGGCGTTGTTCATTGCGTTCGCCATTAAAATGCCCGTGTTTCCTTTTCACACCTGGCAGCCGGATACTTATACTGTGGCTCCTACACAAGGCACAATGCTTTTATCAGGCATCATGCTTAAGATGGGAACATACGGAGTCATTCGCTGGCTCTTGCCTGTAGTCCCGCTTGGGGTTCAGGAATGGGGAAATACAGCTATGATACTTTCTATCGTGGGCATATTGTACGCTTCCATTATTGCCATCATGCAAAAAGATTTCAAGAGATTGATCGCTTATTCCTCCATTGCTCACGTAGGATTGATCTCTGCAGGAATATTTTCACTCACCATACAGGGGTTGCAAGGTGCGATGATGCAAATGCTTGCTCACGGAATAAATGTGGTTGGATTGTTTTATGTAGCAGATATTATTTTCAGCAGGACAAATACAAATGAACTTTCAAAACTTGGAGGTATCCGGAATATCACTCCCTGGTTTGCTACGATGTTCATGGTTGTGTTATTGGGAAGTGTGGCTCTTCCGCTCACAAACGGGTTCATTGGAGAGTTTCTGCTCATCAACGGCATTTATCAATACGATGCATGGATGGCTACGTTTGCAGGATTAACTGTGATCCTGGGCGCAGTGTATATGCTTCGCAGTTATCAAAAAATAATGCTGGGAGAAACCAATGCTCTAACCGCAACTTTCACAGATCTTACTTTCAATGAAAAAGCAGTATTGGTACCAATAGTAATTTTAATTATCGCAACGGGAGTTTATCCAAAACCTCTTTTAGATATTGCAGGACCTGCTATTATGAAAATTGTAGAAATAATTAATGTTCCAGCGTGATACAAATGAAGTGTGATACCAATATACTAATGCATACCAATGAAACTAATCATACGAATAAACTGCCGATACAAATGAAGTGTGATACCAATATACTAATGCATACCAATGAAACTAATCATACGAATAAACAGCCATACTAATCGAACTCATTGGTATTCATTTGCATTATTCGTATCATTAGTATCCATTTGTATATTAGCATTTGATTTTGGCATTTGACTGATTTATGAAAACACTCTACATATTAACCGCCCTTGGTGCAATTTCATTGCTTGCTGAAATAATTGGGCCTCCATCCCTTCGGGACAGGTTTAAGAAATTTCTTTTGCCCATTGTGCTCGTTGGGCTGCTTGGTGCTATAGGTGCTGCTGTATTGGATTGGAATACCAACATCCATTATTACAGCAACATGCTGACTTTTGATAATTATGCGTTGTTGTTCACCATTCTTATTTGTGTCATTGCATTCCTGTGGCTGATGACGGCTGAATATTTTTTCAGGGAAGAAACCAGCCGCACCGACCATTATGCGTTAATTCTCTTTGCGCTGTGCGGGGCAACTATTTTGGTTTCCTATTCCAATATGGTGATGCTTTTTCTGGGAATAGAGATATTGTCCATTCCGCTGTATGTTTTAGCAGGAAGCAGGAAAGATGATCTTGCTTCAAATGAATCTGCACTGAAATATTTTCTGATGGGCGCATTTGCCACGGGATTTCTTCTTTTCGGAATCGCTTTGGTCTATGGGGCCTGCGGCACGTTTGACCTGGGCGTTCTGGCTACCTATTTAACTTCTCCCGAACCAGTTTCAAGCTGGAGAGGCCCGGGAGGAGAAACATTATTGTATGCCGGCATACTGATGATGCTCATAGGCCTAAGCTTTAAAGTGGCGGCAGTTCCTTTTCATTTCTGGACACCCGATGTGTACGAGGGCGCTCCAACTCCTGTTACAGCATTCATGTCCACCATCGTGAAGACGGCAGCATTTGCAGCGTTCCTCCGTTTATTCATGACCTGTTTTACCGGATACGGAACTGTCTGGCAGGATATCATTTGGGTTCTTGCAGCGCTTTCTATATTGCTTGGCAACATTACGGCAGTATATCAAACCAGCGTAAAACGCATGCTCGCCTACTCCAGCATTTCACATGCCGGTTATATGATGCTGGCAATTCTCACCAGCGGGAATATGTCTGCCGGAGCAGTATTATATTATTCCGCGGCATATTCTATTGCAACCATAGGAGCGTTCGCGGTTCTAAGTATTATTGAAAGCCAAGCCCCCCGCCCCGAAGGGGGCCAAGGCACAATTTCTTCCTTTAGGGAAGGGACAATTGAAACTTTTAGCGGGCTAGCAAAAAAGAATAAGTTCCTGGCATTCGGAATGACCCTTTCTATGCTTTCACTTGCAGGTATTCCTCCGTTGGCAGGATTCTTTGGAAAATATTATTTGTTCACTTCTGCATTGGATGGGGGTTATACATCCCTTGTACTGGTCGCTGTACTTGGATCAGTTATCGGAGTATACTATTATTTCAGGATAATAATAAAAATGTACGCGCCACCTACCGAATCCCCGTTTGAAGCAGGCAAACATAACATTTCAATTTCTCCACTTCAAAAAGCAGTTCTTATACTTACCATAATTCTTGCCCTAGTCCTTGGTATTTTTCCGGATTTGGTTATTGGGTTGATATAAATTCTTTTTTATCTTTGTGCCACAATGACTAAGCAACGATTGAAATTTAGGCTTAAGGATTGGGAATTAAGGGTTTTTCCATTAGCCATCTTACCCCCCCCCCACGTTTTTTAAAGGGTTGCAGCGCATATCTTTTTCTCGGTCCGAACAAAGTTACGGACTCCGTCTTTCAGCGAAGAGAGAAAAAATCAAAAGCACAATTGAACTTATTACAACTACTGTAGTGAGTTTTTTCTTTTTATACAAATCAATAATTAAAACAAGACAATATGAATGTATTACTTGCGGAGGATGACAGGGATGATTGTAACTTTTTTAAAATAGCATTGGAAGTAATGCCCTTGCCTACACATCTTACAACTGTGCATGACGGAGAACAGGCAATGAAACATCTTTCTGAAAATTCAGAACATCTCCCAGATATTATTTTCCTCGATGTTAATATGCCACGCAAAGATGGACTGGAATGTCTAGTTGAGATAAAGGAAAATGAAAAGCTGAAAAATATTCCTGTGGTCATGCTCTCCACCTCTCGCGATCAGGATAAAATACGAAATTCCTTTGAGTTGGGAGCGAATATTTATATTCGTAAGCCGGGTGATTTTTCGGAACTCGCTCAGGCAATTCACCATGCGCTTCCTATAGCAATTGACAATAAGTTTTCAAAAGGTAAATTAAAATACATCCTCAACGCATGAGTAATGGAAAATTTAAGCTGAATACATAAAAACACAATGAAAAAACTTAAAGGAAAAATTATTCTCGTGGACGATGAAGCATGGGAAAAAGAAAATTTGGAAAAGGCTTTACAGAAAAAAAACTGGGATGTACAAGTTGATTACTTTGAAACTGCTGAAAAGCGCTTTGGGCCATCTGAGAAAAACGAAGGACGAGATATTTCTAATTATTTCAGACATGGAAATGCCTAAAATGACCGGAATGGAATTTAAAAAAGCGATAGATAGTGACCCTGAGCTAAAGACAAAATCAATACCGTTTATTTTTACAACCTTTTCTACTACAAAAGAAAAAACTACAGAAGCATATGATTATCGTGTGCAGGGTTATTTCAAAAAAACATACACCGTAGACGAGCAAGCAGAAATGCTTGACATAATAATTAAATATTGGATAATTTGTCTGCACCCCAATCAAGACTTCTCCCTCAACAAAACTAATCTTGCAATAAATTCTACAACCTAACAAATGGCAACCCCGGTAACCCAAGTAGAAACCAAGCGCTCGTTTCCTCGTAAGGCCATGGCACTGGATGAATTCTATGTAAGAGTTGAAGAATCAGAAAAAGCCATCAAGCATGGTAAAATTATTAGTCAGCGTGATTTAGAAAAAGAAGCGGAGAATTGGTAATTATTGATTGCAGACAAAACCCAAGAAAGATGAAAGTCGGTGCTCATTGAGCATGATACCCCTTCTGCTTTTTTCCTACTTTCGTTGCACGATTCAATTTACAACTTGTGAACAAAGGCCGCCTTTCCCTTATATACCTTACCATCGTTTCGCTTTACGGCATACTCATGCTTGCTGAGCAAAATACATGGCTGGGGCTGAACGCTTCTGTATATGTTCCCCTGCGGATCGTTGTTCTCATTGCATTCGGATACATGGTCGTTAAACAACAATCGCTTACAGCCTGGATACTTTATAGCATGTTCCTGGGCGTGGAGATCGGGCATGATGCTCCGGAAATTGCCGTGCACCTGAGAATACTAAGCAAAATATTTCTTAAGCTTATAAAAACCATCATTGGCCCGCTTCTTTTTGCAACACTTGTGGTGGGCATTGCAGGACATTCCAACCTGAAACAAGTGGGAAGAATGGGACTGAAATCCATCATCTATTTCGAAATTGTAACAACTCTTGCTTTGTTTATCGGACTTGTAGCTATCAATTTAAGCCAGGCAGGTGCAGGTGTGAAACTTCCCGAAGGTGCTGCACACGAAGAACAGCTCACCGCGGTGAAACAAACAACCGAGGATGTTATCCTCCATATTTTTCCGGAGAACATTGCAAAGTCAGTTGCTGAAGGGCAGGTGCTGCAAATTGTAATATTCAGCATCTTGTTTGCTATTGCTTTGGCATTAGTAAATGAAACAAAACGTAAACCCATGCTGGATTTTACAGAGAGCCTGGCTGAAGTAATGTTCAAATTCACAAAAGTTGTTATGTATTTTGCTCCAATCGGAGTAGGCGCAGCCATTGCTTATACAGTAAGCCACATGGGACTGGGCATTCTGGTTAATCTGTTTCAGTTGCTTGCTACTTTATATGGAGCTCTCCTTTTCTTCCTCGTGTTTGTATTGCTTCCCGTTGCATTGATCGCCAGAGTTCCTCTGAGAAAATTCTTCAATGCCATTGCAGAACCTGTTTCCATAGCATTTGCAACCACCAGTTCGGAAGCTGCGCTGCCTAAAGCCATGGAGAACATGGAAAAATTTGGCGTGCCCCGAAAGATCGTTGCGTTTGTATTACCTACAGGGTATAGCTTTAACCTGGATGGCACTACGTTGTATCTTTCACTTGCTTCCGTTTTTGTAGCGCAAGTTGCCCGCATTGATATGTCCTGGAAGGAACAATTGATGATGGTCTTCACCCTGATGATCACAAGCAAAGGAGTAGCCGGGGTTCCCCGCGCATCACTGGTGATCTTGCTCGGCACTGCGGCATCTTTCGGATTGCCTGTATGGCCCATCTTCATTATCCTGGGGATAGATGAATTAATGGACATGGCACGCACCTCAGTGAATGTTATCGGCAACTGCCTTGCAACGGTGGTGATCGCCAAATGGGAAGGAGAGTATAAAGAACCTGATTCGATGGCTCCTACCATCCCTGTATGATTAGTATATTCGTGTAAATTACCATCTGGCCAAGTATGCATGAAACCTGGGAGTTTATTAAAGAGATCACAAATCCTGAATCCATTATTCGTTACGGAGGAATTGCACTGCTTGTCTTTGTGATCTTTGCCGAAACTGGCCTAATGGTAGGTTTTTTTCTTCCCGGTGATTCGCTGGTGTTTGTAGCAGGTTTAATTTGCGGCACAGAGCCCCATCTGATGGATATTAGCATTGTAACACTTGCCGGTGCACTATCACTTGCCGCCATAGCCGGAAATATAACAGGTTATTATTTCGGAAAAAAAGTAGGCCCTTCCTTATTCACAAAAGATGATAATGTGCTATTCAAAAAGCGGTACGTAAACATTACCAAATCCTTCTTTGATAAGCACGGTGGCAAATCCCTCATACTGGGAAGATTTCTTCCCATCATCCGCACCTTCGCACCCGTTCTGGCAGGGGTGATCCGTATGGATATCAAAACTTTCCTTTTTTATTCCGTGGCTGGCGGGCTGCTATGGATATGTTCCCTTTCCATATCCGGATATTACCTGGGTAGAATTGAGTGGGTAAAAGAAAATCTGGAGTGGATAGTGATTGCATTCGTAGTTATAACTACTATACCTGTTATAAGAACATATCTGAAGGAAAAGCAGACTGAGAAACAGGTATGAACTCAGATATTTGCTCTCATTAGTTATTCAACCAATCAGCCACTTACTCAATAAATCAACCACTTACGAAAAAGGCATTTTGTATCACAATTTTTTTTATGTTTGACACGTTTTTCAACAACAAATAATACCAATATACAAATGAACACTTATGATACAAATAATGCTAATGTCCATTCGTATATTTGTATCGATATTGGTATCATTAGTATGCATTAGTATGCATTAGTATATTAGCATTACTTTTTAAAAGACTAACTAACAACAATTAATTGAATAAACTATGAAGAAGCAAAAATTCACCATGGGCAACGCAGTAATGATCCTCGCATGTTTATTTGTGGGAATCCTGATCTATATGTTTGTCCTGGGCAACCCGGCAAACTTTGAGCATAGCGAAGAGCACAGTTTCTTCCGTTTTCCGGGCGGTGAGCATCCTATACAAGGTAACCTGATGGGCATTATGTACAAAGGAGGGTTCATTGTACCTATGCTGCTTGCCGTGAATCTGATCGTGTTTGTTTTCTCCATCGAACGCCTGATCACACTGGGCAAAGTAAGCGGCACAGGAAATGTGAAAGAATTCATACAAACTATCCGTGGATATGTGGCAAATAACCAGGTGAACGAAGCGATCGCTGCATGCGACAGGCAACAAGGTTCTATCGCGAACGTGATCCGTACAGGTTTAACGGAACTTCAGCGCGTGGAAAAAGACGGTGGCATGAATAAAGAAGAAAAAATAGCTGCGATCCAAAAGGGACTTGAAGAAGCAACTGCACTGGAACTTCCTATGATGTCTAAAAATCTGGTGATACTTTCTACCTGCGCTTCCATCTCCGTACTTATCGGGCTGATTGGAACAGTACTTGGCATGATCACCGCATTCAGTGCGATGGCACAGGCAGGATCACCTGACACGGTGGCTCTTGCAACGGGAGTATCTGAGGCGCTTGTAAACACGCTCTTCGGTATCTTAGGATCAACACTGGGAATCATTTTCTACAATTACTTCAGTTCTAAAGTAGATGCGCTCACCTTTGCGATTGACGAAGCAGGCTTCAGCATCGTTCAAACTTTTTCTACTCACACTAAATAGAAATAAATAGTATCTATTTAATAGTTCAGCGATGTCCAAGATAAAAATGCCAAAGAGCGCCCCGTCACTTGACATGACACCCATGGTGGATCTGGCATTTCTGCTTGTTACATTCTTTATCCTTACTGCAAACTTCCGTCAAAACGAAGCAGTGGTCATCAAAAGCCCTTCTTCACATTCGGAAAAAATTCTCCCTCAGAATGTAATGTTAGTTACTGTAGATACTGCCGGCCGCGTATTTTTCAGCCTGGATGGAAAAGAAGTACGCAGAAGCATGCTTCTTACTATGGGAGAGCAGTATAAAATTTCTTTTACAGAAGCAGAGGTTAACCGCTTTTTGATCCTGCCCATGTTTGGCGTTCCTATGGCACAACTGCCCGAATATATACGCGGTAATGAACAACAAAGAGCTGCTATTGACAAATCATCCATGGGTATCCCTATGGATTCACTGAATAACCAATTAGGTGATTGGATCGCATATGGATGGAACGAAAAACAAGTTTTCCAGCAAACAAATAAAATTCCGAAAGAGAACTGGTGCCGCATTGCTATTAAAGCTGATGCACAAACAAATTATAAAGTAATAAAACGTGTTATTGCAGTATTCCAGGAAAGAAACCTGAATAGTTTCAATTTGATCACAGATATGGAAACTGAGCAAGCACAATAAGTATTTATGGCAGAAATAATAGATGGCGGTGGCGGTGGGAAATCCAAGGGCAAGAAAAGAGCCAAGAAGCATAGCGCCCGTATAGATATGACTCCCATGGTGGATCTTGGATTCCTCCTGCTTACTTTCTTTGTATTGACCTCCCAGTTCAGCAAGCCAAAAACGATGGAGATCAACATGCCTGTTAAGCCTAAGGATACTACAAACACTACAAAAATTGACGATGAAACAGCTCTTACCCTTCTTCTTACCGATAAAGAAGATAAGATCTATTATTATTATGGAAAGTTCAAGTCTGAAACATCTATACTAAAGACAACGGATTATTCAAAAGAAGGCATTCGCAAAGTATTCATGAAAAGAAATGAAAATGTAATAAAGCAAATTACAGAACTCAAGGAAAAGCTGAGCAAAGGAACAATTGCTGATACCACCTATAAACGGTTAGCGATTGGCGCGAAGGGAGATAAAAAAGCTGTGTTTGTTATAGTGAAAGCCGATGAAAAAGCAAAATATAAGAATGTGATAGACGTTATTGATGAGCTGAATGTTGCCGATGTAGGTAAATATGCATTAGTGGATATTTCTCCGGCAGAAAAAGAACTGATTAAAGTGTCAACTCTATAATGGCAAAAGGAATGTTTAACCCGGATTGGCAAAGTGTGGTGTACGAAGGCCGCAACGATGTGGTTTTTGAAACGCGTAATAAAACCTATGGTGCCTATGATATCCGCAGAAACTATGGAAGATTCCTCACTAAAGCGTTGCTCATTTCTGTTTCTGCGGTTATTCTCGTAGTAGCTGTTCCTATTATTATTAACCTGGTAAACTCGGGGCTGGATTCCATGGAACCGCCACCGGTTATTGATGTGACCCTGGCGCCTCCGCCCCTTGACAGCGAAGAACCACCACCGCCTCCACCGCCTCCACCACCGCCACCAGTGATGGAAACGATCAAGTTTACTCCGCCTGAAGTTACAGAAGAAGAAATTCCGGAAGATGAAATTCCTCCTCCGCAGGAACAATTACAGGAAGTTCAGGTTGCTGAGAATACTCAGGAAGGGGATGCAGATGCATTGGTTATCGCTGAAACGAACAACGCAGTAATCGAGGATAATACTATTTATGACCTGGTTGCTATTGAAGAACCTGCATCTTTTCCGGGAGGAGATGCCGAGCTTTTCAAGTTCCTTCAAAAAAATACCAATTACCCTCAGGTTGAAAAAGAGAACGGCATACAAGGAAAAGTATTTATCACCTATGTAGTTGACAAAGATGGCAGCATCACAAATGTTGAGCTGTACAAAGGATTAAAGGGCGGCCCCGGCTGCGATAAAGAAGCGCTTCGCGTTGTAAAGATGATGCCTAAATGGACTCCGGGCAAGCAGAATGGAAAGGCTGTCAGGATGCGTTACATCCTCCCTTACCACTTCAAGCTGCAGTAATATTTTTCGCTTATTTCTAATTAACTCTTCCAAAGTCTAACTCAGGAAGGGTTTATGCTTAACGTATTTCGGGTTTATTGCCGATGCCGAAGGCATCCCTTTGGGATTGCCTATTGCACATTGCCAACTGGCTTTCCACCACTTACTTTCCAAAGCAACCACTTACGAAATTCTTGTGGAATTTGCAGACTTCCGCATCATATCAGCGTATATATACCGTTAATCAAAAAAATATCCTAAAAAAAATTCCATGAAGAGACTGTACTAAACAATAACCAATACCTCTTCAAATGAAAAAAATATCAAGCATTTTTTCTGTCTGGCAGGAAGTTACCAGCGGAGAACGGAACCAAGTCGTATTTGAGAACCTGCACAAAACATATGGCGCGTACGAGATACGTACCAATTATGACCGGACGCTTCTGAAGGCGCTTTCATCTATTATACTGTTTTCATTACTGGTTTCTGGACTCAGCTATTTCTCTTCATCGGATAAACCAATAATTAAAATTCCCGATACGTTTGCAGAAAGAGTAGATCCACCGTATATTGTTCCACCGGTTACACCGAAAATAGATCCACCGGTCACACCACCTGGCCCTAAGGTAAATACCAATGAAGTATTGGTACCGATTGTGGCAGATTCGATCATAGAAAAAATTGACAGCATTCCATTTGTAGCGTCCAATATCAGCACGTTACCTGGAAACTCAAATGACACAAGCAGCATTGGAACATCAGGGACAAAAATAGAAACAGGCGGAACAAGCATTATGGATTCCACCTTTACAGGAGATTTTCTGACAGACCCTCCAACTTTTCCCGGAGGAGAAAAAGCACTATTTGGCTTTCTTCAAAAACATGTTTCTTACCCCGAATCCGTAAAGGAAATGGGAGGAAAAGGAACTGTGGCAATAACCTTTGTTTTGGACAAAGAAGGTAATGTAACTGAAGTAACTGCACTTAAAGCGAGTAAATACTCCGAACTGAACAACGAGGCTTTGCGGGTAGTAAAAAAGCTTCCTAAATGGAATCCGGGAAAACATAAAGGGCAGCCCGTTAAATCTAGAATGATTTTACCGATCCGGTTTGAATTAAAACAATAATTTTGTGCTCCCTTTGTAGCCATGCGAAGAAGGGCATAAATTATGAACTTCAAACCCGTACAGATATTCGGTTTCATCATGAGCATTGCCTATATATTTTTCGGCATGCTGTTTCTAATGACCCCATTCATGGGCACATTGATCGAAGATCCGCAGTACCGGAAATTTTTTGGTGGCGCTGTGATGGCATACGGTCTTTTCCGAATGACCTTTTTTCTCCGGGAGTTAAGAAAGAAATCATGAGACAGCTATTTTCTGCCATCTGCCTTCTTACTCTTGCCTTCTGCCTTTGGCTGCTTCCCTCTTGCGGAAATAATCTAAACACCCCTACTCAAGGAAAGCAAGAAATTTTTATTGATGAATCTTATCAGCCTTTGTTTGATGCTGAGATAGAAGTGTTTGAAGGCCTCTACAAAAATTCTGATATTGTAGCTGTCTATAAACCTGAAGGAGATATTATCAGTGATTTTGTAAATGATACCTGCAGGATCATTGTGATGGGAAGGGATCTGAACCAAAAAGAAAAAGACTTTTTTAAGAGTAAGCAGCTTTCTCCCGTCTCCACTAAAATAGCAGTAGATGCACTGGCTTTCATCACACACAAAGGAAACCCGCTCGTAAATCTCACCTTTAACGAGTTGAAAGATATTTTTACGGGTAAAATAAACAGCTGGAAGCTGCTGGATTCCTCCATCAAGAATAAAAGCGCCCAGGATACCAGCATTACTATTGTATTTGACAATGAAAAATCATGCAACGTAAGATTAGTAAAAGAAAAACTCCTGAACGGAGGTAACTTTCCGGCAAATTGCTTTGCGCTCAAAACAAACCCTGAAGTGATCGATTATGTAAGCAAGAATAAAAATGCCATCGGTATAATTGGTATAAGCTGGATAAGCGATAAAGAGGATTCTGCCACGATTGGCTTTTTAGACAAAATAAACGTGCTGAGAGTGTCTTCGGAAGAGAACCAGGGTGATTTTTTCCAGCCTTACCAGGCCTATATTTATAACCAGGAATATCCTTTTTGCAGAAATATGCACATTATCAACGGAGAAGGCAGATCAGGACTTGGCACGGGGTTTGCAGCATTTATTGCCGGAGATAAAGGACAATTAATAATTTTGAAAGCCGGTATGGTTCCTGCAACTCAGCCGGTGAGAATGGTAACAATAACTAACTAGAAAAGTCCCACCCTGTCCCTCCCCATTGGGGAGGGAAGTAGGGCAAATAATAAAACAAAAATCTGCTTATGTTCAAATTAAACAAAAATTCGATCAGGATCTTTCTCTGCCTACAGCTAACACTTCCGCTTCTCCCTCCTTACGGGGGGGCTGGGGGGGGCATTGCTTTCTCCCAATCACTCCAGGATGCTATCAAGCTTTCCGAAAGCGAACAGTTTGAAAAGGCAGGCGCAGCTTTTGTCTCCTTGATCCAACGGGAAGCAACACAAGGCGATAATTATTTCTATTACGGAGAAAATTTTTTCAAACAGGAGATCCTAGACTCATCCTTCAAAGCCATGGACTTGGATTCTGCCCGTATATTGTATGAAACAGGAATGAAAAAAAATCCGGGCAACCCCCTCAATTATGTGGGAATGGGAAAAGTTTTCTGGTACGAAGGAAAGTCGGCTGAAGCAAAAAAAATGTTCTTCGATGCAGTGCAGATCATCTCCCCTGCCAACAAAACAGCCTCTTACACCGGCAAACAAAAAGCGATCGTATACATGAAAATTGCCGAGTGTTATACGAAAGCTAGAACGAAAGACCTTCAGGAAGCCAACAACCAGCTTAATAAGGCCTTAAAAGAAGATCCAAACAATCCTGAAATTTTTATACTGGTAGGAGATGTAACCCTGGAACAAAATCCAGGCGAAGCATCCAAGTCTATCATGCAGTACAAAAAGGCATACGATATGGATAAGCAATCTGCCAAAGCACTGTTACGCATCGGACAGCTTTACAGCAGAGCACGTAACCTTACAGAAGCTGTTAACAATTATGATGAAGCCATTAAAGCAGATCCGAACTTTGCCCCTGCATACCGTGAAAAAGCAGAAGCTTTCTATCGCGGAAAGCAATACGAAACTGCTATTACCAATTACAAAAAATACTTGGAGCTAAATACCGGAAGCCTGAGCGCCCGCGTTCGCTATGCATCATTCCTCTTTTTAACCAAAAAATATGACGGTGCTATTGCGGAAATTCTTGAGATCCAGAAACTGAATTCATCCATTCCATTTTTATACCGCCTGCTGGCTTACTCCTATTTCGAAACAGGAAAATACCCGGAAGGACTTCAAGCGATAGAAACATTTTATTCGAAAGCATCCGAAAAGAAGATCCTTGCTTCGGATTATGAGTATTACGGAAAGCTTTTATCAAAAACAGGAAAGGATTCTCTGGCGATTGAAAAATTAAGGATGGCGGTTGAAAAAGACACTTCCAAATCAGAACTTTGGGGTGAGCTTGGTAAAAGTTATTTAAATGCAAAAAAATATCCGGAAGCCATTGACGCATACAACAAAAAAATAAAAAATAAAAAAGGCGTAGATGCAAATGACTATTATCAATTAGGCCGAAGCTATTTTTACAGCAAGCAGTTTGAAAAAGCAGATACTGCATTTATTCAGATAACTGTGCTGCAGCCGGAACTTCCTACTGGATACTTATGGAGAGCTAAAACAAATGCACAACTGGATGCTGACAGCAAAAAAGGCCTGGCAAAGCCTCATTATGAAATGTATCTATCTAAAATAAAACCGGAAGAAACCGAAAAGAATAAAAAAGAAATGATCTCTGCCTATGAGTCCATAGGGTACTCCTATATGCTGCAAAAAGATTACGAAAATGCAAAATGCTTTTATGAAAAATTAAAGACCGTAGATCCTGCAAACAAAAAAGCCAAGGAAGCATTGGCCGAAGCGAATGTTGCGAGAGCTAGTTGCGGGCAGTAGAACAACCAAGCCCCACCCTTCCCTTCCCACTAGGGAGGGTATGATGGCGTATAGCACAAGATAAATTTGTATTTAAATCCTCCCCAATGGGGAGGATTTAGGTGGGGCTTCTCTAATTTATCCTCTTCAAAGGCATCTCTTTCACCCTGGCAATAACGAGGGGAACTTTTTCTACCGTTACATTATCCATATCAAGCCCGAAGGATTTTTCATCGGACTGACTAAGATGCTTTAAAAGAAAATAACTATCCATGACGATTTTTTCATAAAACGGAAGTTCGTTTTCATAGGACAGAAATTTTTCCAGCACTACGAACCTAAAATCCCCGATTGCATCATTCTTTTTGGAATCATAGCGGCTTGTCACATCCACTTCCTTTGATTCCAGCAGATCGTGTACTACTTTTTCAAACATCAGATTGATGCGTGGTGCCACACGGAATCCCAGGCGGAAATCAATACGTATCACATCTTCAGGAGCAAGAATTGTCACTTTGTAATCCATCCTGTACGGTTCGTTCACCACATCTACATGCACCAGCCAGTAAATATCTGCACGTTTGGGATGATTTTCTAAAATAGATTGCACTACTGCGTTTTCTATCTCCCGGGATTCATTCGCACTGGTGAGATAAACAAGGTGGGTTGCATATTTAGGAACACTAGTATCCCTGCTCAGTTCGATCAGTTCTGGAACATATTGGTCCAGCTTAACAAATTCCAAATAACGGTTCCGGATCTTGCGCGCCTGATACCAGGTCCACATAATGGTGACCAAAATTGCCCCGATCAAAAAACTCACCCATCCTCCATGCGCAAACTTGCTCAGGTTTGCTACAAGAAAAGAAAATTCAATGAAAGAATAAAATAAAAAAAAGAAAACAATAAGGATAATATTGTATCTCTTGAGAAGCAAAAAGAAAGACAGCAAAATGGTGGTCATTATCATGTCCAGATTGATTGTAAGGCCATAGGCAGCTTCCATGTTTGCTGATTCTTTAAAATATAGAACTATACCTATACACCCTGCAAAAAGCATCCAGTTCACCGATGGAATATACATTTGCCCGCTCAAATCAGTCGGATGTACGATCCTGACCTTGGGCCAAAAATTTAAACGGATAGCTTCGTTAATGATCGTGAATGAACCGGTGATTAACGCCTGGCTGGCTACGATGGCAGCACCTGTGGCAATAACAATTCCCGGTATCAGGAACCATTTCGGCATAAGGGCATAAAACGGATTAACTTCTCCTAATAATTCTCCTTGGTGGCCAAGCAGCCAGGCTCCCTGGCCAAAATAATTCAGCAGCAACAATACTTTTACAACGGACCAGCTGATACGTATATTATTTTTTCCACAATGACCCATATCGGAGTACATGCCCTCCGCTCCTGTTGAGCATAAAAATACTGCGCTGAGAACCCAGAACCCTTGCGGGTATTCCACCAGCAAATGATATGCATGATAAGGGTTGATCGCATTTAATATTTCCAGGTTGTTTAAGATGGATGAAGCGCCAAGCGTACCCAGCATAACAAACCAGATAAGCATCATAGGGCCAAAAAATCTTCCTATCATACCGGTACCAAATTGCTGAACGGCAAATAAAGCAGTAATGATCAGCAGTACTATGGGAAGAGTAGGAATATCACCACTCAGGTTTCGTAATCCTTCCACTGCGGAAGAAACAGAAATGGCCGGTGTTAAAATACCATCGGCAATTAAGGCGCTGCCTCCAATTATTGCAGGAATGATCAGCCAGTATATTTTGGTTTTCTTTACAAGAGTATATAATGCAAATATTCCTCCTTCTCCCCGGTTGTCCGCTCTCAGGGTAAGAATTACGTATTTTATTGTTGTCTGCAATGTGAGCGTCCAGAAGATACATGAAACTCCTCCCATGATCAGATCATAACTGATCTCACGCGAACCCATGATTGCTTTTAATACGTAAAGTGGTGAGGTGCCTATATCTCCGAAGATGATACCCAGTGTAACTAACAGCCCTGCTCCGGAGACAACCGGAATGTGATGCTTTCTATCGGTAGACACAAATCTTTTCTTAGTCTTTTAATTAGAATAGTAAATCTACAAAATAACTACGCATTGTCCGTAAATCTGCTTTATATTCATTTTACATGATTTTGACATAAATTGATGAAATAATGCTTACCTTTGACCCTGCTATTAATGCCCGTGCTTCAAAAGAAATAAAGCACTAGGCATGCAACCTTTTGCAGGCTACAAACATCTTTAAGAAACATACTTACATGAATAAATCTACCCAAACAAAAACAATATTTACAATGAAAAGGACATCTCTTATTCAAAGCTTAGCGCTTGTTTTTTCGGCAATTCCATTCATATCTTTTGCCGAAGCACCCAAAGTGGCTTTTGAAGAAAATAAAAACCAATATCCTACGCAGGTAAAATTCAAGGCAGATATTCCCGGAGGAGCGCTTTTCCTTGAGCAGAATACGTTTACCTACCTCTACCATGAAAACATCAACTGGCACGATGAACACAGAAATGAAGCCGGAGGGCCTGTAAAACAAAAATTCCACTCTTTCAAGGTGAATTTTGAGAACAGCAATCCATTCGCAGAAGTATCGGGCAATAACCGTTATTCCTGGCACCGGAATTATTACTTAGGAAATGATCAGTCCAAATGGGCAAGTAATGTTCCTGTTTTTTCCCAGGTATATTATAAAGATCTGTACCAGGGTATTGATATGCAGATATACAACGAAGCAAATAACCTAAAGTATGATATCATTGTACATGCAGGAGCAAATCCCAAAAACATTAAATTAAATTATACAGGAACAGATGGAATGCATATTGAGAACGGGCATCTTTTCATCAAAACAAGTGTTTATGACCTTATGGAGCAAAAGCCTTATGCTTACCAGGAGATCGATGGCATAAAAAAACAGATTGTTTGTTCCTATGTTCTTAGAAACAACACCCTTACTTTTGCACTGGGTGATTATGACCATTCCCTTCCGCTTATCATAGATCCTACTCTTATTGCCTGTACATATGCCGGATCTTTCGGAGACAACTGGGGCTATACTGCAACCTACGATGCATCGCAAAATATTTATATGGCGGGCATTGTTGCAAAGACAGGATATCCGGCAACTAGTGGATCATGGAATCAATCGTTCAATGGAGGAATGACCCCCCCATCTGCTAACGTGTGGCCAATGGATATTTCTATTTCAAAGATGAATCCTACAGGCACCACGTTATTATACGCTACATATTATGGTGGCACTTCCAATGAACAGCCTCATAGCTTAATGGTTAACAGTGCAAACGAACTATACGTTGTAGGCAGAACAAATTCAACCAACTTTCCAATAAGCAATGGCACTACCATTGGAACCAGCGTTGCTTATGATGCTACTTACAACGGAGGTTACGATATCATTGTTGGAAAATTTAATAGCTTAGGGAATATACTGGCCTCCACTTTTGTTGGCAGTCCCGGAGATGATTGTGTGAATTTTAATATTCTATGGGCCGGAGCAACATCCTATGGCGCAACTAAATTTAACTATGCAGATGATGGAAGAAGTGAACTTATACTTGATGCAAACAGCAACGTATATGTAGCAGCATGCTCTCGTTCTGCAGGATTTCCTACAACAGCCGGAGCATACCAAGCAACTTTTGGCGGAACACAGGATGCGGTTGTCTTTAAGATGAACAGCACACTATCTGCAATGATATTCTCCACATACCTGGGAGGCACAGGAACCGATGCTGCTTACGGATTGAAACTGGACAATAGCAATAACGTATATGTTACAGGAGGAAGTACCGGTGGCTTTCCCACCACAGCCGGTGTATTGCAGCCTACTTACAACGGAGGTACTGCCGATGCATTTATTGCAGTATTGAACAGCACAGGAACTGCTTTATCCCGTTCTACTTACCTGGGCACAGCAGCCTATGACCAAGCTTATTTAATAGAGATTGATGCAAACGGAGATATTTATGTTTTCGGTCAGACAAAAGGCACCTATCCGGTTGTAGGGGTAGGCGGAGGAAGTGTTTATTCTAACCCTAACAGCGGACAATTTATCCATAAGGTAACGGGCAATATGACCTCTACGGTTTTCTCTACAGTTATTGGAACAGGATTTAATGCGGTAAATATTGCTCCTACTGCATTCCTGGTTGATAGTTGCCAGACTATTTATCTTTCAGGATGGGGAAGAAGTACTAAGCTAAGTGCGGATACGCCATTTCCAAGCACTACGAGCGGGCTTCCTGTTACTGCCAATGCCATCCAGCCCACTACAGACGGGAAGGATTTCTATTTCATGGTGCTGGAACCCGATGCAAAAGGACTTGCATTTGCCACTTTTTTTGGTGAGATCATAGCTACTCCCGATGCCGATCACGTGGATGGAGGTACAAGCCGGTTTGATAAAAGAGGAGTTATTTACCACGCTTGCTGTGCGAGCTGTGGAGGAACAAGTGGATTCCCTACAATACCCGGATCTTATTCTACTGTTAACAATGGATCTGCTCCTACCAACAGCGGTGCTGCCAATTGTAACCAAGCCATTATTAAGATGGCTATTGCCCCTAACCCAATATCCAATCCGAGCATTACAGGCTCTACCAAGGGATGTGCTCCGTTTCAGGTATGCTTTACAAACACCGGAAGTACAGGAACAGATTACCTATGGGATTTTGGTGATGGAGGTATATCAACACAAGCTACCCCTTGCTACACCTACTCTTTCAGCGGAACTTTCAAGATCATTCTGTATGCTATTGATTCTATAGGTATTTGCGGATACATTGATACCAGCTATGTAACCGTTACAGTAGGTGAATATCCTACTCTTGCTCTCTCGCAAACAAATATTTTGTGTAATGCGGGTGTTGGTTCTGCAACTGTTACTGCTACAGGCGGAATACTTCCTTTAGGTTACGCATGGACTCCAAGCGGAGGAAATACCAATATAGCAGCTAGTTTGGGAGGTGGAACTTATTCTATCACTGTGACAGATTCTTCCGGATGCGCTTCTACACAATCTGTTACAATTACCGAACCTGCCGCGTTAACGGTCAGTACTTCATCAACGGGAGCTGACTGCGGTATGTTTAACGGATCCGCAACAGCCACAGTGGGAGGTGGTGTTCCCGGATACTCTTATTCCTGGCAGCCAAGCGGAGGCACCTCTGCCATTGCTACCGGAATTTCTTCAGGCACTTACAGTCTGACTGTTACAGACGCAAATGGATGTACCAAAGTGCAAACGGTTAATGTGCCGCTTGCTAACGGTCCAACTGTTACCGCAACTGCAGCTAGTACGATCCTGTGTAATGGAACCAATACCGGTTCTGCAACATCTTCTATGACAAACGGAACCGTACCTTACACTTATCTTTGGACACCTGGCAACCAAACAACTCAAGCTATAGCCGGACTTGCACCCGGAACATATGTTGTGGTTATAACGGATGCAGCAGGATGCAGTGCACAATCTTCTGTGACTATAACCGAACCTCCTGCCATAGTGCCTACTGTCAATTCTACAAACATTGCCTGTTTTGGAGGCAGTGATGGAACTGCAACAATAAGCGCTACAGGTGGTACAGGTACTCTTTCATATTCCTGGGGAACTACACCGGCACAATCCACCCAAAATATTACCGGCTTGCTTCCGGGTACTTATGTAGTTATAGTTACAGACGGAAACGGATGTACTATTGCTACGTCTGCAACTATTACGCAGCCTGCAACCGGAGTTGCAGTTACTACCAGTTCTTCAGGCACCAACTGCGGGATATATGTAAATGGAGTGGCCAATGCTTCTGCGGTAACAGGTACCGGATCAGCACCGTACACGTATACCTGGTTGCCAGGGGGACAAGCAGGACCTTCAATTTCCAATGTTGCGGGAGGAACTTATACGGTGATTGTAACCGATGCAAATGGATGTACTACATCCGGCATCACTACTTTACCCACCAATGTGAAGCCCGATGCATATTTCAGCAGTGCACCTACTATTTCCTGCGAAGGAATATATATGCAGTTTACAGATAGCAGCATAAACGCACTTTCCTGGTATTGGGATTTTGCAGGCCTGGGATATGATACCATTCAGAATCCAGCATTTATTTTCCCATACAATGCTTCTTATAATGTTACTTTGATCGTAACAAATCCACCCTGCTCGGATACGTTAACACAAGCAATCGATATCGGAGATGTATCCCAGTATGGCGCTATGGGTGCCGCCAATGTGTTTACCCCAAATGACGATGGAATGAATGATTGCTTCCTGCCCACGCTCGGACCCGGACAGGATACCCTGAAATACTGCATAGACATTGAGGTGTATGACCGCTGGGGTGTTAAAATGTTTGAATCAAAGGGTACTGATAAATGCTGGAATGGAAATAATATGGCAAACAGCAAGCCTGCTAATGATGGTACCTATTATTACATTGCCAAGCTTGGCGAAAGCACTATCAGAGGATACGTAACGCTGGCTAGACATTTTTAACTGTAATTAATCATTCAGATAGAAAAGGGTTCGCCAAAAGCGAGCCCTTTTTTTGCATAACCCCAAAATTTTCAACTGCAAAATTTGGGTTAAATGATCAACAATTCTTCCCTAATGATTTTTTTGCGAATGAACCGGATATGCCTTAAAAGATTTTCTTGATTTGTGGCAATTTTTTCTACTTTTGCCTCCCTTTAAAAAAGGTAAATAATATTCCTCGATAGCTCAGTTGGTTAGAGCATCTGACTGTTAATCAGAGGGTCGTAGGTTCAAGTCCTACTCGAGGAGCAAAAACAAATCTAAAGTTTAAAGTCGGGGGCATATTACTTCACCGGACTTTAAACTTTTTTATTTAAAATCCTAAATCTACATTCCCATGAGTTTACTTGTAGTTGGTACAGTTGCCTTTGATGCTATTGAAACCCCTTTCGGGAAAACAGATAAAATAATCGGAGGAGCAGCTACGTATATTTCGCTGGCCGCATCCTATTTTACTAAAAACATCAATCTGGTTTCGGTGGTAGGAGATGATTTCCCGAAGGAATCCATCGAGATGCTGAAAAAGCACCATGTGAATGTAGATGGCTTGCAGATAAAGAAAGGAGAAAAAAGTTTTTTCTGGTCAGGCAAGTATCACAACGATATGAACACGCGAGATACGCTGGTTACAGAATTAAACGTACTTGAAAAATTTGATCCCATTATTCCTGAGTCATACAAAGCCTGTGATTTCCTGATGCTCGGCAATCTCACGCCTACCGTTCAGCAAAAAGTTATCGGACAAATGCCAAAGCGCCCAAAGCTAATTGTACTGGATACCATGAATTTCTGGATGAATGTAGCACTGGATGAATTGCTGACTACTATAAAAATGGTGGATGTTCTTACCATCAATGACGAAGAAGCACGGATATTATCAAAAGAACATTCTTTGGTAAAAGCAGCTCAAAAAATTCTGGACATGGGCCCTAAAACACTGATCATCAAAAAAGGGGAGCACGGTGCACTTCTCTTCAACAAAGAACAGGTGTTCTTCGCCCCCGCCCTTCCGCTCGAAGATGTGTTTGATCCTACTGGCGCAGGTGATTCATTCGCAGGCGGATTCATCGGTTACCTTGCCAAGACAAAAGATATTTCCTTTGAAAACATGAAACGTGCGATCATTTTCGGATCGGCGATGGCAAGCTTCTGCGTGGAAAAATTCGGAACAGAAAAACTGATCGGGCTATCTCAGAAGGAAGTGGACGAACGTGTGCAGGAATTTGTTGACCTGGTGCAGTTTGAAATCGAATTAGGTTAAGAAATACCTCATTGCGAGGAATCCCGCTCCGGGATGACGAAGCAATCTGTATTCGTGAGATTGCTTCGTCCTGATCAAAGCATCAGGACTCGGAATGACGTTTCCAAACAAACTTACTTAACTATCCAGTTCTCCGGATTTAGCATCGATTGCCCCTTCCAAATCTCCAGGTGAAGCTGGGTGCCGTCCCTATCACTCGTGAGCACTTTGCCGATTGCTTGTTTTGTTTTTACCTTATCTCCTGATTTCACAAATGATTCTTCAATATTGGAATAAACACTAAGATATTCTCCGTGTTTAAGGATGATCACCTTTCCGTCCTGGCCTTCGATGGCAGCAACCGCTACCACGGTCCCATTAAATATTCCTCTAACCCCTGCTCCTTTATTGGTGCCGATGTTCACACCATTATTATTTATCTCCACTCCCGGCAGATCGGGGTGCTGGTGCTTGCCGAATGATTCTGTGATCACTCCTTCTGTGAGTGGCCAGGGAAGCTTTCCTTTGTTGTTCTCGAAATTATCCGATAACTCCTTTTCTTCCGGAGTAAGTGTGATCTTTTTTACTTCCCCCTTCACTTCTTTTCCTTTGGGAATTGACTTTGCGATTTCTGCATCAATTACCTTTTCAATCGCTTTCCGCAGTTTGTCGGCCTGCTCTCTCTTCTTCTTTATATCCGCACGTATGTCTTTTTCTTTTTTCTGCAGATCGGTGAGCGTTACTTCTTTGTCCTTTTTTTGTTGGGACAAATTTCCGGTTTCTGTTTGTTTCTCTGACAGGGTCTTGCTTTGCTGTTCCTTTTTATTTTCAAGTTCTTGTTTCTTGGTTTGGAGCTGGCGCTGCGTGTCTTCTATAAGTCCGGCTTGCTTTTTACGGGCATCCGTGTAATACTGCATGTATTTGATCCGCTGAATGGCCTGGTTGTAATCGATGGACGAAAACAGGAACATGAGCCGGGAATAGGAATCACGGTTCTTGAATGATGAATATATAATGCGGGCGTATTCGGCCTTAAGGATCTTTAACTCTGCTTCTTTCTTAAGGATACCTTCTTTTGTTTCAATGATGCTTCCTTCCAGTACATTCAATTCCTTGTTAATGGTGCTTATCAGTTCCTGCTGCTTGGCTATTTTATTATTCAGGATAGCCAGTTGGATCATGGACCGGTTTTTATTCTTCTTTACCTCATTCAAAAGCTTATTCTGATAGTCTATTTCCTTCTGCAGCTCCTGCTTTTTATTTTCCAGGTCCTTTTTTTTCTGAGTTTGCGCATGCCCGGCAGTAGCAGCCAGAAAGCACCCCAACAGAAAAATACAGATCAACCTGATTTTCATACTAAAATTTTTATTTACCGATACGCTCATACCCCTCCGGAATAGAGAATGGAAACGTTTGAGGCTTATTAACGCTCACTTTAGAATATTCAAGCTCTATGTTACCTGTTTTATTTGCCTTCACAACAAATGAAATGCTGAAAGGTATTGAAACCGGTGTTGATCCATCGCCCATGTCAGCTTTTTGGAAATTTTTGAACTTAGCATCAAATTCGCGGTTCGATTCAAATTCCCGGAACAATATGCGGGATATGCGGAAGGTGCTGTCTGAAAGCCAGATGTTCTGTGCAGGTTCGCGCAACTCTTTCCCCTTCTGAATTACTTTTCTAAGCTTTCGTTTTCGGATGGTGCCTAAAAGGTATTGGCAGGAATCGATGCCTGCACGAAGTTTCTCTTCTTCCAGGTAAAAATCTACGCTGTTGCCAACCAGCAGTGACTGCAAAATCTCCAAGTCAATTTCCGTATTGAGCATTTTGCTTAATGTATCATAGCCGCCTATAAAATAGTTACTGTGCAGGCGGTCGATGAACTTCAAAGTATCCTTGGTAGCTGTAAAACGGATCACTTCAATTCCAAGTGCCGGAGAGATAGATGCCCATATCATACTATCCTTGCGCATACGGAGAGCAATTGTGAAATCAGTTGCCTTATCATCCACCACTGCGCTTGCCTTTATCTTTCCGTTCAGCGTAGCATACGAAGCCTGATTCTTTGCGAGAAGAGCCGCCAGCGTTTTAGCACTTTTATAATCCAGCCTGCATTTTGAAACAGGTTTCTCCGCAAGATTCTTTTTGGACTTACAGGATGAAAGAAAGAAGAAGGAAAAAGTGAAAAATAAAAAGTAAAAGAAAAACTTATGAAATAAACTTTTCAATGAATAATTTTCCATCAACCATTTTTACTATTCATACATTTGTTTATCCAGAAGCTTTTTGTCCAGAAAATCGGAGTGCTTCCCGGCAATTTTTGCTTTCTGCCAGTATTCCATCGCTTTATCCGGCTGTCCCAGCTGAAAGAGGACATCTCCATAATGCTCAATGATCACACCGCTCTTATCTCCTCCGTGTTGAAATGCTTTTTCGAGCCACCGTTTTGCTTCTTCGTAATTTTTTTGCTTATACAGTACCCAAGCGTATGTATCTTCATAGGAGGAATTATCCTTTATGATTTGGTTTGCCCTCAGTCCCATTTTTTCCGCTTTATCCAGTTTATCATTGCGTAGAGAAAGGTAATAAGCCCAGTTATTCATCACATTGGCATTGTCCGGGTCCAGGTTAATGGTCTTCTCAAATTTTTCATCTGACAGGGCAAATTCTTTTGTCGCATTGTAACAATCTCCCAGGATGGAATAAAACTGCGCAAGCAGTTTTTTATCTCCGGCCACATAATCTTTACCATTATTCACAGTTTCAATCGCCTGCTTATATCTTTTTAACTGGTAATTAGCGCTGGCATTAAAAATATAGGAGTAAGGTTCAGAAGGAAAAAGCTCTATCGCTTGCCGGCTATCTGATTCCATGCCCTCATAATCGCCCAGCATCTCGTCCAATGCCATTACCTGCTGCCAGATAGGAAAGCGGGTCTTGTCCAATTGGATCGCTTTGCGAAAAGATTCGCGCGCCTCCTTATTTTTCCCGTCCCTGAATAAAAAATCGCCCTGCAGGCTGTAGGTCTTGGCATCGTTCGGATGAACGCGTGTAAGGATCGTGATCAATGCGGCTGATTCATCCCTCTCCGCTTTAAATTTTTCCGGCAGATTAAAATAGCCGATGAGAATCTTTACTTTCTCATCAATGTTCATGTCGGGATTCTCAAAAGCAATTTTCACATGCGAGAATGCTTTTGCATCATCCGCAATGCTTTCATAATATTCAGCCAGCAGCAGGTGGGTGCGGGGCTCCTTCGGATCCATTGCCAATACCTTGTTACATACTTCCATCGCTTTGTCGGGCTTATTATTCTGGAAGTATAGTTCAGCAAGCATGTTGTAATACCGGCTTTCCGTAGGATTAGAATCGATCAGGCGCTGTGCTTCGGCAACTGCTTTGTCAAATTGGTTCTGGGACAGGTAGATCCTTTCTTTCTGCAAAGAGATCTCCTCCGTTACACCGATCATTTTTTCTATCCGGTCATATACCTCCAGAGCGTCCTTTATGTTTCCTGCACGCAGCAGCGCGGAAGACCATAAAAAATAATAATCAATGTTATCCGGGTTCTGTTTAACCAGCTTTTCAAAAGAAGAAGACGCATTATCGAAATTAGAGGTTTCCATATAGCATTTTGCGAGGAGCAAACGGTACCACTCATTGTTTTCATCCAGCGAAACTGCTTTTTGTGCATACGGAATAGCTTCAGCGCTTTTGCCGCCTCCGTTATCAATATAGGCTATCTCGTACAAAGATGCAGCATGATTTGGATAAACATCCAGGCAATTTTTAAACTTGGAAATAGCTTCCGGATAGTTGCCCTGCATCTTCTGGATCAGCCCTTCCGAGAAATTCACATCCAGCTTTCTTAACTCTCCATAGGAAAGCGGGAGCTTGTCTGGATTTACAGTTCCGGCACTAGGTTTTGTCGCTGCCTGAGGGCTTTTACAGCCAACCATCAGCAAGGAGCAGACAAAAAGCAAGGAGGTTATAATGAATGTTCTCATCATATATTAACGCTGAAAGGTACTAAATATTTAATTCTTGATCGTGCTGTAATCGCCAATGCTTGCATCCTTTGCATTCCCGGTGAACTCCACATAATTGCCTAATAAGGTATTAGACAGCTGTGCATTTTTGACCTTGGTATTTGTCTGCACAATGCAATTTTCAACGGTTGAATTTTCAATAACGCAATTATCTCCTATAGAAGCAAAAGGGCCCACAGTAGAATTTACGATCTTCACATTTTCTCCGATGAAACAAGGCTGAATGATCTTTCCGCCTTCGCTTTTTCCAGTGATTTTTTTATGGTCTAAAATTCTTTTATTAGTATAGATAGTAGCATCTTTATTCCCGCAGTCCAGCCATTCCGCTACCTGTGAAGTAACAAATTTCGTTCCCTTTTGTTTCATGTTCTCCATCGCGTTGGTTAACTGAAATTCTCCTTTATCCTTTATATCGTTATCGATAAGATATTGCATTTCATTCTTCAGGTACGCACCGTCTTTGAAATAATATATTCCAATGATCGCTAAATCAGAGATGAATGTTTGAGGTTTTTCCACAAAATCGGTAATAAATCCTTCTCCATCCAGTTTTACCACGCCAAACTGCCTTGGGTCTTCTATCTTCTGAACCCAGATAATGCCATCCTTGTTCGTATCCACCTTTGCTGTTTTATCGGCAACAAAAAGTGTATCGGCAAATGCGATCAGCGTTTTTTCATCCAGAGAATCCTTCGCACATAAAATTGCATGTGCAGTGCCAAGGGGTTCGTCCTGGTAATATATTTTGCCCTGCGCACCCAATTTGGTGGCTACGGCCAGCAGATTTTTCTCTGCTTCTTTTCCGAAAGCACGCGAGATCACGTACGCGATCTCCGTAATTTTTTCCGGGCATATTCCTGCCAGGTCTTCCACAATATGCTGCACCATGGGTTTGCCAGCAATTGGAATTAATGGTTTTGGTACTGTAAGGGTGTGCGGACGCATCCGCTTTCCCATTCCGGCCATCGGGATAATGATTTTCATAATTCTGCTTCGTTAATATACAGTTGGCAATGTGCAGTTTGCAATTGGCAAAACTTCAATTGTCAACTAATTTTAATTGTGATTTACTTAAATACTTTTCTGGATTTTCGATCATATGATTAAGCAAACGGCCAACCTTCTCCGATTGATTAATGAATTTATCATACACTTCTTTTGAAATATATTCGGTTGACAGGGCAAAATCAAGCCACACTTGGGTTTCGGTATTTTCCATATCAGCATCGGTTGCCTTGCTCACAAAATGCGCTTCGTACCTGCGTTTTCTATATCCTTCTCCAACATTCGAACAAACTGAGCGCGATGATCTTCTTATTTGTGAGGTCAATCCAAATTTCTCTTCATCCGGAAATTTTTTCGAAATCCGAAAAATATCCATGGACAATTCGAATGCCTTCTTGTAAACTGTCAAATCCCTAAACGTTCCCATTTGTTCTATTGTCTATGCCCTTTTTTTTGACTTTCCTTTTTCCCAATTGCAAACTGGTTTATTGCCAACCGCCTCCTCACCTTTCCTTTTGCCAACTGCCTATTTGCCAATTGCTAACTACTTTTTGCCGGTACTTCCAAACCCTCCTGCTCCCCTGTCCGTATCAATAAGTTCCTGCACTTCAACCCATTCCGCTTGTTCATGTTTTGCAATCACCATTTGCGCAATGCGCTCGCCATCATTGATAATAAATTCTTCTTTTGAAAGATTTACCAGGATCACTTTCACTTCTCCACGATAATCCGCATCAATGGTGCCGGGAGAATTAAGAACAGTTAAGCCATTCTTAAATGCCAGACCGGAGCGCGGACGTATCTGCGCTTCGTAGCCAACAGGCAACTCAATGAATAACCCTGTGGAAACAAGTGTTCTTTCCAGCGACTTTAAAACAATAGGTGAATCCAAATTTGCTCTCAGGTCCATTCCTGCTGCTGCATGTGTAGCATAGGAAGGCAAAATGTGCTTTGACCGGTTGATTATTTTAATTTTCATCGTTTATTTATTACCAGGTTTTTTCTTTCAAAAACGAATGCAATACCTACGAAAACCAAAACTATCAGGTTTTTTAGAAAAAGCTCCGTTGTTTTCGATTCAAGGGCAATAAAACCAATTAAACAATACAAAATTAACGATAAACCGATGTATCCAACAAATCTTTTGAGGTCATAATTGACAGGATAATGCTTGTTACCCCACAGGTAGGACATCAACATCATAGCTGCATAACAAATAAGTGTTGTCCAGGCAGAAGCCATATATCCATATATAGGGATAAAGACGAAATTTCCAACGAGTGTAATAACAGCTCCCAGAATAGTTAAGTAGGCACCATAGCGCGTGTGCCCCGAAAGTTTATACCAGATGGAAAGATTAAAAAATACTCCCACGCAAAAGTTTGCTAACAAAAGGATGGGTACCACCTCAATACCTCCGCGATATTCCTTGTCTAAAAAAAGATATTGTATCCAGCTCACATTCGCCATAGTACCCAGGAAAATAAGCATGCATACAATAACAAAATAGTTCATTACATGGGCATATGTTCTTTGTGCATCCTGCTCTTTTGCATTGGAAAAGAAAAACGGTTCGGCTGCATAACGGAAAGTCTGCACGAACATGGTCATTATAATGGAAACTTTATAACAGGCGCTATAAATTCCGGTCTGTGCGAGTGAAATATCCGCAGGCAGAAGGTATTTGAGGAGGATCCTGTCCATGGTTTCGTTTGTCATTCCTGCAAGGCCGGCAATGAGAAGAGGAAGCGCGTAAGGAATAATACTGCCGAACAACGAAAGTTCTCCATTCGAACCAAATCCTTTTAAAAAGGATAAGGGAACAAATCCTTTAATGATTTTGGGAAGTAAGATGAGAAATGTCACTGCACTTGCTATAAGGTTGGCAATAAATACGTATCCTACACCTACCTCCGGAGAATATATTTTTTGAACAAAGCCATAAAACATACTATCCGGATGCTGGAGAACTTCCGGGCAAAATCCTATGAAGAAAAAATTAAGAGAAATATACACAACAATATTCAGCGATCTGATCAGCGCAAATTGCTTGGCATTGTTTTGTTCACGCAGCTTTGCAAAAGTAATGGCAGAAACAGCATCCATGCCTAAAATAAGTGCCAGCCATACAATATATTCGGCATGATCCGGATAACGGATCAGGTTTGCGATCGGCTGTCTGAAAATGATCAGTGCCGCTACAAAAACCGATGAAGAAATAATGATGGACGTAAGTATCGTAGTATAAACTTTGTGTTTACCGGCAGGGTCATCATTCAATCGCGAGAAATTGAAAAGTGCAGTTTCCATTCCATACGTAACAACAATCAGAAAGAAAGAAACGTAGGCGTACATCTCGCTCATTGTTCCAAATTCCGCAGGAGCAAAGTTGTAAGTATAAAGCGGGGTGAGAAAAGCATACAACAGCCGACCAACAATAGTAGGCAAACCGTAAATGGCAGTTTGGGAAGCGAGTTTCTTAAATGGATTCACGAGAAGTTCAAAAATAACGAATAGTGTACGCTGTTATTTCTATTTAACGATTTTTAACTAACAGCAGGGAATGGAAAACCTGTCGAGGTAAGGCTATTCTCTGAGACCTTTGCGTGCCGTTTTATCTGCGCTCTCCGCGATTACAGCTGCTGTGCCAATAAAAAAGCCCCGTTCGTTTAAGAACAGGGCTTCTATTATAAGGGGAATCTCTTTTAGTTTTTCTTCCCGCCAAGCATCACAAGCTCATTCACTTGTATCTCGGTCACGTAACGCTTAATGCCATCTTTATCGGTGTAGTTGCGATTCATGAGCTTGCCTTCAATAGCTATTTCGCTGCCTTTCTTTACATACTTCTCAATGATTTCAGCAGTTTTTCCCCAAGCTACAAGATTATGCCATTGCGTATCTTCTACTTTTTCACCTGCTTTGTTTTTGTAGGTTTCATTTGTTGCAAGGGAGAATTTTGCGACTTTGTTGCCTCCTGTTAATTCTTTCATTTCAGGATTTTGTCCGATGTTTCCGATTAATGTTACTTTGTTTCTCATGTTGTTTTGTTTTT
>Ga0163144_10004527_pt1 | contig 31278 bp, 33 predicted proteins | sample OliLak19BULKMAT1_FD_123175 | JGI IMG/M metagenome (GOLD analysis project Ga0163144, IMG submission 123175) | Freshwater microbial mat bacterial communities from Lake Vanda, McMurdo Dry Valleys, Antarctica - Oligotrophic Lake LV.19.BULKMAT1 | ecosystem: Environmental > Aquatic > Freshwater >... | reverse complement strand
CTCTGCGCCTCTGCGCCTCTGCGGTGAAAAAAAATTCGGAGGACCGCGCCATGACGCCGTATTCCCGCTGAGGGAAGGGTCGTTGCATTCCCACCATAGCGGGCGGTGGATTGGAGAAACTCGCAGGCTATAAGCCTGCGCGACGGATCAGTATGCGTTGGTGAGAAGGTAGATGACGCCGATGATCGCGAGGATGGCGACGACGAAGAAAAAGATCTTCCAGAAGCTGTACGGACGCGCGCCGCGGACTTCGCCGGTCTGGCCGTTGACTTGGAAACAGAATGTTTTCCCGCCGTAGCGGTAGCAGCTCAGCCAGAGCGGCAGAAGAATATGCTTGTAAGTGATGTGGTCGTAAGCCGTATTGATGGAGCTGACACGCTGTTCGTCGCCGCCGATCTCGCCGCGGACGGCGCTGTGGATTCCGTCTTGGATTACCACTTTTGCGGCGACCCAGCCGTCTTCGCATTGAACTTCGTAGCGTTCGGCTTGAAACCCGCTGAGGTATTGGGGCGAATAGGGCACGAGCCCGGAGAGCGTCCACGACGTGGGGAAATCGGTTTTGTGTCCGGCGCTGATCAGTACGTCGTCGAAGAATTCACTGTAGACGCCGGAGACGTAGCTCCAGCGGGTGTGGCGAACCTGGCGCGTGCGCGTGACAGTCTTGCCGTTCTCCTGCGTGGTGTAGTGCTCGGTAGTGTAATAATAATCGCCGCGCTCGCCGGTCCAGTGGCTGACGGTGTGGGAATCGTAAGTCCAGAAGGGGCGGTAGACGCCCTGCATCTGGCGCTGGCGGGATTCGTTTTTTATCGCGTTGGGCGCGAACCAGAGGGAATGAATCCATTTTTTGAAGGCGCCGGTAGCCTGATCGCGCGACACGGAAAACGGCAGGATGGCTTCGGGGGTGACGATGTCGTTATCTGAAGCGGGCTTGTCGTCTCCGGTAATGAGTGCGACGCCGCAAAACGGGCAGGTGGTCGAGCGGACATTGGCGTCAAGATGAGCGGTGGAGCCGCAGCTGGTGCAGCGGACATCGCGGCCTGAGTCGCCATAACCGGTGGAACGCGGACGCGAAAGGTAATCGTTGAATGAGTATTCTTTGATTTCGTCGGCGGACTGCGGAATGATTTCATCGTGCCCGCAGTAGGGGCATTTGAGGTGCGACTGACCGGGCGCAAAAACGAGATCCGCGCCGCACTGTTTGCAGGGGAATTTGTGTTCCCTGGAGGAGCCCTTGGTGATGACCGGTGCGGCGGGCTGTTCGGTGGTTTCAGGCTGGTTCATCGGTGAGGCGGTTTTCCAAGTCCCGGGCGCTGAGCATGATGCGGATAATTTCGACGGCGTCATCCGTCACGCGGTAGAAAATCTGGTAATTGCGAAAACCAGCTATCGGAATGTAGCGAAGACCTGATAACGCGGGATTCGAATAGAAACAAGCTTTTCCAAAGAACGGCCTTTCCGAAAGATTCTGAATTCCTGCTTCGGGGGTATCCAGAAAATTTAATAATACTGAAGCATCGTCTTGACCCACGAAAGCAGCATTGGAAACAAGATCCTCCTTAACTTGATCACGGCGGACGATTCTTTTCTTATCCATGCCGATTCAGCTCGCGCCGTTCCTTCGCCTCATTTCGAATTGCCGACCAGTCGTCCTTCGTCATTTCGACGGGCTTGCCTTCGAGGCCCTTCAGCAATTCTGTTTCTAACTCTCCGGCCTGCCTTTCACGTTCCCTTTCTCGCAGCACCGCGTCAAGGTATTCACCTACCGATTTGTAGCCGCAGGCAGTGGCTTCCTGTTCCGCGAAGCGTTTCATTTCGTCGGTCAGTTCGATACTCAGTTGAGTCATGAAAAGTCTCCTTACATCTTCGCGAGCAGCTCTTTCTTTTTTTCATCGTATTCGGATTTTTCGATCAGGCCAGCGTCCAGCATTTTCTTCAACTGAGACAGCTTGCCGACGGGGTCGTCTCCGGCCGGAGCAGCGGGCGCGGCCTGCTGCGGCTGCGCGTACGAGGCGCCGATCTGGCTGGCCATTGCGCCGCCCATGAACACACCGGCGCCAAGACCCATGCCGGCTCCGGCGAGGCCGCCGGAATTTTTCGCGGCGTCGGGAATGGAGTTGGCCACCTGGAATTGCGTGAAGCGGCTGAGGTCTCCGATGGCGCCCATCTGCGAGCGCTTGTCGAGAGCGGCTTCGACTTCGGGCGGCACGGAAATGTTGGAGATGAGGAAGCGCGTGAGGGTGATGCCGTGCGACGCGAAATCAGAGGCGATGGCGGTGGTGAGGGCGGCGCCGATCTGCACGTAGTTGGAGGCCAGATCGAGCGCGGGAATTTTCGAGGTGCTGACAGCCGTCGTGAAAGCCTGAATGAGCATGTCGCGCAGGTAGTTGCTGATTTCGGCGGTTTCGAAAAGACCGTCGGTGCCGACGAGGTCTTTCAGAAAGATGCCGGGGTCGCTGATCTTGATGGCGTAGCTGCCGAAGGCGCGCAGTCGCACCACGCCGAAGTCGGCATCGCGCATCATGATGGGGTTGGGCGTGCCCCATTTCAGGTCGGTGAAAAGGCGCGTGCTGACGAAATAGACTTCGGACTTAAAAGGGGATTCGAAGCCATATTTCCAGCCGAGAAGGGTCGAAAGGATCGGCGTGTTTTTGCCGTCAATGGTGTAGCTGCCGGGCGGCATGACGTCAGCAAGCTGGCCTTCCTTGATGAAGACGGCGGCTTGGCCTTCGCGGACGATGAGCTTCGCGCCGTTCTTGATTTCCTTGGCGTAGACCGGGAAGCGGTAGACCATGGTTTCGCGGTCGTCATCGGTCCACTCGATGATTTCGATGAACTGCGCTGTCAGCCGGTCGAAGAAGCCCATTGTGTTCTCTCCTGTTTTCTCTTTTGAACCGCCAAGGCGCCAAGACGCCAGGAGCGGGATTTACTCGGGGTCGGATTTATTGTTCCGTACGGCATTCCACATTTCACGAAACTTTTCCTGAACGTACGGATTTAACGAATCCACTTGCTTCAACGGAAGATTTAAATGACGAATCATTTCTTGAACGTCGGCGAGATCCTTTAAACGGCCTGGGTTGGTCATGCCTGATGCCAGTTTGAGTTCCAGCAGATTCTCAAGCTTGAGGCAGCGCATGTTTCCGATCAACTGCGAACATTCCACGGGATCAGGAAACGCAACCGGTTTCGGCTTTCCGTCACCGGGGAAACCGCCGGTGACCAGGAATTCGATGCGCACACCGTTCACTGTATCCCGGAGCTGTTTGCTGCCAGTAAACGGTGGAAGATACCCCCGTCCTTCCAAAGCTTCATGGATGGCTTTCAAACCTTCTGGGGTCACCAGTAAGTCCACGTCTTCGGTAAAGCGGCGATAGCCATGGAGAAACATGGCCATGCCCCCGACCACGACATAAGGAATATTTAAAGCATCGAGTTTTTCGGTGATCGAGCGTAAGGAAAGGTGGACCGTGTTTTTTTCTTCGAAATACATGGCGGCCTCCCGCATGGCGCGGTCTACATCCATGTCCAGTTCATGCTCGTACACCCGGATCGCACTCATATGTCTTTAGTCTAACCTTTTCGGGGCCATTGGTCGAGATGGAGCCTGAAATTTCCGGGCAGTCCGGATGCCTGCGATACAATCTATCTTGCGGAGAAAACGCCGTGTTCGCAGCCGTTGACAAAGGTTTCGGCGTGGCGCTTTAAATCTTCCCATTCTTTGCGGATGCGCCTGGCTTCGGGCAGATTGACGCCGTCGCCGTTCTCGATGGCTTCCGAGACTTCGTTGAGCAATTCGGAGAAGGACTTCACCATCGTCTGGGTGTGGCGGAAGACGGCGGCGTCGACATCTTCTTTGGAGATCTTGCGCGGGTTCTCCACGAAGTAGCCGCCGGCGCGTTCGCACATCCAGACGATCAGGCGCGGGTCGCCCGTGATGCGATAAAGTTCCATCACACGGTCGAGCGGGTTGCGCGCGCCGCTCTTTTCGTCGAGCTCGTTGGCGGGGCACTCCTGGCACCATTTATAGATGAGTGACTCGGAGACGCCCAGCTCGGCGGCGATTGATTTGACGCCGACGACGGTGATTGATGACTTCAGAACTTCGTGGGATTCCATGGCGTCATTGAACACTCTTTTAGAGTGAGATTCCATTACAAAATAGTACGGTGTTTATAACCTTGAGCGGCACGAACGGGGGACTATTCCGCCATGGCGTTCTTATAACGTAACGTTCTCATTGGAATCCTTTAGGTTGAGTTGGCGTATTGGGATTGCGATTGTCTTGGCCGCAAACCGGTTTAGCCTGACAGGAGGCGTCGCGGGCTAAGGACTACTATCAAAAGGATGATTTGCATGGCGAAAGCGGATGGAGTGAAATTTCTGGCGGAGAATTCGACCAAGCCGGGCGTGGTGGTGCGGCCCAGCGGGCTTCAATACAAGGTGTTGAAAGAAGGCGCTGGCGCGATTCCCAAGCGGACGGATACGGTGACGACGCACTATCGCGGGACGCTGATCAATGGCAAGGAATTCGACAGTTCTTACGCGCGGCGAGAACCGGCCTCGTTCGGTGTCGGACAGGTGATTGCGGGCTGGACCGAAGCATTGCAATTGATGAAAATTGGAGCCAAGTGGGAGCTCTATATTCCGTCGAATCTGGCGTACGGAGCGCACGGCGCGGGACAGGATATCGGGCCGGATGAGGCGTTGATTTTCGAGGTCGAGCTGCTGTCGATCGATTGAAACGGAACGGACTCGATCTACCACCAGGACACCGAGGGCACGGTAAATAGACGGCGGGGAGCACAGTCTTAAGGAGTGAGAGCACCGGCGGCATCGGACATTCGGGCCGGAGTCATTTGACAGCGGCGGGTGGCCTTGTTAAACATTCTTCCCGAGGTGCCAAGATAGCTCAGCTGGTAGAGCACTAGATTGAAAATCTGGGTGTCCCCGGTTCAACTCCGGGTCTTGGCACCATTTAAAAGACCCTTCCCACGGCTGCGTGGCGAAGGGTCTTTTTAATTTAAGATTTTGGATTGAACGATAAAAAGTTAGTCCGCTGCTGGTTCTTGCTATTCGGGGCGAGAGGCTTCAGGATAACCCGAGTTCGGCGGGGGAAACAATGATGTTCAAACCAGTCTTGGCGTGCTTTTACCTTTTGATTTTTTCGAGCGCGCTTCAGGCCGGTGAAAAACTGGAGGCGGGCAAGCGCTACGCGGAACCGACGATGGGATTTTCGGTGCTGCTGCCGCATGGGTGGAAGCTGGCCATCCGCACGGATCTCGGTTTTACGGCGCGGATGGCGACGGGTCCGCTGAAGGATGGTTTTGCGCCGACGATTCTGTTTCAACCCAAGTTGGACGTCAATGCGCTGACCTTGGAAAAGTATGCCGAGCAGTGGCAGCGCGAAATGGCGGGGTATTCCCTGGAATCGCGCGAGAGCCTGAGCAGCCAGTCCGGAGCGGTGGTCAAGCTGGTTATGACGCCCCAAGAAGCCCCGGCATTGCGGCGGATTTTTTACCTGTTTGAGGCGGGCGCGGGCAGAACCTTTTCCATGACGTGCACCGTTCACGCCAAAAAGTTTGCCGAGTTCGAGCCTGTTTTTGATGTGTGCATGCAGGGGTTTTTATTGGATAGACCGGCTGACGCGCCGCCCATTATTGTGCCGCCGGTTACCGCACCGGTCGCCAGCGCGGCCGTTGTTCCCAACGATTATACGATCGAACTTCCCGAGGGCGTGAAAGTGTTGGACCGAGTATTGACCGGAGAGGTGCTCGGGGGGACAGTCGATGGGATGGATTTCTCACTTTTTATCAGCGTTGATCCGGCCAAGGGGACCTTGGACGACTACGCGAGTGAGACGCTGGCGAGAATGCCGGAGCTTGTGAAGGTGGAGCAGCGCGCGTTCGACACCCGCTCGGGAATAAAGGGCATCCGGGTGACGCTGAACGATCCCAAGGACGCTCGTTTAGCGGTGTTTTATTGTTTCGACGGAACGAAGACGGGGAAGCGCTATAAAATGCTCGGCGCGGTGCCGCAGCCGAAATTGGCGGATGTGTTTGACGCGATTGCCAAATCGCTGGTGATCGGGAAATAAAGGTCAAATAATCCTAATTTTATCCTAATAAACAAGTTCGCCGATGACGTCTCCTTATAAAGGAGCAAGGGCGTGGCTGCACGTGTGCGTTTGCGGCAAAAAGGCTGACGTCCACAGGTTGGCGCGGTGGACGAGATAGGGGTGAATGATGCCGCACTGTGCATTATTTTACAGAATGAAACGGGCTTTCAGCACCGGCTGGAACTGAAAGCCCGTAAACATGACATCGTTACGCTTGTTCGTCGAAGGCTTCGTAGGCCATGCCGGCGTGCGTGAAGGCGGCACCGGCGCTTAGAGCGATGGCGACGAGGATGGCTTCGCTGATTTCGGCTTCGGTCGCGCCGGCTTTCTTGGCTGATTTGACATGGTGATCGATGCAGTACGGGCACTTGGTCGCGTGGCCCACGGCGATCGCGATGAGCTCTTTGGTCTTGGTCGGGAGGGCGCCGTCAGCGACGGCTTTGGCCATAAAGGTGTTCATCGCGGCAACGGTCTCGCCCGCGTTGGGGCTGCCGGCCTTGAGGCGGCGCAACTGTTTGAGGCTGGTTTTCTGGTAAAAACTATCGGCCATCGGATGAGTCTCCTTATAAGGGGTGAACGGACGGGGCTTAAGTGTGGCGACGGGTGCGCGAACTGTCAACGGATATAAAATCTACCACAGAGGGCACAGAGGACACGGAGGGGATAATGGTATGAGATGTGAGTGCCGAGATGCTTATCCCCCGATGACGTACAGGATTCCCTCGGCGCGTTTGAGCCAGGTCGTGTGAAACTGGCGGCGGGGGTAAATACGGCGCACGTTACCAGGCGGCCCCGCGGGATCGTTCACCACGACGTCGCCACTATTAGTAAAGCCGATGACGACGACAAGATGGCCGCTGGATTTTGGGAGCGGCGCGTTGTCCAGGTCGCCGGGTTGCCAGGCGTGGCTAGCGACAACCGGACGGCCGGCGGCGATTTCAGCTTCGAGTTCGCGAAGTGAATTGGCGCGGCGAACGCAGGTCTGCAATCCCGATGCAGCATGCGCGTAAGCCGTGTTGAAAGGCCAGTTGCCATAGATTTTGGCGCTGTGATCGTAGACGCCTTCGGCGACTTCACGCGTGGATTTTTTGATGCCGTGGAAGTCCAGAACCATCGCAACCGATGTGGGACTGCAGATGCGCCCGGGTTCCATGGATTCCGAAAGTTGGGAACGTTCCGGTACGCTAAGAATGCGGCCCCAGGCGGGAGAAGGAGCGTCGGCGCACGGCGCTTGCTGGCCGGCGATCCAATAAGTAAAGGCGAGTAGAGACAGCGCCGAGCCGCTCAGCGGTGTAGCACGAATTTTAAAAACGGTAGCATTGGACGCGAGCCTTAACGTATCTCTATCGAAATCGGCGCTTTCTACACTGCTTGATTGTGGGCTCCACTTGGCCACGACGCGCCAGACGCCGTCGATCTCGATCTCCAGGGTTAACGGGCCGAAGGAATTCCAAGAGACGACGGCGCGATTGAATGGCGGAACGGTGCACGAGTCCGACGCGAACGGTTTTTGTGTGCGACCGCGCCAGAGGGTCAAGCCGGGGTGCTGCGTGCGGATCAACGTGTCTGTGAGAACGGCTGTCATGTGGAGGGGTATCGGCAGCTTGAGCGGGAAAATGGAGCGCCGCGGGATTTGAATTTGAGACGGGTTCGACGAAGATCAAAGACGAACCGAACGGAGTGCCCGCAAGATGGCTGTGCCAAAAGACAAAGTTCCGGATTGCGCGACGGTGCTCAAGGCCATCGCCGATGAGACGCGGCTGGCGGTTTTGCAGCAGCTGATGAAGGGGCCGCGGCATGTGGGCGAGATCAACGAGGCCTTGCCGATCGAGCAGAGCCTGCTTTCGCACCATCTGAAAATTCTGCGCGACTCGGGGCTCGTGGTGTCCGCGCGCGACGGCAAAGCGGTGCTCTACAAATTATCGCCGCACGTCGAAGGCGCTCGAAAAGGAAAGACGATTCATCTCGGCTGCTGCGAGCTGTCGTTCGAATAGCGCGATCAGTTCTGCGCCACCACGTCCTTGAAACGGTGCGTCGGGTTCGGGCGGCCGGGGCTGAAGCATTCCAGCGTTTCAATTTTGACGGTGGCGCCGCAGGCAGCCAATATTTTTTCTACCGCCGCGCGCAGAGCGGGCGGCGAGATGTGAACGCGGGCGTTGAGGATCAACAGCGCGCGGGTCGCCGGTGCGCCTTTGGTCCCCTGCACGACCACGAACGGCATGCCGCGCGTGCTGGTCAGATTTCCGACGAGGGCCGTGCCGGGCGCATTGATGGACAATTTCACGTGCGCGACCTCAACTTTAAGATCCTGAAATTCGTTCTTGAACGCGCGCAGCAAATCCAGCGCGAACGCGCGCGTTTCAAGGGGCTCGCTGGAACTCAGTCGCGCGGAGGCGTTGAGCCAGCCAAGCACGGCTTCGCCATCGGCATAGGTGTCGTAGTCGATTTCGGCGATGCGCGTGCCCGCGGGGCGGTCCTGCTGGATCAGCGCGAGCCACTCGTCGATGCCGGCGCCGGAAATGGCGGAGACCGCAACGAGGGGCGTGGACGGGAATTTCTTTGCGAGGCTGTTTTTCAGTTCAGCGATTTCTTCCGGCGAGAGCTGATCGATTTTATTGAGCACGATGATGTCGGCTTCTTCAAGCTGCTTGCCGTAAATGTAGAGCACGCTATCGGTGAAGACGCTGGCTTTGCCCGAGAGCGCCAGCCTCAGGCGCTGCGGATCGACGACGACCGAAAACGGCGCGACGCGGAATTTGTCGCCGAAGAATTTCTTGATGGGCTGCAGCACCGTGGCGGAAAGATCGGTGCAGCTTCCCACCGGTTCGGTGATGAGAATGTCCGGCTTGCGGTCGGCGAGAAATTCGTCGGTGCGCGCGATGAGTTCGTCGAACTTACAGCAGAAACAGGCGCCGGCGACTTCCTTCACTTCGAAGCCGGTTTCTTTCAGGAGTTCCGTATCGACGAGTTGCGCGGCCTGGTCGTTGGTGATGAAGCCGATGCGTTTTCCTTGTGCGGCGAGACGCTTTCCAGCCTGCGCCATCAGCGTGGTTTTTCCCGCGCCCAGAAACCCGCCCACAAGAACAAGCCGAACTTTCGCCATGGGGTGTTCTCCTTCTAATCGAATCACTGATCGTGACACGAATTCAGTTGACTGCAAGTTCATATGAATATACGTTCAAGTCATTCGTTGATCTCTTGAATACGGTTCCCTCTAGGTTTTTTTTATGCTTCGCCTGTCCCTGTTTTTTGCCTGTGTTGTACTTTTGAGCGGATGCGGCAGTCCGGGATCAACGCCGGCCGTCGCCGTCGATGGAATTGAAAAGAAAACCGTCGTGAACGCTGCGGCCGCAAATCCCCCGGGGCCCGCGTTGGGACTCAAAGGCAAAATCACGCTGAGCGGTTCCAGCACGGTCGCGCCGATCTGTGTGGATTTGGGCAAACGCCTGGAGGCGTCCAATCCCGCGTTGCGCGTCGATTCGCAAACGGGCGGTTCGGGCCGCGGCATCGGGGATTTGCGTAGCGGTGCGGTTGACATCGGTATGATTTCCCGACAGTTGAAGGACGATGAGAAAGATCTGATGTCGTTCACGATCGCGCGCGATGGCGTGTGTGTCATCCTGCACAAAGATAATCGGGTGAAGAATTTAAGCGACGCCCAGGTCGTCGATATTTACACGGGGAAAATGACGAATTGGAAAGACGCCGGCGGCGGGGATGCGCCGATCACCGTCGTGAACAAGGCCGAGGGCCGCTCGACGCTGGAGCTGTTCACTCACTATTACAAGCTGAAGAATTCCGCGATCAAGGCGCATGTGGTCATCGGGGAAAACGAGCAGGCCATCAAGACGGTCGCGGGTAATCCGAACGCGATCGGCTACGTCTCGATCGGCACGGCGGAATACGACGCGCGCGAAGGCATCGCGATCAAGCTGATGGCGTGCAACGGCGTGCCGGCGACATTGGAAAACGTCAAGAATGAAAAGTTCCCGCTCGCGCGGCCGCTGAATCTGGTCGTCAAGAAGGAGCCGGAAGGCAACGTGAAAGCGTTCATCGATTTTGCCTTGTCGAAAGAGGCGAATCCCTCCATTAAGGAGCAGTTCTTTGTCCCCATCAAAGACTGATTTTCTACTGGCGTGGAGCTTGCGCGCCGTGGCGGCGATTACCGGCGCGATTGTGATTCTGATCGTGGGTTTCCTGGTCGTCGAAGCGATGCCGATTTTGCGCAAAGTGGGGATCGGCGCGTTTTTTACCGGCGGCCAGTGGCATCCCGCCGAAGAAAAATACGACCTCACGCCGATGCTTGTGGGCTCGTTGTTTTCCATGGCTGGCGCTGTTCTGATAGCGACGCCGTTGGGCCTGCTCTCAGCGGTTTTTTGCCATTACTACGCGCCGCCGTTTATCGCAAAAACGTACCGCCGGGTGATTGAATTGCTCGCGGGAATTCCTTCCGTCGTCTATGGCTTGTGGGGACTGGTCGTGCTGGTGCCGCTGATCGGCGGCATTCGGCCGCCGGGGCCCAGCCTGCTGGCCGGAATCCTCGTGCTGGCGATCATGATTCTTCCCACGATCGCATTGATGGCCGATGCCAGCCTCGCCAATGTGCCTGAACATTACCGCCGCAGCGCCGCGGCGTTGGGGCTCTCGCGCTGGGCGACCATTCGCAGCGTGATTTTTCCGGCGGCGAAATCCGGACTTTTTACCGGCGTCATTCTGGAGACAGGTCGCGCGACCGGCGAAACGATGGCGCTGCTGATGGTGTGCGGCAATGTCGTTCAAAATCCAAAAAGCGTGTTCGATCCCATTCGCACGCTGACGGTGAACATCGCGCTGGAAATGGCGTACGCGCTGGGCGATCACCGTTCGGCGCTATTCGTGAGCGGCCTTGTGTTGATGGTGCTGATCGTGGCTCTGGCGGCGTGCGCGGAGATCGTCAGCAAGGGCCACATCCATGGTTGACGCCGCGCCGATGAGTGCGAACTCCACTCCGATCGCCGCGCCCCATGCCAGGCGCGGTGACCTTCCTCAGACGATCCTGGTGTGGGCGGCGGCGCTGCTGGTGACGGGCGTGTTCGCTTGGATTTTGTCGGACCTCGTGCGGCATGGCTGGAGCGGCCTGACGTGGGAGTTTCTCACGACGCACCCACAGAAGTCCGGCCGCCGAGGCGGCATCTTTCCCATCCTGGTTTCGACGCTGCTCATTCTTGGCGTCTGCATGGCCGTCTCTCTGCCACTGGGATTGGGGTCGGCCATTTTTCTCTCGGAGTACACATCCGCGGATGGTTTTTTCGGACGGTTTGTGCGGCGCAGTCTGGACGTTCTCGCCGGTGTGCCGTCGATTGTTTTCGGATTGTTTGGCAACGCGGTGTTCTGCAATCTGTTTGGAATGGGCTTCTCCATTCTGGCGGGCGGATTGACGCTCGCGTGCATGGTGTTGCCGATCCTGATCCGCGCCACTGAAGAAGGCTTCCGCTCCGTGCCCAACGAGTACCGCCTTGGCGCGGCGGCACTGGGAATGTCGCGCGCGACGACGCTCTTTACCGTGCTTCTGCCGGTCGCGGCGCCAGGGCTGGTGGTCGGCATGGTCCTGGGGTTCGGGCGTGCGATTGCAGAGACGGCCGCGCTGCTCTTTACCAGCGGATACGTGGACCGCATGCCGGAATCTCTGCTGGATTCAGGGCGCAAACTATCAATCCATATTTTCGAGCTCTCGATGAACATTCCGGGCGGCAACGCCAACGCGTACAGTTCCGCGCTGGTGCTGGTGACGCTCCTGCTGATCATCAATCTCACGGCGTCCTGGCTGGCCGAACACGGGTTGAAGCGGAGGGTCTTAAGATTTTGAGCGACACGGAATGCCGCGGTGGAGTTCCCTGCGTATCGCCGGCCGTGCCGGCGCTGGCGCCTCGCGCGGCGTGCCGCGATCCTGTCGCGTTGCTGACTATCGAAAATCTGCGCCTTGCTTATCGCGACAAAACGGCGTTTGAAAAAGTGTCGATGCAGATTTTTAAGGGCTGCATCACGGCCCTGGTCGGGCCGTCGGGATGCGGAAAAACCAGCTTCTTAAGCTGCCTGAACCGCTTGACCGACATGATTCCCGGCGCGGGCGTGAGTGGTTCGGTGCGATGTGGAGACCTCGACGTTTTCGCGCCGTCCACCGATGTCATTCAGTTGCGCCGCCGCATTGGCATGATCTTTCAGAAGCCCAACCCGTTTCCACTGTCGATCCAGCGCAATCTTGAATTGCCATTGCGCGAACACGGCATGCGCGACAAGGCGGCGCTGGCGCAGACGATCGAAAAAGCCCTGCGCGATGTGGGATTGTGGGACGAAGTTAAAGACCGTTTGAAAAAGCCCGCGCAGTCGCTGTCGGGCGGCCAGCAGCAGCGGCTGTGCATGGCCCGCGCGCTGGCGCTCAAGCCGGAAGTGTTACTCATGGACGAGCCGTGCAGCGCGCTCGATCCGCTTTCAAGCGGCGTGGTTGAAGATCTGATCGCGTCGTGGCGCGGACGATACACCGTGCTGATCGTGACGCACAATCTCGCGCAGGCGCGGCGCATCTCCGATTTCACCGCGCTCTTCTGGGTGCGGGAAGGCGGAGGCCGCCTCATTGAGTTCGCGCCGACCGCCGCTATTTTCGAACGCCCCAAAGATCCGCTGACCGCCGCGTATGTAAGCGGGATGCGCGGCTGACAAAAATGAAAAGCGTGCTTTTCGTATCGTTCCCCGATACCGAGGGCAACGCGTCGTCGATCCTGATCGCTTCGATAACGCGCCTGTGCGCAACAATGTTGCCGCGCGCCTTGACCCGGCTATGCGGCGTGTGATAGTCCCACCTCCTCATCGTGATATGGCATTTGGACTGCAGTCCCTACGAGAAGGGGAAATATGTCCAGCGAGCAGACCGACGAAGCCTTTGCAAAATACCTCAACGAGGTGGGCGTTGCGTCGTCGGACCAGGTGGATGCCGCACGGTATGCTCAATCCGAAAGCTCCAAAAAAGGAAGGCTGATTTCGCTGCCTGACATTCTCGTCAGCCAGGGCGTGCTCACCGCGTCGATGCGTGAGAACATCGAGAAAAAACTTCAAGCCAAACAGGCCGGCGGCATCAAGCAACTGGGTACGTTCAAGCTGCTGAAAAAACTAGGCGAGGGCGGCATGGGCGCCGTGTACCTGGCTGAGGACACAGCCGTGGGGCGCAAAGTCGCGCTGAAAGTGCTGCCGCAGAAGTTCGCCAAAGACTCCGTTTTTCTGATGCGCTTTCGCCGCGAAGCCAAAGCGGCCGGAAAGCTGAACCATCCCAACATCGTCGCGGCGTATTCCGTCGGCGAGGAGAAGGGCCACCACTATTACAGCATGGAGTACTGCGAAGGCGAGCCGCTCGATTCGCGGCTCAAGCGTGAAAAAGTACTCGCGTGGGATCAGGCCGTGCACGTGACATTGCATGTGGCGCGCGGGCTGGAGCATGCGCACCACCATGGATTCATTCATCGCGACATCAAGCCCGCCAATATTTTTCAAGGCCGCGATGGCACCGTTAAAATTCTGGACCTTGGCCTCTCAAAAAACATCGGTGATTCAGAACAGTCGTTCTTGACGCAAACCGGCGTCGCCATGGGCACTCCGCATTACATTTCGCCCGAACAGACCAAAGGCGACAGGGACATCGACGGCCGCACGGACATCTATTCACTGGGCGCGACGCTCTATCATTTCATCACCGGGCAGACGCCGTTCGACGGCGGCACCGCCGCGCTGATCATGATGAAACATTTATCGGAAAAGTTGCGCAATCCGCAGGATCTTATTCCGGATCTGCCGGACGGCGTGGTCGAAGTCATTCAGAAGATGATGGCCAAGGACCCGGCGGATCGCTACGTTGATTGCGCGGATCTGATCGCCGATCTGGAATTACTCCAGCAAGGCAAGCCGCCCGCCGGTTCAACTCTGGATATTGGAAAATCGAGTATCGCGATGCGCGCGCAGCCTCAGCGCCACACGGCCGGAACGCCGCGCTGCGGCGGCACCGCCGGACCCTTGCAACCCGTGGGATCGATTCCCGCGCGTCGCGGAACACAGCCGCTTCGGGGCAGCGCCTTGAAGGAAATTCTTCTCTCGTACAAACCCGAGCGCGACGCGGAGGTGCTCAAGTCGATCAAGACGCTTGAGAAGATCAACAAAATGTCGGTTACGGCATTCTGGGGAATGGCTGGCATGTCCGTCGCCGGAGTGGCGCCCACGGCTCCCGCGGCAGCGCTTGCAGTGAAACTTCCGGTGGTGACGGCCCCGGTGACGACGGCCCAAGTAGTTGATCCCGCGCCGCCGACAACTTTAAAAACCGGTGAAGTGCGCGCCTTCAGGGGTCATTCCGAATGGGTCGCGGGAATTGCGATTTCCAGCGATGGAAAGCGCGCCATCAGCGGCAGCAAAGACAAAACACTGCGGCTGTGGAATGTGGAGACCGGCGCGAAAATTCGCCGCTTCAGCGGCCACACCGGTGTGGTGCGCGGAGTGGCCTTCTCGCCGGACGATAAGACGGTGCTCTCGGGCGGTGAAGACAGAACGCTGCGGCTATGGGATGTCGAGAGCGGCCAAGAAAAAATGCGGCTCGAAAAAGTGACCGGACACGTCAACGGCGTCGCGTTTTCACCGGACGGGAAACGCGTCGCGGCCGGCACGGACGATGCGACTCTATCGCTCTGGGAGGCGGCGACGGGCCGGCTCGTCGGATCCTTTGCAGGGCACTCCCTGAAGGTGATGGGTGTGGCGTTTTCGGCTGATGGCAAGCGGCTGCTTTCCGGCGGCGGTGACAAAACCGCGCGGGTCTGGAACGCCGAAACGGGCGCGCTGCTGCAGACGTTTACGGGGCACGCTGGCGCGGTCAATGCCGTGGCGTTTTCCAGCGATGGGCGGCGCGTCGTCACCAGCAGCGACGACACAACGGCGCGCGTGTGGGATCTGGCGTCAGGCCGCGAGCTGGTGAACTTTTCCGCGCACACCAAAAAATCATGGGGTGTTGCTTTTCTGCCGGATGGCAAGCGCGTGCTGAGTGGTTCTGAAGACAGGTCGGTCAAGCTGTGGGATGCCGGCACGGGAAAGGAAATCACTCATTTTGAAACCGGTTCTGAAGTGGGCGATCTAAGACTCTCGCGCGATGGCCGGCGGTTCGTGGTTGGATTGATGGACAGAACCATGCGGCTGTGGGCGCTGCCCTTGTTCTCCGTGCCGGTGACGGACATGTGGGTTTCGTCGGTTCAAGCGCTGCCCGCGGACAAGCAACTCGAACTGGTCCTCGCGAAATTGAAGGAATTAAATCCGGAATGGGGCGGCACCGTTTTGGAGAAGAAAATCGAGAATGGCAACGTCGCGAAATTGCGACTCTCGTCCAATGACCTCGTCGATATTTCACCGCTTCGCGCGCTGGATACCTCGAGCGAGCTGGAACTGCGGCCGCACCTTCCAACCACGAAGGGCGCGCTCGAAAGTTTGGCGGCGCTCAGCGAAATGAAGTTGAAGCTGCTGGCGTTTCAAAATAATAAGGTTCGCGATCTCACGCCGATTAAAAATATGCCGCTGGGCCACCTGTATATTTCAAACAACCCAATCGACGAGTTGACGCCGCTCCAGAGCTTGAGCGCAACTCTCGTGAATCTCGATGCGAAAAATATCGCGGCCTTAGATTTTAGTGTGATCAAGGACCTGTCACTTAAATACGTGACTCTCGATTTTGTTGCCGAGCGCGATAGCGCGCTGCTCAAGTCGCTGAAGACCCTTGAGAAGATCAACTCTACCCCGGCCGCTGAATTCTGGTCGCAGAACGCGGGCGCAAAGCCCGCGAAGTAAATACAGCCAACACGGGCCATTTCAATCCGCATTTCGAAATTCTGTCATCACACGGAAACGGATTCGGCGTCGTGCGGAACGGGCTCATCGGCGATGATCGGAAGCGTGTCGGAGGACTCCGCGGATTCCGCGGGCATGACGCGGGTTTCGAGAACGGGCGGCTCTTTTTTCTGCGCGCGGCCCGCTGGCGCGGGCGCGGAAATTTCCTGCAAGTCGCCGTCGTGCTCGTGCGGCACGGGTTCGTCGGGCGAAGCCTGCGCGAGGCGGCCGACAAATTCGCGGCAGGTACTGTCGAGCTGGCCCTTTAAGGAGGCGGCCAGCGCCCTGATCTGCGTGCGGCGCTGATCCAGTTCTTCCTGTGTCTGCAGCGACAGCTTGAACAGCGCTTCGCTCTGCTCGATCAGCTCCTTCGCCACGCGGCTGTACTCCGTGCCCAGCGGCCCGAGCGCCGTGGCCGCCAGTTCCTGGAAATGGCGCAGATGTTCCTGCGTTTCGGTCAACTTGCGGCGTTCGTCCTGCAAAAGTTCGATTGAGTTGTCACGCTCGATCTGCAGCGTCATCTGCGCCTTCTGCGCGGACAGCGCGGTCTGCTGCAATTCAGACAGGCGGGCGTCCCCATTTTCGCGAGCGGCGTTCGCGGCGTCGCGTTCCCGGTGCGCGGTGGAGAGCGCGTCTTGTTCGGCGGCGAGGCGCCCGTTCAACTCGCCGAATCTGTTTTCGATCTCGCGGCGTTCGTTGGCGAGCTGCGCGCGTTCCGCGGCGGCCTTCTCTTCCGCTTCGCGCGCGGTGTCCAGACGCGTCTGTAATTCAACCGTTTTATTTTCGGCAAGCCGCTGCTGGCCCCTGGCTTCGTCGCGGTCCGTCCGCGCCTGCGAGAGAATCTCCTGCTGCGCTTTCATGTGGGCGTCGAATTCCGCGAGGCGCGCTTCCGAGAAATGCCGCGCGCCGGTGGCCTCATCGCGTTCTTTGGCAGCCGCAGCCTGCGCATCCAGCGCCGCTCTCAAACGAATTTCGTGCTCCAGAATCAGTGCTTCGGCGGCCTGCCGCGACGTGACCGCGTGCTCCACATCGCTTCGGGATTGTTCGGCGGATTCCGCGGCAACCGAGAGGCGCGTTTTAAGCTCGACGATTTTTTCCTGCAACGCGTCGCGTGCGGACGTGGCCGCATCGCGCTCTTCACCCAGTTTGATCTGCGCGCACTGAATCAGTGTCTGGCGTGATTTAAGGTCGACGATCTGCGCTTTCAGTTCGTCGTATTCGATCTCCGCATCGTCCTCGTCGTCGTTGTCGTCGTTGTCGGACGATCCATGGGATGACACGCTTTGAAAGTGTCCGCTCGCCGTGGCGGGGCGCAGCGCGGAGACGCTCGCGGTGATGAGCGCCTGTCCGAAAACCTGCGGCGACATTTTTTGAGAACAGATCTGGCATGCTTCCACGAGCTGGCTGGCGCGGTAGCCGGTCCAGCAATTGGTGCAGAGCTTCGTGTCATCCTGCGGGATGCGCGGCGAATCGGGAAAGGTGAAGATGTTTTCGCAGGCCGCGCAACGGAAGCGCTTGGCGCTGTGAATTCCTTTGTAGCGCTTGCCGCAGCCGGCGCATGTGACGATGAGCTCGCTCATGGCATATCTTCTTTCGCTTAGGGTTTCTCCACGCTGCGACGGGCGCGGCGCTGAGCCAATAAAGTGTTGAGCTTGCGAAGAGAACGGCTGTCGGTCTTTTTTAGAATCCCACGGTAAAGCATAGGAGTATGTACAAGGGGCGGCAAGAGGGAAAAGTCAATCTCGGGGCCGCTAATAAATAAAAAACGGGCGGCGCACAGGTGCGCCGCCCGCCATTAGAAATTGGAATTCAAACGTTCTCAATTCACCGGCTTGGGCTGCGCTTTTTCGTACTCTTCTTTGCTGACCTTCCCCGCTTTGTGGATGAGCACGAAGACGCCGCGTTTGCTGCCGGAGACTACATCGGGAAGCTTGTCTCCATTCATGTCCACGGCCACCACTTGCGTGCCGACACCTGAATCGCTATCGATGAGGTACGGAACGAAATCCACGCCGGCCGCTGCGCGAACGAGCTTGAACCAGTAGAGCACCGGAGCGGCCTGCGGTTCGGGATCGCCGGCCGGGCCGTGCGCCCAGTGGCGCTTGCCGGTCACGATATCCTTGAGGCCGTCGCCGTCCATATCGATCAGGTCCACCGCGTGAAGCTGTGAAAACTGGATGCCGTACTTGCCTTTGTTCTTGCCGTCGCCGGGAAGGATGTTGTTCTCCTTAAAGGAGATCTCGCCCTTGTCGTTTTTGATCTGCTGATACCACGACAAACCGTATTCGTGCGCGGCGAGGCTGGTGATGATGTCGTTCTTGCCATCGCCATCGACGTCGTAAACGTGGATGTGCGCGCCGCCGCGGCCCAGCTTCACGGGGTGATGCTTCCAGGTTTCTTCGGATTTAAGATCGGCGGGCTGTTCCCACCAGCCGTTCTGTTCGAGCAGATCCTTTTTTCCGTCGCCGTTCACGTCGCCGATTCCCAGGCCGTGCGTGAATTTCTGCCAGCCGCCTTTGGGCGAAATCTTTTTAAATGTCCACGGCTTCTTGGCGTCGGTCCAGTCGGCTTCGGCATAGCCCATGAAACCGCCGGTGGTGATGATCATCTCGGGCTTGCCGTCGCCGGTGATGTCTTCGAACTGAGGCGATTCGTTGTCGACGACGGGGAAGACTTTGTAGCGCGTCCAGGGGCCGGGCTTGCCCTGGTTGTTTTCGTACCAGGAGGCATCCTCGCCGGGAAAACCGTAGATCAGGATATCGCTCCAGCCGTCGGCATTGAAATCGTGCGTGAAGGCGAAAAAGTTTTTGGAGTAGCCCTTCTTGTCGACGGCTTTGTTTTCCTTGCCATCGGGCGGCGGCATGTATTCATTCTTGGTTTTGAAGTCGGGCCCGGCATACCAGAAGGGGCCGGAGACGACGTCCATCTTGCCGTCTGTGTTGAAGTCGGCGACGTTGGCGCCTTCGGAATAGAAGAGCTCGTTGAGCGTGATTTTTTCCCATGTATGTACGGTGAGATCCTCGGCGCGCGCGGCCAGGCTCAACGTGGCGAGCAGACAAAAAAGTCCCGTCCTGAACATGATCTTCCTTTCGTTTAATTCGAGTCAGCTGTGGCAATCACGGTTTCGCGGAATTGTATACACCTTTTCGCGGCGAAAGATGTAGTTTGTTTTTTCAAGACCATCTGCGAGTCTAAGCCGTTAGACAAGGGCTGCGCTTGGCGGTTGCTGATCCTTGAACGATGAGGAAACGAGATGACGCCTGAACTGAAAAAAGAAAAAGTCGCCCGCTTTGTGCTCGCCTGGAGCAAGCTGTACGAACTGCAGCAGGCGGAGCCCGCGGGCGATGCGGCCGCGCAGGAACGCGCCGCGGCCAATCACGTCACGAGCACGCTTGGGATTTCGCGGCCCCTCTCCGACCGCTACGTGGTGCAAGCCAACGCCGTTCGCAAAACCGTTCTTCAAGGCGCGCCTAAACCTGAGGACGTCGAGAAGCTCATCACGGATGAGCTGATTCACCGCGTCAGTGATCTGGACGAAAAATTCGGCATGTCATTCATGGTTTTGCCGCATCATGTGGAGCAGATTCTAAAAGGCGGCAAGCACATGAGCCGCCGCTTCCGCAAATGGGGCGATGAGGGCGACGTCTTCCGTGTGAAAGGCAAGGCCTTTAAATTCGTGAAAGTGCAGCGCTTGCGCGTGGGCGACATCACCGACGAGGATATCCGCAAGGAAGGCTACGCGACGCGCGAAGAGTTCGATCAGATGTGGACCAAGAGCCATCCCAAATCGGTGGCCGCCGGAAAATCGCTGAGCCCGGACGATCTGTGCTGGTGCCACGAGTACGAAGCGGTGTAGCTGAAGAGCCTCTAACATTATATAGACTCACCCCGAACTGCTCATTGCCAATTCTGCACGGCCTCTCATATGCTCCAAATCCGTCGACGAACGTAAACCGGACGTCCGTCTCGGTCCCGCGACCGCAGAGTATCGGACAATCAGACACAAGGAGAAACACATGAAACGACACGGAGCGATAATCGCTCTTTTCATTCTGGCAACGGCAAGTCGAGCCTTCGCGGCGCACGATGGAGTGACAGAAACGTTCGTGATGGAAGCGGTAAAGTCCGGAATGCACGAAGTTGCAGTGGGCCAGTTGGCCCTGACAAAATCAAGCAACGAAGACGTCAAAAAGTTCGGCCGTCATCTGGTCGACGACCATTCGCGCGCCAACGATGAATTGAAGCAGTTGGCCGCTAAAAATAATATTGAAATCAAAGCCGGGCTACATCCAGCCGACCATGACGTCAAGCTGATGAGCCTGTCCGGAATGCAGTTCGACCGCGCCTTTATCGCCGATACCATCGACGGACATACGAAAACGGTGGAGTTGTATGAGCGCTACAGCAAAGAAGGCCAGCACGCCGACATTAAAGCGTTCGCAATAAAGACGCTGCCGGCGCTGAAGGACCATCTGACAATGGCGCAGACCCTGAGTGACAAAATGAGCAAAGGTGCTACGGCGAACGACTCCGCAGACCATGCGATTGACACGCAGTATAAGCCGGAACCCGCTCTGGATGTCCGGAGTAAGCCAGAGCCGGTATTGGATGTTCGCCGGGAAGGGATCAAAATCGAGCGCAAGAGTGAGCTAAAAACGGAAACGGGCACCTTTGACGAAGGCAGCAATCTGGAAGGCAGCCGCGACATTCGCACGGATAAAGATTTGCCGAGCCGCGAGCCGCGCGCTGATGCCGCCCCGTCGTACGAACAACAGCTCCGTAATGAGACGGCGGCAAGTCCGCGGTACAGCACCGAAAAATCAATTCGCTCGCGCGAATCGATCCACCAGCCGGATAGTGTCGAACACACTCCGGCGGGACGTTCGGCAACGTGGCGCGAACAGCCCGTGAACCAAAGTTATAGTGTGATCGAACAGCCCATGGACGTCTCTTATTCCAGCGAATGTGCGTCGTGTGAAACGACGTGTGATAGTTGCGGCACGAGCTTCGAAGACGTTCAGTATGAAAACGATTACCGTGCCACGTATACCGATTTTATCGATTCGCCGAATTATTAAATCGTTGCAACTCGTAAAAATGAAGGCGGCCTCAAAGGCCGCCTTTTTTATTTCACGCATCGGAATCCGAGATGCGAAAGGCCGGTGTCCGCGGAGCCTTTTCCACGAGCGCCAGGAAGATAGCGGATGCAGTACAGATCGCTGCAAAGAAAAGAGCCGCCTCGCTGGACACGCTTGGGGGTTTGCGGTTCCAGGGGATCGAGACTATCCACGGGGCCCTTGGGATTTTGTGCGGAGCTTTTGGCGTAGTAGTCGGGGCGATACCAGTCGGCGCACCACTCCCAGACGTTGCCGGACATATCGAAGAGTCCGAAAGCGTTGGGCGGAAAACTGGCGACGGGGGCGGCGCCGTTGAAGCCATCGTCTTTGGAATTCTCCGCCGGAAATTTTCCCTGCCAGATGTTGGTTTGCCACGCCGCACCGGGCAGAAGGTCATCGCCCCAGGCGTAGCGCTTTTTTTCGAGACCGCCGCGCGCGGCGTATTCCCATTCAGCTTCTGTAGGCAGGCGCTTGCCAGCCCATGTCGCGAACGCTTCGGCGTCAAACCAGCAGACGTGAACGACGGGGAATTTTTCGCGGCCCGTGAGATTGGATACGGGTCCGTCGGGATGGCGCCAGTTCGCGCCGGGAACGTAGCTCCACCATTGCGTGTGATCGTCCAGCGGGACCGAACTGGAAGGGGGTGTGAAGACGACGGAACCGGGCACGAGTTTGTCGGCGGGGACGCCGGGAAAATCCTTCGGATCGAGTTTGCGTTCGGCGACCGTGACGTAGCTCGTGGCCTCGACGAAGGCTGAAAATTGTGCGTTGGTGACTTCTGTTTTATCCATCCAGAAACCGTCTAGCGTGACGGAGTGAACCGGCTGCGTGTCTTGAAACTCGCCGCTCATGCCCATGGAAAACGTGCCGCCGGGAATCCAGACCATGTCCTTGCCGGCGAATTTCACGCCGTCGAGATCGGTTCCGGTGAGCACGGGAGCGGACGGAGCGGAGGCAACGGGCGGCGCTACCGTTGCGCGTGCCGACCAAAAATAAATTCCCACGATCATGATGCCGGCGAGCATGACCAGCATGGGGCCGATGGGGATTGAACGGGTATCGCTTTTGATATCGCTCGTCATGGGTGCCTCCATAAGTAAGTGCGCTGCAACGGAGGATTATATGGAGAATTCGGCTGCGTGTCAGTTGAGTTACGCGACGGAATTTTTCATTTGTCAGTTTTCATTTCTTATTTGTCATTGAACGGCGGCGTGTACTCCGGCCTTTCAAATGACAAATGAGAACTGACAAATCAGAAATGACAATTCTATTCTGCTTTTTGGACGCGTCTGGTAAGGGATGGCTAACCCCTCCCCCTAGCCCCCTCCCTCAAGGGGAGGGGGAACACACGCGTCCGTTTTGCGGAGCGGGAACTGGAATCGAGTGGGCGCTCGTGCTAAGCTCCCCGCCATGTTGGATCCCGCATCACGCACGGCGCAGCCGATTCCCAATATCGTGCAACTGGCTCAGGGCACGGCTCTGGCGCACGCGCATGATCACGATCATGCGCACTCCACGACGGGAGTGTCGGGGCCACTATCAACGCGCGGCGTGGAATCGGCGGATCACAATCCCGATCTGTGCGGTGATGACGGCGCGGTGTTCACGAAGAATCCTCTGGAGCAGCTCGGGCGCGCGAGCCATCCGTTGGTTGCCGGTACGAAAGTGCATTTGCTGACGTTTGGCTGCCAGATGAACAAGTACGATTCGGCGATGGTCGCCGGTCTGCTGGATGAAAAAGGGGCGGCGTTTGTCGAAGACCCCGAGCAGGCGCAGGTGCTCATCATGAACACGTGTTCCGTGCGTGGGCATGCGGAAGACCGCGTGTACAACCGCCTGCACGTGCTGAAAGAGCGCAAGCGCCGCGAGCCGGGATTTGTCCTCGCCGTGATGGGCTGCATGGCGCAAAAAGAAGGCGAGTTGATCGCGAAGAAATTTCCGTGGGTCGACTTGATCGTCGGCACGCGCATGCTGGATGAATTTCCGAGATTGCTCGAACGCGTGCGCGAAGGCGCGCGCACGCCGCTGCTGGCCATTGAGCAGAAGCCGGATGTTTATTTCGGCGAGACCGTCGCGCGGCGCGAGAACAAATACACGGCGTATCTGACCATCACGCGCGGCTGCAATAAGCGCTGCACGTATTGCGTCGTGCCGTACACGCGCGGGCCGGAAGTGAGCCGTGCGATTGACGACGTGGTGGCTGAAGCGCGCCGCCTGGTCGCTGATGGCGTGATGGAAATCATGCTTCTGGGGCAGACGATCGACACGTATGGCTACGATCTGAAGAACGATACGAATCTGTCAAAGCTGCTGCGCGCGCTGCATCCTCTCGAAGGACTCAAGCGCATCCGCTTTATCACGAGCCACCCGGAAGAATGCCGCGAAGAATTATTTACCACGATGGCGGAGCTCGGCGACAAAGTGATGCCGTTCATCCACATGCCGCCGCAAAGCGGCAGCGACCGCATGCTGCGGCGCATGAAGCGCGGCTATAAGCGGCAGCGCTACATGGAAGTCGTCCGTGCGGCGCGCAAGGCGTGTCCCGAAGTGGAATTCTGCGGCGACTGGATCGTGGGGTTTTGCAGCGAAACGGACGAGGACTTTGAGCAGTCCGTGTCGCTGATGGAAGAGGTTCGTTTTCAGAACAGCTACGTGTTTAAGTACTCGGTGCGCGAAGGCACGCCGGCGCAAAAGCTCGACGACGATATTCCAGAGAGCGTCAAAAAAGAACGCCACGCGCGGTTGCTCGGGCTGCAGGAGCAGATCTCGCTCGAGAAGAATCTCGCGCGCGTTGGCAACATTGAAGAAGTGCTGGTGGAGAGCCCGAGCAAGGTCGAGGGCAAGCTTTCCGGGCGCACGCGCACGCATTTGATGGTTCATTTCTCCGGCGGCGCCGAACACATCGGCACGCTGCAGAATGTGAAAATCACCGGCGCAACGCCGTTGAGTTTGCAGGGCGAGCTGGTTTAACGGCCACGACAGTTCACCACCAAGAGCTCCAAGAACAACAAGAATTTCAGCAACGGCTACCACGAAGATTAGCAAGGGAAGTTTTCGGCGATATGGTGAAAAGTTGCCGTTGGGCATGCGCTTTCCTTTAGGAGCGTGCGACGCGCGGTGCGCGTGGGGGGGCGGCGGGCGCGTGGGTAACGGCGAAACACGGCGGGTAACAGTCAACGAGCCGGGCGGCGGGGTGCTTGCCTGGTATGAATTTCTGCGCCGGTCGCTGGGCGTGTTGACGCTGGCTTCCGTTTTTGCAGTGGCTTTCTTATTTCTGTTCTACGCGTTTCATGTCCTGCTGCTGGTCCTGGCGGGTGTGCTGCTGGCAATCTTTCTGCGCAGTCTCGCCGACTGGCTCACGTACGGCACCGGCATCTCGAGTCACTGGTCGCTTTTCATTGTGATCGTGACGCTGATGGCGCTGGTGAGTTCGATCAGCTGGGCGCTCGCGCCTGAAATTGCCGAACAGACTCAGATTCTCATTCAGAAAATTCCCGAAGCGCTGAACCGCCTGCGCGGCTATCTGGAGGTGACAGCGTGGGGAGAATTGCTGCTGCAGCAAATTCCGGATTTGAAAAATCTACAGCCCTCACTTTCGAAAATGTGGTCGCAGACGGTTGGCGCGCTTTCAACTGTATTGATGTTTGTGACTGAAACGCTGATCGTGCTGGTCGTCGGTCTCTATCTGGCGGTGGAGCCCGGCATTTATTTGCAGGGCATCGTGCGGTTGACGCCGCCGGAGCGGCGCGAACGGTCGTGGGAGGTGCTGCGCGAGATGAACCGGACGCTGCGCTGGTGGCTGGTGGGACGATTCCTGTCGATGTTCGTGATTGGTATTTTCAGCGGTCTGGGCTTCTGGCTGCTGGATGTGCCGCTGGCACTGACGCTGGGAATTCTCGCGGGACTCTTTACCTTCATACCGAACATCGGACCGATTCTTTCGGCCATCCCCGTCGTGCTGCTCGCGCTGATGGACAGTCCTCAAAAAGCGTTTTACGTCTTCATCCTGATCGTGGTGGTGCAGTCGGTGGAAACGTACGCGTTGACGCCCATCATTCAGCAACGCACGATTTCGCTGCCGCCGGCGCTGGTGTTGACGGCGCAGGTACTCATGGGCTTGACGCTCGGGCTGCTGGGGCTTTTTCTAGCGACGCCGATCACCGCGATCGTGGTGGTGCTGGTGACGAAGGTGTATCTCGAAGGCGTTCTGCGCGAACGCGAGTTAACACATTCTTAATTTTATAAGTCTGGCTTACGGAAGCGCGCATGAGTATGAAGAGTCTGTGCGTCTTTTGTGAGGAATTCATAAACATGATCGATCCGTATGTGTGGCTGGGAATCTGTTTCGCCGCCGGACTTACGGCGGGCGTCGTTTCAGAATACTTTCTGCATTGGTTGATGCACCGCTGGACGGCGCTCGGTTTTCACATCGGCCATCACAAGGAATTCTTCCGTCTCGGCGACCGCGAGATCGCGGACAAGGCGCTGCATCCGCGCTTTGATGTTTTGTTTTTCGGTGTGTTGCTGGCGATCGCGAGCCCACTGCTGTGGTGGAGTTTCTGGCCGGTGCTGTTCTTCTGGTTCGGGATGGTGTTTCACGTCGCGGTAGTTTATGAAGCGTGCCATTTTTTGATGCATTACGATGCGTGGCTGCCGCGCCTGATCACCCATTCCAAAAGGTATCGTTGGTGGAAGGCGTGCCACTTCGAACATCATCGCCATTCGCCGAGTGGCAATTACTGCATCACGTTTCCGCAACTGGATTGGATGCTGGGGACGTATGTTCACCCGCGCGAGATATCGCCACCGCCGCACCGCGCTGCGCCTAAATCAATTCACGATTGAATCCGTGCGTGGTCTGGGCGTCTTCAGTCCGTCCGGGCAGAGACGCCCGAACCACGAATCGTTGAGTACTATCAGGGATTGTTGATTATGACGGTGCCGCCGGGTGTCATGTAAGTGCCGTGCTGGAGCGGGTTGCGGTCGTTAGCGCGGCGGTCGCGAACATGGAGGCGGCGGCGCTGAACGCGGTTGTAATAAGCGGGCGCGGGGTCTCGAGCGTCATCGTAATCGTAGCTGCGGACTTGATCTCTGCGGCGCTCGACGCGATTTTCCGGAGGCAGCGCGAATGAAGTCGAGAGGGATTCATCGACGGGCGGTTCGATGGCGGGTTGCGGTGTTCGCACGCTGACGGCCTGATTGGCGCCGGCACGCGCGATGTAGTCGGGCTGAATGGTGGGGACGAGCGTGCCGCGCGCACGGCGCATCGCCAGATCTCCGCGCACGACGACGCGCTCGTTATCGAGAGCCAAGGCGAAACCCTGCAACGCGCTATCTACAAAATCGAGTTCGTAGTCCGCATTGCTCGAGCGCAGCGTCACGCGATCGCGCTGGCGGTGGAGCGTGCCGGACAGTTCTATGCGGGCGGGCGTCGCGGTGCTTTCATCCGTCGCGGCGAACAGGCTTACGGCAAGGGTGCAGAGAGAGAGAGTCCAACGCATGATTATTCCTTTCACCAGTATGCGAACGTACGCGGTAGGAAGGATGCAAACGACAGTCCTTGGGGATCCCGAGGGACAGGTGCGAATGTGGGATCAGGACGTGCAAAAGTTGTTCGGAGTAATTCGCGAAGAGGCCGATGGGGCCGACGCCAAGCCGATTTTGAAACGTCTTGTTAATACAGGTTTATAAAATGCGGTTTTTGGGCCGCTTTTTTGGCAATAAAGTGGCGCCTTATTCCGTCAGACAGACACGGTTAACTTTTTTCAGGCAAGCTTTATAGGAGATCTTCATGAGAGGTATCGGCATTTTTGTTGCGGTATTCGTACTCGCGATCAGTGCTTCGGTCCATGCGGCGATGACACTCAACGACTTGATCCCCGGCACCACGGTGAGCGGTCCGGAGCTGACCTTAAAGGAGATGAAGGGCAAAGTCGTCTACGTGGTCTTCTGGGGAACGAGGTGAGGACCCTGCCTGGCCGAGATCCCGCAGTTGGCGGGACTTTACAAAAAACTGGAGTCGCAAGGATTTCACATTGTAGGGCTGGAAAGCCAGGGCAGTGAAGCGGGCGCTATCAAAACGCTGATGTCGTCCAAAGGTGCCGGGTATCAAGTCACCAAAGGCGGCAATTTGAAGGGTTCCAATTCGAACGGCCTTCCCTATGGCGTTTTGTTCGATGCCGCCGGTGCCATGGCTGCCGACGATCCCCCCGTCAGCAAACTCGAAGCGAAAGTGAAAGAGTTGCTGCGCGATGCGGGCGGTGCGTTGGCTGGACCCGGTCCGTACAAGAAGCTAGCGCCGATGGCTGCGCAGATCAAGCTGGGCGCCGGGTACGGTACAATCCTAAAAACACTGGCCTCGAAAAAGACGAGCAAAGACGCTGAAGAAGCAGCCGAAGCGGCGATGATGTATGACGCGCTGAAAATGGGCGGCCAGGAAATTCTAGACGGTGCGGTCGGCAAGAAAGACACCGATCCGGCACGGGCCATCGCGCAACTTGATAAAATGGCCATGCAATTTTCCGGCGATGAGCTGAGCGTCAAGGCAAAGGCTGAATCGGACGCGATGAAGAAAGATCCGAAGATCAAGAAGGAACTGGAAGCGGACGCGATGTGGAAACAAGTCGATAAGATGAGCGATGCGTTGAAGCCGATCCGCGGAATGAAGGATCCCAAAGACGAAGCGTTTCGCAAGGCCAACATGCCGGTCATCCAAGGCATCGTCGGCGCGTGCCAACAGTTGAACACGCGTTTCGCTGGAACGATCGCGGCGGGCAAGGCGACGGATCTGATGGAGTCGTTCCGGTAAAACAATTCCTACCAGAGCGTACACAGAGGACATGGAGGACGGCGAAAGCGTCCTTTAGTGTCCTCTGTGTGTTTGTGTATTTCAGTGAATGGCGTATTTCATTAAATCAATCTCAGCATTAATCTTTGAACTCTCGCCAAAAAGGAGCGCATCATGACTGCGCCCGATGAAACTGTAAAAACGGAAGCGGACGCAACGAAGCAGAACCATTTTCAGCAATTCAAACACGACCAGGAGGAGCAGGCGCGGCGGTCTTTCTTGCGCGAGCGCTCTCCGACGCTTTACGCGCGTCTGGCGATTCTGGAAAATCTGGTCGCTCTGCAGGAGACGCGCGGCGGGGAGTTTCCGCCGAAGGTCGTGTTCATCCACATGCCGGATTATATTTTGAATGTGCGGCGCGTCGGGCGCGTGGATATTTACTCCCTGGTCGCGGCGGTGGAAGTGTACAAGCACAGCGACATCGTTCCCGGCATTGTGTGGCTGCCGCTCGATCACATCTGGTGGGCGGGCACGACGGACGCGCCGGTGGACGGCAGTCACGTGAGCCTTCGGCATCAAGAGGATGCGACGCCGAAAAATCCCGGCGAGTACGAGGAGTTGCGGCACCAGTTGGCGGAGTTGCCGAAGAGGACGACCTAGGATTTTAGATTTTGGATTTCAGATTTCGGATTCGGATTCGGATTCGGATTCGGATTGAACGGCCGGTGCGTTTCGCAGGTGTGGCGCGGAGCCAATCAGCGCAGCGCTAATCATGGGGCTCGCGACCGTTCGTTTCTTTCCCCAAAGGGGAAAGTGATGGCGCCCCTCAATCCCAATGGGCCCAGGTGGTGCTGCTGTCAATCGCGGCGCGTGACTGCGGTTCGTGAAGCGTTGGGCGTGGCGTGCTTCGCTAAAGCGACGCATGAAATGAATTCGTCGTTTGTCGCGGTTGAGCCTCAAAGGACACATGCCTGGGTCCGTTAGGCGATTTTCTCGACGAGACAAAAAAACGTACGTTAGCGTCGCGATTCCATGGATGTGGGACACTCCACTAGGAACGGGGCTGTGAGTGCGGTAGACTTCGAGTCACATTTTGGAGACTGGTTCCGATGGCCACGCCGCTCACGATTGTTCCTGAAGATACGCCCAATCCCAACAGCAACAAATTCACGGTGAATCAAACGCTGCTCAGCGGCGCGGGCGTGGATTTTCCAAACCGCACCGCCGGCCAGGCGTCTCCGCTGGCGCGCGAACTTTTTCTGCTGCCGGGCGTGCGCGGGATTTATCTCGGGCCGAATTTCGTGACGGTCTCCGCGGAGGCGCCGAATTGGTGGACGCTGCGTCCGCTGGTGATGCAGACGATCGAAACGTTTCTCGCGACGGGGCAGGCGATAGTGGCCGATGCGCCTACGGCCACGGACGCGCCGAATCCGCAGTTTTCAGTCATCGAAGCGGGCATCATTCAATTGCTGGAGACTGAAATTCAGCCGGCCGTGGCGATGGATGGAGGCTACATCGGATTCGCGGGATACGAAAACGGCATCGTCAAATTGCAGCTTCGCGGCGCCTGTCACAGCTGTCCAAGCTCCATGGTGACGCTGAAGGTGGGGATCGAAAACCGATTGAAGCAGCAGTTTCCGGAAATACAGAGTGTGGAAGCGGTGTAGAAAAAGAACGACGTGCGACGGGTGATTCAAATGGTTGTCGGCGGGGAATAATCTCTCCGCACCCCCCGTTCGCTCCGCTTACGCCGGCCTCCCCCTGAGGGAGAGGAACAACACTTCTCAAAAAACAGGCAAAGGGGTAGTATCTAAGGCGCGATGAAGGCAATCATTTCGGATATCCACGGCAATCTTGAAGCATTGCGCGCTGTTCTCGATGACATCGATCATCTGGGAATCAAGGACATCATCTGTCTGGGCGACGTGATCGGTTATGGGCCCGAACCGCGCGAATGCCTCGATATCATCAAAAATCTGGCCTCGTTTGTGATTCTTGGAAATCACGAAGAAGCGGTGCTACAGGGATGCCCCACAACGTTCACGCCGCGTGCCCGCAAGGCCATCGACTGGACGCGTCAGGTTCTGCTGGAAGATCCCAAGGAACAGCAGTCGCTGCGCGATGAACGGCGCAAGCAGATGCAGGGGTTCAAAATTCAGTGCCGCGTGGACGGCGTTCAGTTCGTGCATGGCTCGCCGCGCGATCCCACTCGCGAGTACGTGATGCCGCGCGACGTGACCGACAAGCGCAAGATGACCGACATTTTTGCGTGCCTGGAAGATTATTGCTTCTGCGGGCACACGCACACGCCGGGGATTTTTTCGACCGCCGGTTTCACGCATCCGTCCGACATGTTCGATCTGTATATGCTGGGGACGGACGAAAAGGTTCTGGTCAACGTCGGGTCCGTCGGTCAGCCGCGCGACGGCGATCCGCGCGCGTGTTTCATCACGTTCGACGGCGACACGATCGTGTGGCGCCGCGTGGAGTACAACGTGGATGTGACGTGCAAGAAAATCTACGAGATCCCGGAGCTGGATGATTTCCTCGCGGATAGACTGCGCGAGGGACGGTAGTTTGATTGACGATTGACGCTCCAGAGTCTGGAGCGTTTTTTTGTTGGCGAGCGCAGACTTCCCTGTCGACGCTTTGGACGTCAAAAATTTACATTCAGAAATCCGCTTTTGAAAAATGTCAGGGGTTTCCTCGGCGCCAGAGTGTGGCTGATGCCCTCCCCTGCTTGCGAGCGAGAAGCTGCTGAAAAGGAAAAGCGGCGAAGAAACCGCATTGCCTCCCGCTTTCATCGTGTCGCCTGCCGTTTAGAAGAGTTCTTCAACCAGCTTTGCTAGCGCCGGAAGATTTCGTTCGGCCACGATTTTTTCGACGCGTGTGGCGTTGGCTCCGAGAGTTAGCAAAGCGGCCTTGGCGCTCTCCCATTTGCGCTTGGCCTTGGCGTCGTTCTCTTCCAAGTAGAGGTCGGAGACGATTTCGCCGAGCTTATTGCTTGAAATATCATCCTTGTTTTCGTAGTAGCGCTTGATGATGCCTTTTTGGTGTGCGGAATGGAACTGCCCTTTAGCCACGGTTATCTCCTTATTAGTAGAGCCTTACTCACTGTAGTCTATCACGATCGACTTCCGGTCAATGAAGTATCGGCCATAAGTTAATAACTCTTTAAGACCTAACAAAAACCAATGTTCCACGTGGAACACCACGTTGTTATATTTATTGTTCCACGTGGAACCAAGTTGTTTGTGGTCAGTGCTCATTCGTCAACGCTCGATTCAAACACAAGTACTTTGTTAGCCAAGAATGCGGTTGAGTTCGATCCCTACCATGGTAGCGCCCGCCCCCCGGTATAGAGTGGGACACTATGT
>Ga0163144_10004526_pt1 | contig 31281 bp, 25 predicted proteins | sample OliLak19BULKMAT1_FD_123175 | JGI IMG/M metagenome (GOLD analysis project Ga0163144, IMG submission 123175) | Freshwater microbial mat bacterial communities from Lake Vanda, McMurdo Dry Valleys, Antarctica - Oligotrophic Lake LV.19.BULKMAT1 | ecosystem: Environmental > Aquatic > Freshwater >... | reverse complement strand
GACACCGGCGGTGAGAGAGAGGCGGTCATCTCAGCGGCCTAAGGCCCGGTTCAGATGGGCGAGAGCGATCTGGATCTGTGCGTCCGCCTGGGTGGCATCGAGTTCGGCGCGCAACCGTCGAGTCTCGGCATCTAGAAGTTCACTCGAACTGAGCACACCCTCCTCGTACCGGTCGCGGGCGATACGCACCGCATCCTTGGCCGCTTCGATGCCGCGCCGGGTGACCGCCTTTCCCGCGCGGGCGGACTCAAGCTCCAACTGCCGCATCGTCACGTCGAACCGGATGCGCGACTCGAGATCCGCGAGCTGGGCTCGTAACGCCTCGGTCTGGGCCTGGATTTGAGCAGCGGCCGCCTCCGCCCGCCCGCCGTCGAGGATCTTCCAGCTCACATTGAGTCCCACACTCCAGGTGTCCTTCCAGGCCCCGGAGAGAGGCAGGATCCGCGGATTCGGATTCGAGAAGTCGAAGCCTGCCTGAATGCCGGCCTGGGGTTTCGACGAGGATTGCGCTACGCGGGTGGTGGCTTCGAGCGACCGGATCCGCGCGCGCAGGCCTTCGATTTCGGCGCGTCCTTCGCTGGCCTTTTCGACCAGAGCTTCCGTGGTTGTCGGTGAGTTCGCGGCGGGCGGATCCGAGGAGATGGGATCGAGTTCGATCTCCGCCGCGGTGGGAAGACCAACGAGTCGCCGCAGATTCGCCGTCGCTATGGCCGCCGCATTCTCCGCTTGCACGCGACCAAGTTCCGCGCGTTCGCGCTCGACCGTCACCGCGAGGACCTCGTTGCTTGCGATGAGACCCATCTCCTGCCGCGCGCGCGCATCCTTGAGATGGGCTTCGTACGACGCGATCGCCTCACGGAGGACTCGGGCATTCTCACGAGCGAAAAGGACACTCACATAAGCGATATGAGTCTCCGCCACGAGATCGTTGATGGCGGCGTCGCGGTCGGCGAGCGTGGCGCGCTCGGTGTGCTTCGCGGACTCGATCTGGTTCGCCACGCGTCCCCCGGTGTAGATCGGAAGACTCGCACCCACGTGGGTACGCCACTGGTTGGGGAGGTTTGGGAAGATGGTCCGCGGCGGAGCCCCGGGTGTGGTAAGAATCAGTTCGGGTACGTTGGAGTTGCGCGAGTACGAGGCTTGAACGTCGAGATCGGGACGCCTTCCCGCCTCTGCTCCGCGGACTCCGTCGAGGGCCGCGCGGTTCAACGCCTGGAAAGAAGCGAGCCGCGCGGAGGTTGTGCGCGCGCGCATGAGGGCGTCTTCCAGGGTCAGCGGTTGCGCGACTGCAGCCTCTTGCAGTTCACTGAAGGCGAGCGGCGGCACCGCTAAGAGGATGGTCAGGACAAGCAAGCGCTTCATTGCGGGGATACCCCTCCGATGTGGTCCGCCCCGGCCTCGCGAGCCTGAATGCGGGAGATGAAGACGTCCTCGAGGGACGGCGGAATCGGCCGCGCCGAGAGGACCTCGAGGCCCCGGGCGCGAAGGCCCTCGGCCATGCGGTCGGTCCAGGCCAGCGCGCGCGGCGCGTCGAACCCCGGCAGCGTGATGTGCACGCGTTCGCCAAACGCTTCGACGTCGCGGACATCGGGATCCAGAGCGATGAGTTCGAGGGCCCGACGTTTGGGGTGGGCCAGGATCTCGACCATGGCGCCGCCCGCCTCCGCGCGCAGGGCATCCGGCGTGCTCACGGTAAGGATTATCGAGCGATCCATGAGGGCCACGCGCTGGCAGCGCTCGGCTTCGTCCAGGTACGGTGTGGTCACAAGCAACGTAAGCCCGTCCCGCTGCAGCCGGGCCAGGATCTTCCAGAAATCGCGCCGCGAAACCGGATCGACACCGGTGGTGGGCTCGTCAAGCACCAGAAGCTGCGGCGTGTGAATCAGAGTGCAGGCGAGGGCAAGTTTCTGTTTCATACCGCCGGACAACCGGTCGGCCAGCCGGTCGCGGAAAGGGGTCATCCGCAACATCTCGAGCAGTTCCTCTGCGCGCGGCTTCGAATTGCGGACACCGTGGATGTCGGCAAAGAAGGCGACGTTTTCATCCACGGTCAGATCGCCGTAGAGCGAGAAACGTTGCGAGAGATAACCGATGCGTTTCGACAGCTCGTCCGTCTCCTTCCACGGGTCGAGGCCGCAGGTGCGGACGCGCCCGCCGTGGGGAGCGAGGAGACCGAGGATCACCCTGAGGGTGGTGGTCTTGCCCGCACCATCGGGGCCGATGAGGCCAAACATCTCGCCGCGCTGAACCTCGAACGAGACGTCGCTCGCCGCGGTGATTTCGCCGTACTTCCGGACAAGGCCGCAAACCTCAACCACCGGCGCTTCGACCGCGCCGTTCATTGTGCCGGCCCCACGGGTTCGAAGGAGGCTTCCGCCGGCATGCCGGGCTTGAAGAATCCATCGGCGTTGTCGAGTCCGACTTTGACCCGATACACAAGCTTGATGCGCTCGTCGCGGGTCTGCACATTCTTTGGCGTGAACTCCGCCTTCGACGCGATGTAAGTGAGGCGGCCTTTCCTCGTCTTCCCACCATCGGTGGTGACGATCGCCTCCTGGCCGATGCGAATGCGCGCGAGATCCATGTCGGTCACGTACACCGTGAGCCAGGCCTCACCGAGCTTCGTGATCACGCAGATCACTGAACCGGCCTGAAGCTGCTCGCCGGGTTCGGCCACCCGCGAAGTGACCACACCGTCCGCGAGGCTCGTGACCGTGGCATCCGCGATCTGCTGCTCGAGGAGGGCGATTCGTGCGTCGATCCCGGCCACCCGCGCGCGGGCGCCCTCGACTTCCTCCGGCCTCGACCCAGCCCGAAGGCGGGCGAGTGACTGATGCTGGGCGCCCCGGCGGGCTTCGAGAATGTTGCGCCGCGTCCGCGCGTCGTCGCGCGCCTTGGTAGTGCCGGAGCCGCGATCGAGCAGGCCCTGCATCCGGTCGAGGTCGAGCTGCGCGCCCGCGATGTCGGCTTCGGTGGCTCGGATCTGCGCCTCCATCTCCGCAATGTCTTCCTTGCGAGCACCCGCAAGACGCAGCCGCAGATCGGCCGCGGCCTGGGCCCGCTCGGCGCTGGCCTGGCGCACCTGGATCTCGACATCGGTGGTGCTGAGGCGCGCCACCACATCGCCCACCTTCACCGCGTCGCCCTCCTTGAAAGGAGCATCGAGCAGACGTCCTCCGACTTTCGCGGAGAGGTGGACGTCCGTGGCCTCGACGTGACCCGCGGCCACGATGTTGGTGCTTTGGGCCTGCCTCGCGCAGCCGGACGCGAAAACGGCAACCACCATCAGGAGAGCCGCGGTCATCGAGGCGGCCCCCCGTGCTCGCTTAGAGGTGGGGGCAAGTGCCCTCAGGTCTGTCAAGGGGGAAAAGGGACGTTTCATACGGGGTTTCCTTCTTGCGTTTGGGAAGCGATGTCCGAACGGGTGAGAACACCTTCGAGAACCGAGAGCTGGTGTTTCAGCATGTCTTCACCGCATCGAGGGTTTTTCGACGGAGTTGCGCTAGTCCGCCTTCTTCGGTGGCTTCCGGTCCCAGCGGTGCGCGCGGAGTTCCTGCACGAGCGCCTCTGGAAGAGCCCCTCTGGCCTCGGCAGCCAGATTCCCCTCGACACTCTGAGTGCGACGCATTCCGGGGATGACCGTCGTGACGTCGGGGTTCGCGAGGATGAACCGAAGGGCCATCTCAGGCATCGTCATTCCCTCGGGCACCGCCTCGCGCAGCCGATCGATCCGGTCCATCGTGGCCGCGGTGTTCTCGGGACTGAAGTAAGCGCGACGGAAATCGCCCTCGGGGAAGACCTTGTCGCGACTCAGCTGGCCCGCGAGCGAACCCTCGTCGAAGGGCACCCGCGCGATCACCGCCACCCCCATCTCCCGGCAAAGGGGAAACAACTCGTCCTCCGGGGACTGATCGAAGATGTTGTAGACCACCTGAACCGCATCGATGAGGCCGGTGCGGATGGCCGCGAGACCGTTCCACGGCTCCCAACGATTGAGGCTGAGGCCGATAGCCTTGATGAGGCCTTCGCGTTTCAAATCCTCGACCGCGCGTCGCCAGGTCTCGTCGCTGGCCCAGGCATCCTGCCACACGTGGAACTGCATAAGGTCGACGTGAGGCAGGCCGAGGTTCGCGATCGTCTTCTCCGTGTACTCGCGGATGTGATCGGCGGGGAAACACTCGTCGAGTGAGGCGGTGGCGGGGGCGGGCCAGGTCCGGTTCTTCGGCGGAAGTTTGCTGGCGGTGAAGAAGGAATGTGCAGGGTGACGTCGAACCAGGCGCCCCAGGACGTTCTCACTGCGGCCGTCGCCATAGGCGAAAGCGGTATCGAAGAAAGTGACGCCCGAGCCGACCGCGAGGTCCAGCGAACGCTCCACCTCAGCGTCGTTCGTGTCCTTCCACCCTGCGAGGCCCCACATGCCGTAGCCCAGGCGGCTGATTGGAACTCCAAGATGGGACGCGGTTCGCGTTTGCATGGTCGTTGATCTCCTCGATTCCCGAACGTTACCGGTATCGGGGGGGGAACCCGTCACCGGCCCGCATCGCCAAACGACGATTCACGTCACCACCAGAAACCGGGTTCACGGGGCGAGGCGTGCGTGCCTCGCCCCTACGGTTTGGTGCGAGCCTTTGACGGCCTTTGGCGCTTGTGCTTGAATGGCGGCTTCCCGGACGTGAGCCGTTTCGAACCTCATCAATAGAACGAGCCTGAAAGCAATGACCAGCATGAACCACCCTTCGGTCACCGTCGTCATCGGACCGGAGGCGGGCGCGGTCCTTGTGATCGACGAGGTGCTGAATCAGTTCACGGTCGGCTCCGACGACGGATGCCATCTGGTGCTGGCGGCCTTTCATGTCTCACCGATGCACGCGGCCTTCATGCTCGATGATGAAAGCCAGGTCACCGTATCCGATACCAAGAGCCTCGCCGGCGTCTTCGTAAACGGCGTTCAGGTCTACGAGCAGGCCCTGTCGGATGGCGACGAGATTCTGATCGGTCCGCCGGACAATTCCGAGAGCATCTGCCTGCGGTTCTCCGCCCGCCCGGCAGCTCCCTTGATTGACTTCCCGGGTGAGGAATCGAGCCCCTTCGCTGAAGCCGCAGCCGCCGAGCCCTCGCTGGAGACGCCCTTCAGCCCCACGTTCGAGGCCGAGGCGCCCGGCCTGGAACTGAACGAGCTCTCCCCGCTGGAGCCTTTGCCCGAGGCCTTTCCTCCTCTGCCCGAGGGCCTTCCTCCCCTGCCCGAGGCCCTTCCTCCCCTGCCCGAGGGCCTTCCTCCCCTGCCCGAGGCCCTTCCTCCCCTGCCCGAGGCCCTTCCTCCCCTGCCCGAGGCCCTTCCTCCCCTGCCCGAGGGCCTTCCTCCCCTGGAGGATGAGCTGGCACCTCTCGATCCGCTCCCCGAGCCCGAACCGCCGGCACTTCTCCCCGAAGTTCCCGCACCCGCGAAGACGGGAACGAAGCCAGCGGTGGCGGTGGTGAAAAGCGTGCGCCCCGCGGCCCGGAAACCTGCGCCGAATCGAACGGAGCATGAGGATGCGGACGATCCTCTGGCCGGTTTGGCGGAGTCGCTCGGAGGCTCCAGCGGTGAAGACTTCGTTCCGCCACCACCGGTGGCGCCCGAACCCGTCGCTCCCCAGGCTTCATCTCCCAGGGCTGCTACCGGTGCCTCGCTGGTGGTCAAGGTGGCCCGCGTCAGTGTCGTGGCGCTGCTCATCATCGGGGCGTCCTGGTATGGCTATGAGAAGTACGCCGAGTCCATGGCGATTGCCGTTGTCGATACCTACCTTCCCAATCCGGTCGAGCCGGGTCAGACCGTGACGATCAACGGATCGGGTTTCGGCTCCGATCCCGATCCCACGGTGGTGACGGTCAAGCTGGGCGACCTCGAGGCCGAGGTGCTCGACGCGAATCCGATCCGCATCAACATCCGGGTCCCCGAGTCGCTCGGTGCTTCGGGTTCAACGAGCCTCCCCTTGCGCGTGACCGCACTGGGCAAGACCTCGATCGGCCGGCAGATCAAGATACAGGTCACCCCGAAAGTGGCTTCCCTGACTCCGAGGGTAGCGCTCCCCGGTGATGAAGTCACCCTGGCCGGTCAATGGCTTCAGAGCCCGTCGAACAAGCCTTCGGTTCTGGTCGCCGGTAACGAATCCGAGATTCTGGAGGCGACGCCTTCGACCATTCGCTTCAAGGTGCCGGAAGTAGCCGCCACCGAAGGACAGAAAGTATCGGTCCGGGTGGCGGTGGGTCAAGACGTCAGCAAGGAGTCCCAGCTTCGTTTGGGACGCCTGCCTTTTGTGGAAGAGGTGTTGCCTGAACGAGCGTTACCGGGCGAGGTGATCACTCTGGGCGGGCTGGGTCTTGCCGGCCCGGATCTTGCCGTCACCATCGGTGGCCGATCCGTCGTGGTGCTCGCCGCATCGGAGACCGAGATCAAGCTCTCGGTTCCCGGCTTGCGCCTTTCGGAGAGTGCCGGCAGCCGCAGTCTTTTAGTTCAGGCGAACGGCAAAACCTCGATCGATCATCCGGTCGAGGTTCTGCGCGAATCTGCGGCGCTCTACTCTCCCCGCTTCTTCGTCGAGATACAGGAGGGCGCGCGGGTCGCGGTTTCGTGCGAACTGGGTCCGGTCATGGTGCTGGGAGCCGATCCCGCCTCCACGAGGCGCGCGCACGATGCCGCGGGCCGACTCAACGCCCTCGCCGCCAACGGGCGCACCGAAAGGGTCCTGTTCACCGCTAAAGACGCCGTGATCAGTGCTCCGGGTGGCCCCGTTCTCGCGGTTGGTCCCGCCGATGGCGCCTCCAACCCTCGGGTAATGGCGGTCCTCTGGGCGGCTCAACTCACCGACATGTTCGATTTGTTTCTGCAAGGCCGGCGTCCCGGGCGCACGGTCGAGCAGTCGCCGGAGGGCCGGGTCTTCGTGGATATTTTCGCGGCGGCGCGCAGGCGTTCGGCCGAACCCGGGGTGCCTCAGGGAGTTCTCTATTCTCCCGATCCGTCCTGGGTCCGCTCGCTGACTCTGCTCGCGACCGGCCCCACGTTGGGTTCCGGACAGGCCCTCGCTCTGCTCGACGGATACTGGGCGGGAGTGATCGAGGTACCGGGGGCCATCCAGCCGCGCAAGATCGAAATCAGCCTGACGGCTACTCCTTCGGGTCTTGTCGGTCAACGCACCTCGCGGCAGGGACGGCTCTCCACCGATGTCACGCTTCAGGACCTCACCTACGCGCGTCGCGAACTGCGATTTTCGTTTACCGATGGGGGCGAGACCCTTAAGTACGCCGGCCGTCTCGATGGCGACGTGATCGAAGGCGAGGTCACGAAGGCCGCGGGGGGCCGGGTCGGAAAACTCGCATTGAAACTCACCCGATAAAGCGACGATAAACCGGCCGGAGAGGACATCATTTGAAACGCGTACGCAGCGGACTCGAAGAACTTCTGTCACAACCGGGACGCCTTCGCGGTTCTCGGATGGGCCTCATCGCGAACCCCACCGCGGTGACCCCGGACCTCACTCACGCGGCGCTCCACCTCAAGTCCTTCAAAGGTGCGAGGATGGTCGCCCTTTTCGGGCCCGAGCACGGTGTCTTCGCGAACGCCCAGGACCTCGAGGAAGTGGGCGATCAGAAAGACCCGAAGACCGGCCTGCGCGTATTCAGCCTGTACGGCGAAACCCGCATTCCGACCGCGAAGATGCTTGCGGGCATCGACACTCTCATCTTCGATGTGCAGGATGTCGGCTCGCGCTACTACACATTTATCTACACGATGCTGCACGCCATGCAGGCCTGCGCCGCGCACGGCCTCCGACTCATCGTGCTGGACCGTCCCAATCCGATCGGCGGCCTGTGTGTGCAGGGCAACGTGCTCGATCCTGGCTTTCTATCCTTCGTCGGCATGCACCCCTTGGCGGTCCGCCACGGGATGACGGTGGGCGAACTGGCGTTGATGTTCGCCGACGAGCTTGGTTTGTCGCTCGATCTCGAGGTGGTCCCGATGAAAGGCTACCGGCGCGCGATGGATTTCGAGGACACGGGACTACCGTGGGTGCTCCCGTCGCCGAACATGCCAACCGTCGATACCGCGTACGTTTATCCGGGCGGCTGCCTGATCGAAGGTACCAACCTCTCGGAAGGCCGCGGGACGACGCGGCCGTTTCACCTGGTGGGAGCTCCCTGGATTGATCCTTTTAAACTCGCGGCAGATCTGACCCGTGCCGAACTCGACGGTCTCGCCTTCCGTCCGTGCTACTTCACGCCCACTTTTCAGAAGCACGCGGGAGTGGTGTGTGGCGGTGTCGAACTCCACGTCACGAACCGGCGCAAGGTCGACGCGTTTTTCGCCTATCTGGTGCTGATCGAGAAAGCCCGGGCCCAGGACCCTGAGAAGTTTGCCTGGAGGAAGCCGCCCTACGAATATGAGTTCGTAAAGCCGCCCATCGACATCCTCTGCGGCACGTCAGAGATACGAGAGGCCATCGAGGCGGGCCGCCCGGTGCGGAAGTTCAAGCAGCAGTTCGAGTCGGAATCCCGCGCCTTCGAGGTCATCCGCAAACCGTATCTCCTGTACCCGTAGGCCACCCACAAGGCCCGCGGCACCCCAACCGCGGACGAGTTCAGGGGGGCCGCCTACGGATACCTCCATCGCATACGGGCGCGTGGGGTACCGCAATCGCATACGGCGGGTGGGGCGCCCCCATCGCGCGGCGGGTAGGGGTGCCGCCATCGCGCGGCGGGTAGGGGCGCCGCCATCGCGCGGCGGGTAGGGGTGCCGCCATCGCGCGGCGGGTAGGGGCGGCCCTTGTGGCCGCCCTTGACATGCGCAGCCATCACGGAGGGCACCCACAAAGGCCCGCGGCACCCCAACCGCCATCGCTGCGATGTCAAGGGCGACCACCCTTCGGCAAGCTCAGGGCTACGCAAGGGCCACCCCTACCTGTCTTCCGCCTGGCAGGCTTCGGCGGGCGGAGCGGGGCTTGGCAGGGTGGTGACGAACACGGCGGCCAGGATGAGCAGGCCGCCCATCACGGTCTGGCTCGAGGGCGTCTCGTTGAAGAACAGCCGACCGAAGATCACCGCGACAAGCGGATTTACATAGGCATACGTCCCCACCACGTGCGAGGGCAGGGTGTGGCGGGTGAATGAGAACGCCGTGAATCCGATGATCGATCCGAACAGGGCGAGGAAGGCGACGCCACCCCAGGCACTCATGGGCGCGCGCAGCACCCGGCTCCAGTCCTCGCGCAGGACGATCGACTGGAGGAAGAGGAACAGCCCTCCCGCCGTCATCTCCAGACCGGAGGCCATCACCAGAGGCAGCCTCTCCTTGAGCCTCTTGGCCTTGAGATACCCGATGGTCCAGCAGATGGACGCGGCCTGCACCGCGATGAGAGCAGCTACCGGCGTGGCCTGGCCCGCGAAGGACACGTCGCCTTTGGCCGAGGCGATCAGGAAAACGCCCATGAGGCCCACGAGGACGCCCGAGACCACGGGGAGGCGCAACGACGCGCCCCGGCTCTGCAGGGCCTCGGCCAGGGTCAGCCAAAGCGGGAAGGTGGCCACGAGCAGCGCGGTGATTCCGCTGGGGATGCTTTTCTGCGCCCACATGATGAGACCGTTGCCGATGCCCATCAAAAGGATGCCCACGAGCGCCGCGTTCCGCCATTGCTCGCGGGTGGGCCGCTGCCATTTCGAGGTGACGACTGCGAAGAGCAGAAGTGCGCTACCCGCGAGAAGGAACCGAATGGAGGCGGCGATGAACGGAGGCATGTGCGCGACCACCGCACGGATCCCTACATAGGTGGAGCCCCACACGATGTACACCACGCCCAGGGCGATGTACGCGAGGGTGCGTTCTCTGGAGGCGGAGAGTCCTTGGGTCACGTCCGAACCACGCACTTTATCCCTCGACCCGCGCCGACCCATTAAACTCCGCTGTTCTCAGTCGCCGCCGATGCCGTAAGGGGCGCTTTCAGGAGGTCGTTGGTCCATCTTGTCCAAGTCAAAAACGAACGTTCGCGCGCAGTCGTCTCAGCCCTCCCTTTTCGACGCGAACGCTGGCGAAGCGGAGCCGTTGATGGCGGCCTCGACGGGAGCCGCGGTTCTTCCCGAGGTTCCGCCTTCGATCGAGGACGACTCCGAAGAGCCGCTGGCGGCCCCCGCCGAGCCGGTCCGTAAGGTCCCGGCCCGTCGCGCCACCGCCGAGAGCCTGGCCGAAAAGCAGCGCGAGATCTCGGTCTCGGAGTTCTTCGTCAAGAACCGTCACCTGCTGGGTTTCGATAACAAGCAGAAGGCGCTGCTCACTGCGGTCCGTGAGTGCGTCGACAACTCGCTCGACGCCTGTGAGGAGGCGGGCATTCTCCCCGAGTTGCGCATCGAGATCCGCGAGCTTTCGGAAGAGCGGTTCCGGATCGCGGTTGAGGACAACGGTCCCGGCATCGTGAAGGCGCAGATCCCCAAGATCTTCGGAAAACTGCTCTACGGCTCAAAGTTTCATCGGCTCAAGCAGCAACGCGGTCAGCAGGGCATCGGCGTCTCGGCTGCCGGCATGTACGGCCAGCTCACCACCGGCAAACCCGTGACCATCGTCTCCCGCACCTCACCCCAGGCCGTTCCGCATCTGTTTGAGATCACCGTCGACACCCGGAAGAACCAGCCGCTCGTCCTCAAGGAAGAGAAGACCGACTGGGAGAAAGACCACGGGACTCGAGTTGAAATCGAGATGGAGGCGAGCTACAAGAAGGGCCGCCGCAGCGTCGACGACTACGTCGAACAGACCGCACTCTCGAACCCCCACTGCAAGGTCATTTACACCGCCCCTGGCAGCGAGACCGTCATTTACGAGCGCGCGATCCACGAACTGCCCGAGGAGGCGAAAGAGATCAAGCCGCATCCGTACGGCGTGGAACTGGGCCGCCTGATGCGCATGTTCCAGGACAGCCAGGAGCGGCACGTCGCAAGCGCGCTCAAGAACGACTTCTCGCGCATGACCCCGAAGGTGGTTGACGACATCCTGAAGATCGCCGGGGTGTCGCCCAGGATGCGGCCGCGCGATCTCGATACTCCGGCCACCGAAAGAGTGCACAAGGCCTTCACGAAAGTGAAGATCATGGCCCCACCCACCAACTGCCTGTCGCCGGTGGGCGAACCGGCGTTGCTGAAGGGTCTGCGCGCGCGTTTCAAGGCCGACTATTACGACGCGGTCACCCGTCCGCCCGCGGTGTATCGCGGCAACCCGTTCCAGGTCGAGGTGGCGCTGGCCCACGGCGGTGAACTGCCCGCCGACGAGCTGATCGAGGTCTTTCGCTTCGCGAACCGCGTGCCTCTGCAGTATCAGGCCTCGGCTTGTGCGGTCACCAAGGCGGTGTTGAGCATCGACTGGCGCAGCTACGGCATGCAGATGTCGAAGGGTGCCTTGCCCTCGGGCCCCATGGTGCTCATGCTGCACATCGCGTCCGTATGGGTGCCTTTTACCTCGGAGTCAAAGGAGGCGATCGCGCACTATCCGGAGATCATCAAAGAGCTGCGCCTCGCCCTCATGGAAGTGGGGCGGCGCCTCGGCGTTCACATCCGCCGCGGAAAACGCGAAGCGGCGGAAGCGAAGAAGCGCGGCTACATCGACAAGTTCATTCCGCATATCGGCATCGCCCTGACCGAGATCCTCGGCCTCAAGCCAAAGGAAACGGACAAGGTCGTCGCGAACCTGAAGACGATTTTGGAACGCAGCCGCGAAAACATGGCCTGACGCGCAACCGTAGGGGCGAGGCATGCCTCGCCCGTGAACCTGCCCTCGCCGTGAATCGCGATGCGGTGGGTGACGTGAATCGGCGGTCGGCGGTTCCGCGTACCCCGGTGGTGATGGTGCGGCGGGCCGGGCATGTCCGGCCCCTACTGTTGGGAGGGCATCCCAGAACATCACGCTGGCCTCGCCCTGGACGAATTCGTCCTTATGCCCGACCATGTTCATGGCCTTCTTCGACTCGAGATTGGCGCGGGCGCAATGGGCAGAGGAACGATTCGGCCAACGCCTCATTTGGGCACGGTTGTGGGGTCGTTCAAATCGGCGACCACGCGATTGATCAACGTCTACCGCGCCACGGCCCGCGCAACGGTGTGGCAGCGCGGATATCACGAGCACGTTGTGAGAGATGAGGATGACCTGCGCCGTATCCGTGAATACATCGTCAGGAATCCACGGGTGTCTCACCCGGAGGGGCGAGCCATGCCTCCCATTTGGACTTCATAGTACCATTCGATACTATGGTGTCCAATGCCGAGAAAGGTCCGAGACCTCATGGCCGACCTGACTCGCGCCGGGTTCGTGAAGCGAGGGGGCAAGGGGAGCCACCGCAACTTCGAGCATCCTGCCGGAATCCGAGTTACCGTCTCGGGCCGCGAAGGTGACGACGCCAGGCATTATCAGGAACGTGAATTGGCCCTTCAGCTCTTGAGGTTGAAGGGGCTCAGGAAGGGAGACGCACGATGAAAAGGATGAAAAGGGCCTCCCGGGACTATCTCCGGGTCGTGGAGTGGAGCGACGAGGATCGGTGCTTCGTTGGGAGCGCGCCGCCTTTGATCGGACCTTGCTGTCACGGCGCCACGGAAGCCTCCGTTCTTCTTCAACTGGGGAAGATCGTGGAGGAATGGCTCGCGATTCATGACGCCGACGGAACGACGCCTCCCGCTCCCATCGCCGCATCGAGCTACAGCGGAAAATTCGTCCTGCGGGTCCCGCCGCCGGTGCATCAGGCGTTGGTACTCAAAGCGCGCGCCGCCGGAAAGAGCCTCAATACCTATTGCGCTGAGAGGCTGGCCGAAGGCTGGTGATGGATGCGGCGGGCCGGGCATGCCCGGCCCCTACGTTTCGGTGATTTGTGCCACGCATCGGGCGACCCGCGTGGTGGTTGACCGAACGCGCCCACCAAACGCCGCACCGCCTGCGCCCACCAAATGCGGCATCAACGCCGCACCCGAACGCGCCACCAGATCGGTCACCAAACGCGCCGCCATAACCGCATAACCGTAGGGGCGAGGCATGCCTCGCCCGCGAACCCGCCTCGCCCGTGAACCCCGATGCGGTGGGTGAATCGTCGGTTGGCGGTGGGCCGGTTCCGCGTACCCGATGGTGATGGGTTCAGCGGGCCGGGCATGCCCGGCTCCTACGGCCGGAATGTGAGGTTGAAGACGTAGCCGAGGTTGTGCTCGGAGCGAATGTTGTATGTCGCGGGGATACGCGTGGCCCCCGCGGGAAGGCTTGCGCTCGTGACCCCGATCGCCACGATGTGGGCGCCCTCGCGGATCTGGCCCGCTGCCGCGCCCAGGCCCACTCCAGAGAGAAACGCGTTGCGGTCGGCCACGCTCACATTCGAGAGGTCGATGGCGCCCGCGAGCGGGTTATCCCGCGTCGCCCCCGAAGGCAGTGAGCGGAAATGCCAAAGAAGAGAGGCCGCGAGAGTGAATCGACCGAACACCTTGTGCACACCGAACGTCACGTCGACAGGACTGATTGCATCGATTCTCGCGTCGCCCGTGAACTCCTTGATCGCGCGCACCTCGATGGCGGCGGCGAGACTGTCGCGGACCGGACGTATCCAGGCGAGCCCGAGGTCCAGTCGATGGCCGATGCCGATATCCGTCTCCAGCGTCTGAACCGAACCGCCCGAAACCGAGAACGAACGATCGGGCCACGATCCGCTTCCGGCCAGAGTGAATCCGAGGCGGCCGTGAGCTTTGCCGCCCAGGAGATTCGTGGAGCCGAGGCCGGCGAGCGCCACATCGACGGTTCCCGAGTTTGCCCCTGACCGCAGCGCGTTGAGGCTGCCCGCCATCGGGATCACGAGGGCTGCCGACACTCCCGTCGACCGGCCGGAATCGACATCGTTAAAGAGGGTGCGGGTGAGGCCCACGGCGATGGTGCCGGGGATGAACGCGTCGAATGAAGCGTCTCCGCGTTTGTCGAGGTAGGGGTGTTCTCCGACAAACGTATTGGGGATGACGCGACTGGCGCCCAGGAAGATCAGGTCTCGAGGCGAGGGTGGGATCGCCGGGGTTTCCGGCAGCGCCACCACGCGGTCGGCAACGACATTCGCGAAGACTTCGGTCCAGTTGCCCAGCTGGTATCGGAAGCGGAAGCCGGTATCGAAGACATCCGTGCCGTGCGGATCGCGGTCCCGGTTGTCGACATAGAAGTCCGCGGCGAAGCTCTTCGCTTTCGGAAGCGACAACGAGACGAAGGAGCTGGGTCGGAACTTCAGAGCGTCCTGGGCGAGCGCCGTCGTGGAGGCCAGGGTCAGGAGGATCAGGGTCGCGCGTCCGCGGCCGATCCAGAGGGATGTCTTCAAGTCCAAAGTCCTTTCGCTCCGTCCGCGATGTATTGAATCGCGAGCGCAGCCAAGCAGTATGCCGAGAATGCGGGTGACCACGTTAACGCCGGTATGCCCGAGCACGCGGAACCGTGATTCGGCGGCGATGAGAGATAGCGCATCAGGCAACATGGCGGAGCATTATCGCCTCCCTCGGTCGGGGTTTCGGATCCTTTTCCTCCGAAATGCTGCTCCGAAACTCGGCTTGAGGCAAACTTAGCTGCTTGCCTTCCATTCGCTCACTCCTCATCGCCAACCGGGGCGAAATCGCCGTTCGCGTCATAAAGACCTGCCGGGCCATGGGGATCGAGACCGTCGCCGTCTATTCCGAGGCGGATGCTTCGGCCCTCCATGTGCGAGAGGCGGATCGCGCGGTGCTCATCGGCAAAGCACCTTCGAGCGAGTCCTACCTGCGGATCGACCGCATCATTGAAGCGGCGAAGACCTCCAGGGTGGACGCGATCCATCCCGGCTACGGCTTCCTCAGTCAAAATGGCGAGTTCGCTGACGCCTGTGCCGCCGCGGAGGTCACGTTCATCGGACCATGCGGTGACGTGCATCGGCTGATGGGGGACAAGAAGGCTGCGCGCCAGCAGGTTCAGAAGTTCGGGGTTCCCGTTGTGCCGGGATACGACGGCGACGATCAAAGCAACGACCGGCTCATCGCGGAGGCGGTGGGGGTGGGTTTCCCCCTGATGATCAAGCCGTCGCGCGGCGGAGGCGGCAAGGGCATGCACGTCACCCACAGCGCTGAGGAGTTCGCCGCGGTTCTGCCGCGGGCGCGCCGCGAGTCGCTGTCGAGCTTCGGGTCGGACGTGGTGGTGCTCGAACGCTTCGTGCAGAAGCCGCGACACGTCGAGGTTCAGGTTCTCTTCGATCAGCACGGCAACGGCGTCCACCTGTTCGAGCGCGAATGTTCGGTTCAACGCCGTCACCAGAAGGTCTTCGAGGAGACGCCATCGGTGGCTCTCAACCAGGATTTGCGCCAAAGGCTGTGCACTGCCGGCGTGGCGGCGGCGGCGGCCGCGAAATACGTGAACGCAGGCACCGTCGAGTTCCTCCTCGATCCTTCGGGAGAGTTCTTCTTTCTCGAAATGAACACTCGCTTGCAGGTCGAACATCCCGTGACTGAGATGACGCTGGGCCTCGACCTCGTGCGGCTGCAGATCGAAATCGCCGAAGGCAAGCCGCTGCCTTTCTCGCAGCAGCACCTGACCCCTCGGGGTCATGCCATCGAGGCCCGATTGAATGCCGAGGATCCGCGCCACCACGACGCGCCGTCCCCCGGCCGCATTCTCCACTTCGAGGAGCCGCGCGGTCCGTTCATCCGCTGCGACTCGGGTGTCGCCACCGGGAGTGTGGTTCCCGAGTACTACGATCCGATGATCGCGAAGATCATCGCGAGCGGGCCCACGCGCGACGCGGCCCGCGCGTCTCTCCTTGAAGCCCTGCGCGACCTGGTTGTCCTCGGCATCGCCACGAACCGGGAGAAGTTGATTCAGATCCTGGAGAGCGAGCAGTTTCGCTCGGGTCGGATTCACACCGGCGTTCTCGACGAGATCGGGCCGCTGCCCGCCGAGGAGCCGGCGTCCGCCGAAGATCTGGCTCTGATCGTGGCGGCGCTTGAAGCGGGGGCGTCTACTTCCCGTGGTATCGCGGAGGCGATGCGTCCCGTCTCTCGCCCGGATCCCTGGGCCGCGACGAACGCGTGGAGGCTTTCGTGAGACTCAAGCAGGCGGGCCACGTTTACAACATCGTGCGGAAGTCCGAGGACGCGTTCGACGTGGATGGCGTCCGGGTGAACGCGACGGTTGCGCCCACGGGATCCGCGCACTTCGAAGGGTACATCGCCGCGGGTCGGCGAAGCGTGTTCGTAACCCGTGAAGGCGATCACGTCTTCGCTTCGGTCGGAGGCCGGCCATACCGCTTCCAGGTGGTGAGTCGCACTGCAGCGGCCACCGCGGACGATTCGCTGGCCCTGGGCGGACTCGAGGCGCCGATGCCGGGTCGGGTCACCCGAGTGGCCGTGGCCACAGGCGACGTGGTGAAACGTGGACAGGAACTGATCGTGGTCGAAGCAATGAAGATGGAGAATGCGCTCGTCGCTCCGAGGGACGGGGTGGTAAAGAGTCTGGCGGTCAAGGTCGGCGACATGGTGTCTCCGGGTTTGGCGCTGGTGGTGATCGAGGCCGAGGTCGCGTGATGACCCTGCCGGCCCGTATCAAGATCGTCGAGGTCGGACCGCGCGACGGCTTGCAGAACGAAGCGGTCTCGCTTTCGGTCGAGGATCGGGTGGCTTTCTGCCTGGCCCTGATCGACGCCGGTCTTCCGGTGGTTGAACCAGGCGCCTTCGTGTCGCCGAAGTGGGTGCCGCAAATGACGGGCAGCGAGGAGGTCTTCAAGGCCCTGCCGAAGGATCGCGCCCAGCTGCTGATGCTGGTGCCGAATCGTCAGGGCTACGAACGCGCGAAGGCTTCGGGTGTCTCGGCGATCGCGATTTTCACCGCCGCCTCCGACCGCTTCAATCGGAAGAACACGAACGCGAGCATCGAAGAGTCGATTGCCCGCTTCGGGGAGTTCACCGCCGATGCGAAGGCCGCAGGGATGTTCGTGCGCGGTTACATCTCGACGTGTTTCGGCTGTCCTTACGAGGGGAGAGTTGAGCCCGCGAAGGTCGCCGAGGTCGCGAACCGGCTGGTCAATCTTGGCTGTGACGAGATCTCGCTGGGCGATACCATCGGCGTCGCCGTGCCCTCCCAGGTGGATGAAGTGATCGAGGCCGTGGCGCGCCACGTGGACGTCGGGCGTCTCGCGGTTCATTTCCACGACACCCGAGGCACCGCCCTGGCGAACGTTCTCCGCTCGCTTCAGCTCGGCGTGTCGATCGTCGACAGCTCCGCGGGAGGCCTGGGCGGCTGCCCCTACGCGCCGGGCGCCTCCGGCAATCTCGCCACGGAAGATCTTCTGTACATGCTTCACGGTATGGGCATTGAGACCGGCGTGGAGCTGGACAAAGTCGCCGCCGCCTCCCGCCAGATCGCCACGCGGTTGGGCCGCGAACTCCCCAGCCGGTACCTCAAAGCGAAGGCATAGGGGCAACCAGGGCGGCCAAAAGGCCCGCCCCGCCTACCGCCGCAGGAGGACGAAACGACAGCCCGAAGCGGGCTTGGGCGGCCACAAGGCCCGCGGCACCCCAACGGCGGCCGAGTTCAGGGTGGCCGCCCCTACATTCGGGGAGAGGACGACCCGTGACGTCGCGAGACCGGTTCGGCGCGCGACTATTTCAGGGCGCGACAATTTGAGGGCACAACCACTTCGGGGCGCGACCGGTTTCGGGGGCGCGACCATTTCGGCGCATGAAACCCAAAAACGTAGGGGCAGGCCTTGTGCCTGCCCTTTCCACCACGGGAGAGCGGCGTACCCGTGTGATGCCCGGTCGCTGAGTCGCCTACCGCCGCAGGAGGACGAAACGCAGCCCGAAGCGGGCTTGGGCGCCTCCAGATTTGATGCTGATCTTCTGGCCGTTGACGTCGAGATTTCCCGAACCGCGGTTGAATCGCGCCTGGGCCAGCACGCTGATTGATGGTGAGAGATCCCGCACCAGTTCAACACCCGCCGCGACGCCGATCGGTGCCGCCTTCTTCCTGGTAGACGTGATGCCGCTGAAAGTGGCGGTGTCGTAAGGAAAGACGTGACCGTACGCGACCTTCTCGGCGACGGTGGCACTTACCGCGAAGACCGCCGGGCCGCCGTCGACACTCCATCTCCACCGTCCGCTCCCGCCACGGTAGGCGCCGGTCAGCGAATAGGCCGACTCGTGGAAGCCAAGGCCCGCCTGCGTCCCGGTCACCGTCCGTGGTCTGCCGAGAAAGAACGGATGGGGGACCTCGGCCTCAAACGTGCCCGTGGATTTTCGCGAGAACGTATGGAAGCCCAGGCGAAGCGCGAATCGGGGGCGCAGGTTGTACTGAAGATGGACACCGCCGCCTCTCGCCCCGCCGATCTTGTACGCGCTCCGCAGCGTTCCGTTTTCGGCGAACTCGCGCACGGTTTGTGTCGTGTTGAAGCTGGTCGAGCCCAGGGTCTGCGCAAAGGCGAGGCCTGCTTCGAGACGGCTTTCACCTTTCGCTTCAGGAGAGGCACTCTGGGCGAAAACAACGCTTCCGCAAGTCAGAACCCACGTCGCGAAAATGAGTGCGGTGCCTCGGCTGCTAGCAGTCTGTGGTGAAAGTCCGCCGCAGCACAGAGAGCGCGACAGCCTGGCCTCGGGCCACGAGCGATGCGCCCGGCTGGCGATGAGTCGAAGGGCCCGAATATCGGGAATATTCGGGCTCCTGAACGAAGAAGTCCAGGCGGGATGCAGCGTTCGTCCCCTTTCGGGGAGGCTTCGCGCTCGAATGCCGGCAGACTTTCGCCACGGGCTGCCAAGCCTCTTCATTAGTTCACTCCCACGGCGTTCCACGCCTGGGTCATCGCTGCTTCGACCGCGCCGTTTGCCGGGTACAACTCCCGGGCGGCTTGAACGGTTGCGGCCCGGGCGGCCGAGAAGCCGCTCGAGGGTACGAGAAGCGAGGTAAAGGCGCGATAGAACACGCGCTCGATCTGTTCGCGATTGGCGCTGCCGACGCCGGTCACCCGGCCCCCGAGTCGGTGCGTTCCTCCTTCGATGGCGAGGTAGAAGGCGTGGTTCACGATGCCCGAGTTGCTGTGAACACCGCCGTTGTCCAGCGGGCCGAGGTAACGGTCGGAGTAGTGATCCGGATCGCCGTAGGCCCGCGGATTCTGCAGCGAGCGAAAGCCGGAGACGGGAATGGTGCCCGGCGTGGCGATGTCTTCGCCGACCAGATAGTCCGCCCGCAGCGAGCCGCTGCCCGCGGTCTGGTAGTAGAACTCGATCGCCGTGCCCATGATGTCTGAGAAGGCCTCGTTCAAGGCCCCGGACTCGTTTCGATAGATGAGGTCCGAGGAAAAGTCGGTGACGCCGTGGGTCAGTTCGTGGCCCACCACGTCGAGGGCGCCTGAGAAATAGTTGAAGCGCTGTCCTCCCGAAAACATCGTGGAGGGCAGGCCTTCTCCATAAACCATCACCCCGACCCCCGCGTAGAAGGCGTTCACGTAGTACGTGTTCCGGATGTTGGCAGGCTGGGACGCTGCATCCTCACGCCGAACCGGATGCACGAAGCTGCGTATTGGGATGTTGGCGTTGTCGAGGCCGCGGCGGCCGAAACGCTTGAAGAAGTAGTCGTAGGTGTAGCCCGCGTAGACATGGGCGTCGACCGCGGCGCCGTCGGTCCAATCGTTGTCCGCGTCGGAGGCGTAGTCCGATGGGGTGAGCGCGCCCGGGAATCTCGCGAAGATCGCCATGAGGCGGCTGAGGTTTCCCTTGAGATCGATGGTTTGGATGACGGGCGGGCGGAGAGCATCCTGGGCCTGGAAGGTGGAGCCCGCGGCCAAGGCGCTCATCTTCTTGGCGTCGCCGAGGACGCCCGTGGCCGTCCCCACCGCCGACTGGCTCTTGAGATCCGAATATTCAAGGACGATCTCGCCGCTGTGGGCGTCCACGAAGGTCATCAGAATATCGGAATCGGTGACGACGCGTGCGCGCCAGGTAAGGCGATAGTGTCCGTCGTCCGTGGGCAGGAGAGTGAGCGTCGCCTCGTCGGGGAACAGCACGCTCTCGGGCGGAGCGCGCCGGAGCAGGACCGACCGCGCCGCCATCTCGCCGAGGCTGGGCCGGGTGTCCACATCGAGGCCTTCGTGCAGAACACCGAAAACGCTGAGCGTCCCCGCCGCATCGTCCTGGCGAACCAGTTGGGCGCCCCAGACCGGAACGCCCCGGTGAAACTGATCGAAGCGGGTGTGGGCTCGGCCAGGGAGCATGGTGTCTTCCCGGGTCGAGTGGATTCGAAGATCGCCACCCGCGGCCAGGGCCCCGAGGCGCAGATCCCATTCGTCAACCGCCGGACCGCTGGTGGCGGCGATGGCGAAAGCCCGCGGACCGGTTCCGGCCGCCGCTCCCTGATACATCCCCATTCCGAGGACGGAAACGATGAGCGCGATCCGGGGCATGGTTTTCATGGATGATTTCTTCGATCAGGTCTTAGCGCACGCGAAGACTCGCCACGCCCCCCGCAATGTAACCCTTTTTCGTCCGCACCGTCACGTCGTTTCGATTCACCTTCACCTTGACGCTTCGGAACTTCCCGTCATCGCTCCGCACCGGGGCGTAGCCGACGATGTAGTACGAACGCGCCTCCGCGGCGGCTCGGGAAACCGCGTGAGTCAGAACATTGGCGAAGCGCGAGACGAAACCACCGGTGGCCGCGGCCAGATCCTGAGCGCCGCCCGATCGGGCCCAGGCCTCTTCGAAAATTGGCTTGAGCTTCTGGCCCGCACCTTCGGGAAGGAGTCCGTCGAGACCGTAGGCGTCGACGAAGTGGATGGCGGCCTGGGCTTCGCGGGCCAGATGGGCGGTGCGCTCCAGCCGCTCGTCGAGCTGCCGCAGCTGGGGGAAACCGTCGGAGATCAGCACCAGTGATTTACGACCCGGCATGGCCGAAAGCTGGATGAGTATTTCGTCGAAGAGCGACAACAGTTCTCCGGTGCGCGCGAAACGCGAGAGGAAGCGTTCGCGGCGAACCGATTCCGAGTAGGCCGCACCCACCTCGGCTTCCATGTCCAGGTCGATCTGCTCGGCGATCGAATCGCCCGTACCCCCGGGTGTAAAGAACGGGCTCCGATGCCGCGAGAGCTTGCGGCCGATCGAGGCCAGCCGGATCCGATCATCGGGGATTCGGCCTTCAAACACTTCGCGGGTGGAGAGGTTGATGAGCCGCACGATGTCTCCCTCTTCGGCGCGCTCCTTGATGAAGTCGGCGGTGGCTTCGCGAACCCGCGAAAGCTGCATCGCCGACAACCCCGAAGGGTCGGCCACCAGCACGATGCGCTGACCGGATACGCGCTCAAGGCCGCCGTCCGAAAGGACCGACACCGTGGCGAGCGCGGTCGAAGCGTCTCTTGATGTCGTGGCCAAAGCACCGTCCTCGATGGCTTCGAACACCGAGAGTTCCACGGGTTTCCCGTTTTCCAGGATCGCGAAATTCTCCGCGGTCAAACCCCGCACGGGTCGGCCGGCCGAATCGACCACCGACACATCGAGTCGGATCATGCGGACATCGCTTGCGAAGGTCAGGGTCTCCGGCGTTGGCCGGTGCCGTGGATCCTGAGCGGAACCTGAGACGGTTCCGGTGAGCAATACGGCGAGCAGCAGTTTCGACATGACGCCTCCGGTTTCCAGGACCATACTCCTTGGCAGGCCTTTGGGCTGCTAGCTCCTGCTAGCTCCGAAAGCGTAGGGGCACCCTGGTGGGTGCCGGTACGTTGTGGAAGAGTTCGCATGCTTCGTCGATGAGCAGACCGGTGTTTTCGGCCGAAGCGGATTTCGCCAGCCGTTTCAAATCGTCGTCTTGCCGCGTGACCCCGGTAGGGGCGTAAGTGAAGCAAGCCCGGGTTGCCAGTCACTTCGCGTGAGCGCGGGCGCGTCCGGGCGCTGCTTCCAAGGGGCGTCTGACGCGCCAAACCCGCGCAGTTCGCAGGGCTTCGCCATCGTGCGTCTGCACAGGAGCGAGAGCGGATCCATCTCGATCGCGACCGTTCCCGTGCCAGGCTGGCGTTCTAGTAGGGGCGACCCTGGTGGCCGCCCTGCGAGATCGGAACGGCCGGGCACCCACAAGGGGTGCCCCTACGCTCCGGGGGAAGGCCCCCCTTCAAGGAGCGATCTGCGCTGGCATACATGGTCATCATCCGCTGGGCCAGCGCCCGCGGAGGGGACGACAAGCTGACCGCCTGCGCCGCCTACTCCGGAATGTCGGGCGTCAGAAATGTCGGCGTTCCTGGCCACCGAGAGGAGGGCTGCTCGCTCCGAAAGCGTAGGGGCACCCCTGGTGAGTGCCCGGTCCCGATCCGACGTTTCGCAAGGCGGCCACGAGGCCCGCGGCACCCCCAACAGCGGACAAGTTCAGGGTGGCCGTTCCTACAATTGTCGGTTAAGCAGCGATCGGCGGTTCAGCCTTGCAGCGCCGCTTTCAGAATCGTGATGTCCTCGTCGAACGAATCGGGCTTGAGCGGGCCGAAAGAGAAACGGAAGAAGTCGCGCAAAGTCGACTGGTCGCCGAGCCGCGCCATGTCGCAATCCGTCCCCTTGAGGATGGCCGCTCCGCGTTTGAAAAGGCGCTGGTTCAGGGCCTCGGCGGACAGACCGTTCGGCAGCCGGCCCCAATGGTAGAAGCCGCCCTCGCCGGTGAAAAGCTCCAGCCCGAGCTTGCGGAAGGCATCGCCATAGCGCTGCCGCTGCTCGCGGTAGAACGCGGGAACCGCTTGTCGGGCCTGGGCTACGCGCTCTGGCTGAATGAGTTCGAGCGCATAACTTTGGGACGGGTGGGAGACGCCACCCATCCCGAACGAAGAGAAGTTCCCCAGGATCTCGATGTTGCGCCGCGAAGCCACCACCCAGCCGATGCGGATTCCGGGAGCCTGAAGCCCCTTGGTGGCGGCGCCGGTGACGAACAGATTCGACTCGTCGATGTTGTCCGCGTAGCGAAGGGCGCTGATCGGCTGGTCATGGAAGAGTTCGTAGGCTTCGTCGATGAGCAAACCGATGTTTTCGCCCGAGGCGGCTTTTACCAGCCGCTCCAACTCGTCGCCTTGCCGCGTGACCCCGGTCGGGTTGCAGGGGTTGCTCAGCATGGCGAGCGATCGCCCGTTCGTCCCGGCGATGTAGTCGTCGATCGCGGGCGTGAACCGGTTTCCCTCGTGGCTTGGCACCATCGTCCACGAGCGGCCCAGGCGTTCGAGCATGTCGTAATAGGGCGTGTATTCGGTGGAGGCGATCCGAACCGAGATCTCGCGATCGAGAAAATACAAGACGGCCACCAGCGCCGGCCGCCCGCCCGCGAAGATCATCACGTTGGACCCGGTGATCTTCGCTCCGTAGTGAACCCGGTAGTAGTCGGCGACGGCTTCGCGCAAGGCGGGCAGACCCCAGGCCTTCGGGTACTTCAGATGATCGGGAGCGATGTTCACGGAGGTGGGCAGGGCCGGGCCGCCGGGCAATTGATCGGTGCGCGGGAAGCCCTGGCTCCATGGGTGCGTCCCCGGATCGCCCATCGGGCTGCCGTAGGCCGCAAGAAATGCGTAGAGGGTTTCGTAGATCCCCATCGGGGGCACGTATTTGAGGAAGGCCATGGGTGCGGCCGATTTTAGTGCACTGCACTTCCCACAAATGTCGCTCGGCCTTTGTAGAATTATGAGTTCCAGAAGTTCGCCGAATGACCTCCATGCATTTTTCGAGATGGGTGCCCCCGGACGGCTTGTCCATGACGGCCCCGATTGAGTCATGCTTGGGGTTTCCCTAGGCGAACAAGAAAACGAGGATCAAGAAAAGACTCATGACTGAAGCGGAACGTTTTGTCGACGAGACGGCGAAGTGGCTCAACCCGGATCGCATCCACTGGTGCGACGGCTCCGAGGCGGAGGATGCCCGGCTCAAGGCTCAGATGCAGGAAGACGGCACTCTGATCAAGCTCAATGACAAAGAGGTCCCGAACTCCTACCTTCACCGTTCCCATCCTTCAGACGTCGCCCGCACCGAGCATCTGACCTACATCTGCTCGGAGAAGAAGGAAGACGCCGGGCCCACGAACAACTGGCTTTCTCCCAAGGAAGCCCGGGAGAAGGCCGATCCACTCTTCCGCGACGCCATGAAGGGCCGCACGATGTACGTGATTCCCTACGTAATGGGCCCGCTCGGTTCGCCCTTCTCGAAGGTGGGTATCGAAATCACCGACTCGCCCTATGTCGTGGCCAACATGCGCATCATGACCCGCATGGGCAAGGCCGCCCTCGACCAGCTCGGCACGTCGGCCGACTTCGTGCCCGGTGTGCATTCGATCGGCGACCTCTCGCCCGACCGGCGCGCCATCATGCACTTCCCCGAGACCAAGACCATCTGGTCGGTGGGTTCGGGCTACGGCGGCAATGCGCTTCTCGGCAAGAAGTGCTTCGCGCTGCGCATCGCCTCCACCATGGCCCGCGACCAGGGCTGGATGGCCGAGCACATGCTGATCCTCGAGCTGACCCTGCCCTCGGGCGAGGTGCACTACATCACCGCGGCCTTCCCCTCGGCTTGCGGCAAAACCAACCTCGCGATGCTGGTGTCGCCGCTCGAAGCGCAGGGCTACAAAGTCCGCACCATCGGCGACGACATCGCGTGGCTCCGCCCCGGCCCCGACGGGCGTCTCTGGGCGGTCAACCCCGAAGCCGGCTTCTTCGGCGTGGTGCCGGGGACGAGTTACGACACCAACCCGAACGCGATGAAGACCATCACCCACAACACGATCTTCACGAACGTGGCGGTGGACGGGAACGGCGTGCCCTGGTGGGAAGGCAAAGACAAGAATCCGCCCGAGGGCATGATCGACTGGCAGGGCAAGCCCTGGGACAAGACCGGCAAGGCCGCGCACCCGAACGCCCGCTTCACCGTGGCCGCCTCGCAGTGCCCGAGCATCAGCCCGAAGATGGAAGACCCGATGGGCGTGCCCATCTCGGCCATCATTTTCGGTGGACGCCGTTCTCGTCTGGCTCCTCTGGTTTTCGAAACCCGCGACTGGACGCACGGCGTTTTCGCCGCGGCCACCATGGGCTCTGAAACCACGGCGGCCGCGACCGGTGCGGTCGGGGTGGTGCGGCGTGATCCGATGGCCATGCTGCCCTTCTGCGGCTACAACATGGCCGACTACTTCGGCCACTGGCTGAAGATGGGCACCCTGGTCAAGAACCCGCCGAAGATCTTCCACGTGAACTGGTTCCGCCAGAACGACGCGGGCAAGTTCATCTGGCCGGGCTTTGGCGAGAACCTCCGCCCCCTGCTCTGGATGCTCGACCGCGTGGCCGGCAAAGGCAAGGCGACGGAGACCCCCATCGGTGCGGTGCCCACGATGGACGCGATGAACCTCGAAGGCCTCGACATTCCCACCGCCGACCTCGAAGCGGTGTTGTCGGTCGATCACAATGACTGGAAAGCGGAGATCCCGGGCATAAGGGAGTTCTTCGCCAAGTTCGACGGCCGCGTGCCCCAGCCCCTGGTCGACGAACTCGACGCCCTCGAAAAGCGCCTCGGTTAGGGGCGGCCTTACGGTGCCCTGAGCCAGCCGAAGGTGGCCGCCCGCCGCGTCGGGCGTGTGGTGATGGGTTTGTAGGGGCGGCCACCCTGAACTCGTCCGCAGTTGGGGCGCCGCGGGCCTCGTGGCCGCCCTTGACGTGTGCGGTGCGTGGCGATAGGGCACCCACAAGGGGTGCCCCTACATCCGGCATCGCGGGGTCGTTCACCCTCGCCCCAGCGTCTTTCTCGTCCCCGAGCCCTTGAGCGCCACCCGCAGCCCTACCTCGTCCGTCATCGGCGGCAGCAAATCGGGATACGGCGGACGCAGGTCGACCACGCCGTGCTGCAACTCCGGAACGTGGACCGCAATCGCGGCCGCGGCGCTCAAATAACCGTGATTCATCAATACCCCCGCCTCCACGCCATTGAATGCATCGAGGTCGGTGCGAATGTTCGAGAGCACCTCGCGCGCGAACGCGCGCGAGTAACCCTCAGCGCCCGGCTGCGTCCGTACCGACCCCACGCCCCACGTCGCCCCCCGCATCGACCCCTTCTTGAAACCGATGCGCAGCGATCGCCGCCGCAGCCGCCGCGTCTGCTCTTCCTGAATCGCCTGAAACCGCTTGATCCGCCAGAGAAGCCCCTGGTCGGTCTCGCCCTGGAAGATGCCACTCCCGTCCGACACCAGCACCACCGCGTGCGACTTCCACAAAGGCTCCACCCCAAGGTTGTCGTACACCCCTCCGTCCGAAAGTCGCAGATCCGCCAGCCCGGCCGCACGCTCGGTGGATGAAGCCTTTCCGCCCTTGAGCGACGACGCGATGGCCTGAAGCCGAAGCGGCCCGAAGAGCGGAGGAAACGCCGCGGACGCCGCCACCGCAAGCGCCAGAGGAAAGTCCGATGGGGGAGTCATCCGCCCGGCCAGCCAGCTGCCCATGCGCTCGCGAGAAAAGACGAAGTTCGCCCCGAAAGAAAGATCGGTAGCGCAGATCGCAAACGAAGGCCGCGCGGGCAGATCGCCCAACATCAGCGGGGTCAGGCGTTCCTTGATCCGCGCGGCCAGCGTTTCCACCGCGTAATCCTGGTCACGCCATTTCCAGGGAAGCAGGTACTTCCGCACCAGCACGCCGGTGCGAAGGTCGGTGCGTGTGAGGGCACGAAGCGGTCCCTCGACGTTTTTGATCCAACCATCGAGATCGGAAGGAAACGCCCCGTTATTTGCAGCAAGTCCCTGAGCCAGAGCCGCAGCCGCCAGCGACCCGCCGCTGACCGAAGACACCGTGCGGAACTCTGGATTCTGCAAGACGCCGAGCTCGAACAGCCGACGCATCGCGCCAAGATGAAACAAAGCCGCCCGATATCCGCCCCCAGAAAGGGCCAGCCCAATGCCGCGACGGGGATGTTTCATGACGCGATCATGCAACAAACCAGCAACGCCGTCACCCGGGAGTCTCTCTATCGGTTCCTCGCGGCGGCCGGGGTCGCGGAACTCGACGCGGCCCTGCGCGAGGCCAAGTCGCTTAGGATCCGCCGATCGCTCAAGGGCGCGATCATGCAACAGACCCCACCCTCACACTGCCGGGCCTGAGCGGTATGGCGCACGGACGAGATCCCCAAAGGAGCTCTAGCCTTCGCATATGAGACGACTACCGGCGCTTACCCTGACCTCACTGCTCATTGGCTGTTCGTCCGAATCGCCGCCTGCCTCCGCCCCCGCCGACCTCCGGCCTCCCGCGGCAGAGAGCCGGCAGGCCCTGGCCACCGTAGCACTCGCCGCTACCCCCGAGGTCGAAACCTCCGCCCTGGCCGTTCCTCCTCCGGCGGCTTCTACACCGAAGCCGGGGGAGCGGACCAAGATGGCCACCCCGAAGCCGCCCGTACCCGGCTTAGCGCTTCCCGACAAGCCCGCCGCCGCGGAGGTCAAGGCCCCGCCGCCGACCCCTGTTCCAACCCCGCCCGCTGCCACGCCGCAGGCCACCAAGCCCACTCCCGACGATCGCCCCGCGCCCGCCCCTGCCCATGTCTCGCTGGTCAAGGATGCGGGCGGTCTGGTCGAGGTGGGCGCTACGAAACCCGGGCTCACTCGCATCGGGGCAGCAAAGTGCAAGCTTTGTCACAAGGTTCAGTTTGATTCCTGGGCCAAGACGAAGCACGCCGCCCGCACCCCGCCGCTCGACTGCGAGTCCTGCCACGGCGCGGGCAGCGAGTACAAGACCCTGGCCATCATGAAGGATTCAAAGAAAGCCCTGGCCGCGGGCCTGGTGATGCCGGGCCGGTCGTTCTGCTCCAAGTGTCACACGGGCACCTGGACCGATGACCTGCTGAAACGAAGCCACGCCCACAAGGCAGGAGACTGACGCCAGGCAGCTACGCAGCTGTAGGCTATCTGGGCCGATGTCCAAAAGGCGCAACCAGGGTGCCGCGGATCTGGTCGCCTCCGGCCCACCCTTCATCGCTATTCCCGATCCCGTCGACCGCTTCAGAACGGACGCTCCCCTCGCTTCTCCCAGGCGTCAGGACGTTCTACGGCGGTGGAGCCGAGGGCCACACCGACTATCCGACGCTCGATCGAAGTCCAAGCGTAGTCCGCGGAATCAGTGTTGGGGTTCGAAGTCGATGAAGCCACGGTTGACGTCGGTGCTCACCAGCCTTACGCGCACCCGGTCGCCGACGTCGAGGCCTTTGCTTGCCTGCCTGAGCCGGCCTTCCGTCATGGGATGGGTGATGCGCACCCAGGTTCCCTTGTCCGAGGCGCCCGTGACGATGGCGTCGAATTGTTCACCAATGCGCGACTGGAGAAGCATCCCCGCGGCCGCCTTGTCGATCTGACGCGACACCTTCTCCGCGTCGGCCATCTGCTCGTTGCAGTGGGGAGCCAGACCACCCAATTCTTCGTTGGTGTAGGGCGCAGGCTTGCCCGCGATGGCGGCCTTCAGAAGGCGCTGGGTGACGAGGTCGGGGAAGCGGCGGTTCGGCGCGGTGGAATGCGTGTAGTCGCTCACCGCCAGGCCGAAGTGTCTGGCGGTGGATTGCTGCGGCAACTCCATCACGTACTCGCCCCGACCGAGGAGTTTCACGACCGCGAGCGACAGGTCGTCGAAGCTGTCCGGGTTTTTTTCGCGCTGACTGGCCAGGAATGCGGCCAAGGCCTCGCCGCTTGGTTCGGAAGGAAGCTTCGCGCCCAGATCATGCGCGAGGCCCACAATGCGCGCCCATCGCTCGGGCGAACGAAGAAGCCGCTTCAGGACGGCAAAACCTTTCTGAGCGAGAAAGCGCGCGACCACGCCATTGGACGCGACCATGAAGTCCTCGATCAACTCCTTGGCCCGGTTGGCCTCGGCGGCCTTGAGGTCGGTCAGCTTGTCGCCCACGAAAACCGCCTCGGCCTGAGGCGTGTGAAGGGCCAGGGCGCCGTGACTGAATCGCTGCGCGCGCAACGCCTGCGCGACGCGGTCCTGAATGCGGATCTGCTCATCAAGTCCGGGGACCGCCGCGAGGGCCTGGGGTGCCTCGGCCTTTCCATCCAGCCAGGCCGCCACAGAGGGGTAGGCGAGTTTCGCGTGGTTGTGAACCGTGGCGCGATAGACATCGGATGACTTCAAGACACCGTTCGCGTCGATCACCATTTCTATGACCATGGCGAGCCGGTCCCGGCCTTCGCCAAGCGAAGTGAGGTCGGTCGACAGCGGCTCGGGCAGCATCGGAAAGATTCCGGCCGCGGTGTAGACGGTGGTGGTGTTCTGCTGCGCGTGCTCGTCGATAGCGCTGCCACGCTTCACCAGCGCATCGACATCCGCGATCGCGACCAGGATCTTCACCACGCCTCCGGCCATCGGCTCGGCGACGGAGAGCTGGTCGAGATCGCGCGAGCTGTCGTTGTCGATCGAGGCCCAGAGAAGCTTCCGCAGATCTCGCACCGACGCGTCCGTCGCAGGAGGCGCATCGATGAGGGCGCGCGTCTCAAGCAGCGCGGCGGGCGCGAAGTCGGGGAGTAGACCGCGTTCCGTCATCATGCGGTGCGCGATCGATCTGAGCTGGTTCATTTCTGCCTCGGGGAAAGTGAGGTGCTTAGGTTCTCATACGCCGGACGCCCGGACATTCGAGCCCTCAGGGCGCCGAGCTGCACCCGCTCCATCGCGGCAAGGCGATCCGGGTCAGCGATGAGGTCGATCGAAGTGATCCAACCGCATGGCGAACAAAGTCCGCCGCGTGTGAAAAGCCACAATTCTTCGGTGGTACTCTCCGCCTCGCATGAACACGGGTGAGCGCCTGCTGATGATCGGGGGCGGTCTGAGCGCCATCGTGGCGCTCGTTCATCTGGGAACGATCTTTATTGGCGGAGCGGCCTACCGTTATCTGGGAGCCGGTGAACGCATGGCTCGGATGGCGGATCGTGGCGCGCTCGCGCCCATCGTCATCACGCTCGGTCTGACCGCGATGTTCGCGGTGTGGTCTGCCTACGCGTTCTCAGGGGCGCGGCTGCTGCCTCCCCTGCCCCTTCTCAGACCCGTGCTGTTCGGGATCGGTTCGATCTACGCGATGCGCGGTCTCGTTCTGATTCCGCAGATCGTATGGTTCGCCACCGGCGGAGCCGCCGCCCTGGCACCGCGGCATTTGTTCTTTTCGGCCGTCTCGCTGACCCTCGGCGTCGCGTACCTCCTGGGGACCAGACTCGGCTTGCGCTGAGAGAGGCACGCTTGCGCGGAAGCGGGTGTCAATCACGACTCCCGCTCGATCGGGCCAAGGCTCATCCGGTTGAAGGCAGACGACCGAATCGACCCTGACCCCGGGAGCGCAAAGGGCGCCGCGCGCCTTGTGGGCACCCTTCGGGTCACCCAGGAAGCAAGGGCGTCGATCGGATCATCGTCCCACGAACGACGAAGCCGCGTTACCCGAGGGGGTTGTGGGGCTGCGTGCGGATCACGATCTCGAACGTGAAAATGCCATTGTCCAGGCGCGCCGTCTTGCCATCCGGACTGCGCGCCAGCGCGCTGAACGTGCCGCTGGCGGTTTCGGAGCGGACCTCCTTGTTCACCGGGGGCTCGGGCGGATTGAAGTTCGTATATCCGGTCACCGCCAGCGTTCCGCTGACCTGCCACAGATCGGACCGGATGCCGGTAAGGGTCGTCGCGTCGCCGCCCGGGTGGCCCCAACCGATCACGTGACCGCCAGAAACCGAGTTGGGGCTGGTCACGCACAGGGACCGGAGGAGATCCGTGGCGATGCCGGACAGTTTGTTCGCTTCGGGATTCTGCCGCAGTTCCCATGTCACAGAATGCACGTCGCACAACCGCACGGGGCTGTCCGAGGTGATGCTCCCGCCGGTCGGGTAGGCGCCGGAGGTGACCAGTTCGACGGTGCCGTCCTCGCGCGTGTACCGGGCCTGGTACGACCCGAGGACATCCCACCTGGTCCGCGTCCCGGTGCATCCGGCAGTGAGCAGCGTGCTCACGAGCAAGCCAACGGCGATCCAGCCGGCGGTTCCGTCGCTCCGGAGCATCATCACCACCCCCCCCCCGCGCAACGGTTGATTCAGCAGGATAACGGTCGCAAGGCCCGCGCTTCGTCCGCTCAGCCGCGTTCAACAGGCTGACCGGCGAGTTGGCGTGATGCTATGATGCCATCGTGATCCGCACCACGATGACACTCGAGCCTGACGTCGCCGAGGCGCTCAAGCGGCGGGCCAGGCGGACGGGTCAGCCCTTCCGGCGAAACGTCAACGAAGTCCTCCGTCTGGGCCTGCTGGCCGAAAAGGCGCCGCCT
>Ga0163144_10004525_pt1 | contig 31281 bp, 29 predicted proteins | sample OliLak19BULKMAT1_FD_123175 | JGI IMG/M metagenome (GOLD analysis project Ga0163144, IMG submission 123175) | Freshwater microbial mat bacterial communities from Lake Vanda, McMurdo Dry Valleys, Antarctica - Oligotrophic Lake LV.19.BULKMAT1 | ecosystem: Environmental > Aquatic > Freshwater >... | reverse complement strand
TGCACATGGCGGGGATCCACCCACTGTCGTCCACCTGCGACCACCTGGGCTTCATCGGCGCCACGCTGGAAGACGTCTGGCACACCGCGTCGCAGATCTCGCTGCAGGTCGGCGCGCCGGGTTACGGCTTCCTGAATGGCGCGGCGGACGTGCCGCCGGCCCCGGAACAACCGCGCACGCTGGTGCGCCTCTACACCAAGGGCTGGTCCGAGATCGACGCCGCCACGGAAACCGCTTTCGAGGCCACCGTCGAACACCTGCAAAAGCGCGGCGTCAAGATCGTCAGCAAGCACACCGACCCGGCCGTCGCCGCGCTCGAAACCGCCCTCGACGCGGACGTAGAGGGCGCACTCGACATCGTGGCCTACGAATTGAAATGGCCCTACTCGGACTACGTGGCGCGCTTCGGCAAGCAGATCGGCGAACGCATCCACGGCCTGCTCGAACGCGCGGACAAAATGTCGCCGGCCGACTACGTGGCGCTGCTGGAAACCCGCCGGCGCGTGCAGGCGCACACGCGGGCGGTGCTGGCGCAGAACGGCGCGAATGCTTACCTCACCCTCGCCTCCAGCGGACCGGCCATCCTTGGCCACGAGTACACCGGTAGCCGAACTTTCCTCGTCTATGGTTCCTGGTTGGGCTTTCCGGCCTTCTCACTGCCCCTGCTGGATATCGGCGGGCTGCCCTGCGGGGTGCAACTGCTCGGCGCGGACCACACCGACGGCGGGTTGTGCGGCACCGCGCGCTGGGTGATGCAGACCTGCGCGGACTGAAGCCGGCTTGGGGCACAATGCTCCCCGCGGCAACCAGAACAAACAACGAGGAGGAAATGCCATGATAAGCATCGCCCGCACCCTGCAGGGACGCGCTTGCACCGCTGTCGTTTCACTGGCCGCCATCAGCGCACTCGTTGTGCCCGCAGACGCGCCGGCCCAGGCGCCTGCCTGGCCCGCCAAACCCGTCCGCATGGTCGTGCCCTTCCCGCCAGGCGGGAACACCGACATCATTGCTCGCATCGTGGTGCCGCGCATGAGCGAGAACCTCGGCCAGCAGATCATCATCGACAATCGCGGCGGCGCCGGCAGCATCATCGGCACCGAACTGGCGGCACGCGCGCTGCCTGACGGCTACACCCTGCTGATGGTATCGGCGGCGCACGTCATCAACCCCGCGATGGTCAAGAAGCTGCCCTACGATTCGGTCAAGGACTTCACGACCATCTCCGTCGTCGCCGACGTGCCGACGGCCTTCGTGGTGCATCCCTCGGTGCCCGTGACCACGGTGAAGGAATTCATCGCCCTCGCCCGCAAGCGGCCCGGCGAACTCAACTACTCGACCGCCGGACGCGGCACCGTCGGCCATCTCGCCGGCGAACTGCTGTCGTCGGCAGCCAAGATCAAAATCGTGCATGTGGCCTACAAGGGATCCGGTCCCGCCGTCGTGGACCTGATGGCCGGACACGTCCAGCTCCAGTTCGCCAGCATGCCGGCCGTGATCCAGTTCGTGCGCGGCGGCAAGCTGCGTCTGATCGCGCAGACCGGCGAGAAGCGTTCCGCGGCCGCCGCCGACACGCCCACGATGATCGAATCGGGTCTGCCCGGCTTCATCGTGTCCAGCGGCTTCGGGCTGATGGGCCCGGCCGGCCTGCCGCGCACGATCGTTGACCGCGCCCACCAGTCGCTCAAGGCCGCGCTCAACAACCCCGACGTCCGTAACCAGCTCTCGGGCCAGGGCGCCGATCCGATCGGCAACACGCCGGAGGAATACGACGCCTTCAACCGGGGCGAGATCCAGAAATGGATCAAGGTCGCCCGCGAAGCCAATATCACTGCCGAATAATTTTCTCATTTACGTCGCACGGAAGAATCAAGACCATGGCTGTAAACGCACAACCCCTGAAGTCCCCCGCCCCCGACGCGCCGCGACAGGACCCGCACGGCCTGGAAAATGCGACCCGCAAAAAAATTCAGGCGGAGAACGCGAAAAACTTCGTCAGCCTGCAGGAGATCGTGGCCGCTGCGCATCGCAACCTGTCGCGCTCGGTGTGGGACATGCTGTCCGGCGGTTCGGACTCCGAGATGACGCTGCGCCGTAACCGGCACGCGCTCGACAGCCTCGCGCTGCGCCAGCGCGTGATGGTCAACGTCACGAACATCGACACCACCACCTCGCTGCTGGGTCAGAAGATGCCGATCCCGGTGTTCATCGCGCCCATCGGCAATTACCTGCAACTGGCGGACCCGGAAGGCGCGCTGCCGGTGGCGCGCGCGGCCGCCGCCAAGGGCATGCCAGCCTTCATCAGCACGGCGGCGAAACCCGGCATCGACCTCATCGCGCAGTCGGTGCCGGACCGGATGATCTTCCAGCTCTACATCCGCAGCGACCGCGCCTGGGTGGCGGACATCCTCGACCGCGCGAAGGCGCTCGGCTACCGCGCGCTGTGCGTGACGGTGGACCGCGCCTATTACAGCCGGCGCGAACGCGACATGATCAACCGTCTCGCCGTGCGCGAAGGCGGCACCAACACCCACCAGTCGAGCCTGACCTGGGACGACGTGGTGTGGATGAAGCAGCACATGGGCCTGCCGCTGATCCTGAAGGGCATCGCCACCGCAGAAGACGCCAAGCTCGCGGTCGAACACGGCGCGGACGTGGTCTATGTGTCCAACCACGGCGGCCGTCAGCTCGACCAGGCGCAGGCCAGCATCGAAGTCCTGCCGGAAGTCGTGGCGGCCGTGGATGGCCGCGCCGAAGTGCTGATGGACGGCGGTATCTGCCGCGGCACGGATATCGTGAAGGCGGTCGCGCTGGGCGCGCGCGCCGTGGGTGTGGGCAAGCTTTACGGCTGGGCGCTGGCGGCTGCGGGCCAGGCCGGCGTCGAGCGCATGATCGAACTGCTCGAAGCCGAGATCCGATCCACGCTCGGGCTGATGGGCGTGACCTCGCTCGCCCAGCTCAATCCGTCTTGGGTGCGCCCGGGGCAACCCGTGCTGGCCCACGGCCCCGGCATCACCAGCCCCTTTCCCGTGTTCGAGGAGCATCAGCGAGGCTGACGCTCAGGCTGTGAAAAGTCTGGATCCGTCATTCCAGCGAACGCTGGAAACCATGGACCGATTTCAATCAAATGCAAACCCTTCGGACGCCAATGGATTCCGGGTCGAGGCTCCCGCCTCGCCCGGAATGACGGCCCTGATTCACCCGACCTCGTTCTCCAGCCGCTCGCCCTTGAGGTAGCGGCCGAGGTTGCCGAGAAACACCTCGATGCCGCGCGCGTAGTTGTTGGGCGAGGCCGCGGAGTTGTGCGGACTCATGATCACGTTGGGCATGTCCCAAAGCGGCGAGTCTGCGGGGAGCGGTTCCTTGGCGAACACGTCGAGGTAGGCGCCGCGGATCTTGCCCGCCTTGAGTGTCGCGATCAGCGCCGGCTCGTCGATCACCTCGCCGCGCGCGATATTCACGAAGCCCGCGTGCTTGGGCAGCAGCGCGAGGCGGCGCGCATCGATCAGCCCGCGCGTTTCCTCGGTCAGCGGGCAGGCCAGCACCAGCCAGTCGCAGGCGGGCAGCAGGCTGTCGAGCTGGCTCATCGCCACGACGCGGTCGAAATGCGTGGCCGGCGCCACCTTGCGCCGGATGCCGATCGTTTTCACACCCATCGCCTGCAGACAGCGCGCGATGGTCGCGCCGATGTGGCCCATGCCGATGACGATGGCGGTCTGCCCGCGTATGTCCGCCGGCTGGCGCGCGCCGAGCAATGGGTCCCATTGGCGCTTGGCGCGGGTTTCGATCCAGTGCGGGAAGCCGCGCGCCAGCATCATCAGTCCGGTGAACGCGGTGTAAGCGACCGGCTCGGCGTTCGCACCAGCGCCCGAGGCGAACCGGACCTTGCGCTCGATCGACGCCTGGTACGGCGGCTGATCGGCGCCCGCGGACATGACCTGCAGCCACTTGAGATTCGGCGCGCCGTCCACCATAGGCCAGAACACCGCCGCCGCCGGCGACAGATTGCTGCGATTGCTGCCTTCCCAGATGTCGCGCGAGTAATAGGCGGCCTCGATGGCGGCGGATTGCGCCGGTGTGATCGTGAGCGCGGGCGTGAAGGGCAACAGTTCCAGCTTGCCCGGCGCAGCCTTGAGGATGGCGTCGATGCGGTCCTGGTACTCGGTGATCACTTTCTGCGACATCAGCAACAGCGAAGGCATTCCGGCTCCGATACAGTTGAAAGATTGAAGGGTTAAAGCGCCGCGACGATGGCGTCGCCCATCTGCGAGGTCGAGGCCTTGCCGCCCAGATCGGGCGTCAGGTGCTTCGCCTCCGCGATCACCTTGCCCACGGCCTGCACTATCAGGGCCGCGGCCTTGCTGGCCGCCTGATCGCCGCGCTTGCGGCCCAGCCATTCGAGCAGCATCTGGCCGGACATGATCATCGAATACGGATTGGCGATGCCCTGGCCCGCGATGTCCGGTGCTGAACCGTGCGTGGCCTGCGCCATCGCCTGGCATTCGCCGATGCACAACCCCGGTGCGAGCCCGAGACCGCCGACGAGGCCCGCCCCTTCGTCGGTCAGGATGTCGCCGAACTGGTTGGTGGTGACCACCACATCGAAGCGCTGCGGCGTCATGACGAGCTTCATCGCCATGCCGTCCACCAGCACCTCCTCCAGCTTGCAGTCGGGGAACTCCAGCGCGACCTTGCGGCACTCTTCCGCGAACATGCCGCACACCAGCCGGAACACCGGCTCCTTGTGCACCGCCGTGACGAGCTTGCGCGAGCGCGTACGCGCGATCTCGAAGGCGGCGCGGGCGACGCGGTTGGCGCCCTTGCGCGTGACCACGCGCATGCCGATGGAAATCTCGTCATTGGGCCGGAATTCGCCGGTGCCCGCGAACACCACGCTGCCGGACTGCATGCCCTCAGTGACTTCGCGCAGGAACACGATGTCCACGTCCTTGTGCACCGAGGGAATGTTCGGGTACGACTTCACCGGCTTCACGCTCGCGTAAAGCTCGAAGCGCTTGCGCAGCGGCGGGTTGATCCAGGTCGGGTCGTCGCGCGGATAGGCGTTGTGGCCGATGGGCCCCTGCAGCCAGCCGTCCACCGTCTTCAGGCCATCAAGCAGCACCTGCGGCATGGTGTGACCGGTGGCTACGTGTCCTTTGCGGCCGACCGGCAGCGGCAGCCAGTCGATGGCGAGGCCCGTCTTCGCGGCGGCGGCCTTCATCACCTTGACGGTTTCCGGCACGACTTCCAGCCCGATGTCGTCGCCTTCGAGTATGGCTATCTTCAACCCCATGTAGCCGCCGCTCAGTCCGCCGTAATCCAGCCGGGCAACTCCTCGCAGCGGGCGAGCCATGCGGCCACGCGCGGGTAGTCGGTCATACTGAACCCGGCCTCCGGCGAGCGCTTCACGTAGGGATAGACCGCGATGTCGGCGATGGTCGCCCGGCCCACGGCCAGCCAGTCGTGCGAGGCCAGGTGGGCATCGAGGATTTCCAGGGCGCGGCGCGCATGGCCCTCATATTCCTCAAAGCTGCCCGACTTGTAGCCCTTCTTCACCGCGCGCGCCCACTGCAGGCCGAACTGCACCTCGTTCTGCGCGAAGGCCATCCACTGCATGACCTCCGCCATGCCGAGCGGATCGGTGGGCAGCCATTGCTCGCCGCCATGCTTGCGCGCGAGATACACGAGGTGGGCGGTCGAGTCCCAGAAGGCCTTGCCCTCGATTTCCATCACCGGCACCTGGCCGCGCGGGTTGAGCTTGAGGAAGGCCGGCGACTTGTGTTCCTTGCCGGCCCAGTCGACCTCCTTCTGCTCGCAGGGCACTTTCAGCAGCGACAGCAGCACGCGCACCTTGTAGGCGTTGCCGGAACTGGTGGTCATGTATAACTTCATGTCATCCCCCTGGTGATCGGCTGCGGTTCAGCGCAGGTACTGTTTTTCCCATGCTTCCACGTCGGCGATGCCCAGCACGGCGTTGTAGTCGTCGCCCGTCAACATGAGGCCGGCCAGCGTGTGCGTGCCACCGGTACGCTTGAGCACGTCGAGCGCCTCGCGGATCGCGAAGCCGGCCGCGTTGCGCGCCAGTCCGGCGTGGATGGCAATGCGGAAGCCCCATTGCGCGAGGTCCGCCGCCGGCACCTTCTCGACAGGGCTGCCCATCGTCACGTTGACGAGGCACGGCGCCGCCGTCTCGCCCGCGAAACGCCTGAGGTTCTCGACCATGGCCGGGCCCGATTTGATCTCGGCGAACAGCACGTCGGCGCCCGCCTTGCGGAACGCCTTGCCGCGGCGGATCGCCTCGTCCAGCCCGTGCCCGCCGTCGGCGTCGGTCCGCGCAATGATGATGAAATCCGGGTCGCGGCGCGCCGCTACGGCCGCCTCGATCTTGCTGACGGCCTCGCCCAGTTCGATCACGGGTCGCGCACCGGGCAGGTGCCCGCAGCGCTTGGGCGACACCTGGTCTTCGAGATGGATAGCCGCAACACCCGCGGTTTCGAACTCCTGCACCGTGCGGCGCACGTTCACGACGTTGCCGTAGCCCGTGTCCGCATCGCAGATCAGCGGCAGGTCGATGCAGGCGGCCACGCGCTGGGCGTGCTGCGTGATAAGCGTCAGGTCGACCAGGCCCACGTCGGGCCGGCCGAGCAGCGAGGCCGAAACCCCGTTGCCGGTCATGTAACAGGCGTCGAAGCCAGCCTGCTGGACGAAACGCGCCCCGTAAGCATCGTAGATGCCGGGGGCGACGATCAGCGCATCGCCGGCGAGCCGGGCGCGCAGTTGCTGACGGGGAGTCATTTCAGTTCAGAGCACCCAGGAATGGAACCACGGAGACACAGAGATACAGAGATACAGAGATACAGAGATACAGAGAAATGCAGGCAATGAAATTTAACGCACAGTATTCCTCCGCATCTGTGCTCTCTGCGGTTCATGCGTTCCGCTTAGGCTGCCGCCTTGGTCTCGATCGGATACTTGTTCACGCGGACATCGTCGAGCGTGATGCCCAGCCCCGGACCCGGCGGCAGCGGCAGACGGCCACTGCTCAAGTCCAGCTTGTGGGTGACGATGTCGTCAGCGGTCTTCAGCGGGCCCACGCATTCCAGTCCGTCGAGCACGTTGGCCGCGCTCGCGGCCAGCATGATCTCCGCCATCGTGTTCACCCCCAGGCCGAAGCCGTGGCCGACGACGTTGCGGATGCCGGCGGCCTCGGAGGTGGCGATCATGCGGCGGGTGCCGAGGAAACCGCCCTGCTTCATCACCTTCACCTTCACGATGTCGGCCGCATCGGCCCTGATGATGCGGATGAGGCTGGCGTGGTCGAGCACCGACTCGTCGGCCATGATGGGAATAGACGTCGATTTGCGAACGCGTGCCATGCCGGCGATGTCATCGGCCGGTACCGGCTGCTCGAACAACTGCAGGTTCACGGGCTCCATCAGCTTGGCCAGTGCAATGGAGGTATCCGCGTCGTAGCCGGCGTTGGCGTCGATGCGCAAATGGAAATCGGGACCGACCGCCGCGCGGATGGCCTTCAGCCGTTCCGCATCGGCTTTGATGTCGCCGCCGACCTTGACCTTGGCCGAGCGGAAACCCTTCTTCTGCCAGGCCACCGTTTCGGCTGCCGCCGCGTCCGGCGGGAGGATGCCGATCCAGGCGTTGAACAGCAGTTCCTTTTTCACCGCACCGCCCAGCCAGGTGTAGACCGGCACATTGGCCTTGCGCGCGGCAATGTCCACGCAGGCCATCTCGATGGCGGCCTTCGAATCCAGGAAACCGTCGACCGCGCGGTCCATCGCCGCCATCAGTTCGTGGATGTTGGTCGGGTCCATGCCATTAACCAGCGGGCCCAGGCGCGTCCTCAGCATCTGCAGGTGCTCGAGCGGATCCTCGTGCGAGTAGCCCGGCGTCGGGTCGATGTTGCCGAGGCCAATCGTGCCGTCGTCCGCCGTGATGCGAACCGCCGAGCTCTTGAGGGCGGTCTTGCTGGTGTAGGCATTTTTGTACTCGCCCACCAGCGGCATGGCGACGCCGAAAATTTCCACGCGTTCGATTTTCATGCGAAGTTCCAGTCAGGATGTTTTTGGAGAAAGGCGAGCAGTCCGCCGGCAGCCACGATAGCCTGCACGGCCGGCGGCAGCACCGTCGAGTTGAACGCCAGGTTGCGCGCGGGCACCCGCACGGTGCCGCCCGCAGCGTCGATTTCCAGCAGGTCACCATCGGCCACGTTTGCCGCGTCGCACTCGATCACGGTCAGCCCGTTGTTGATCGCGTTGCGGAAGAATTGCCGCCCGAACGACGGCGCGACGATCGCCGCCACGCCCAATTCGTGCAGGATGTGCACCGCCTGCTCGCGCGAGGAGTTGATGCCGAAATTGCGCCCGGCGACGATCACATCCCCTTTCGCGAAGCGCGACGGAAAACCCGGCGCGACATTCTCGAACGCGTGCTGCGCGATATACGCGTTGTCCTTGCCGGGCAGATACTTGCTCGAGCAATTGACGTCGGTGTTCACCTCATCCGGCAGCAACCGGGCGGCGCCCTTGATGACCGCATTCGTCATGCCGCCTCCTGCACGGGACGCCACTGGCCGCCCGTCACTTCGCGCGGATCGGTGATCACGCCCGTCAAAGCCGAGGCCGCCACCGTCGCGGAAGATCCGATCCAGATCTCCGATTTCGCGTTGCCGAGCCGGCCTTTGAAGTTGCGGTTGGCGCTCGAGATCACAACCTGATCGTCGCCAGAAATGTAGTGCCCGGTGATGTTCACGCAGGTGCCGCAGCCCGCGGCCTCGAAGGAGGCGCCGGCGGCCGTCAGCATCTCGATCAGTCCCTCGCGCGCTGCCTGCAGGTAGATCTGCCGCGAGGCGGGCGTCACGATCATGCGCACGCCGCGCGCGATCTTGTGCCCCTTGAGGATGGCGGCGGCCTGCCGGATGTCGTCGAGCCGGCCGTTGGTGCAGGTGCCGATCAGCGCGGCGTGGATTTTCTGGCCCGCGACTTCCGGCACGCCAACCACGTCGTCGATCTCGTGCCGGCGCGCGACCTGCGGCGGCAGGGCCGAAGCATCGATCGTGATGCGCTCGGCATACACGGCATCGGCGTCCGCCGTCACCGGCCGCGGCGTTTGCGCGCCGTGCGCTTTCAGCCACGCCAGTGTTTTCGCGTCTGCTTCGAGAATCGCGGCCTTCGCGCCCAGTTCCGCCGCGTGATTGGAGAGCGTCATGCGGTCGTCGATTTCCATCGCGGCCACCGCGCTGCCCACGTACTCCAGCGCGCGATAGTTGGCGCCTTCCGCGCCCAGCCGGCCCAGCATGTGCAGGGTCACGTCCTTCGCCCACACGCCCGGCGCGAGCCGGCCGGTCAGTTCGATCCGGATCGACTCGGGCACACGAAACCACAGCTTGCCGGTGAGCATGACCGCCGCCACGTCGGTGCCCTCCACGCCCGTGCCGAAGGCGTTGAACGCGCCGTAGGTAGTGGAATGGGTGTCGGTGCCGACCACGAGATCGCCGCACGTCAGGTGCCCGCCCTCGGGCAGCACCTGGTGGCAGATACCGTCGCCGATGTCGTAGATCGGCGTGTCCCATTGATCCGCGAAGGCGCGCATGTCGGCGTGCGTGTTGGCCGCCTCGATGGTGGGCGGCGGCGAGTAATGGTCCAGCACCAGCGCGGTCTTGCGGGCGAAGGGCAGTGATTCGACGCCGGTCTTGCGGATCATCTTCAGTGCATTGCCGGCGCGCGCGTCGTGGATCATGGCGAAATCCACGGCCGCGACGACCACATCTCCCGCGCGCGCGGGCTTGCCGCCAGCGTGCGCGGCCAATATCTTTTCAGCGAGGGTGTATCCCACGGCAATATCCTCCAGGGGAAGCAAGATTCTAGCAGCCGCGCACGGCCGTCTCAGGACTTCTCGAGGCCGAGCATCACCCGCGCTTCGTCGGTCGTGGCCGGCTCGCGGCCCATGGCCCGCCCAAGATCGGCGAAGCGCTGCACGAGTACTTCGTTGGTGGGGCAACCAAGTTCCGTATACGGATAGTCGCCGATGCCCGGCGCCAGGTGCCCGCCACGCTCCAGCGCCAGCGAGGCCACGTTGAACAGATTGCCTTCCTTGCACGCCGCGGTCCACTCGATGCGGCGATGCGCGGGCAGGAAGTCGATCAGCGCCTCCAGCCCCCGGTTCGTGCAGGGGTGCGCGCCGACGATGCCGCCTTCGGCCAGCACGCACTGCACGTAGGCCGGCTCAGTGATCACGCCCATGTCGAGGAAGGCATCGACCATGCGCACAAAGGGCACCGCCCATACCGACAGGTGCGGCTTCACGCCCGCCGCCGTCATCCCCCTGGCGAGGAAGAGGCAGGTTTCGGTGCTGTTGAAGTAGACCTTGTCGGTCGTGCGGAACGATTTCGTAGCCGGGTCGTAGGCGTCGATGTTGCTCGACCCCGTGTCCACCGCCGCGAAATCCGGCCGCGTCGCCGACTTCTGCCCCATCAGCTTGATATGGGCGAGGCGGTTCTCGTCCTCCTTGACGGTGATCTGCCCGAGCGTGGAATCGATCAGGATGTCCGTCCGCTCGCGGATCTTCGCCACGATCTCGGCGTACACCTCGGGCGTGTGGCACTTGCCGCCGTCGGGATTGCGCGCATGGAAATGGATGATCGAGGCGCCGGCCGCGCGGCAGGCGGCAGCGGTCTTCGCGATCTCGTCGGGCGTGAAGGGCACGTGCGGGTTGACGGCGCGCGACATGTATTCGTTGACGCGCACGGTGATGATGAGCTTCTTGGTCATGGCAAATCCAAATCCTTTAAACGCAGTCATTTTTCTCCCTCCCTTGCGCAATGCGCGGGGGAGGGTTGGGGTGGGGGCAGATCTTTTTGAATTACACACCCTTCATTCTTGCCCCCATCCCAACCTTTCCCCGCACGCAGTGGAAGGAGCACCTAAAGCAACGGGAAGGGAGTCTGCGATAATACTGCCTCGTCGCTTTCTTCCCGCCGATCGCCACCCGCCGCTGTCCATGCCCGCCGCAAAGTCTTCCGCCCCGCCTTCCCTCACGCAGGAAATCGCCGCCTTCGTCGCCGGCGCACGCCTCGCCGATGTGCCGGCGGCCGTCCTGCATCACGCCAAGCGGTCCTTCCTCGACGGCCTCGGCCTCGCGCTGGCCGGTTCGGTCAGCGAGGGCGGCCATCTCCTGCGCGACTACCTGCTCGCGGTCGCACCGTCGCGCGCCGGCGGCTGCACCGTGATCGGCACGGCCCTCCGGCTGCCGCCCCGCTTCGCGGCGCTCGCCAACGGCTACGCGATCCATGCCGACGACTACGACGACACGCAGCTCGCCGCAGCGCCGGGCCGCGTCTATGGACTGCTGACTCATCCCACCGCCCCGGCGCTGCCGGCGGCACTGGCGCTTGGCGAGCGGGCCAAGGCCGGCGGGGCGGATGTCCTGATGGCCTACCTGCTCGGCGTGGAAACCGAATCCAAGATTGCGGAGGCGATCGATCCCCGTCATTACGACGACGGCTTCCACACCACCGGGACGGTCGGCACCTTCGGCGCCGCTGCCGCCGCCGCGCGCATGCTGGGGTTGAACGCCGAAGCCGCCGCCCGCACGCTGGGCATCGCCGCCAGCCACGCCGGCGGCCTGCGCGAAAACTTCGGCACCATGATGAAGCCCTTCCACGCCGGCCGCGCGGCCGAGAGCGGCGTGGTGGCGGCCGAACTCGCGCAGCGCGGATTCTCCGCCGCCGACACCATCCTCGAGGCCAACCGCGGCTTCTTCCGGGCTGCGGGCGGCGGGCACGACGCCACGGCGATCCGCGGCAGGCTCGGCGCGCCGTGGACCTTCGCCACGCCCGGCGTATCGATCAAGCCGCATCCCTCGGGTTCGCTCACACATCCAGGCATGGGCCTGATGCTCGATCTCGTGCAGCGGTACGACCTGAAGCCGGAGCAGGTGGTCCGCATCCGCGTCGGCACTAACCGGCACATGCCGACCACCCTGCTCCATCACCAGCCGCACAACGAACTCCAGGCCAAGTTCAGCATGGAGTTCTGCCTCGCTATCCTGCTGCTCGAACGGCGGGCGGGGCTCGCGGAGTTCACCGACGCCGTCGTCAACCGCCCCGACGCGCAGCGCATGCTGGCGAAAGTCGAGTTCAGCGTCCATCCGGCAGCGGAAGCCGCGGGCTACGACAAGATGACCACCTTCATCGATATCGATCTCGCCGACGGGCGCAGCGTCGGCGGCCGCGCGGACTTCGGCAAGGGCAGCCCCGCCCACCCGATGACGGACGAAGAGGTGGCCGCCAAGTTCCACGAATGCGCGGCGTGGGGCGGTCTCGCGACCGACGCCGCGGAGGAGATCGTCCAGCTCGTCGCCGGGCTCGACAAGGTGCGGGACATCACTCTGCTCACCCGCCTGCTGCGCCGCCGCGTGCCGACCCGGGCCCCGCATACCGCGCGCCGGGCCCTGCGCAGTCCGAAAGCGGCCCCGAAAGCCCGCCCCGCCCGTCCGGTACGTCGGGGCGCCAAACCCAAGCGCAGACGCTGAGCAGACCCCAGACCTATGACCACCGCACACCGCAGGCATCCCGCTATACACCGCGCAACACATGGGGTCGCGCTCGCGGCTGCGCTGGCATCCGCCATGGCCTTCGCGCAGGCGGAGTATCCGTCCCGCCCGATCCGCTGGGTCCTCGGCTTTCCGCCGGGCGGCTCCAACGACGTCACCGCGCGCCTGCTCGCCCCACCGCTGTCCGCACGGCTCGGACAGCAGGTCGTGATCGACAACCGGGCGGGCGCCCACGGCAACATCGCCACCGAAATCGTCGCCCGGGCGGCGCCCGACGGCTACACCCTGCTGTTCGGCACCATCAGCGTGCTGGCCATCAACCCCGCCCTCTACAGCAAGCTGCCGTTTGACCCAATCCGCGATTTCGCGCCGATCACGACCCTCGTTTCGCTTTCCAACGTCATCGTGGCTCACCCGACCGTGCCGGCGGCGACGCTGAAGGAACTGATCGCGCTGGCCAAGGCCAAGCCCGGCACGCTCACCTACGCGACCTCCGGCGCCGGCAGCCCGGGGCACCTGGCGGGAGAACTGCTGAAGACCCTCGCCGGCATCGACATGATTCACGTGCCGTACAAGGGCGGCGGGCCCGCGATGAACGACCTTCTCGCCGGGCAGGTGAACCTCATGATCGCCACGGCGCCGACCGCCGTGCCGCACGTCCGCAGCGGGCGCATCAAGGCACTGGCCGTGACCACGCGCAAGCGTTCAGTCGCCCTGCCCACCGTGCCGACCATCGCGGAAGCCGCCGGCTTTGCCGGCTACGAGTCGAACAACTGGTACGGCGTCGTGGCGCCCGCCCGCACCCCGCCCGCCATCATCACGCGCCTCAATCGCGAGTACCTTGCGGCGCTCGCGCTTCCCGACGTGCGCGAAAAACTGCTCTCCCAGGGACTCGAGCCCCTGCCCTCCACGCCCGAGGAATTCCGGGCTTACCTGAAAGAAGAAATCGTGAAATGGACCAAAGTGGCGCGCGACTCCGGCGCGAAGGTGGAATGAACATGCCTCCCCAACCCCTGCCCGTGGTCGGCCTCATGCTCGGCGACGTCACCGGCATCGGCGCCGAGATCGCCACCCGCATGCTGGCCACCGAAAACGTCAACGCGATGGCACGCACGGTGCTGATCGGCGACGCCCGCCACCTAGCGCTCGGCTGCCGCGAAGCCGGCGTGGAGTTGCCGGTGCATATCGTCGCCAGCATGGAAGCCATCGACTGGTCGCAGCAAGGCTTTCCCCTGATCGATCTCGGCAATCTCGATCCGGCGCAGTTTCCGCGCGCGGAATTGTCGGCTGACGCCGGCCGCGTCGCCGGCGAAACGCTCAAGTTCATGACCGACCTCGCACTCGCGGGCAAGCTGGACGCCGTGTGTTTCGCCCCGCTGTCCAAGGCCGGCCTGCACCGCGGCGGCTGGAAGTACCACGACGAGCACCAGATGTTCGCCGACTGGACGCAGCACCAGGGCTATTACAGCGAGATGAACGTCATTCCAGAGTTCGCCACGTTCCGAGTGACTTCGCACGTCGCCCTGCGCCAGGCGGTGGATCTCGTCACGCCGCAGCGCATCGAGGCTGCGATCCACCTGGCGAACAAAACGATGCGCGCAACCGGCGTGGCGAAGCCGCACCTCGCGGTGGCGGCGCTGAACCCGCACGGCGGCGAAAACGGCCTCTTCGGCGACGAGGAAATCCGCATCATCCGCCCGACCGTGGACAAGGTCCGCGCGCAGGGCTTGGATGTCGAGGGTCCGTTGCCCTCCGACACCATCTTCCTGCGCGCCCGGGCCGGGCACTTCGACGCCGTCGTGATCATGTACCACGACCAGGGCCAGATCGCGACCAAGCTGCTCGGATTCCAGAAAGGCGTGACGGTCACCTCGGGGCTCAAGACCGTGTACACCACCCCAGCGCACGGCACGGCCTTCGACATCGTTGGCAAGGGCAAGGCCGACGCGGGGGCCATCACCGCCGCGTTCGGAATGGCGGCCAAACTGGGGGCCGCAGCGCGGGCGCGGGCGTGAAACCTGCGGGGGCGTAAACACCGTACAGGCGCGTATAATCCCGCCGGTTTTCAAACTATAAACGTCCTTGAGGAGCACTCCATGAACTTCCATCTCAGACACATCGCGCTGGCCGTTGGCGCCACCCTGCCGATCACCGGCGCGTTCGCCGCGGAGAATTACCCGACCAAGCCGATCCGCATGATCGTGGGTTTCGCGCCTGGCGGCGGTACCGACAGCACGGCCCGCCCGATCGCCGCAAAAATGGCGGAGATGATGGGCCAGCAAGTCATCGTCGACAACCGCCCCGGCGCCGCCGGCAACATCGCCACCGAACTCGTGATCGGCGCCAACCCGGACGGCCACACCATTCTGATGGGCACGATTGCCGCCCTGGCGATCAACCCGAGTCTCTACAAGAACCTGCCGTTCGATCCGGAGAAAGGGCTCGCGCCGGTCGTGCACGTCGTGGACTCCACGAACATCCTCTCGCTCAACCCAGGCGTGCAGGCGTCCAGCGTCAAGGAGCTCATCGCGCTCGCCAAGGTCAAATCGCTGTCCAGCGGCTCGTCCGGCGTCGGCGGGACCGGCCACATGGCCATGGAACTCTTCAACGTGATGGCCGGCACCAAACTCGTGCACGTGCCCTACAAGGGCGGCGGTCCGGCCATGATCGCGCTGGTTGCGGGCGAAGTGCAGATCGTGTTCGCCACCGCGGCGAGCGCCATTCCGCAGATCAAGGCCAACCGCATCCGCGGCATCGCCGTCACCACCACCAAGCGCTCCTCGCTGCTGCCCGACATGCCCTCGATCTCCGAAGCCGGGCTGTCCGGATTCGACGCCAACAACTGGTACGGCATCGTCGTGCCGGTAAAAACGCCGCGCGCGATCGTCAACCGCCTCAACGCCGACGTGAACAAAATCCTCGCCCTGCCGGAGATCAAGACCCTGCTCTTCAACCAGGGGCTCGACGTCGCCGGCGGCACGCCGGAACAGTTCGCCGCCTACATGAAAAGCGAACGCGTCAAGTGGGCCAAGGTCATCAAGGAATCGGGCGCCAAACCGGAGTAACTCCCGCATGAAGAAATACCGCATCGCCTACATCCCCGGCGACGGCATCGGCAAGGAGACCGGCCCCGAGGGCGTGCGTGTCCTCGAGTCGGTGGCGCGCAAGTTCGGCATCGAGTTCAAGTTCGACGAGTTCGACTGGAGCTGCGACTACTACGCGAAGCACGGCCGCATGATGCCGGCGGACGGCCTCGACCAGGTGCGGAGCCACGATGCGGTGTTCTTCGGCGCGGCCGGCTGGCCGGCGACGGTGCCCGACCACATTTCCCTGTGGGGGCTGCTGATTCCGTTCCGCCGCAACTTCCAGCAGTACGTGAACCTGCGGCCGGTGCGGCTGATGCCCGGCATCGCCTGCCCGCTCGCCGGGCGCAAGGTCGGTGACATCGACTTCTGGGTGGTGCGCGAGAACAGCGAGGGTGAGTACTCCTCCATCGGCGGCCGCATGTTCGACGGCACCGAATACGAGATGGCGACCCAGCAGTCCACCTTCACCCGGCGCGGCACCGACCGCATCCTGCGCTACGCCTTCGAGCTCGCGCGCAAGGGCAAGAAGAAGCACGTCACCTCCGCCACCAAGTCCAGCGGCATCTCGATCACCATGCCGTACTGGGACGAGCGCTTCAAGGCGATGTCGGCGCAGTATCCGGACATCAAGACCAGCCAGTACCACATCGACATCCTGACCGCGCACTTCGTGCTGAACCCGGACCGCTTCGACGTCGTGGTCGGTTCCAATCTGTTCGGCGACATCCTGTCCGACCTCGGCCCGGCCTGCACCGGCACCATTGGCATCGCGCCCTCGGCCAACATCAATCCCGAGCGCGAGTTTCCGTCTCTGTTCGAACCCGTGCACGGCTCCGCGCCGGACATCTACGGCAAGGGCATCGCCAATCCCATCGGCCAGATCTGGTCCGGCGCGATGATGCTCGAGCATCTGGGGCATCCCGATGCGGCCAAGGCGGTGATCGACGCCATCGAAACCATCCTGGTCGCAGGTCCGCGCACGCCGGACGCCGGCGGCAAGGCGAAAACCGCGGAGATGGGCAAGGCGATCGCCGAAGCAGTCTGACCCGGTTCGGATTGTCCTTCCACGCCGGCGCCGGCTCTCCGCGCCGGCGTTTTCTTTGGGGCGTGCGGGTTGCGGTATATTCGCCGCAAACAACATCCCACGAGGTTTCGCCATGCTCAGCGTCCGTATCCTCCCCCTGCTTCTCGCCGTTCCGCTGGCCGCCGCCGCGGCCCAACACGCCGAGTGGTCCCCCGGCAAACCGGTGCGCATGATCGTCGGCTTCCCGCCGGGCGGCGCCACGGACCTCGTCGCGCGCATCATCCAGCCGAAGATGGGCGCCGGGCTGGGCCAGCAGATCGTGGTGGACAACCGCCCCGGCGCCAACGGCGTCATCTCCAATGAACTGCTCGCCCGCGCGGAGCCGGACGGCCTGACCACCGGCTTCACGCACATCGGCACGATGGTCATCAGCCCGGCGATCCAGAAGGTGCCGTACGACCGTTTCAATGACTTTGCGTCCATCGGGCAGGTCGTGTCGCTGCAGAACCTCATCGTTACGCATCCGACGCTGCCGGTGAAGAACCTGAAGGAGCTGATCGCGCTGGCCAAGGCGCGGCCGGGCGAGCTCAACTACGCCACCTCAGGCATCGGCAGCCCCGGCCACCTCGCTACCGGGCTGCTGGAATCCATGACCGGCATCCGCATGTCGCACGTGCCGTACAAGGGCGGCGGTCCTGCCATGATCGACACCATCGCCGGCCACGTCACGATCTTCACCGCGGTCATTTCCACCGGCGTGCCCTTCGTGCAGTCCGGCAAGGTGCGCGGCATCGCGGTCACCGGCGACAAGCGCGCGGAGGCCATCCCGAACGTGCCCACCGTCGCCGAAGCCGGCGTGAAAGGCTTTTCCGCCACCAATTGGTATGGCCTGATGGCGCCGGCCAAGACGCCGAAACCGGTAATCGACCGCCTGAACAGAGAACTCAACGCCGCCCTGCGCGCCCCCGAGATCGTGCAGCAACTGAAGGACCGCGGCATCGACGCCACGCCCGGCACGCCGGAGGACTACACCAATTTCATCCGCGCCGAAGACAAGAAATGGACGCCGCTGATCAAGAAGCTCGACATCAAGGACGCGTCTTAGCGCCCGCACGGTCTCCGCGGTATTCCTGGTGGCCGCGCTGGGCACGTCTGCGCTGCATGCGGCACAAAACTTTCCAACCAAACCCGTCCGCCTGATCGCCCCTTACGCGGCGGGCGGCGCGTCCGACCGCGTCGCCCGCGTCGTCGCGCAGAAGTTCAGCGACCGCTACGGGCAGCAGTTCGTGGTGGACAACCGCGCGGGTGCTGGCGGGATACGCGGCAACATCGCCCCGCTCGCCATCAGTCCCGCCATGCAGGCCAACCTGGGTTTCGACCCACTGAAGGACTTCGCGCCGATCTCTCTGCTGGCGACCGGGCCCACCGTGCTGGTGGTCAATCCGGCGATCCCCGCGAAATCGGTGAAGGAGCTGATCGCGCGCGCCAAAGCGCAGCCCCGCAAGCTCAACTACGGCACCGGCGCCATCTGCACGGCCCTGGCGCCGGACCTGCCGACCGTCGCCGAAGCGGGCCTGCCCGGCATTGCGTCTGATACGTGGTGGTTCCTGCTCGCACCCGCGCGCACGCCGGCGGCCGTCATCAATCAACTGAATGCCGAAACCCGCCGCGTGCTGCTGCTGCCGGACGTCAAGGAACGCTTCGCCGACCTCGGCATCGATGGCGCCGCCAGCTCACCGGCGGAGTTCTCGGCCTTTCTCAAGGCCGAGCTGGAGAAATTCGTGAAACTGATCCGGGTGACGGTAATACGGGCGGAGTAGGCGGCGTCCGCAAACAGCGGCGCAGGCACGCGCTTCCTGATCCGCCCGTTCCGCTCCCGTTCATCACGGCGCGGCCCCGGCCTCGACCGGAAACCCCCGCGCCGACCATTCATGCCATGAACCGATGAAGTTGCGCGCGCCGCTGCAGCCAGCGAGCCGCAACGCGTAGTAGGCGGACGCGGAGCGGGCGCCGCGGTGGCAGTAGGGCACGATGTCGCCATTCGGATCGATGCCGCGTTGCGCGAGCAACTCCAGGATGGCTTCCTTCGGTTTGAAACGCCCGCCTTCGAGAAAGCTCGTCCATTCGAGGTGCAGCGCCTTCGGGATATGGCCGCGCAGCGCGCAGCACGCCGTGTTGTCCGTGCCGGCCCATTCGAGGTCGTCGCGCACGTCGAGGATGAACAGCGTCTCGCTGCCCGCCCGCCGCGCGAGTTCATCGGCGGAGGCGAAGGTGCCGGAAGCCACTGTCGGTTGCAGGCGCTTGGGCCGGGTGGTTCTTGCATCGTCCATGGCCGGCTTGCCGCCGGCCGCGAGCCACTGGCGGTAGCCGCCGTGCAGCATCCGCGCCTGTGGATGCCCGATGTACTCCAGGATCCACAGCTCGCGCGCCGCGCGCATGCCGGTGTCGTCGTCGTACACCACCACCGGCTTGTCCAGCGAACCGCCCGTGAGACCGTAGTGCATCGCCATGTCGGCAGCGAAGGCTTTCATCCCGTCCAGCGTAGTATCCTGGACGAATACATCGTAGGTGGAATACGGCAGCGCGCCCGGGATATGCCCACGCAGGAAGTGCGCGCGCGGCCGGGCATCCAACAGCAGCGCGCCCGCGGCGAGCGCTGCGGGCAGTTCCCCGGGTTCGATCAGAAACGGCACGGACATGGGCGACCTCCATAGTTATTGTGCGACAGCGATAACCGGACCGAAACCCCCGGGTGTCGATACCGCCGGGTCTCAGGCGCTGAAGAACTGGTGCAGCGTCTGATACGTTTCCTCCGGCGCCTGCTCCGCCGGGTAATGGCCCGAAGGCAGCGCTACGCAACCGCGGAGGTCGGAGACGTACTTTCGCCATGCGTCTTCGTAACCGTAGTACTTCGCGGTGTGACTCTGGCCGCCGACGACGACCAGCACCGGGCAGGCGATCTTCTTCCCGGCCTCGAGGTCGGCCTTGTCCATTTCGAAATCGATGCCGGCCGCGGCGCGGTAGTCCTCGCACACGCCGTGGATGTTCTCGGGCGTGCAGCAGCGGATGTATTCCGCCAGCGTCGGGCCGTCCATGCCGCCCTTGCCCATGCCCTGCGAACCGAGCTTCAGGCGGATGTAGTACTCCTCATGGCCCGCCAGCAGCTTCTCCGGGAAGTCAAAGGGTTGCGCCATGAAGCCCCAGTGATACGAATTGACGCACCAGGCATGCGAGGTGTGCGTCCACACGTGGTGCGTGGGCAGGATATCGATCGAGCAGTACTTCAGCACCTTCTCCGGATGATCGAGCGCCATGCGGTAGGCCGTGCGCGCGCCGCGGTCGTGGCCCGCCACCATGAACTGCTTGAACCCGAGTTCGGCCATCACATCCACCTGGTCCTGCGCCATGCGCCGGAACGAGTAGTTGCTGTGGTCCGGCAGACCCTGCGGCTTGCCGCTGTCGCCGTAGCCGCGGAGATCCGTCGCCACCACAGTGAAGTCCTTCGCGAGCCGCGGCCCGACAAGGTGCCAATGCACGTGCGTGAGCGGATTGCCGTGGAGCAGCAGCAGCGGGGGTCCCTTGCCGCCCACCACGCCACGGATCTTGACCTGCGGATCGGTCGTCTGGATGTCGAACTCGCGGAAGCCTTCGAAAAACATGCTGGATCTTTCCTCTGGTCGTAACGGGTGGGATGGCACTGCTTTGAGGCGCCCTCCCTTGCGCAGTGCGCGGGGGAGAGCTGGGGAGGGGCGTGATTTTAGCTGCGCTCGCTCATTGCTTGCCCCCATCCCAGCCTTCCCCCGCCAGCAGGGGAAGGAGCGATAGAACAGTGCCATGGGTTACTGGTGGGAGAACATCGTGCGGCCGGGCGTCGGCAAGCGGGCAGTCAGGATGCAGCCCGCCTCCGAGTCCACGATATACAGCGTCCTGCCGTCCGGACCGCCATAGGCACAGTTGGTGACGACCTCGCTCTTCGGCGACTGGATGCGGTAGAGCGGCTCACCGCGGTGGTTGAACACCCACACCGCGCCCATGTCGGGGTGCGCGACGGCCAGGCCGTCCTGCGCATCAATCGCCATGCCGTCGGGCCCGCGGCCGCCGGACAACTGGAGGTAGAGACCCACGCGCGCGGTCGTGCCGTCGGGCAGCAACGGCAGGCGCCACACCGCGTTCGCGCGCGTCACGCCGACGTACAGCGTGTTCTCCTTGCCGTTCAACACCAGGCCGTTCGGGCTGGGGATATTGTCGAGCAGGCAGTCGAGCTTGCCGGCAGCGCTCAGTCGGTAGACGCGGCCGCTCGGATCCTGCAGGCCGGTCTGGCCCTGGTCGGTGAAATAGAGGTCGCCGTTGGACGCGAAGTGCAGGTCGTTCACGCCCTTGAAGCGTTCCATGTTGTGGCGGGACACGCAGGGCTCCACTCTGCCCGTCGCCGGATCGAGCAGGATCACGCCCAGCTTGTTGTCGGTGATGAAGATACGCCCATCCTTGTGGATCTTGAGCCCGTTGGGTTCGCCGTCGAATTCCGCCACCAGCGTCCACCCAGCGGCCGGCGAAATGCGGAAGACGCGCCCGTAGGGAATGTCCGTCACGTACAGATTGCCGGCGCGGTCGAACGACGGCCCTTCAAGAAAGCAGCCGGCATGCGGCACCCCGCGACCGGACGCCGCGCGCTCGGGCGAAATGTCCTTGCGGCGGAATTTCGCGGGCAGTTCGGCGAACACCTCTGCAACGATGGTCTGGGGCGGGGCAAACATGGCGGAGAGTTTCCTTTCGTGCGTGATGAGGTTCAGCGGCCCGCGCGCACCGGCGGGCCTTTCAGTTCGACGGTATTGCCGTCCGGGTCCTTGATATACAGCGACGCGCCGTAACCGTCCGCGCCGTAGCGCTCGCGCACCTCGCCCGGCATCACGCCGTGCGCGATCAGATGCGCGGACAGCGCCGCAATGTCGAAAGGCTCGATGCGCAGGCAAAAGTGGTCCATGTTGTGCGCATCGGCATCGGGCGCGGCGCCGCCCTTGCGGCCCAGCGCCCCGCCCACATCGACGAGATCGAGCAGCGAATGCCCCGCACGCAGTTGCGTCAGGCCGAGATCTTCGCGCACCCGCTCGACGTTCAGACCCAGCACCCCGGTGTAGAAACGCACCGCGCGCGCCGCGTCTTTCACCCGCAGGACCACGTGATCGAGACCGAGGATATTGGGTGCGGACGACGACATATGCATGACCTCAGAAAAGAAACGAAAACGCCGCCGGCTCCGGGAGCCGGCGGCGCTGCGGGATGCGGCGCTGGCGCTAGATGCCGCCCATACAGATCAGCTTGATGGACAGGAAGTCCTCGATGCCGTACTTGGACCCCTCGCGGCCAAGGCCGGACTGCTTGACCCCGCCGAAGGGCGCGACTTCCTGCGAAAAGATGCCGGTGTTCACGCTGACCATGCCCTGCTCCAGCGCTTCCGCGACGCGCCATACGCGGCCGATATCGCGGCTGTAGAAGTATCCCGCGAGGCCGAACTCGGTGTCGTTGGCCAGCGCGATCACTTCCTCCTCGGTCTTGAAGCGGAACAGCGGGGCGACCGGCCCGAAGGTTTCCTCTTTCGTCACCTTCATCGCCGGGGTGACGCCGGTCAGCACCGTCGGCTGGAAGAAGGTCTGGCCCAGTTCGTGCGGCTTGCCGCCCGTGAGCACCTTGGCACCCTTGGCCGTGGCGTCGGCCACGTGGTCCTTTACCTTGTCCAGGCCCTGGGTGTCGATCAGCGGGCCGATGACTACGCCCGCCTCCGTGCCGCGGCCAACCTTCATCGCGGACACCTTGTCCGCGAGCTTTTGCGCGAAGGCGTCGTAAACGCTGTCCTGCACCAGGATGCGGTTCGCGCTGACGCAGGTCTGACCCGCGTTGCGGAACTTGGAGGCGATCGCACCTTCCACCGCGGCATCAAGGTCGGCATCGTCGAACACGATGAAGGGCGCGTTACCGCCGAGCTCGAGCGACATTTTCTTGATGGTGTCGGCGCTCTGCCGCATGAGGATACGGCCCACCTCGGTCGAGCCGGTGAACGTCACCTTGCGCACGATCGGATTGGTGGTCAGTTCCTTGCCCACCGCGGGCGCGCCGGCGAGGTCGGTCGTCACGATGTTGATGACGCCTTTCGGAATGCCCGCGCGTTCCGCGAGCTCGGCGATGGCCAGCGCCGAAAACGGCGTCTGCTCAGCGGGCTTGATCACGACGGTGCAGCCGGCGGCGAGCGCCGGCGCGACCTTGCGCGTGATCATGGCGTTCGGGAAGTTCCATGGCGTGATCGCCGCGCACACGCCGATCGGCTGCTTGATGACGACCAGCCGCTTGTCGTTCTGGTGCTGCGGGATGACGTCGCCGTAGATACGCTTGGCTTCTTCGGCATAAAACTCGATGAAGGCGGCGCCGTAGCCGATCTCGCCCTTGGCTTCCGCCAGAGGCTTGCCCTGCTCCAGCGTCAACAGCAGGCCGAGGTCGTCGGTATTCGCGACGATGAGATCGAACCACTTGCGCAGGATGTTGGCGCGCTCCTTGGCGAGCTTCGCGCGCCACAATGGCAGCGCGGCATTGGCCGCTTCGATCGCACGCCGGGTCTCGGTCACGCCCATGTTGGGCACCACGCCCAGCGCTTGGCCGTCAGCCGGGTTGACCACCGCAAAGGTCGCCTTGCTGTCCGCATCGGCCCACTGGCCGTCGATGTAGGCCTGCTGGCGGAACAGCGCCGGATCTTTCAGCTGAACGGGGGATTTCACTTTATCGAGCATCGGGGTGTCCTTGCGTCGGAGCGCGAGAGAGAGGAAATACAGGGGGAAATTATAGCGCCGCGGACCTGCTTCACTCGCCGGAGTCCGCAGCGCACAGCCCTTGCCCCGCCCCTTTGTTGGCGACGGGCGGCCTCCGCATTGCACTCGGTCCGAGCGCCCGCACGATATCGGATTGCAGCACCCGCCATGCCGGTTGGGGGCGGGTACGCACGCACCCGTGACGAATGTCGCCACCCCGCACCTACTCAGGCCTCTCACAAGCGTACCGAAGCGACTGATTTAATAGATGAAAATGCAACCGTTCATCGCCGGACCCATGGCCTCCGCCAGGCCGGCCGGGTTGTCTCCCGCCTGCAACACCTGCAGGCTAAGCCGTTGATAACAAGGAGGGCGGCTGCTAACATCCGTTGCACTAAAGTCACACGACAGCGTAGTACCGAGAAAGTGCTCGGCCCGTCGTTTTTTTGGCTTTTCAGGCCAGCACTCTGATCACCAAACCGTCCAAACCGTCGGATCCCGAAAGCCCATCTTGCTGACGCTGACCACCGCCCTACCGACCCGCGCCCGTGCCACGCTTGTCGCCGGACTGATTTCACTGTCGATGCTCGGCGGCTGCACCTCGACGCCGACCGATCCGCGCGATCCGCTGGAACCGATGAACCGCGTGGTCTATCAGTTCAACATGGCGATAGACACGACGATCATCAAACCGGTCGCCGAAGTGTGGCGCTGGGCGCTGCCGCAACCGGTGCGCACGGGCTTCACCAATGTCCTCGAGAACATTCGCGAAATCTGGCACACCATCAATGCACTGCTGCAGGGCGATCTGCCGCGCGCAGGCGATTACGTCGGCCGCTTTGTGGTCAACACCACGGTCGGCGTGCTGGGCATCTTCGACGCCGCCACCGACCTCGGCATCAAGGGCGGTCCCAACGACCTCGGCATGACCTTCGCCAAATGGGGTATCGGCGACGGCCCCTTCCTTGAGATTCCTTTGTTCGGGCCCTCCACGGTGCGCGACGGCATCGGCTTGGGCATCGAGGCTTGGTACGATCCCTTGCAGCGTGCGCTGCACCATTGGAGCACGAGCGGCTGGGAGTGGGGCGTGTTTGCCGCGCGCTATATCAATGCACGCTCGCGCCTGCTGGACACGGACAAGCTGATCCAGGACGCGCTCGATCCCTACGCCTTCCGCCGCGACAGTTACTTCCAGTTCCGCAAATCGCTCGCGGCGCCCGAGGGCAAGTCCGAGGGAGAAGGTGAAGGCCCGGACGCGGATGAGCGCCTGCCACGCGAAGGCGCCCGCCTCGCCCCGCCAGCAGAGGCGATGCCTGCTGAAGCAGCCCGGCAGGACGCAGCCCAGCCCGACGCCAAGGCCGACTTTCGCAACGATGTCCACCTGATCGGTGCGGTGGACATCGAAGCCCCCATCGCGGCCGCACCCGCGATCTGACCCCCCTCCGCAGAAACCGCAAGCACTAGGCCCGCAGTCGCGGGCCTTTTCATTTCAGGAGTTGCCGATGAACAGGAAAATCGAACGCTGGCGCGGTATCGTGCCGGACGCAGACCTTGCCGCCTACACCAAGGGCGCCTTTGGCAACGCGATCGGCATGGGCACGCGCGCCGCATTGCTCAACATCGATACCACCTGGATGTTTGTCGACCCGCAGTACGCCATGTGCGGGCGCGACGACCCGGCGCTCAAGGCCGCGCTGGTGCGCATTACGGAAGTATTCCGCGCGCTCGGCCTGCCCATCTACTACAGCCGGCGCGACGACCGCAGCCACCCGACCCGCCGCGGCATCTGGAATCACAAGCTCGGCAACGCGCAGGAATTCCAGTACACGAGCGACCCGCGCGCCGACGAGTGGCCACCGGAATACGCACCACGTCCGGAAGACGTCATCATTCTGAAAAACAAGCCCTCGGCCTTCTTCGAGACGCCGCTGGAGTCCTTCCTGCGCTACGACGCCGTGGATACCCTGATCGTCGTGGGCGTCTCCACCTCCGGCTGCGTGCGCGCCGCGGCGACCGACGCCTTCTCTCACAACTTCCGCGTGATCGTCGCCGAAGAGGCCTGCGGCGACCGCTCACCGGCCGCCCACCAGGCCAACCTGTTCGACATGGACATGAAGTTCGCCGACGTGGAGAAGCTCGATGACGTCATCGCCGAGGTTGAGCGGCGCTACGCCGCGCCGCGGCGGGCAACCGGAGGCGCGCGATGATCCGAGGCCCCCTCGCCGCGGGGCTCGCCGCCGTCACCATCCTCACCACGGGTTATGCGCTCGCCCAGGCGCCCGCGGGTGCTTATCCCAGCAAGCAAATCCGGTACCTCGTGCCCTTTGCCCCCGGTGGTCCGACGGACACCATCTCGCGCGCGGTCGGCCAGAAGCTGAACGAGGCCTGGAACCAGCCGGTCATCATCGACAACCGGCCCGGCGCGGGCGGCAACATCGCCACGGAAATCGCTGCAAAAGCCCCGCCGGACGGCTACACGCTGTTCTCCGGCACGGTCGCCAACGCGATCAACCAGTCCCTGTTCCCCAAGCTGCCGTTTGACTTCGTGCGCGACTTCGCACCGGTCAGCATGACCTACGTCACCGGCCTCATCCTGGCGGTGCATCCGTCGCTGCCGGTGAAGTCGGTCAAGGAACTGATCGCGCTGGCCAAGGCGCGCCCCGGCGAGCTGTCGTTTTCCTCGAGCGGAGTCGGCGGTACGCCCCACCTGTCCGGAGAACTGTTCAACGCGCTCGCCGGCGTGAAGATGGTGCACGTGCCCTACAAGGGCTCGGCGCCGGCGATGGCCGATCTGCTGGGCGGCCAGATCCAGCTCACCTTCGACAACATGCTGACCGTGACACCGCAGGTGAAGGCCGGGAAACTGCGCGGGCTCGCCATCACCCTGCCGACGCGCTCGCCGCTCGTGCCCGAACTGCCGACGATCGCGGAAGCCGGGCTCAAGGGCTTCGAAGTGCAGTCGTGGAACGGGGTGATGGTGCCGACCGGGACGCCCAAGGACATCGTGGCCCGCCTGAACACCGAGGTCGTCCGCATCCTGCGCCAGCCGGACCTGCGCGAGCGATTCGCGATTCAGGGCATCGAACTGACGCCGACGACGCCCGAGGCATTCGGCGTCTTCATCCGACAGGACATCGCCAAGTGGGCGAAGGTCATTCAGATCTCCGGCGCCCGGCCGGAGTGACGCGAAGCCCGCTGACCGCAGCGCCCCTGTTCTAGCGCGCGACCGGCGGCGGCGATTCCGCGCGCCGGCTGTTGTCGATCACGGTCATCGCGGAACTCACCAGCGATGCCACGTCCGACAGGTTGCTCGGCACGATCAGGGTGTTGCCGGTCTTGGCCAAGTTGCCGAAGGCCTGCACGTAGAGTTCGGCGACCTTCAAGTTGGCCGCGTTCATGCCGCCGGGCGTGTTGATCGCCTCGCCCACCGCCTGCACCGCGGCCGCCGTCGCTTCCGCGATCAGGCGCACCGCCGTCGCCTCGCCTTGCGCCTTGTTGACGGCGGCCTGTTTTTCGCCCTCGGACTTGAGAATCGCGCCCTGCTTCTCGCCTTCGGCGAGGTTGATCTGTTCCTGGCGCTGGCCTTCGGACTTCGCGATCAGCGCGCGTTTCTCCCGTTCGGCGGTGATCTGCGCCTGCATCGCGCGCAGGATGGAATCGGGCGGCGTCAGGCTCTTTACCTCGTAGCGCAGAACCTTGACGCCCCAGGTGCGCCCCGCCTCATCCAGCACCGACACGACCTGCCGGTTGATCTCATCGCGACTCTCGAAGGTCTTGTCGAGTTCCATCTTGCCGATTTCGGAGCGCAGCGTGGTCTGCGCGAGCTGCGAAATTGCCGTCTGGTAGTTCTGGGACCCGTACGAGGCGAGCCGTGCATCGGTCACCTGGTAGTACAGCAGGCCGTCCACGCCGAGTTGGGTGTTGTCCTTGGTGATGCACACCTGCTCCGGGACATCGACCGGCACTTCCTTCAGCGAGTGCTTGTAGGCCACGCGGTCGACCACCGGCACGATCACGTTCAAGCCCGGCTGCAGGACCTGGTGGAACTTGCCCAGACGCTCCACGATCCACGCATCCTGCTGCGGCACGACGCGCACCCCCTCGATCACGAACACGATGGCGAGCGCGACGATCAGGAAGGGAATGGCATAGGTCGCCAGGTTCGAAGCCACCAGAACGGCGGTCATGATGCCGACCACGATCAGTTTGGGAAACATGCCGACTCCTTTGGACTGAGAGGTGGCCGTGTCAAGCAAAGCGCCCAGATCGGGCGCTTCACGCGCGCGGCGTAACTTGGAGCGTATTGCCATCGACGGCGGAAATCACGAGTTGCGCGCCGGCCGCGACCGGGCCGGTGCCAAGCACCTGGGCGTCCCATTGCGCGTTGCGGTAATTGACGCGGGCGAGCCGGTGCGGCTCATCCACCCACGAATCGAGCGTCACGCTTTGCCCGACGTCCAGCATGTTGGAACCCTCGGTCGGCGGATTGGCGACGCGGCGGTGATGCACGTAAACCACGCCCGCGATGGACAGCACGGAGGACACGATGGCCTGCACGCTGAACGGCAGGCCGGCCCACGCGAGCAGCGCGGCGACCAGCGCCGCGCTGCCGATCACGAGCAGGTAGAAGGTGCCGCTCGCGAGTTCGATGATGATCAGGCCGAAGCCCGCTATGCCCCACCAGAGATACGGTTCCATGGTCTTCCTCCCGAGCGGGATGCTGAGATGCCTACTGCTGCGCGATGGACTCTATCACGGACGGCGTGAAACACGCATCGTCCGCCGCCCCTCGCGCGCAGGCCCGAGTCATTTAACCGCGGCCGGCCGGTTGATCGTGGCCAGCGCGATGCCGCCGAAGATGAGCGCCGTGCCGAGGGCATGGAACCACGCCAGCCGCTCGCCGAGGAAGACGATGGCCAGCACGATGCCGAATACGGGGATGAGATAGAGGAACATGCTGGCCCGATGACCGCCCACCGCCTGCACCCCGCGGTTGTAGAACAGGTAGGCCAGCACCGACGGGAACACGCCGATGTAGGCCACCCCCAGCCAGGCTGCCGTTCCCCACTGCGTGCGCGCACCCGCTGCATACTCCCAGGCAAACACCGGCAGGAGGAACACCACACCGACGCCCACCGTCGTCGCCAGCATGGCCAGCGGATCGAGTCCGGCCGGCAGGCGGCGCAGGGCCAGCGTGTAGACCGTCCACGTCACCGCGGCCATCAGCAGCAGCAGGTCCCCGCGGTTCAGGGCCAGCGTCGCCAGCGCGGCGGGATCGCCGCGGGTCACGACCGCAACGATGCCGGCGAGCGCCGCGGCGACGCCCGCCCAGCGCCGCAGGCTCAGGCGCACGCCGAACAGCACGCACTCGGCCACGATGATCAGCACCGGCGTCACCGCGTTGATCAAGAGGCCGTTGGTGGCGGTCGTGGTCTGCAGGGCAGAGTACAACAGCGCGTTATAGGCGGCGACGCCGAACACGCCCAGCGCCAGCAGCACGCGCCAGTGCGCGGTCAGGCGCGCCCGCTCGCGGATCAGTGCGGGCCACGCCAGCAGCAGCAGGATCGCCAGCGCCAGGAGCCAGCGCCACAGCGACATCGCCATCGGCGGAATCACGTCGCGCAGCGCGCGCGCGACCACCGCATTGCCCGACCAGAACAGCGCCGTGAACGTGAGCAGCCAGTACGGATGCACGACCGCGGCCGCGCGGTCGATCAAGCCCTCAGTTGTGCCCTCAGTTGAGTCGGGCAGCGGCACGCTTCAGCTCGGCAATGCGGGCGCGGACGTCCAGCGCATCTTCCGCCCCGGCGGCCCGCGCCAGGTACCGCTCGTAGTCGGCAAGGGCTGCGCGGCAGCACTCGAGCTGCTGGTACACGGCCGCGCGATCGCGGTAGCCCTCCGCATGCGCGGGCTCGGCGATCAGCAGGTAGTCAAGCACCCACAGCGCCTCGCGCCAGGCCTTGGCTTCCAGGAATATTCCCTGCAGGTTGCGCAGCATGCGCACGACGATCTGCCGCGGCGTGGCGGTGGCGAGGAGCGTCGCTACGGGCGGTCGTCTGGCGCCAGCCCCGCCGCCGCCCATCGCCTTGAGGCGCCGGTACAGGTCTTCCACGCCGAGCGACACGCCTTTGCGGTAAGGATCGAGCACCACGGTGCCTTCCTTGAGCGGGCATTTCACGAGAAAATGCCCGGGGAACGAAACCCCTTCCAGCGCAAGTCCGAGACGACGCCCCAGTTCGAGATAGACGACGCAGAGCGTGATCGGGATGCCGAGCCGGCGGTCGAGGACCTCGTTGAGATAATTGTTGCGCGGGTCGTAGTAAGCCTGCGCGTTGGCTGCGAAGCCCAGCTCATCGAACAGGTAGCGGTTCAGGGCCACGATTTTATCGGCGGCGGAAATGTCGGGCCGCAGACGCCGGCGAAGCGTGTCAGCCAGTGCATCCAGCCGTGCCAGGTAGGCCGCGACGTCCAGCGACGGAGTGGCATCGCACGCAAACGTCAGCGCCGCCTCGGCCAGGGACACTTCGCGCGCCGGGGCAGACATCAACTCGGCAAAGCGCATGCGTGCGGACGCGGAGTCGCTCATGCGCACACGCAAGGGAAAGGAAAAGGGTAACGGCCGGACAGCCGGCGCGGACATGCGGACCACATCCGCTCGATTCTACCGTGAGGCCGATGCCCCGGCATGCCGGCGGGCCACAGCGAGCCCGCCAGCCCTGGATCAACGGGCTTAGCGAGTCGCTCCGCCCGCGGCCCGCAGCGCGGGCTGCATCGCGCGCGGATTCAGGGCCGACTGATATTTCCGCAGCAGCCAGGCATTGAACTGCGTGAGCGTGGTTTCCAGCGGGCCGTAAGTACCCGGCGGCATGAAACGCGAATGCTTGCCCGCCTGCATGGCGAGGTTGACCGGCAGGTCCTGCGCCCAGATCTTGCCGCCGCCCTCGCGCACCTGCGCCGCGCGCGCGTCGAAATCCGGCAGCGCGCGCGTCGAACGCGGCACCAGCCAGCCGCCGCCCGTGACCCGGTCGTTGGCCGCCATGGTGCCGCATTCCGATACCGCGGTGACCAACTGATAGGCGATGGCATTCGGCGCGAACACGATCGTCATGCCCGGCGGCAGCATCGCAAAGGTGACGCGCTTGCGCTGTTCTGGCGAGAGCGTTGCGATCGTCGGGAAGGCCGCTGCCTCGCCCCAACCGTCGCGCATCATGCCGCCATCGGTCTTCAGCATCGGCACCGTGCGCACGATCGCGTTGTCGCCCTCGGCCATTGGCGTAAACACCACGCCGCCATCGGCGTGGATGCTCGGCGCAAAGTCGTGCGTGCCCTTGTGCACGAACTCCGGATGGTAGGCATCGGTGAAATTCTCCAGGTGCAGCTTCCAGTTCCATTGCAGCACCTTGTCGGCCGGCACCGGCGGCACGGCCACCAGATCGACCTCTTCGTAGTGCGCCCAATACGGTTCCAGCACGGCGAGGCTGGGCGCGAGCGGCGCCGCTGCGGCGTCAAGGTTCACGAACAGGAAGCCGTGCCATTGCTCGAGACGGATGGCCTGCAACTGCACACTGCCGCGCAGACAATCCAGCGTCGCCTTGTCGCCCATGCGGGGAGCCCCGGCCAGGCGGCCGGTGAGGTCGTAGGTCCAGAAATGCAATGGGCAGCGGAAGGCGCGCACGGACCCAGAGGTGGTGGTGATGACCTGCCCGCGGTGCTGGCAGACGGCGGACAGCGCGCGGATCTCGCCATCCGCGCCGCGCACCACCAGCAGCGGCTCGCCGGCCACGCTGACCGCGAGGTAGTCGCCGGCGTTCGG
>Ga0163144_10004520_pt1 | contig 31300 bp, 32 predicted proteins | sample OliLak19BULKMAT1_FD_123175 | JGI IMG/M metagenome (GOLD analysis project Ga0163144, IMG submission 123175) | Freshwater microbial mat bacterial communities from Lake Vanda, McMurdo Dry Valleys, Antarctica - Oligotrophic Lake LV.19.BULKMAT1 | ecosystem: Environmental > Aquatic > Freshwater >... | reverse complement strand
GGTTCTACTTCCGCGACGAGTCGAAACACGAAGAAGCTCACATCGAGACACGCGGCATTGATATTGAGACCGCGTTGGCAACATTGATGGCGGCCAAGAAGGGTCAAATCACTCTTTTGGGCTGCGAGGGTAATGAAGGCGTAGAGCTGCTGGAGGCATTCAACAGCATGCAGGAAGATCTAGCCCTGGCATGTGCCTGAACTAGATGAGATGCCCACCCAGCATGCGCTGGGTGGGGCGGGCCGGAAAGCGACACCCATCCGCCGGCGCTATCTCCAAGCTATCTAGGCTTGCAGATGTCGCTTGAAAAAAGTTGCTGTCAACATTGCACAGCGATCAGATTCGCGAGTAGCCTTAGTTCCAATTCCCGTCGCCCACAAGCGATTGGTCAGCCCCCGGCGCTGCTAATGCCGACAATGGCGCACTTTGCGCACCCCCCCATGAGGACCGATGGCCCTTATGGGACATACGGTCCTCTTTTTTTTGGAGAATCGTATGAATAATCGAAATGCACTGCCGTCTGAGTTCTACGCGGCGATCAGCGAAGCAGACGACGACACGCTCGTCCAGCGCCGAGCGGCGGTCAAGGATGTCTTGGCCTTCGTCGGCGGCCACGGAAACGCCCTGATCGAGGGCGGCATCATGGTCGATGAGATCGACAGCGAGCTCTTGTGGCGCAAGGCCACAGGCACGAGGCGACGCCCCGCTAAGGCTGCGTAGCCAGCACCAGAGCGAGCTGAGGCGTTGTCTCTTTGAGACGCTTCAGTTCTGCCAGGCCGCTCTCGAAGACCTCCGTGTCGCCCATTGCGGCGGCCCGGAGTGTCTTCAGTTCGAGCTCGTCACGCAACGATGAAGTCGCAACGAGTTCAGGTTTGTTGGTTGTCATTTCACTTTCCTTGTGAGCCTTCTAAATGCCATCCGCGAGTGCGGCGCCTCTTCATGAGGTGATGGTGTTTTAGCACAGCTCACACACTCACCAAAGTTGCTTGCGGACGCCTCACTCCGCAAGGGGTGATTGCGCTCCGTCAGCCTATCCAACCTTTACCCGGTACGGGGGTCTTCCACAGTCCCTGCCGGGGATTGTGGAAGGTCCCGGTGGTCGGGGCTTACCAGGAGCAAATGCATGAACACTTCAACAGAAAACGCTCTGGCCACCAACACGCTGGCCAAGAGCATCACCATCGAACTGCAGACGGTCTCACGCGAGACCCTTGCAGCCAAGTATTTCCATGACGGTGAGTCAACCGTCGAGGAGGCCTTCGGTCGTGTCGCGAAAGCGATTGCGTCCGTTGAAACCACCCCTGAGGCCCGCGAGCGTTCGGAGCAGATGTTTCTTCGCTCCTTCGAGAACGGGTTTGTTGGCGGCGGCCGCATCATGGCCGGAGCCGGCAGACAAGGCCTCGGTGTGACGCTCATCAACTGCTTCGTGCAGCCCATTGCCGATCAGATGACGGGCGTAGACGCGGCAGGGACACCCGGCATCATGGACGCGCTGTCGCAAGCGGCCGAGACCATGCGTCGCGGTGGCGGTGTCGGCTACAACTTCTCTCCCATCCGCCCACGTGGGGCCTGGGTCAAGGGGACGGATAGTCGCTCATCGGGGCCAGTCAGCTACATGGCGGTCTTTGATGGAATGTGCTCGACAGTGGAATCGGCAGGATCACGCCGTGGCGCCCAGATGGGTGTTCTCGACGTGTCCCACCCGGATATTCAAGAGTTCATTTCGGCAAAGAAAGATGGCCAGCGGTTGCGTAATTTCAACCTCTCGGTCAGCGGCAGTGACGCCTTTATGGCGGCGGTGTCTGCCAATGACGCGTGGCAGCTGGTGCACGTGAAGCAGCCGCACCCCGCGGCCTTTCCTGACGCCTTCCAGCGTGAAGATGGCCAGTGGGTTTACAAGACCGTGCCGGCGCGTGAGCTGTGGGAAACAATCCTTCGGACGACCTATGAGTTTGCCGAACCCGGGTTTATTTTCATGGACCGCGTGAACCAAGAGAACAACCTTTGGTACGTGGAATACATCGTCGCGTCCAACCCGTGCGCCGAGCAAGTGCTTCCGCCGTACGGGTGCTGCGATCTGGGGTCGATTAACTTGACCCAGTTCGTGCGCAATCCGTTCACGACACACGCCTACTTCGATTTGGAGAGCTTCGCCTCTACCGCACAAGACGCTGTCCGGTTTTTGGACAATGTGCTTGACGTCACCGCCTGGCCACTTGAGCAGCAGCGGCAGGAGGCGATGAACAAGCGTCGGATTGGCGTGGGCTACCTTGGTCTGGGTAGTGCCAAGATGATCCTGGGGATTCGTTACGGCTCAGCGGAGTCGATCGCTTTGACCGAGCGTATCGGCATGGCGATGATGGTGGCGACCTATCGCGCGTCAATCGAGCTTGCAAAAGAGCGCGGTGCATTCCCGTTGTTTGACGCCGAGAAGTATTTGGCTGGCGGTTTTGCAAAGCGCTTGCCCGAGGATATCCGTGAGGATATTCGCGTACACGGGATTCGCAACTCGCACCTGATGTCGATTGCACCCACGGGGACCATGTCCCTCGCGTGGGCCAACAACGCCTCCAATGGCATCGAGCCGGCCTTCATGCTGAGTTATCAGCGACGCATTCGACAGCCCGATGATAGCTTTCGGGTCGAGGATGTGGAGGACTACGCCTACTTGCTTTACAAGGCAATGGGGGGTGACACGTCGGCATTACCTGAGGCGTTCGTCACGACCAAAGACCTGTCGGTGGATGACCATCTCAAGGTCATGGCAACGGCGCAGCGCTTTATCGATGCCTCGATCAGTAAGACGGTGAATTGTCCCGCTGAAATGTCGTTTGAAGATTTCGGCGACGTCTACATGCGTGCCTATCAGCTTGGCACTAAGTCGGTGACGACATATCGCCCCAGCGAAACGCGGGGTGCCGTGTTGATCGACCCCACCGCGGCCAAGGCACCGGCAGTGGTCAATGACCCGGATCGTCGACTCGTCCTTAAACCCGCGCTTGGGCTCACCGAAGGGAGCCTGCGTTGGCCGAAGCGCCCGTCCACACCGGACGGTGCACCTAGCTGGACGTTTAAGGTCAATGCACCCGAGGGCCAATTCGCGCTGACGGTGACGCACTTCGAAAATGGGGTGAGTCATCCTTTCGAAGCATGGATTAGTGGCGCCGAAGCGCCACGCGGCATGACCGCGATCGCCAAGGTGCTCAGCTCGGACATGCGCAGCAAGGATCCAATATGGCTGTACGAAAAGCTGCAGGCATTGCAGAAGACGCAGAACGCGCCGTTTGTGCTGAGCGCTCCCCCGAAAGGCGAGGGCGTGATGGTCGGTTCAGCGGCAGCTGCGATTGGTCACATGGTCGAGTACCGTGCTCGCGCGCTTGGGTATCTCAATGACGAGAGCCTGGCGGGTGAGTCCGACATGATCTTGGCTATGTCGAGCCGTAAAGAGCCGAAGACGGCGGATATGGGCAGTCTCGGATGGTTTTGGGACGTTCACAACCACGGCACCGGCGATGACTTTGTGCTCCTGATCAAGGAGGGCATCTACCCGAGCGGTGCACGCGTACCGATCAGTGTGTGGGCGACAGGGACCTATCCACGTTCGTGGGACGGTCTGCTGAAGCTGCTCTCGATCGACATGCGTGTGTGCGATCCGGCTTGGATCGCGATGAAGCTCAACGGGCTGCTGGATCACCCGGAGCCGAAAGGCGATTTCTGGGCAACCATGCCAGGGACGCAGCGTCAGGCGCACTACCCGTCCACCATTGCCTACATCGCAACGGTGATCCGGTACCGCTTTCAGGCGCTGGGAATACTGGATGCGGACGGCCTGCCCGTGCGTCAAGGCGGCCTCTTCTCGTTCGACGGCGCCATGCCGACGATTGAGGCGGAGATCAGCCCGGAGGTGGGTCGCGGGCACAAGGACTGTGCTGAGTGCGGTGGCCACAAAACCGTCATTAAACGCGACGGATGTGAACACTGTGAAAAGTGCGGCACGATAGGTAGCTGCGGTTAAATTTGAACGGGTGTTTCTATGTCGGTCCCCTTAACGGGGGCCGGCATTTTTTTTTGCGAGCGATTTACCAATCTGAGTGCAAAAGCGGGGTGTCAACCTGTTGCATCTACCAAGCACACGGGCGACCATCTGCCCAGCCTCACAAGCAGGCAAACTTTTCTGCCGCATGACTAACCTCATGCAGCTCTAGCCGACCGGGGCCTAATAAAACCGGCTACGCGGGCCATTGCCCGACTGCGTCAACCACCCACGGGGAACACCACCCCGCTGGGGATCGGTGTGTCCTCTTTTCTCAAAGGAGACTCACCGATGAACAACAGCCCCCGTTGGCTGCCACGACTGCTTGTGATCCTTTCATGGATTACGGTGCAGCCCGTGATTCTCTACCGTCCGCCGAGCTAGGGGGATGGCATGGATCTTTTCCCTGATTTAGCAATTGAACCCGCGCCCCGCGCATCCGCTCAACCTGCGCCTCACGAGAAGCTCAGTAAGAAAGAGCTGGAGCGTCGGCGCTACTGGCTGCGTAAGCTGCAAAATGCCCCGATAGGGCGCGCACCCAAGCGGTACACCGCTGCCGTGCACGCACTGGTTGAGGCAATTCTGGACAGCCGTTTCAAGCTGCCCAAGCAGAAGAAGCTCGAAATCCGGTGGCGCAACAAAGCCGCCACAGGGCCAATCGAACGCCGTGTGCATGAGGTTGCTGGCAACCGCGAGTTCGAAGACCTCACCACGGTCAAAGCGATCCGCCTTCAAATGAAGCTGTTCGAAGATTCGATCCTCCGCCTAACGGAAGGTCAGTTGACGGACAACGACGTTTCGGAGACATGGGCGTGGATTGATCGGGAGCACGACGTTGCCAACCCGTTTGATTACACGGCATGCCTTCAAGCCTATGCAGATCACGTCGGTCGGGACTACGACTGGATCCGCGATGGCGTTGAACGACTCCGGCCGGACTGGCTGCGAGACCACGCGACTAAGCCCAAAGCATATGCCCTCTACTGGATGGCAGTCGTTCTCGGCTAACTGACACATTTCCTATCACTCACCCACGCCAGCAGGCACCCCGCCTGCGCGGGGGATGCCGTGGCAGGAGATCACTATGAGCTTTGCAATTTGCGGCGTTCCCGCATCCGTGTTCGTCCCCGGCGCCAACGGCGAGCTGCCCGGTTACGCCGGCACACAAAACCACCCGTTTTTGCGCAAGGTGCAACCCTTCCGGTTTGACCGGAAGTTGCTCAACACACTCACCCAAATGTGGGTGCGTGAGCAGGTTCGGCCCGACTCTGCGCCTCGGCGTGGCTTGTGGTTGAGCGGGCCGGCAGGCTGCGGCAAAACCACCGCGCCCGAGCAGTTTTTCGCTCGCCTCGGGGTACCTGTCGTCGTTCAGACCGGTGGCCGCTCGGTATCCGTCCAGGATGCCGTGCAAACCAAGACGGCGGTCCCGTCCTACCGGACCAATGCCGATGGCTCGAAAGAGCCGGTGGGTATTACCTTGCGTCCGCAAGACGGCAACATCGCCATCGCCATGCGTCACGGCCTGCCGCTCATCTGGAATGAGCTCGACCGAATTGATCCGGGCGAGGGTGCAAGTCTCAACGACATTGTCGATCGTGGCTTGTATACGGTGCCCGACACGGGCGAGGTCATTGAAGCCAAGCGCGGCTTCATGGTCATCGCAACGGCCAACTCAGATGGCACCGGGGATTCCACCGGCCGCTATGCCGGGGTCAACGTGATGGACGCTTCCCTGATGCGTCGCTTCTGGAAAGTCTGCGTGGACTACATGTCCCACGCCGACGAAGTGGAGGCCGTCAAGACCGCGCTTGCCTGGCGGTTGGAAGGGGCTACATCGGAGTTCATCAAGGGCATCGACGTACTGATCGCGCAAGCGTGCAAGGCGGCGACGGCCATCCGCGCTGCAGCACTCACGAGCAGCAGCGACAACCAGACGCTGCCGCAACCCATTTCAACGGGCGAGGTCATCGACTGGGTGGACTGCATGCTGTGCCACGCTGACATCGCCCAAAAGGGTGAGAACCCCGCGATCTACGGACTGGACTTGGCCTTTACCAACGGGCTGCCGGCGGAGTTCCGCGAGACAGTGCGGACGCTGGTTGGCACGATCTTGACCGGTAACGGCTAATGATCGCGCTCAGGTACAAAGACGCGCGGTCGGACAAGACCTATTCCGTTGAGCAACAGGGGACCTTGGTGATCGTGAAATACGGTCCCTTTGGGCGAGCGCAGAAAACGCTTGAGTACCCTCATTCAACTGATTCAGAGGCAAGAAAGTTTGCCATCGATCTTGAGAAGAAGAAGTTGGCCAAGGGGTACATGCCGTTGGATGACCCCGCGTTTACCGGTGCTCCGGCAAAGGCCGTGTACTGCGCGGGATTAGCATCCGCAGATGTCTGTCATGTGCTTGAAAAGACATTTGCAATTGAGATCCCGCGGAGCCATGAATGGGCGCATCCCATCAAGCCCTACATGCTCAAGATAAAACGAGCGGTGGACGGTGATGGTGATGGTGAGTTCGCCTGCAGCGCAGTGATGAACAACCTCGATCACGTGGCTGTATTGGGTGTCGTTGCATTGATAACCAAGATCAGCATCGTTGATGAAAGGGCGGTCGTGTTCGACTTTCCAGAATGGGTTCGAGTAAATCGCCATCGGCTTGATCAAGCGGTGGTGGAGCTTCTCGAAGATGTCGGCGCGCTTCCCAAGACCATCAACTTCAATGTCCTGAAGGTGGCAAGCAACCAGGCAAACACCTGGTCTGCAAACTTCTAGGAAACACCGAATGCCGGCAGCCCTTTGGGGCTGCCGGTGATGACGGGGAATAGCCACTGCCGCTGCCAAGCGGCGCCAGTGGGTATTCCCTTTCTCGAGGCCTCGCCTCGCGATACGAAGCCCCCGTACTAAAGGGGCCCATGACCTCCGACCGCGGACCTAACCCCGCGAGGGGCAGGTTCCGGCCGGACAACAGCCGGGCATTGCCCACGGAGAGAGAGATGAATGCAACGACAAAGGTCGACGTAACTGGCTTCACGCTGGTGCACGTGGAAATCAACATCCCCACGGGGACAGCACGGGTGGAGCGATTAACGGATCTGCCCGCGAACATTGCGGGCGGATTGCCGCCCAAGGAGCTTCTCAAGGATGGTCGAAAAGCGGTTTTGGACGCAGCTGTCCTTCAACCGCTCTACAACCACCGGAAGCAGGTACACAGGATTTTGCTTGAGAACGGAACAGCGTTCTTCGGCGGGACTCTCGTACCCAATGAAGTGGTGGGAACGCTCGCGTCCCGCATCACAGCCATCGAGACCGAGTTCAATGAAGCTCGCGATCTGATTGGCCCTGAGCTCACCCGGCATTACGCCGAGTGGGAAGCCAAACATCCCACATGGGCCTCCTTATTTCGGCAGAACCGAATGACAGAGGAGGAGTTCACAAGCTCTTGCCGGTTTCGGATTGCCATGTTGGCAGTCGTCGAGCCGGAGTCCAATGAGGCATCCACGCTGTTTGGCAAGGCCACTGAGGCGGTCATCCCCGGATTCCTCGAGGAGACAGCACGGGCGGCAACCAAAGCCTATGAAACTCACGCCAAGGGCCGAGGAAAGATCACCCAGTACGGCCTCGCGGCAGTGCAGGCCCTGATCGGACGTCTAAGTGCCTTCAGCCTCCTAGATCCACGTATTGCCCCCAGTGGGGCAGGGTACGCGGCCATCCTGGCGGCCATGCCGAAGACGGGCCCGCTCAATCCACGAGAGACGGCACAGCTTCAGGGCGTTCTCCATCAGTTGATGGATCCGTCCCGAATTCTTGCCCACGGCCAAGCCTCGTTCGATAGCAAATACGCAACCGATGAGCTCGAAAGCGATTCGGAAACCGTGGTGGTTACCAATGAAGTCGAGGCGGCCACAGCCAAAGCAAACGACTCAAGCGACCGTCCTGCAAAGGAGAGTCGCAACGAGACGACTGCGAAGGCAGCAACCGTCTGTGGAACACAGGCACCAGAAGACGACACCTCGGTGACGCCGAGCGTAGTCAAACACACACCAACGGCCCCGCCGCTGGTCAAGTCGACATGGGGCTCCGTGTCGTTCTAAGGAGAAGCACATGCGCGGTTTAAGGCAGCAGGCAACAGACGCCCTCATGGGCGTCTGGATATTCGCCCAAGGGTTGGCAGGGCGATTCAAGATCGAGAAGGTCTCGTTCCGACGGGATGTTGGAACGGCGATGACCAATGGCAAGGAAGTGATCTTGCCCACGTTCGCGATCCCTACGGGGAACAGCGATGAAGACCTCGCGGTACTGGAGAAGCTACGGGATCTCATGTACGGATTGATCGTCCATGAAGTCGGGCACGTGATGTTTACGTGCTTTCAGACGCGGCGACCGGAAGGGATTGGTCGCAGCATCTATCAGTCGATCGAGGATGCGCGTCAGGAGGTGCTGATCGTTCGGGAGTATCCCGGCGCAAAGCAGCTGCTTGACGCAATGTGCCAACGCATCATCAGCGATGGGTGGCATCAGGTCTCGGCGGAAATGCCCGCTGGCAACTTGGTGTCAATGACGGTCAATGCGTGGATGCGTTCAAAGATCCGCGGCCAAAGCATCTACGCAGACATGGCCAAGCAGGGCATGCAGCTGGTGGGGGACACGCTGGGACAGGGTGTTGCAACACGGCTTCACGCCATTCTGGTGATGAAAGCGGATGCGCTGCAGACCACGCTCGAAAGTGTCGAGATGGCCGAAGAGATCGTCACTATGCTCAATGAGGAGCAAGAGGCGGCCGAGCAGCGCGCGAAGCAGGCAGCTGAGAAGGCTGAGAGCAGCGACGACGATCAAGACGACGACGCCGATGCAGACGACGCATCAGGAAGTCAGGGCAACGACGACGGTCAAGACGACGACGCCGATGACCAGAACGCCTCAGGAAGCCAGGGCAGCGACGACGGTCAAGACGACGCCGCCGATGACCAAGGCAGCTCAGGGAGCCAGGGCAGCGACGACGGTCAAGACGACGACGCCGATGACCAGAACGCTTCAGGAAGCCAGGGCAGCGACGACGGTCAGGACGACGCCGGCGATAACCAAGGCCCCTCAGGGGGTCAGGGCGCTGGCAGCCAAGATCAACCAGGCGGTCAAAGCGATGCGGCGATTGCTACGGCAATTTCAGCCGCACTCGCGAATGACACGGGGGTTGACGATATCGGCGACATCGCCAGAGCAGGCATTGAGGCGGCGTCAGATGATGTTCGGCAGGAGCGTGACGCTGTTGAGGTCTGTGATCTGCCAGATATTTCAAGTACCAGTGCAAACCGCAGCGACGGTCAGTTTCTGATGCTAGGCGGCGAACCGGTTGACCAAGCACGTGTGGCGCGAGCCACGTCGCAATTGCTGGCCAAGCTGAAGGTTGAACTTCAGACATTGACCATGGCGAAGACATCCGTGTCTGAGCGTGGCAATCAGGTCAGCATGCGTCACGTTTCACGGCTTAACTCCGGTGACGTTCGCGTGTTTAGGCACGCCAAGCAGACCAGGAAGCTCGATGCGGCGGTGATGTTGCTGTGTGACATTTCTGGATCAATGTCGGGTTCCAAACTGCGGGTTGCAGCGGATGCGTTGTACGCCGCTGCATGTGCCATCGCGCCGATACCTGGCGTGACGGTGTCCGCCCGGATTTTCCCCGGCAGAGGCCGAGTACTTGGTTTCAACGAGAGCCCGATGATGATGCGCCACCGATTTGCCCTACAGGCAACCGGCAGCACACCGTTGACCGAAGGGCTTATGGACGCTGTGGCAGATCTGGTGCAGCGGCAGGAACAGCGCAAAGCGATCTTTGTACTGACCGATGGTGACCCAAACAACCGTCCGGAATCGAAGCTCTTGATCGAGCAAATTTCGCGGTCAGGGATTGAGCTTTACGGCATTGGGATTCAGTCCAATGCCGTGCACGGGCTGTTTCCCGAGTACGGCGTCATCAATGACCTCGATCAGCTTTCGCCAGTCCTCATAGGACTGCTGAAAAAGAAGCTGATCAGTCACCTCGCCGCCTAACGGGCGCCGATTGGAAGAACGATAACGCGGCCTCCCTAACGGGGAGGCCGCGCATGTTCAGGCACGAACCACGAGCGCTCCCAATGTGAGCATTCGCCGTTCCTGCTTGCGGGGCACACAGCCCCACTCACGCATCGGCCGTGTAAAGCCGACCACACCGCCAATGCGGGAATCAATACCGGTATCCATCCCGGATTTTAAGGAGAGATCCATGTCTAAGGACGCGATTTCACGTCTCTTCATCCATTGCGTGAATCAAGCAGGGTTCGACGCAAAAGATGTGCAGTACGACTTTAGTTTTTGCCAAGGCTCCGGCTGCTCATTTACCGGTGAAGCGAACATTGATGCGGAGCTGGATACCTGCATCGGTGTGCAATTGACCGTCGATACGGAGCGAGCCATTGCCCTGAAGAAAGCCCACGAAGACCAGCGTTTTACAGCGCGAGTCGAAAGGGGCAGGGGGGGCAACTACGCTCATAGCAACACCGTCTCAGGGGTATGTGAGTTTGAGGCGGACGGCAGTGATGACGCGGATCAGGAGTTCGAGAAGTTTCTCGAAGTGCTGGCCGAAGAAATTGAGACCTCCGTTGAAGAACGCAAGGAACGCGTATGCGGTGAGTTTCAGAGACTGATTGAGCCCCTGTTGCTCTGTCAGGTGAGCGAACCCACCGAAATTTTCCGCGAGAAAGTCGGGTGCGAGGTGGTTGCACTCGTGCTTAAAGCGCCATGTTCGTCAGCAGACATTCTTGACAACTACATGGACGGCGAAGAGGGCCCGGATGACGCGCTCGAACTGCTCGAAGAAATCCAACTCTCGGCGTGGAAGGCGATTCAGATAGGCGACGTTGCGCTTGTTGTCATTGATGAGGATGGCGAGGAAGAGGAGATCGACACCTGCGGGTGCGTTATCTACGACCGACGCGAACCCATCAGCGACGTTCCCCTGTTTGACGAGCTGCGGAGCCTCGTTGAAGAAAAGCAAAAACAACTTTCCGCACAAAACATCGAGCTGCCATTGGCGGCATAAGGAAATCACCATGCACCCAACTCAACCACGCAACACCACCACCAACAATGGCTTTGACAGAGCCAAGTGGGACCGTCGCGTCGAGTCCGCAATGGCCTATGCCAACGGTCGATGGGACAGCGTTATTCGATCACTCGCGCCGCAACTGGCACCTGTCATCGACAAGTGCCATAAGCACACCTGGTGCCCCAATCCATCTCACTCCAAACAGGAGCACGGGGATGCAATGCGCACGTTGCCCGATTTTCGCGAAACAGGCGGAATGGTCTGCAACACCTGCGGAAAGTTTTCGAACGGCATTGCCGTGCTTCGTTGGTGGTTCAACTGGACGTTCGGGGAAACAATTAAGGAGATCGAGAGCCTTTACCAGGGGTATCCCGTCAATGCGCCTGAACGTGCGCATATTCCCGCGACCAAAGAGGTCGATCCCGCTGAGCAGCGGCGCAAAGATGAGAAGGCCTCACGCAATTTGAATGAGGTCTGGCGAAAGGTGATTCCACTGGATTCGCCCGACGCTGTCGTCGCGCGCACGTACTTAGAGAATAGGGGCATCTCGCCCGTGGTGTTGCCAATGGGCGACGTTGGCTTTCACCCGGCACTTCCGTACTACGGAGACGGCAAGGTCATCGCCACGTTCCCTGCAATTGTCTATGTGATCCGGACAAAAGACGGAATACCTGGCAACCTGCAGCGGCTTTACTTGGCACCGGATGGCAGCGGCAAGGCACCGGTGGATGTACCCAAAAAAATGATGACAAGGCGCAGTGATCGTGTGCTGACAGGCGGCGCATGCCGGCTTGATGCCAAGGTGCACCGCATCCTCAATGTCAGCGAAGGGTTTGAGACGGCACTGAGCGTTCGGTTGCTCACCGGGCTTCCCACGTGGTGCTGCGCCAGCGATTCCCTGCTGGCGAGCTTTGTCCCACCCGAGGGCGTCGAGTTTGTGGCGGTATGGGGTGATTTTGACCCCGCCGGCATCAGGCATGGCGACCAGCTCGTCGTGCGTCTCCGTGAAGGCAACATTCGGTCCGTGGCCATCTATCCCACGTACCCCATGCAGGGCCGGACGAAGTACGACTGGAACGACGCGCTGCAAGACATAGGCGTCGAGAAGATCCGTCAGCAGTCGTTCTACAAGTCCTTCTTCATGTCATTGGAGAAGCGTCTAGCAGAACGCGGTGAGCGGCTGGAGGTAACAACGAATGTTCACCGACTGGTCAACGGTTGACACCACTCCGGGCAGCGCGAGCGTATTCGCGCCGCCCGTCGGGGTTGTCGACTCAATCGAGGGCTACCCGCGTTGGGCAAAAGCTCAATTGGCACGTGACCCTGGGATGCGCCAACTGGCGTACGTCTGCGCGATCAACACGTTTGGCCGTTTCCACTGGAAACGGCCGCCCGTGCTGATCGGCCCATTTACGGTCGCACTCAAAGCGATCTTGCAAGCCATCTACACAGAGGCAAAAGGCGAGCCGGAGCCACCCCGATAATCGGGTTGGCTCCGGCCATCTGATGCCAAGGAGTAACCCAATGAACCCAGCGTTCCTAGCGCTGCTCAGCACTATCGCTAGCCATGCGGAGAACCCAACGCTATCGACCATGTCGCTGTTGGTCTGGCCCGCGGCCGAGTCGAAACGTCCCAGCAATGATCATCTGATGTTCCGGATCAGACGCCTGACGCTCCAGCACTTGGATCAAGCACGCACCCGCGCCGATGATCCGATGTTCTGCTATCCATTCAATGCGGATTTGGACTGGAATGTACGGGTCGCTGATCCAAACAATCGCCCACCGGTGCGTCATCCAACGCGCCTCGTCACCAGCGTTGACACATTTTGCTTTCAGGCCAACATTGATGGGGTGCTCTTCACAACCGAGTCATACCCCATCTCGAAGCTCAGCTACTTGCTGGAGCTAAGCCGACCTGATGATGTCCTTGAGTAAAGCGATCTCGTAGCGCTTCACTCACTGCCCCGCAAAACCCAGCCTCGGCTGGGTTTTTTTTGCACTTTGTTTCGCCCGCAACTTCCCCTCACCCCAAGGTAGGCCCACTGTAGTGATGCGGGCGTCTCACCAGAGGCGACGACGGCACATCACCATCAACCGCGTACACCCCAATCGCCGAGGAAAGCCATGCAGACCAACCATCACGCCGCCAGCGCGCCGGCAAGTTCACCGGGTAATCAGAACCCCTTCGCTCAGTTCATTTCGGCTGTCGGTGTCGAGGTGTCGCGCGAGGTCATCAAGGCAATTGCTGAGTTCGAGGGTCAAACGGCCGTTCGGGATGCCGTCAACGCAGGGAACGTTGTTTCCCTCAAGCGCATGCTCATGAATTATGCCGCCCGCCGAACCTCTGAGCGCCTGAACGACCCGTCGCTTGATCCCCACGCGGTTGCCAGTGCCATTCGCGCCGTTGGCTGGCCCGCTTACGCGGGCGTACTTGCCGATAAGTCCACTGGTGCCGTCGGCGAGCTAGCGCGCTTGATCATCGCCAAGAGCGTAGAGCCCCCAGAGGCTCAACCCGCGCCGCACGAACCGAATGATCCGCCTCCAGCGCGCTTGCAGCCCCCGGCGGCCCGCGGCCCGCGGCCAGCGCTTGTATCGTCCCGCCCGGCTCCCGCTGGCTCGGCAGAAAGCATTCCACAGGCACCCGCACAGGCGCCTGCACAGGCACCCGCGCGCCAAGAGCATCAGCGCAGCAGCCAAGCAGCTCAGCAAGCGGCTGAGGAGTCTCCCAACAGCTCACTCGGCTCCCGCGAGTTTGAACCGCCGGCGAGCGAAGCCAATCCCGATGATCGTGCGCCTGACCTTCCCCCACAGGAAAAGGTTTTCAACAAGGGGCGCGGGTCGACCGGTGAGATGGTGGCGCGCGCAGCGTTGTGCGTTGAGGCGGTCACGGATCGCCGCAAGAATCACGTCATCAAATTTGAGGGGGCGGGCCCACACCCGACGGACCCGGAACGCTACAACTGGACAGACAAGACGATTTTTTATGTCACGCCAGATGAGCTTCAAGTGTTGCTCTGCGTGATGCTGGGGTACCTCGAAGAGGCGAGCTTCAACAACCATGGTGAGAACAACGACAAATACCTGAAGCTCAAACGGCAGGATGACTCGCTGTATTGCACGTTGGGCGAAGGCAAGAAGTCTGTGGCAGTGAAGATCCCGCCGGCGAATGCCGCACGAATGGCCATTATTGCGATGTTGCAGTATCGCCGAGCAAGCCACGACCTCGATGCTTCAATGCTGCACATGGTGCTGGCGCGCGTCACAGCGCCCCTGACAAAGGGCGTCGAAGCCAAGCGAGGGGCACGACGCCAGTAACCCCATTGCTGGGCGGTGCAACGCCGCCCAGCAGGACATCCCTGCGAATCAGTAGCCTACGGGGTTGGGCTGATGCTGGTGACTGGAAAATGATCCCGCAGCCACCCACACCACAATTGCTGCAAACGGCTCTCGGGAGATGCCTGGGCGGCAAGCTCCTCCAAAACATCGTCGATCTCGCGCATCACTGAGTGCGCCAACCCCAGCGCACCCGAGGTATCCCCGTTCCACACCCACCGCTGCGCACGTAGCGCATCACCCTCGTCTTCGAAGACAAACCGCAAGGGGTCAAGGCCTGCTCCATCCAATTCCACGCGGGTCATGCCATGCGAGGCGCTGCGCCGTGGAAAAATATCAATCGAGACGCTCTCGTTGCGATCTTCGACGCGGATGACGCCTTCGCTTATGTGCATTTGCATGGGCGTGACTTTACTTCGCAACGGCCAATAACGCACCCAGTTGACAGTACAGTGTCAACCGTTGCCAACCATTGTTTGGCACGGTACCGTGCCGCCATGTTGTCTCAGCTAGCTGAGCACCTAGGCCACCGGCGCCTTCAATGCCGACATCCGTCGTTGCGGTACTGAGCGACACACACATTGGCAGAATCACTGCCGTTCACCCCACGGGAACAAACATCCCGTGGGATGCCTGTGGGGCTTCTACAAGGAGCGTCACAATGAAACTTGAAACATCCAGCCTCATGCTCAGCATCTATTGCCCTGAGCTTTTCGCACGCGATGACTTTTGCGCCTGGCTTAACGGCAAAGATGCAAAAATGACCTGGCACACATCAGGCGAAACGCCTGGTGAGTGTTCAGACGTGGTCGTATTCGTCGACCCCGGTATGACCGGTGAAGGCAGCGATGAGCAACTCATGCCAGGTTGGCAGGAGATGTTCGAACAGGTCAAACGCGTCGTTTCTGCCGGGCAGTATGAGACCCACATTGCCGTCAGGCTCCTCAACATGGAAGCTGGCGACGGTGCGCCGATCAGTGGCACGCAGATCGTGCCAATGCCTGCGCGTGTCCGTGACGTGCTTCGGCTTGAACATAGCCACAAGTCGCACAAAGTGCTCTGCCAGTGGGAGCATGCACTTGGTAAGCAGCAAGAGGCACTCATGCTGTTGATGGCTGATCTACGCGAGATGGGATGTGGTGACGAAGCCCGTGCGTTGACAGAAGCATGGGACACACTTTCCACCAAAATGCAGATCCTGAATGCTGCTGGCGGAGCCGGCGCGGCGAGGAGTTTTCACTTCGACCTCGGAAATTCAACCGTTGGCCCGATCGGCATGTCAGCCAGGGTCAACGCAACCTCACCATCTGCGGCTGTTGCGCTTCTGCGGGATCGACTTCCCACGGAGCATGTGGTTCACCAGGACCACACAACCGGGGAGTACATCCACGTGTACTTCAACGAGGACGGCTTGAGCGTCAATGACATCGATGAAGTCGATCCGATTGAGGACGACGGTGAGGGTGTCCAAGCAGCGGCGTAGTTCGGATTCACCGTAGCGTCGCCGCTATGTCCGAATAAATCAGACCCAAAGACCCGCGCGGGAGCCCCGCCAGGTGCTCTCGTCCGGATTCCGGCACCAATATCACTCCACTAAAGCTGCGTTGCTCCAGCTGAGTGGGGAATAGGAGCACTCATGAACCATGCAGCATCATGGGGCGAGGTGTCCCTGCGTCCCAATGCGATTGGCACGTACGTAACGCCTTCCAGTTACTTCGGGTCACTTCGTCCAAGCCACCCGATGTTGGCAGGAATGACGCTCACAACCTACAAGGGCGTCTATCCAAGAGGCACGGAGTGTTGCAGTCGAATTGCAACGCACTCAGAACCCGAAGCCGAGACGATCGTTCAGTCTTGGAATCGACAGGGTTTTCGCTACTGGATTGTCTCGTCAGAGCGAATTCCAAGCGGAGGTCTCGCCGAGTAAGCCTCGGTTGTCCGGCTTCCATCATTCACCCACGTCGGGAGCACCTAACTCCCGACCGGGAGCTCTCCGTCGTGCGGATTAAATCGCAGCTCCGCCGTCGCCCATCCGGGCCTTCGGCGACTGCCACTGACTCACGAGGAGAAACGCAATCATGACTACAAAGAGCGTCGAAATCCGTCTCGCTGCAATGACGCGGGTCGAGTACATCGAGGTACTCCTGGTTCCGGCTGACATGTCAGAAGCGGAACTGAGCGAGCTGGTCCAACAGCGATACAAAGAGATTGACGGGGGGCTCTACACGAACGACCCCGACTATTGGGAACAGGGCGCGTGCTATGCGTGCAAAGCCGATGAAGGGAGCCCTAGTCCCACCGGCAGCGTCAGCCGTAACTCAGACGGTGGCTTTGAGGTAGCACCCGATGTATGGGCCGTCCAGATGTGTCGCGTAGCCGGCATTCTGCTGGTGCACGATGACCAACGAGACAACCGCTGGGAATGGGTCGCCAACGACTCGGCGTCATCTGATGACCCGGGTATCTTCTTTGAAACCGAAACCGATGCTGCCCGCGATGCCCTCGAAGTCATCTTTGCAAAAGCGGAGTGGCGGCGCGAAGTGAGCGAGGGCAATACTCGCTTGGGATATGACGAGTGGGTGCTGCATAGCGCCGAATCCTACGCAGACGATCACGCGCCGGCGAAAGCCCGATCACCCTCGTCCAACTAGGACCACCACCATCCCTCAGGGAGCTAGCTCCTTAGGGAAAGCTCCCTGTTTGGATTCCCCCAACAGCCCACACAGCAACCGCGTGTGGGCAGGGTCCATCGATACAGGAGCAAATCATGCCCAGTAACACCGAGAAGGCAGCATCGGCAAAAGCGTTGAGCGATCGGGGGCGCCACTACGATCGGCTTCACCATCGCAAGCGTTTGGCCTGGCTTAGTGGTCCATCACCCCTGTGGGCCGATGGAACGCCGCTCACCGGCCACGAACAGATCTATCTGACTGAGGGATCGCGTAGTGCGATCAACATGATCGAGCTGCACGGGATGTCTGACAATTCGGTCGACATCACTGATCACGTCTATTTGGCCGAGCTGGATGCCTATGAGGCCGCCAGCAACACCATGAAGGCGGCCGCATGAGCATTGAAACGCAGATCAGCTTTGACGACTGGGTCGCCACCTACCAGCCACAACGAAACCACTTGGATGGGAACGCCCCATGGGACGGCCTGATGTATGAAACATTCGGCCCCGAAGTGGAGTTCATAAAGACAGTTGCATCCACTTCGCCAGATCGCGTTTGGACGCTAGTCGATGCAGATGGCCGCTCAGTAATCGCCTCCGGTTGGCACTTCGTCAACCGCGTCGGTTACATGGTCACTGCCGTGCCCTGTCCCCCGGGCGAGTTTATCGACGTCATTGATGATGACGACGATGACGACGATGACAACGTCGAAGAGGACGAGGTCGGCTAGCCGGGGAAACACCCACGTCGGCGCGTCCTAGACGCGTGATCACAGCCCCCGCAGACACCCTTTGCGGGGGTGTCTGTGGGCATCCAGAACCGCTTGAACCGCCGCAGTGTCTCGCGCCTATCAAGCAACGGAGAATTCAATGACTATCGAACAAATGAAGCCACTCGCCCCCGATGAGATCCAGTATTTCAGCTGGTCTGAAGAAAGCGATAGCGGATTCATCATCCGGCCTGAACAGGCAATCATCGGCGATACAGGCACTGCCTTTAAGGCAGAGGAATGGCGCAACGGCGACATCGTCGACGTCCACTACGGGAGCTATGACAGCTGTGATGCCTGGACCACAGAGCAGCTCGCCCAGCACAACACCTGGCGAGCGGCCGAGGAACAGGTATGAAGCCTCGGCTCGCCGAATCCCCTGGCGGGCTTTGGGAGGCCATCCGCACCGCCAGCAAGACCGGCGTCGTAGGACCGGCAGGCAGGATCATCTATCCAACCCTGCGGTGTGACGGCAAGGACTATCAAGTTGCGTGCGATGGGGTATCCATCCAGCGACGCGGGACCGGTGGGGCACTAACGCTCACGGCGGCAACGCCAGCAGAGGTAACCGACCTCCACCAAGTGATCGACAACGACCAGCTGCAGGTACTTCTGCTGAGTCAGCCCGGCTTTCAGAGCGGGTATCGGCGGCCTTATGTCCTGCAGGAACTCCACAGCCCGTCAGGCGCCTTTACGACGGTCTAAGCATTGCTATCTGACACCCCTGACTTAACCGCCAGTTTCAACGCCGGTCACCGGAACAAGCGCGTCCTGTTTGGACGATCAACCACCCGCCTTGGGAGCCTGACTCCCGACCGGGATCAGCTCCTTCGTGTCGGGTTCAACCGCAACTTAGCGTTGACCGATTAGCGGTCAACGTTTAGCTGCACCACGAAGGTATACCAAAATGACAACGACTACCGCTGCAACGACGTCCGCAGTTGACTATCGGGATTACCTCGAGGAACTTCCGCTTCAGACAGCCCTTTGGTGGTTCATAGAAAACGTGTCGGACGATACGGCCTATCGAAGTGAGATGTTCTTCGCTTTGAGACAACGCGTCCGGCTTTCGAAGCCTCTGACGGTTGTGCTCGAAATTGATGGCGGCGTGATTTGTGAAGTCTCGGCCAACGGCCCTTGCCGGGTCATTGTTCTTGATGCCGACACGGAGGGCGGAGATCCCGAAAACATTCACGTGATCGATGGGGAAACACGATACGTCCACGACTACAACTTTAGGGCGGAAGACGATTCTCACCCTGAGTACGTTGAGCGTCTGGCGTCTGAAGTCGATCTGATCAGCGATGAAGCCGATGACGTACCTGATTCGGCATCATGTGATCCCGAATTCCTCGCCAACCTCAAAGTGGGTCAAGAGGTCTTGTGGACAGATCCAGATCAGGGCGTTTCATCCGGCATCTGGCACGTAGTGCGAATCGATTCTGAGACTGGGGCTCTTGAAACCCCCGATACGCTCATCGCACTTTGTAATGAGGCAGGCGGTGAGGCCGAGGTTTATGGCCATGAACTGTCAGCAGTGGTGCTGTTTCCTGACCCTCAGGATCGGTAACTAACAAGGCACCCGTAGTAGCATGTCTCAACTCAAAACCTCGACTCTACGTCGAGGTTTTTTTTGGCTGTCGTCCCGCAGCTTTGGGTAGAAAAATCTACCGCTAACCTGAAGGGATATCGCACCAAGAACCAATCCATGAAGTTTCAATTCGAGCCAAACGGGGCAGGGCGCTACACCGCCTACGCAATGAACGAAGCTGGTCGACAGCGCATTGGGGAGGTGCTCGGAAAACCTGGGCATTGGTGTGGCGACACGCGTAACGGCAATGTCGCAGGCCCCTTCAAGACCCGACATCAAGTGGCGTTGTCTCTATGCAACAAGCGAGATCAAGCATGAGCAGATGGTTACCATGAGCCATTCATTCGGTGAGCTGTCAACTATCGACACACCGACCAACCACGCTGCCTCAGCACAGACGGCCAGCGGGCAAAGAATCCGTTTTGCTCTCGATCGGTTGGCTCACCGTCATCCATCCATCAGCGCTCTACGGGCGCTCATTCCAGCGTCGCTCGATGTCACCAGCGAGTTCGTAGACGCCTTCAATCGGCACGCGGATCGCGGACCTCTAAAGTCACAACTGTTCCGCGCCTTGATTCTGGACGCCACTGTGATCGGGAGTGATATGACCATCGGCGCCCCTGAAATCGCGCGGCTTATCAGCTGGTGGACGTTTCAGGGTTACTTGGACAGCCGACGCGGGTCCCGCGCGCGCGTCCCAGCCAGCGTGGCGAATGCAGCCGGCGCCCTTCGATCCGCGAGTGTCGCCAACTTTTCAAGCGCGTTCTTGCTTGCCAACTGGTGGAGCCTGCAAGGAGGGAACACAGGCAAAGCGGGATGGCTGGCCACGTTCCCCGCAAACGAGTTGGGTCAGGCATTGGAACCCCTGATTCAGGCCAGAACACTTTCAGCCGTTGATGCTGACGCGCTCATTTCAGGCCCAGATAGTGGCATTCAGCAACGCGCGGAATGGCATTTCCATACGGGCATACCTGGACTGGATCTTAGAAACACGCTTGTCTTTCTTGCCGCTGTCCTCCTTGATCGCGACGGCGGCCGCATTCAGAGCAAGCTCCCAGCCGCGCTCACTCAGCGTTGGCGACTGCGCCGCATCAGTGTCCCAGACGTCCTAGCGTTTGCCGACGTTGCCACATTGGCTTGCGCCGGGGCCTTGAATCTGGATCACGCAGCTGATCGATGGGGCCTCGTATCAGTCACCCAATCCCCTCGCGATCTGGCGATAGTCCGCGGTGACAATGACGCCACCGGGGGCACCGCATTCGTGACTAATCTGCGCCGCTGGATCTTCGGCGAGCCGGCGGTATGGCGACGCGAGGCATTACGCGCTGAAGGGCTCCGCGAAGGGACGTTCGATACGGGATTCCTGTTCAATGTTCAGCGATTGCCGCGCGCGCAAGTAGACCTTGAAGAATTTGCGGGTGCGTACGGGCAGACCAACGCTCGTGCCCTTGTCGAGATATGCAGCCCCATCTGGCCAGGGAGCGTTGGAGCGCATGTTCACTCGCTGCTCGATGCAGGCGCAGTTGAGGGCATCCAGGCACGCGGGGTGGGCAACATCCTAGCGATGCTTCACGTATTGGAGATCTCCTTGGATGACGACATGGCAATCGGATCAGTGCTCCCGCCTGTCGCTCGTTACGCGCTAGGTTCCGATGATCCCCTCGACAAAGAACGCAAGCGCTCCATATCGAAGTCTCAGACGAAATCAGCTCACTCATCATCCAACGTAGGTCGCCGATTCGATCTCCCGCTCCTTGATCTCCTGCGTGCCTCACTCGTGACTGTTGGAATATCGGAATTGATTGAATCCAACGCCTCCACGCTCGCAGCTCAGGTGCTCGAATGGCGTCTCACGAAGCACATGGGCTCGGATCTCACCGCGCTGATCGCCCGCCTTGCCACTGGAGGCAATCCAAGCGAGCTGATCGAACGCGTCACCAATGCCCTGTTGAGCCACTTCACGAAGCTAAATCAATCGCCAGTCAACCCGCCCACACCGTCCTCGTGACCCTGTTGGGATCGGTGCGTGCCAATCATGCGATCGGGGTTTGAATAGCGACGCTGTCAACCATTGCTTCAAGCCAATCGCTGGCGAATACTGGACGCGCATATCAGTCCTGTTGGTCTGATCGCAGCCATCGGCGCTATAAAGCCGACCACGTCCCGGCGACACCATCGGGAACCCCTGCACGCAGCATCAGCCACCGGCGGATCTGTTTGTGGGCATCGCTAATCGTCGATTCACTCACCCTTGCGGGCATTCCCGCTTGAGGTGCTTTGCGAGCTTCAGCTACGCCTATCGCTTTTGCGATTAGAGGCACTCACGCGGCCATCTCGCCGCACACATCACTTAACCACCCTCCGGTGTCCAATCCCGGCAAGGGGTGGCACTGGCGCCACGCGCGTGCGATTACGCGTAAGGAGTCACCTCATGCAAAGTTATGAAACACGCGAGATTGCGGTGCGTTTCAACAAAGGCGCTCCGCGAATATGGCTAGAATCACTGCGTCTCGAAACCGCAGGGTTTGTACCTGGTACCCGCTACTCATTGACCGTTGGCGACCAACGCGTCGTCCTGACCGTCAAGCGTGATGGGGCCCGCGTCGTCTCGCAGCATAAGAAGGGCGAACGACGTGCCATACCGGTGATCGACCTCAACTCGGCGCATTCGATTGGATGCTTCGAAGGGCTCGATCGAGTTCGCGTGATCATCCTGCCAGGCGAGATCCACCTGCTGCTGCTGGCTACACAGAAAAAAGCCTACGAACGCCTTGAGCGGCTCGAACGCAAACTCGCCGCCGGCGAGCCACTGCGTGTCGCGTCCGTTTGTCATGGTGGCGGTGTCCTGAGTCACGCGCTTGCGGACGGGCTGTTGCAGTCGGGTGTTCCTACCCGCCTTGTGATGGCCAACGACATCGATCATGACGTGCTTGTCCAGGCGTCTACCCACAACAGCAAATGGGATGCCGATACAAAGTTTGTCGCGGCCCCACTACAGGAAATCGTCGCCGATGATTACCTGATGGATCGCATTGGGCATGTCGAGATTCTCGAAGCAGGACTGCCGTGCGTCGGCGCAAGTTTGGCTGGCCGCGCAAAGAAGCATCTTGCAATGGCAGAAGCAGATCCAAATGCTGGGCATCTGATCGTGGCGTTCATTGCCTTGATCGCGAAGCTACAGCCGGCGCTTATTCTGCTGGAGAACGTGGTTCCTTATAGCCTCACGGCCTCGATGCACCTGCTCAGATACAGCCTTAGAGACTTGGGCTATTCCTTCCACGAAACAGTGCTCGATGCGCCTGAGTTCGGTTGCATCGAAGCCCGCAAGCGGCTGTGTGTTGTCGGCACGACGACGGGTGTGCAATTCGACTTCGCAAGCCTTGAAAAAGCGCCCGATTCGACACGATGCCTTGGTGACGTGTTGGAACCCATTCCTGCCGATAGTGATTTGTGGCAAGCCTACAGCTACCTCCGCGACAAAGAGGTGGCCGACAAAGCTGCTGGCAAGGGTTTCAGGATGCAGATTCTGGGTCCAGAAGCACCCATCGTTGGCGTAATCGGAGCTTCATACGCCAAGTGCCGGAGCACAGAGGTCAAATTAGCCCACCCTGACCCGAACGACCCTCGTATGCGGCAGTTAACGCCGATCGAGCATGCCCGTTGCAAAGGGGTTGATCCTCGGTTGATCGAGGGAATGCCTGCCACCCGCGCGCACCATCTCCTGGGTAATGGTGTCTGTCCACCGCCTTTCATCGCGGTTGGCAAGGCACTGGGGATCGCACTCCGTGCGCACACCCCAAAGCCCAGCAAGAAAGAAGCCCCAGCGTTCGCGCTGGCAGCCGCCTAACGAAGCCAACACCCACCCCCTCCCTCGCCCCTATTGCTGGGGCGGGGAGGGCACCACCCACGCCTGGAGCCGCTCCCGCACGGGGTCAACTCTGTCGTCGCGGGTTCAACCGCAGCTTAACGTCGATCCGATCAGGGTCTACGTTGGCTGCTTCAACGAAGGAGAGACGCCGATGTCAGGTGGAACGCTCGAACCGTACTACGAATCCTTTCGGATCGGCGAGGTTGCAGAAAGCGTCAGGGAGCATGCTGAAGGCAAGCCCTTGCGAGAGATTTTCGCTGCCACCATCGAGCGCATCGCAACCGCCGTCAACGCGCTGGATCGGAGCCTGAGCGGCGATTCAGGTCCGGACGATGCGGATGAAGCCATTCGTGCTTGTTTTACGGATGCCGATTGGCAGCAGTACGTCGCAATGACAGTGCCTAACTCAGGTAAGGCCGACGCCTAACTATGGGGAAAACTGCATCTCACCGTCGACCCATCACACGTTGTCTCAGCACACTGCTGAGCACTAGGCCACCGGCGCCTTCAATGTCGACCATCATCGCCGTGGCTTGGCGATCGCACATCAGCAGAGCACCCAACGCATAGCTATTCCTTGCAATGTGTACGTGCGTACGCCGGAGTGATTCCGGATCAACTGCGTCCTTGTAGGACCATCAAGTCATCCCGTGGGGAGCCTACCTCCCTAGCCTGGGAGTGCGCTTCTTCGCATGGGTTCAACAGCCGCTTGCCGATGCCCAACTAGGCGTATCGCTCGCTGCATCACCTAAGCCAACACCCACCCGCCAGCAAGTCCCGGTAGGGGATTGCTTATGGGCGAACTCACCGAAGGACATCACCATGCACGCAGTATCGTCACCGAAGAACACGGCCGAAATGCTGGCCAACATGTATGCAATCGCTGAAAAGGCAAAAGCGGAGGGTCTTTTTAAGCATTACGAAAATGACCTTCATCTTCATGATCGGGACACCTTGGAAAACGACGCCCAGGCGTCCGACCAGTACCTTTGGATCATCAAGACCTGCGGGACGTGGCTCTGCTTGATCGATGGTAGCGGCGGCACCGACGCGCTGCTGAGCGTGTGCGAGTCGAATGAGCGGTATTTCGTGCTGGGTATTCCATGTCCTGGCCATTTGGGCAGCATCAAAGAGTACCCGAGGTCGGAAATTCGGCGAGCCATCGACAACGTAAAGCCGGTCACGAACCGGGTGCCGCGTCGAGAATATTTCTCTTCGCTGCTGCCCCGGATTCATCCTCACCTTGCCAACACCGTGATTCCGAGCGACATCGGATGGGACGACCGCAAGGCGGGAAAACAAATCCTGTTCCAGGTCGAGGGCACGGCGCTTACTGCGCTGTATCCCACTGGCAAGAGTCGCTCGCTCGCGTGTTCGCGTGTGGCTCCTGTCGCGCAACACTGGCGTGTGCGCTTCACGTCGGATTTCGGCCATGCCGAGCTCGAGGCGATCACTCCGCGTTTGTTTCTTAACGCAATCAAGCGGGCTGCCTCGGCCAGCGACCATCCAATCTAGTCGCTGAACCCCGGTAAATGCTGGCGGCTCTCACCGATGAGGCCGCCAGTTCCAGCACTGGCTCACCGGAACACACACGCGCCCCTCCGGAACGATCAAACACCCACTTCGAGCGCTGACTCCCCCAACGGGAGGACTGCCTCGTTTCGGGAGTCCCGGCCTCGGCCGGCGGCTCCATCAATCAAAAAGGATTGCTCATGAAACACTCAAACATCATTGCCTCAATGATCGCTTCCCTCGACATGATTGCCGGCGGCAAGGCATTCACAGAGGTAGAGCAAGAAACCGAGATAGCCGCAACGCTCAAATCTATTGCTGCATCCGGGAGCACCGCGGAAGCCCACATCAATGCGCTGATCAATCGACAAGGTTGGGATGACACAAGCCGAGCCCTTCTCCTCAGTGCATTTGTTGATGAGCTCGGCCTTGCAGGAGCATTTGCAACCTACTTGGACGTCATCGCGCAAGAAGAGAACCTACAGCTCAACGAGCCAGACTTCGCAACTTGGGAGGACTACGTTCTGCAAGCTGTGGAAATCGAACTCGACTGCTCTCGAAGTGATGCGCAAGGCATCACGATGGCGAAGATGGAGCAAATGAAGGTTCTGTTTAGTGCGCTTGCGGCCCCCATTGATGCGGCTCGCACTCTCATCGCGACCAACACAGCGGCTCACATGAGCAAACAGAAATCCGACACCCAACGTTGTTGAGGTCTTAATGAACGTTCGCGAATCAGCTCACATCTCGTCAATTCGCGTTGGCGACGTTGTAGAGCATGAAGGTCAGATGCTGACGGTCGGAAACGCTGATCTAAAGCATTGTCAAATGATGGGAAGGACTCTACGCGGCGATTGCTATCGCCTGGGTTATCGGCCCGTCACCGTCATACGGATGGCGACACTGAAGACCAGAATGTAGAAACACAAACGTCGAGCACACGGCATCACACAGCCCCGGCCTTGCGGCCGGGGCTTACTTTTGCCTGTCTCCGGCAATCATGGCTTGCGCAAACCGGTTGTCCAGCCGGTTATTCTCCGGAGAGTCTTTGCTGATGTGATCTGATCGCCGTGCAAGACCTCGCCACCCACCTCGTCGAAGCCATTCCAGCATCGCTCCCAGGCCTGTTCCACCCGTGGCGGGACCGATGCCCCCACGACTCCCCCGGAAACGGCCCAGCCGAGCGCCTAGCGCGGCTACGGGCGCATTTGGATTGCGACGCGCGATGGATTCTCGTAGGCGAGGCACCAGGTTTCGCGGGGTGCCGCTACTCAGGCGTCGCTTTCACCAGCGAGCGATTGCTACTCGAAGGCGCGATACCCCGTGTCATTCGCGCCTCCGAGCGCCTATCAAACCGCCATCTGCCCTTCTCCGAACCAATCGAGCCAGGTAGGGGAACTTCAGCCCTACTGATCTGCGTACGGCCAATGGGAAATCAACCGACGGCTATCGGCGCACGAATTGGATGGGCGCGGCGGACGGTTACGCTGGAACTGCAAGTTACGCGCTAGGTGGTCCACTGGTGAGGAGCTCGGTAGAAAAGTTTTGGAGACGGCTCCAACACTGCACCGCTCGTTGATATCGACAGAATCTGATAGCTAAGTAGATGTTTGAGCTCGCTAACTGAGCTGTAGAAGTAGCGCGACGAAGGCAATATCCACGCCGCACGCACATCCCCTCCCACAAGCGCGTCAGGCACGCGACACGGTGCGATCGCGTTCAATGCATCAAAGAAATCTTCAGGATTGTCGAGGCTCGAACGAATCCCGTCTCCAAGATTCACCTGGTTCGCCCAAGCCGCGGTCTCACTCACCAAGATAGGGATAACCTGAGGACAAAGGTGCGCAATTCTGTCCATCCCGTGAGGTGAGTCAAGCGTCCTCAGAGCGTGAGGAGACCTAGCCAACGAAGGCCCTCGAATCGTCCACCGATTGTCGACTGGTCTAAGCTTAATAACGAACGGGAGGGTTCCTCTAACGCTGTCGCCCACATTGACCAGGTTATCGAGACAAAGCATCCCAGCATTGCGCGCAGATTCGATCTGAAAGCTCACATCGTGAGCTACCCAGCCTCGCCACAGATCGGTGCTCGATGCCGGGAGCGGGAACGCAACTGACCGGCCATGCCAGTCACACACTTGGCCACTTTCAGTCAGCGCTGCAAAAACCGCACTTTGATCCTGTCTTGCAAAACTGCTGACAGAAAAATCCGCCTCGTATCGCCGCATCCTTCCAACACAAGTGACATGAATCTGCTGCCCGTCAATGCTTGCCCTTAGAACTCTTGTGCGGCCCTGCTTAGCCATGATTCTGATCCATTCCTTTCAACTTAGTTCACGCAGCGATGTGTTGGTTGACTCACTGAATCGGTGTTGCTCGCATTCGACGCCATGTAGGGGTACTGGCGCATTGGCTGGGGCCAAATCGATATCTCAACCATCGGGAGGATTGCAGATCGAAAACCTTCTAAGCGCATGATTAGGCGAGCTTATCCACGGGCAATGCATGTAAATTACACGTATCTCGGCTGTACGATCACTTCCGATCAAGCGCACGACCGCGAACCGTCTTTGGTGAGCGTAGCGCCAAATTGTGTGAGCGTTTGCTTATGGGCAGACGTCTTCAAGCCGACCACGCCCCACCTCGACGCCTATTTTTTCTTCGGTTCAATCAGACTTAGTCGCGCCTCAAGCGATTCAAGTCGCTTGAGCGATCCTGGTGGATTCCGGATCAGCTGATCGCGTTCCCGCATCACGTCCTTCAGTTCATCTCGCAAGCGCGCAAGATCGATTTGCGCTTGCTCATGCAGCTGCACCGTCGACTGCAGGCGGGCGAGGGCATGCTGGTTTTGGACAATGTCTGTGCCTCTGCGATCGTACGCAGCCCGCAGCGTGGCCAGCTCTGACGTGGCCCCGCTGTGAAGTCCCTCTAGCGAGTCAGCGCGTTCACGAGCAGCCTTTTCTCGCGCTGTCGACAGCGCCAATTCGGTGCGGAGCCCTGCGAGATCCATGTCGAGAGCGGCGCGCTCAAGGATCAGTCGATCCGCGCGCTGCGTCGCCTTTTCCACATGTTGCATCGCCTGGTCAGCGCGCTGCATTGCTTGCTCAGCGCGCAGCGTGGCCTCCCCAATGCCCTTAGAAAGGTCGCTTACCCGAAGGGCCATCGCATCGCGATCAACACGCAGCGCGCCCAGCTCGCCCTCACGCCGCGCAAGCGTCTCCCGCACTTCCGATGCTTCGGCCAACGCGCGCGCCTCACGCCCTAGCAACGCGTCACGTTCTTGTGCATGTCCTTCGCGCGCCTGCGCCAACGCTTTCAAGGACGCGTCTCGATCGGTTGCACTCGCGAGGGCGGCCGCGCGCGAATCTGCCGCAGACGCCTCTGCTATTTGCAGCCCCGTCTGCAGCGTGGCTAGGCGTTCATCCATGACGACCTCGCGCTGCATCAGCGCTTCCATTTGGTCATCCAGTGATTTGCTGCGGGCATCCAGCGACGTGCCGCGGCTATCGAGACTCTTCTGCTGCTCATCGAGACGGCGCTTGGCGGTACAAGAGACTAGTGGGCTTCATACTGATTGCTATGACACCGAGTGAACCCACATTGCTGACACACGCTGAACAACAGCGCCAAGACATCCATGGCGCAACGCCCCGATCGCACAAGTCCGCGATGGGGCAGTTCATGACCCCTGCAAGCGTTGCGACCTTCATGGCCGGTCTATTTCAGCCAAAAGACGGTGAAATTCGATTGCTCGATGCAGGTGCTGGCTTAGGCGCTCTTACATGCGCAACGCTAGACCGATGGCTTGGTGGCGGGTTGGGGAAGGGGAACATGAGCGTTCAAGCTTACGAAGTAGACGACAGGCTACGGGAACACTTGATTGACACCTTGTCTCGCTACGAGGCGAAAGGTGTTCGTGTGCAGGTCAATAGGGGCGACTACCTGGACTACGCGGCAGAAGATATCGAGCAGGGGCGGAAGATCTTCACTCACGCCATCCTCAATCCACCCTACAAGAAGATTCATCAAGCCAGCGACGCACGCCACCAAGCGCGCCGTGCTGGGTTAGAGACCGTCAATCTATATTCCGCGTTCGTAGGCTTGGCGCTGGCGCAGTTGCAACAGGGCGGACAGTTGGTTGCCATCATCCCGCGCAGCTTCTGCAATGGCCCCTACTACAAGCCGTTCCGCCGCTTCTTGTTAGAGCGTGCAGTATTGCGCCGTATCCACTTGTTCGATAGCCGAACGGACGCATTCAAAGATGACGATGTGTTGCAAGAGACTGTCATCTTGCACTTGGAAAAAGGTGAGATGCAGGGTGATGTATCAATAAGCCATTCCAAAGATGATCAATTCACCGACATACGACAACAGTCGTATCCGTTCGGCGCGGTAGTCAAGCCAGGCGATCCCGAGTGCTTCATCCATGTTCCGGAAGGAGAGTGCGATCCACTGGATGCTTCGCCGCACATCACTTCTACCTTGAAAGACCTGGAAGTGAGTGTGTCCACTGGGCCAGTTGTGGACTTCCGCGCGACTGACTACCTGCGCAAGACATCTACACCGACCAGCGTGCCCTTGCTCTATCCGCAGCACTTCAATCGACACCACACCGTCTGGCCGGTTGAGGGGAAAAAGCCTAACGCAATAGAGCGAGTCGCTGCGACGGAAAAGAGCCTGTTTGCAGGTGGCACATATGTTGTTGTGAAGCGGTTTTCCAGCAAGGAAGAAAAAAGGCGCGTCGTGGCATCGCTTGTGCATCCCGTGGCGCTTGGGAACCCTGAAAAGATAGGGTTTGAGAACCACTTGAATGTCTACCACCAGGCCAAGGGTGGGTTGCCGGAAGACTTAGCTTGGGGGTTGTTCGTCTACCTGAATTCAACGGTCTTGGATGACCATTTACGCCGCTTCTCCGGGCACACCCAAGTCAATGCCACTGACTTGAAAAACATACGCTATCCAGATCACAAAACTCTGGAAGGCATTGGGCGTTGGGCGCAGGCAAGTGAGAGTCTGGACCAAGAAGAAATCGACACGAAGATAGGGGAGTTGCTAGTGAGCGAAGAAAAAATACGCGAGGCGATTGATATTTTGGAATGTTTAGGCATGCCTACTGCGCAAGCAAATGAGCGCTCTGCACTGTCATTGTTGGCACTAACGGACATGCGGCCTGATCGAGAATGGAGCGAAGCGGAAAGCCCACTCATTGGCATTACGCCGATCATGAGCTGGATGCGAGACCGATACGGAAAGGTCTACGCGCCCAACACCCGCGAGACCGTGCGTCGACAAACAATGCACCAGTTTGTATCGGGTGGTATCGCTGCCTACAATCCCGACCAACCAAGCAGAGCAGTGAACAGTCCAAGCGCTGCCTACCAGATCACACCCGAGGCATTGACGCTGGTTCAAGCTTATGGAACGGCGATTTGGGAGCCTTTGGTGGAAGCATTCATTGCGAGCGGAAAGAGCTTGGCCGCGCAATATGCAAAGGCTCGCGACATGGAAAAAGTGCCGGTGAAGATACCGGGCGGTGGCGAGCTGCAGCTTTCGCCGGGCGAACATAGCGAACTGATCAAAGCCATTGTTGAAGTATTCGGCGGGCACTTCGTGCAGCAGCCGGAACTGATCTATGTAGGCGATACCGGGCAAAAGGTTGGGTGCTTCGACCGAGACGCCTTGGCTGCATTGGGCGTGGTGGTAGACAACCACGGCAAGATGCCCGATGTGGTCTTGTATGACCGCAAGCGACACTGGCTGATCCTCGCCGAAGCAGCTAGTAGTCATGGGCCAGTTGATGGCAAGCGCCATGCAGAGTTGGCCAAATTGTTCTCAACAGCCAAGGCTGGCCTGGTCTATGTCTCTGCGTTCCCTGACCGAGCGACGATGCGCAAGTATCTTGCTGATATCGCCTGGGAAACGGAAGTGTGGGCCGCTGATGCGCCTACCCACCTGATCCATTTCAACGGTGTCAGGTTCTTAGGCCCTTACGACAAAGAATGACAAGCACTGTCCATCCAATTTCACACACCTAGCTGCTCGCGCAATTTCAGGGGAACACATGGACGCCAATACTCGCCAGCTCGAAAGCATCTTCGACCCTAATGTGTTGTTTCAAGTGCCCTTGTTTCAAAGGCCTTATGTCTGGAATGAGGAAGAGAACTGGGAACCGCTTTGGGAGGACATTCAGTCCCTACTAGACAAGCAGCTTCGCGTCGGCAAGGCACACGCCCATTTCCTTGGCGCCATTGTTCTGGAACAAGTCCCCAATCCAGCAGGGTCAATCGAGACACGGCTTGTCATTGATGGACAGCATGGCCGAACTCGGACCTTCGCGATCCCTGCCAGTCAGGATCTCGCCGGTCGTGGGCAGGTGAGCTGGCGAGGTCGGTTGGTGGTTCTGGCAACCCTTGGTCAGGTCGTTGGTACTACCGAT
>Ga0163144_10004519_pt1 | contig 31301 bp, 30 predicted proteins | sample OliLak19BULKMAT1_FD_123175 | JGI IMG/M metagenome (GOLD analysis project Ga0163144, IMG submission 123175) | Freshwater microbial mat bacterial communities from Lake Vanda, McMurdo Dry Valleys, Antarctica - Oligotrophic Lake LV.19.BULKMAT1 | ecosystem: Environmental > Aquatic > Freshwater >... | reverse complement strand
TTCGAGCACCCACGCGAGCTCATCTGGCACAGTTGGCGAGCCAGGGACACATCCTGATATGCCCAGGACGACCAACATACCGATGGAAATATGTACTGACATCGCGCGCGTGCTAACCGCCACTAGTGCCCCCTTGATTGACGAAGTTACTACGGCATACCGTATCGCGAATCGCTTTCGACATCCACGCTACCGCGCGGATTCTTCGCCGTTCTTCGAGCTTCCTTTGCGCTACCGAGCTACCGAGCTATCGCGCTGCTCCAGCCAGCGAACCGGACGTGATCTTTCCGGCTGGGTCGAAGATCAGGCAGATGATCTCGCGGTCGCCGTTTGCCCAGCTTTCGGGGGTCGGGTAGTAGTAAGAGAAGTCGAACACGGACTCGGCGTAGCTGATGCCGACAAACGCATCGAACTGTGCTTCGCAAGCGCTGCCTGCTTCAGCGAAAATTGCGTCTTCCCCGGGGTAATCGCCGTCGCTCACATCGACGCTCGCGAATGCTTCGCTATCGTGTGGTTCGGAGCAGTCGATCTTGGGCACCGAACTGATCTCGCCCTCAACTCCATCATCGTTGAGGCAGTCGCCGACCGCGACGGTGAAGATATCAGAATCGATTCCGTCCTCTGGGTTCGAGTCGACGACGTTGAAGGGAATCAAGTTACAACCGGCGAGAGCAACGCCAGCGACAGCGGCGAGGACGATGGCCAGCGTACGGCGGCGAAGGCCGCTGTGGGTGTTCGGCATGAAGGCGCTCTTCTCGGTTCAACTCAGGAATGGTGAGGTCAGCAACTCGACGGGCAACGTAACCGGTCGATAGAGCATATCGGACGTCAGCTTTTGAGCAACGCTATCGGGCAACTCCGGCCAGGGAGCCAGAGGTGAGAGTGCGCGCGGGGTCATAGATAATGCAAAGTATCTCGCGGTCGCTGAGCTCCCAGCTTTCAGCCGACGGGAACAATACCCCGAAGTTGAGGACCGACTCCTCCCAGCTAAGCCCAACGAAGGAGCCGTACGCCGCGTAGCAATCGGTGTCCGCTTGAGCGAGGACAGCGTCTTCACCGGGAAAGTCGCCGCCGTCCATCATGATGCTCGCATAGACCTCGCTCTCATGCGGCTCGGCACAGTCAACGAAGGTCACAGCACGTGCCCCTCCCTCGTAATCGCCGTTGAAGCAGTCGCCGACCACGAGAGTGAAGACGTTGCTGTCGACCGTGTTGCCGGGCAGCAAGCTGCAACCGGCGAGGGCAATTCCTGCGACGGCGGCAAGCAGGATGGCGAGCGCCCGGCGGCGAAGGGTGTGGTCGGTGTCAGACATGCAGTCGCTCTCTTCGGTGGAGCCAGGAATGGCGAAATCATCCATTCGACGGGTAACGAGGGAAATCATATCGAAGAAGAGTCTGTTTCAGGGGTTGGGAACGCGGCTGTAACGCGAGCGTCACTGACTAACCCTGAGGGCGTTGAGCAGCGAATCATGCAGTACACCGTTGGACGCAAGTGCACTGCCGTGCCACGGCCCGGCGGCGCCATCAATCGAGGTGAATCGCCCGCCCGCTTCTTCGATGATGGGAATGAGCGCTGCCATGTCATATGACTGCAGATCGAACTCCCCGACGGCATCGATCGCGCCTTCTGCCAACAGCATGTACGACCACATGTCTCCGATCGCACGTGCTCGCCACACCAGGCGGGTCAGCGCGATGAGCGCATCGAGTCGGCCAACACCGTCCCAGCCGGTGAGATTGTTGTAGCTCAGCGACGCGTTCGCAAGATCGGCGACTCCGCTGACTCGAATCCTGCGGGGGTCGTGCCCTGCTTCGTCCACCCATGCACCGTGGCCGCGTGCAGCCCACCACCGTTTTCCGAGCGCTGGCGAACTCACGACACCAACAATTGGCACCCCATTGATCGCAAGGGCGATAAGCGTGCCCCAGATCGGCACGCCGCGCAGAAAGTTCGCCGTACCGTCAATCGGGTCGATGATCCACTGTCGCGCTGAGCTGCCGACTACGCCGTACTCCTCGCCGAGGATTGAATCGCTTGGCCGCTCGGCGCTGAGGCGCTCGCGAATCGCTCGCTCGACCGCTTGGTCGGCATCGGTCACCGGGGTGCGGTCCGGCTTGGTTGTGACCACGAGGTCGAGCGCGCGGAACCGTTCCAGCGAGATCAGGTCTGCGTCTGCCGCGAGCGATCGCGCCAGCGCAAGGTCATCGGCAACGCTGTAGACGGTCACGCTTCTACGCTAGTCGAGGAGCTGCCGACGACATCGCGGCAGTGCCGTCGCCCATGCTCTAGGCGCGGCTGAGCCGCGCTCACCGCAGTGTCCGTCCACCCGCCGGAGCCACGAGGGTTTCGAGCAAGCGCTGCAGCGAGTCGAGCCGCAGCTCACCGATCACACCAAGTTCACCCGCTTGGTCTGCCTCGATGATCGCGCAATCGGGGGAGTCTGGCAGGTGCGTGCAGCCGCGCGGGCAGTTCTCGGCGATTGCCGCGAGATCCGTGAACGCCGAGAGGATCTTGTCGGTGTTGACATGACCGAGACCGAACGACCTGACCCCTGGGGTATCAACGATCCAACCGGTGCCGATTCGATACGAGATCGTCGACGAAGAAGTATGCCTGCCGCGCCCAGTCACGTCGTTGACACGTCCGACCGCGCGCTGTGCTTCCGGCACGAGCGCGTTGACCAAGGTGGACTTCCCGACCCCGGAGTGTCCGACGGCCACGGTCGTGTGGCCATCGAGAGCCTCGCGGAGCGCAGCGAGCGGCACGTCACCCTCACGGCTCAAGAAGGTGAGCACGTCGAGTCCGGCAAAGTTGGCGAGGAATTCGGCCGGGTCGGCGAGATCGGTCTTGGTGAGACAAAGGATCGGCGCAATACCGGCGTCGTACGCCGCCACGAGATACCGATCGACCAGGCGCGGACGCGGTTCTGGGTTGGCCGCGGCAACAACGATGAGCATTTGGTCCGCGTTGGCGACGATGATGCGTTCGACCGAGTCGGTGTCGTCTGCGCTCCTGCGAAGCAGTGTCTCCCTAGGCCTGATTCGAACGATTCTGGCAAGCGACCCATCTTCGCCAGAGGTGTCACCGACAAGATCGACTCGGTCACCGGTCACAACCGAGACTTTGCCGTCTTGATTGCGGCCGAGTTCGCGTGCCCTCGTCGCCACGATTTGCCGTTCGCTTGGCAAATTCTCGTCGACCCACACGCCGTATCGCCCGCGGTCAACGCTGAACACCCGCCCGCTCAGCGCACCCTTGTGCTCCGGTCGATTCTTCGACCGCGGCTTATTGCCTTTCGGGTTTGGACGCACCTTTGCTGCCGATTCGTCGTACTCCTCGTACTCGCCATCGTCGTTGTTGTCGGTGAGCCAACTCATTCGACTATGCGCCGCCAAAGGTTGGCTCGCTGTGGCGGTCATTGGTTCCAAGAAGACTGCCGGTCCATAGCTCAACAAACTCCGGCAGCGTTTTCGAGGTTGTCGCGATGTCATCGATTTCGATGCCCGGCACGGCGAGCCCGATGATCGCCCCGGCTGTCGCCATCCTGTGGTCTTCGTAGCTGTGCCAGAGCCCGCCATGGAGCGGTGCCGGATCCAATTCGAGTCCGTCTTCGAGTTCTCGAACTCGGCCGCCGAGCGCGTTGATCTCGGCAGCGAGGGCAGCCAGTCGGTCGGTCTCATGTCCGCGGAGGTGCCCGATGCCGGTTATCCGGCTGGGGGTGCTCGCGAGGGCAGCAATGGCGACGATCGCTGGAGCAAGTTCGCCTCCCGTGCTCAGGTCGACATTGATTCCGGGCAGGGCTGCACCGCCGCGCAATCCAACACCACCGTCGATCGTGAGCGAGGTGTGTTCTCGCGTGACCTGTGCGCCAAAGCGCGCGAGCAGGGTCTCGAGGTCTGCGCCGACCTGAGTTGTGACATCCGGCCAGCCACTGATCGTAACCGTGCCGCCAGCGATGATTGCGGCGGCAAGAAAGGGAGCGGCGTTGGAGAGATCGGGTTCGATTGCCTTGCTGCCACCAGCAATGGGCTGAGGTTCGACCACCCAGTACCCTTGCTCAGGGCTCTCGACGGTCACACCACGAGAAGCGAGGCACGCGATTGTCATCTCGATGTGCGGGATGCTCGGCAGGCTGTCGCCGCTGTGCCGCAGTCGCAGTCCGTGCCTAAACCGCGGCGCTGACAGCAGGAGCCCTGACACGAACTGACTCGAAGCAGAAGCATCGATCTCGAGGTCGCCCCCAGCGACCTCTCCGGTGCCATACAGCGAGAAGGGGAGCGCACCTCGGCCATCGTCGCTCACGTCGATCCCGAGGGATCTCAGCGCATCGATCATGGCTCGCATCGGTCGTCGGCGCGCGCTCGGGTCGCCGTCAAACACGATCGGCCCGAGCGCAAGCGACGCCACCGGTGGCAAGAACCTCATGACGGTGCCGGCAAGGCCGCACTCGATCGAACCGCCGCCGAGCAATTCACCGGGCCTCACGAGCAGGTCTGGGCCGAACGCGCCGTCGCCGGGGGTCTCGGCAATTCCAACGCCGAGCGTCCGAAGCCCCTCGATCATCAATGCGCTGTCTCTGGAGTGCAACGGCCACCGCAACAGGGTTGACTCGGTTGCGAGCGCTGAGAGCACGAGCTCGCGGTTCGTCAGGCTCTTGCTCCCTGGCAATTGCAAACGCGCATTGAGCGGGGCGGATGCCACGGGGGCTGGCCATGCGCCACCCTCGGCTTCTGGCACGAGTTCGTCATCGCCGTACGGGCTGAACTCCGGCCCGGAATACCTGAATACCTGCATCGGTTACCAGAGTATCGGCAGTTCGACGTGATGCGCCGTTTGGGAGTTCGAAAGGATGGCGGCATGAGCACTCTGCTTCACATCGAGGAGTCAGTGATCCTTCTCGACCTACAATTGTCGTTGATGGCTACCACCGAGGTTTCTCCGGCCGCAGAGCCCGACGCTGATGACACGAAGCGGGCTCTCTTCGAGGAGCAAGCGTTGCCGTACATGGATCAGCTTTACGCGGCAGCGATGCGCATGACGCGCAACCCAGCCGATGCCGCCGATCTGGTGCAAGAGACGTTCGTCAAGGCGTTTCAGGCGTTCGGGCAGTACACCCAGGGAACGAACCTGAAGGCCTGGCTGTATCGCATCCAAACCAACACCTTTATCAACATTTATCGCAAGAACCAGCGCAACCCGTACCAGGGCACGATCGATGAGCTCGAAGATTGGCAGCTCGGCAACGCGCAGTCCGCAACCTCGACAATCACGCGTTCGGCGGAGGCCGAAGCAATCGACCATCTGCCAGACAGCGCTGTCAAGGATGCCCTTCAATCGATTCCCGAGGACTTTCGCTTGGCTGTGTACTTCGCTGATGTCGAGGGCTTCTCGTACCAAGAGGTCGCCGACATTATGAAGACCCCGGTCGGCACCGTCATGAGCCGTCTGCACCGTGGCCGTCGAATGCTTCGGGGGTTGCTCGCCGACTACGCGCGCGACCGAGGAATCGTCGCGCCGACGACGACGGGGAGTACGGCATGACCGATTGTGGTTGCGAAAAGGCTAAGGCTGAACTCGAGGAATATCTTCACCACGAGGTGAGCGCCGAAGACTTCGCCGACATCACTGAGCACCTCGGAAACTGTGACGACTGCAGTGACGAGCATCTCGTCGGTATCGCCCTGACCCACAAGGTGCAGCAGGCTTGCAAGGAGACCGCGCCAGCCGAGCTTCGCGCCGCTATCCTCTCGAGACTCGAGAAAGACTGAAGCGCAGACCCATGGGCTTAATGAGCGGTCTCTGAGACTGCCCCGCCTCACGGTAGCTCGAGCGTTACGGTAGCGTGAGCGCCTTTGCGATCAGGTCAAGCTGCTCTTGTGCACTTCGCTTCGATGAGCCGGTGGCTGGCGAGGCTGATGCCAGTCGCGAAGCGACCTTGATTGTGCGGCCCTTCAAGTGCTTGGCCAACTCGAGGCAGATGAACGGCCAAGCCCCCTGATTCTCCGGCTCGTCCTGCGTCCAGACGATGTCCGCGTTCGGGTACTGCTCGAGAACGCCGTTGACCTCTGCGATTGGAAGCGGATAGAACTGCTCCATGCGCACGACCGCGACTGACTTCTCTTGGCGTTTTTCTAGCTCCGCGAGGATGTCGTAGTAAATCTTTCCCGCCGTCAAGATGACACGCTTGATCGCACTCTTGTCGGTCACCGTCTGATCATCGAGGATCGGCTCAAACCGACCGCTCGTGAAGTCCGCGACCCCGCTTGTCGCGCCGCGCAATCTCAGCATCGCTTTTGGGGTGAAGACAATCAGCGGGCGTCGTGGTCGAGCGTACGCCTGACGACGCAACAGATGGAAGTACGACGCTGGCGTGGACGGTCTGGCGACAGTCATGTTGTTTTCTGCACACAATTGCAAGAAGCGCTCGATGCGCGCTGAGGAGTGGTCAGGCCCTTGACCCTCGTAGCCGTGGGGGAGCAGAAGCACGACGCTTGAGCGCTGACCCCACTTTTGCTCGGCGCTCGAGATGAATTCGTCGATGACGATCTGGGCTCCGTTGGAGAAGTCGCCAAACTGGGCTTCCCACAGCACAAGTGCATCCGCGCGCTCGACCGAGTACCCGTATTCGAAGCCCATGGCCGCGTACTCGCTCAACAGGGAGTCGTAGATCCAAAATCGCGCTTGGCCCTCGGCAAGGTTCGCCAGTGGCAGCCACTCCTGACCGTTCTCACGGTCGTGCAATACGGCGTGCCGTTGGACGAAGGTGCCGCGCCGAGTGTCCTGTCCCGCCATGCGCACCGGTGTGCCCTCAAGCAGCACGGAGCCAAGCGCGAGCAACTCTCCGAAGCCCCAATCGATCGACCCGTTGCGACTCATGTCGGCGCGCTTCTTGAGCAATGCCTGAAGCTTGCCGTGAACCGTGAATCCAGCTGGCGGGTTGTCGTGGGCATCACCGATCAAGTGGATGACTGAGAGATCAACTCCAGTCGAGTCCAGTTCACCGACCCGGTCATCTTGCTGGGAGTCTGGTCGTTCAAGGTCGGCAACCGCGTTACCGTCTTGCAGGATGATCGGCATCGAGCCTGTCTGGGCGGCGTGAGTCTCGGCGAACGCGCGCTCTAGGCGATCCTGAAAGTCGAGGTGACTGGCCTCGTATTCTTCTTGTGTGATGTCGCTTCGGCCGACAAGAGCCTCGGTGTATAGCGTGCGAACCGAACGCTTCGCCTCGATGAGGTTGTACATAAGCGGCTGCGTCATCGAAGGGTCGTCGCCCTCGTTGTGCCCGCGCCGGCGATAGCAGACCAGATCGATCACGACGTCGCGGTGGAAACGCTGGCGATACGCGAATGCGAGTTCAGCGACGCGAACGACTGCCTCCGGGTCATCCCCGTTGACGTGCAGAATCGGCGCTTGGACTGTCTTGGCGACATCCGTCGAGTAATTCGAAGTGTGTGCTTCGGCCGGTGGCGTCGTGAAGCCGACCTGGTTGTTGATGTTGACGTGAATCGTGCCGCCGGTGCGGTACGCCCGCAGTTGCGACATCTGCAGGATCTCGACCACGATGCCTTGACCGGACATTGCGGCGTCTCCGTGCACCATGATCGGCAGAACGGTGAATGAGCCAATCGGTCGGCGATCCTGTTTGGCGCGCACGATTCCCTCAAGCACTCCGTCGACTGCCTCGAGGTGCGAGGGGTTCGCCGCGAGGTACACCGGGATCTTCTTGCCGCTGAGGCTCGTGAACGTGCCTTCCGTGCCGAGGTGGTACTTGACGTCTCCGGACCCCTGAACGCTGCGGGGGTCCTGCGTACCCTCGAATTCGCGAAAGATTTGACCGTAGGTTTTTCCGGCGATGTTGGTGAGAACGTTGAGCCGCCCTCGGTGCGCCATGCCGATAGCGACCTCTTCGAGCTCAGCTTCAGCCGCACTCTGCGCGACCGAATCGAGCAGCGCGACGAGGGACTCGCCGCCTTCGAGGCTGAAGCGCTTCTGTCCAACGTATTTGGTCTGCAGGAAGGTCTCGAACGCTTCTGCCTCGTTCAGTTTGCCGAGGATTCGCAGCTGCATGTCGTGGTCGGGTTTGGTGTATTTCTGCTCGACGTGATCCTGAATCCAGCGACGCTGCACCGGGTCCTGAATGTGCATGTACTCGATGCCGATCGTGCGGCAGTACGAGTCGCGCAGAATCCCGAGAATATCGCGCAGAAGGGCGGACCGCTTGCCGCCAAAACCACCAGTCACAAACTCTCGGTCCAGATCCCAGAAGGTCAGACCGTGGCTCGCAATGTCGACGTCTGGATGCGAGCGCTGACGGTACTCGAGCGGGTCGATGTCAGCCATGAGATGACCGCGAACTCGGAATGCGTTGATGAGTTCCTGCACGCGCGCGGTCTTGTCGATGTTGTCAGCGACATCCACGGAGATGTCGGCAGCCCAGTGGATCGGATCGTACGGAATTCGCAGCGCCGCGAAGATGCCCTCGTAGAAGCCGTGCTCGCCGATGAGACGCTCGTGGATCTTCTTGAGGAACTCACCCGATCCGGCACCCTGGATCACGCGGTGGTCGTAGGTGCTTGTCAGCGTTATAGTCTTGCCGATTGCGAGTTCTGCGAGGGTGCGAGCGCTCGCGCCCTGAAATTCTGCGGGGTACTCGAGTGCCCCAGCCCCAACGATGCAGCCGGCCCCGCGCATGAGCCGCGGAACCGAGTGCTCAGTTCCAATGCCACCAGGGTTGGTGAGCGAGATCGTGTTGCCTGCGTAGTCCTCGGCGGTGAGTTTTCCCAGCCGACCGCGAGCCACAACATCCTCGTAGGCGGTGTGGAACTCTCCAAAACCCATCGTCTCGGCGCGCTTGACCCCCGGCACAACGAGCGAACGCGTGCCATCGGGCTTCGGGATGTCGATCGCGATGCCCAGGTTGACATGTGCCGGGGTGACGACTGACGGCTTACCCTCGACCTCGTCGTAGTAGACGTTCTGACTCGGGTGCTCCTTCAGGGTCTGAACAATTGCCCACGCAATGAGGTGCGTGAATGAGACCTTGCCGCCTCGCGCACGCTTGAGATGGTTGTTGATAACGATGCGGTTGTCGATCATCAGCTTGGCTGGAATCGTTCGCACGCTCGTCGCGGTCGGAACCGTCAGGCTCGCATCCATATTGGCTGCAAGGCTTTTGGCTTGGCCTTTGAGGGTTGCGACGGTGTTGTCTGTCGCTGGCACAACGACCGCCGCGGCGGTTGGAATCGGGGTCGTGGCTGGGGCATCCGCAGGAATGGGTTGCGGCTTGGCCTGAAGCGATGTGGTCTTGGCGATGGGCTGACTGCCGGTGGGGGGCGTCGGGCTCTCTGCCGCGACCGTTACAGCAGGCGCTTCGGCTGGATCTTCAGCTGATGGCACCGTTGAGATCACACCGGTTGGCGTTGGGTCAACCGTCGAGTGGTAGGTCTCCAGGAACGGCCACCATGCCTGGTCCACCAAGTTCTTGTCTTTGAGATACAACTCATGCATCTCGTCTACCAGCCACTCGTTCGCCCCGAACTCGCCCGAGGACTCTCCCTCTGGCGCCATTCCGGTCACTTGGCTTGACACAACCGATCGCCCACTTTCACGTCTGATGGTCCCGATTGTTGGTGCGAACACAGGTGGGCACACCCCGCTTATAAGAGTAATCCCTTTGCTGCACAACCCGTGGTCGTGTTGAACCCGCGCTAGCGTTGAATTCATGCGCTTCTACGAGACGTCCCCCTCGCACGACCTGACATACTCCGACGTCTTTCTCGTGCCGAGCCGATCTGCGGTTGCCAGCCGATTGGATGTTTCGCTGGCGCCGCGCGACGGTACCGCGGCGACCCTTCCGTTGGTGTCAGCAAACATGAACTCCGTCACCGGGCCTCGATTGGCTGCGACACTTGCCCGTCGTGGGGGCCTCGGCGTGCTCCCTCAAGACCTCGACATCGTCGGGCTCACCGCTTCGATCCGTTGGGTGAAGGGCCAGCCGGTCGGGATAGACGCGGCGGTGAGTTTGGTCGTCACCGAGTCCGTCGAAACGGCGCGCAGCCTTGTGCCTGCAATCGCCGGGTACGGAATCGTCGTCGAGGATACGGAAGGCAACCACCTCGGCGTCATCGAGGCCGAGCGCCTTGCCGGTGCCTTGGCGGCTGCACCGCTCGGCGACCTGCTTCGACCCCGACAATCGAAGTTTGACATTGCAGAGATCGCTGACGGACGTGCGGCGTTCGACGCTCTTGTCGATCGCGAACTTGAGTTCGCGCCGGTCTTCGACGGGGCTCACTTGGTTGGCACGATTAGCCGCACTGGCGCGTTGCGATCAACGCTCTATGCGCCCGCAGTGGATCGTGACGGTCGACTCATCGTCGCCGCGGCGGTCGGTATCAACGGGGATGTCGCCGCCAAGGCTCAAGCGATCGTGGACGCTGGCGCCGACGTCATTGTTGTCGACACGGCTCACGGGCACCAAGATGCCATGATGCGAGCGCTCGAGACCGTGAGCGGCCTCGGCCTCGGCGTGCCGATCGTGGCCGGCAACGTCGTGACTGCGGACGCTGTGCGCGATCTCGTCTCGGCGGGCGCCGCAATCCTCAAGGTCGGCGTCGGGCCGGGCGCGATGTGCACGACTCGCATGATGACGGCGGTTGGTCGCCCGCAGTTCTCCGCTGTCCTCGAGACTGCGGAGACCGCGCGGTCGCTCGGTGCTCACGTCTGGGCGGATGGCGGAGTGCGCTACCCGCGTGATGTCGCACTCGCGCTCGCAGCCGGTGCGGCATCGGTCATGATCGGCTCTTGGTTTGCTGGCACGATCGAGGGCCCTGGCACGCTCGCGACCGACGAGAGCGGGCGGAGCTTCAAGGAGAGCTGGGGGATGGCATCCACCAAAGCTGTTCGAGAGCGCTTCAACGGCCTTGACGCTTACGAGCTCGCCAAGAAAACCCTCTTCGCGGAGGGGATCTCGAGTTCGAAAATCTACCTCGACCCGCTTCGGCCCTCTGTCGAGGACCTCATCGACATGATCACCTCCGGTGTTCGCAGCTCGCTGAGCTACGCGGGAGCGACGAGTCTGGCCGAGTTTCACGATCGCGCCCTCGTCGGTATCCAATCGGCGGCCGGGTACGAAGAGGGCAAAGCGCTTCCTGTGAGCTGGTAGTTCGATCTTTTCTCGCGCCAGCAACTCACGCTCCTCGGGTTCGGTTCGTTACACTCGGTCGAATCATGGACGACCCTCCCTCTCGACGCTGTGTGGGCGGTCGGCATGTCTGAACTGGCGCTGTTTGCCATCGGGCTGGCACTGACTGTCGGCACTGGTCTATTCGTCGCATCCGAGTTCGCACTGGTCAATCTCGACCGCTCGGATCTCGAGGTGCGGCAAGGTCGCGGGGAGCGCAGGCTTGGGCCGGTCATCGCAGCACTCAAGCAAACTTCGACCCACCTTTCGAGCGCGCAACTCGGCATCACCCTGACCACTCTCCTTGCCGGGTACACGCTCGAGCCAGCCTTCAGCTCATGGTTGTCTGTGCCGCTCGGAGCAATCCTCCCGGCAGGCGTCGTGCCGGTGATCTCGGTGATTCTTGCAGTCACAGTCGCGACACTGTTGTCGATGATCATTGGCGAGCTCGTACCGAAGAACTTCGCGCTCGCACTCCCTCGGGCGATCGGGAAGGCCGTCGTGCCATTTCAGATCGTGTTTACGACCGTCTTCAAGCCAGCGGTGCTGCTGCTGAACAATACCGCCAACGCTGTTCTCCGCGGCATCGGAATCGAACCCAAAGAGGAGCTGTCTGGCGCTAGGACGGCTGAGGAACTTGCCTCTCTCGTACGACGGTCCGCTCAGGAGGGCAGCCTCGACCGCGACACCGCAACGTTGCTTGCCAGGACTCTGGCGTTCTCGGACCACACGGCGCAGGATGTCATGACACCGCGCCCGAGAGTCGCGAGCGTTGATAGGACAGATGTCGCGCAAGACGTTATCGATCTCGCTCGCCGCACCGGTTTCTCTCGTTTTCCGGTGATCGATGACTCTATTGACGACGTCGTCGGTATCGTGCACATCAAGCAGGCGGTAGCGGTGCCTCGAGACAAGCGCACCGAGGTGCCCGTCTCGGCACTGCAGTTCGAGGCGTTGCGGGTTCCCGAGACCATGAAGCTCGATTCCCTCTTGGCCGAATTGCGTGCTCGCGGTTACCAAATGGCGGTCGTGGTTGATGAGTACGGCGGGACCGCCGGGGTCGCGACCCTCGAGGATCTCGTTGAAGAGCTTGTCGGGGAGGTTTCCGACGAACATGACCGCACACAGGTCGACGTGGTGCGGTCCCGGGATTGGTTCACCTTTCCTGGCATCCTTCGACCCGACGAACTTCTTGAGCGCACCGGTGTCGCGGTGCCGGAGGAGGGACCGTACGAAACCGTGGCGGGCTGGCTCATGAGCGAACTGGGGCGGCTGCCGGCGGTAGGGGACACCCTGCAGAAGGAAGCGGGAATATTTAGGATCGAGCGACTCGATGGTCGGCGCATTGACCGGGTGCGGTACACGCCGAACCCGGTCGAGAGCGGGCTGACCGAGACCGGTGACTCACGGTGAACGAGGACTTGCAGGGCCTCATTTGGTTGTTCGTCCTCCTGATCATTAACGCATTCTTCGTCGGGGCCGAGTTCGCTGTCATTTCCGCTCGACGCTCACAAATCGAACCGCGAGCGGAGGCCGGATCGCGATCAGCCAAGACCGCGCTGTGGGCGATGGAGAACGCGACGCTCATGCTCGCAACCTGCCAACTCGGCATCACCGTGTGCTCGCTGCTGATTCTGAACGTGTCTGAGCCAGCCATCCACCACCTGCTCGAGATTCCGCTTCTTCTCACCGGCTGGTCCGTCGAGGTGGTGAGCACGATCGCGTTTATCTTGGCGCTCTTGATCGTTACGTTCCTGCACGTCGTTTTTGGTGAGATGGTTCCGAAGAACCTGTCGTTCTCCCTTCCGGACCGCGCCGCGCTTGTTCTGGCTCCGCCGCTCGTAGCGATCGCCACTGTCATCCGACCGATTATCTTGGCGCTGAACGGCATCGCGAACAGCATCCTGCGAGCGTTCGGTGTTCAGCCGAAGAGTGAGGCAACGAGTGTATATACGCTCGACGAGGTGGCTACGATCGTCGCGCAGTCAACTCGAGAAGGTGTGCTCACCGATCATTCTGGTGCGCTCAACGCAGCCTTCGAGTTCACATCGAAGAAGGTGAACGACGTAGCCCTCGGTATGGCTTCGCTTGTGACGCTTCCAGAGGACGCGACACCGGCCGACGTCGAGCGCGCTGTCGCGCAGCGCGGGTTCTCCCGCTACATACTTGTCAACGAATCAGGCGATCCGACCGGGTACTTGCACCTGAAGGATGTGATCGACCTTGAGGACGATGAGTTTACCGAGCCCGTGCCGCCGAAGCGCATCCGGCAGCTGATCTCGATCTTCCGCGGCACTGATCTTGAGGACGCCCTCGCGACCATGCGTCGCTCGGGGGTACACGTTGCTCGTACCTTCGACGAGAACGGGGCCACCCGCGGAGTGCTCTTTCTCGAGGACATTATCGAAGAGCTCGTCGGTGAGGTGCACGACGCAACCCGCAAGAGCTAAGCCAGACGATCGACCTACTCCAGCCGGTAGCGAGCCCGTGTGTACTGGGGCGGGTAATAGTCGAGTTCCACCCCGAGCTCGGCTGCTGCGCGCCACGCGAAGTGCGGCTCGCGCATCATCTGCCGCCCCATCATGATCGCGTCAGCGTCGCCGCGCGCCACGATGTCCTCGGCCTGCTGCGCCGTGGTGATGAGTCCCACGGCGTTAACCGGCACCTCCGCTTCACGGTGGATCTGCGCCGCAAACGGCACTTGGTACCCGGGACTCACTGGGATGCTGACGCCAGACATCAAGCCACCGGTCGAGATATCGAAGAGGTCGGCACCGGCATCCCGAGCCCAGCCGGCGACAGTGGAGGTCTGACCGACGTCCCAACTTTGATGAGCATCGCGATCCCCTCCCCGATGCGCTTCATCAGCCCAGTCGGTCGCCGAGAATCGCACAAAGATCGGGACGGTCTCACCAACAGCCGTTCTGACCGCGGCCACGATCTCAAGCAACAGTCGCGCTCGATTCTCGAGGCTCCCGCCGTACCGGTCCGTTCGCACGTTCGCAAGCGGCGACAGGAACTCGTGCAGGAGGTAGCCGTGGGCCGCGTGCACTTCGAGAACTTGAAAACCTGCCTCGATCGCACGCAGCGCCGTCGCACGAAACTGCTCGACGATTTCTGCGATCTCGCTCAGTGTTAGCTCCCGCGGGGCGGCGTATCCTTCGAACGCGATCGGACTCGGAGCGACCGATTGCCAGCCGCCGTCCTCTGGCGGCACTGTTCCTTGAAGTGCGGCCCATGGCCGCCAGGTTGACGCCTTGCGGCCCGCGTGTGCGAGCTGGACTCCGGCCACTGCGCCCTGACCTCGCACAAAGCCGACGACGCGAGCCCAAGCGTCGCGCTGCTCGTCGTTCCACAGGCCAGTGTCCTGTGGAGAGATGCGGCCGATGTCGCTCACGGCCGTCGCCTCGGTCATGACGAGACCCGCGCCACCGATCGCGAAAGAACCGAGGTGGGCCAAATGCCAGTCGGTCGGCACGCCGTCCCCATTCTCTGCCGAGTATTGGCACAACGGCGAGACCCACAATCGATTGCGGAAGGTGGTTCCCCTGATCGTAAGTGTGGCAAACAGGGCCGACATCAGAACGCCGACATCAGGACGCCGCGCTCACGACTCTGCCAGCGAGTGAAGGAACGCCGCCAAGCCAGCGACACTCGTAAAGTGATGGGCTGTGATGCCGAGGGCCGCCGCGGCATCCGTGTTGATTGCCTTGTTGTCGATGAAGACCATTTCACCGAGCGAGATTCCGAGTTCGCCTGCCACTTCGCGGTAGATGGCCGGATCTGGCTTGATCAAATTCATCTCAGCGCTCACGAAGACGCGCTCGAAATAGTGCCCGAGCGGCGAGAAACGAAAGCCGCTGGCGAAATCGAACCCCGCGTTCGACAGAATCGCCATGCGGGTGCCGCCAGTGTGCAGGGCATCGATCAGCTCAAGGGTTCCCGGCTCCAGACTCCACCAACTTCGAAAGTCGGCGATCCAGAGCTCGTGCACGGTCGCGGGTGCCCACCGGGTTCCAAGGTCGGATGCCACGAGCTGCCAGTACTCAGGAACGCTCATGGTCCCTTCGTCGAGGCCGTCTCGGTGACTCCAGTAGCTCTCCCAGAACGCGGCCGCTGGCGTGTCGGCGATTGCGAGGAGCGCCGAGCGGTCAATTTCGCTCGGCGACCGCGAGATTACCTCCCCATAATCGAAAACGACGACGCGGTTTCGGATGCTGATACTCACGTGCCCAAACTATCTTGAGTGACATGGGCGAATTCACTGAATGGACCATCCCAGATGCAGCGCGACACATTGCGGTGCCGAGCGAACAGGATGACAAGTACAGCCGAGGGGTACTTGGCGTCATCACCGGGTCGGTGGAGTATCCCGGTGCTGCGGTCATCGGTGTAGAGGCTGCACTGCGAACGGGTGTCGGGATGGTTCGCTATCTCGGGGAGTCGACGGTGGGGCAGCTCGTACTACAGCGCAGGCCGGAAGCGGTCTGTGTTGCTGGCCGCGTGCAGGCATGGCTCATCGGTTCTGGGATCGACGCAGACGACACGAGCGAAACGACGGATGCCGCAATCATTGCCGCCATGCACCAGCCGGTGCCGATTGTGCTCGATGGCGCCAGCGTGCGGCATTACGCCGAGTCCGCTGGACCGGTCGTCATCACGCCGCACGTTCGTGAGCTGGCGATACTCATGGCAACCGATGCGGAAGTGATTGCAGCGGATCCCGCGCGCGCCGCGCGCGAGACGGCAGACCGGCTCGGGGTCACCGTGCTGTTGAAAGGTCACAGTACTTGGGTCGCGGCGCCGAACGTGCTGTACCGAGTGCGGCAGGCGCCGACCTGGCTAGCAACCGCCGGTGCTGGCGACGCGCTCGGGGGTATCCTCGGTGCGCTTGCCGCTACCCACGCCGCGGAGGCCATGACGAAAACGACGCAACTGGCTGAGCTAGCGGCAACCGCGGTGCTCGTCCATGGGCTTGCCGCAACCAGAGCGAGCGCTGGCGGACCGTTTACGATTCTTGACCTCTGCCGTGCGATTCCGGCGACGGTGGCGGACTTGCTGAGCAACGAACGCAGCCTCTGAACTGCCTAACCGGCCGTGAAGCGACCGAGAAACGCGCGCGTTCTCGCTTCTCTTGGCGAACCGAACAGCTGTGACGGTGGCCCTTCCTCGACGACAATGCCGCGGTCGAGGAACACCACCCGGTCTGCGACATCGCGGGCAAAGGCCATCTCGTGGGTTGCCATGATGATGGTTGTGCCGTCAGTCTTCAGTTCGCGAACCAGGTCAAGAACCTCCGTGACAAGCTCGGGGTCGAGCGCGCTTGTGATCTCGTCCAGCAGCAACAGCTCAGGGTTCGTCGCGATTGCTCTCACAATTGCCGCGCGTTGTTGCTGACCGCCAGAAAGCCGATCCGGGAACGACTTCGCCTGATCGGCGAGTCCAACGCGCGAGAGCAATTCACGCCCCCGCGCCTCGGCCGCGCCGCGGTCAATGCCCAGCACGTGGCGCGAGGCCAACGTGACGTTGTCGAGCACCGAGAGATGCGGAAAAAGGTTGAAACTCTGAAAGACCACCCCAATGCGAGCGCGAACAGCGTCGTGCTTCAGTTGAGGGGCTGTGATATCCACGTCGCGAAGCCAGATTTGCCCGTCGTCGATTCGTTCGAGCAGATTGATGGTGCGCAGTAGCGTCGACTTGCCCGAGCCACTGGCGCCGATGAGCGCAACCACTTCGTGTGATGACACCGTCAGATCGATTCCTTGCAGCACAGCTGTTTCGCCAAACGACTTGTGGACACCTTCGAGTCGCAGCACCGTTTCGCTCATACGATGCCCCCGCTCTGCTCCCGGGCTCGTAACCGCGCGGTGTACCAGTCGGTGAGTCGGATCATCGGGAGCGCAAGCAGCACGAACAGCAAGCCAGCAACAACGTATGGCGTGAAGTTGAAGGCCTGCGCTGTTTCGATCTGAGCCCCGCGAACCGCGTCAACGGCCCCAAGCACCGAAATGAGCCCGACATCCTTCTGCATAGCGACGAAGTCGTTCATGAGCGCTGGCGTCACCTTGCGAACAGCTTGCGGCAGCACCACGAGGCGCATCGTCTTGCCATGGCTGAGACCGAGCGAGCGCGCTGCCAAGCGTTGCGATGGGTGAACGGCTTCGATGCCAGCGCGAAAAACTTCCGAGACATAGGCGGAGTAGGTGAGGATCAGTGCGACGGTTCCGAGCACAGCCGACGGGATCCGCTCATCCCCGGGCGCTTGCAATCCGGGGATGCCGAAGCCAACGAGGTACAGCACAATGATGAGCGGCAAACCGCGGAAGAGGTCGGTGTAGCCAGCCGCAATTGCCCGCAGCGGAAAGAACACCGGGCCGCGCAGCGTGCGGATGGTCGCAAGGACAATGCTGAGAATGAGCACACCGAAAGCGGCGAAAAAGAGCACCCGCAAGTTGAGGAGAAAGCCGTCCCAGATTCGAGGCAAAGATTCAAGGGCGACCTCCGGGCTAAAGAAGGTTCGTTGCACGACCGCCCAACCGGGTGTGTTGATGAGCGTGACCCACGCGACGACGGCAAACGCCGCAGTGCTGATGATGGCGACGAGCACCGACTTGGTGTTTTGCCGTCGACGAACAGCCCGGCGGCCGAGCTCAATTGAGCTGGGCCGCCGGGCCGAGGCGTCGTGCGAAGTCACTCCTGCAAACTACTGGAGCACTGGCGCGTTGGTTGCATCGGCCAACCACTCGTCTGCAATTTCCTGCAGACGACCACTGGCACGAAGCGCATCAACGGCTGCGGTCACCGCTGCCGTAATGGGGCTATCTTTAGCGAGCACGAGACCGAATGCATCGCCACCGGTGCTGGCAGCAAGCTGGCCGATAATGAGACCACCTGTGAGCTCGACTGCGGTAAGGAAGAACGCTGTCGGGAGGTCGACAACAATCGCGTCGACCTGTCCGCTCTCGAGCGCGAGCTTCGCGTCGTCGTTGGAGTTGAAGGCCTGAGCCCCGGCAGTTGGCGCAATCTGCGACTCGATAGCGTCGAAGCTCGTTGTGCCGGTTGCGGCACCGATGAGCAGGTCCTTCAGATCGGCAATTGACGTAGCACCGGCCGCTGCGGAAGCCTCTGTGGTGATGACGGCTTGGGTAGTCTCGTAGTACGGCGAACTGAAGTCAACGGCCGCACGACGCTCTTCGGTGATCGAGAACTGCTGAAGATTGAAGTCGAATGCCTTCGGGCCTGGCGCGATGGCCTCGTCAAAGGTAGTGCGAACCCACACGACATCTTCCGCAGCAAAGCCAAGCTCTTCTGCAACGGCGTACGCGATCGCAGACTCGAAGCCCTCGCCGGACTCGGGAGCGTCATCGATAACCCATGGGAAGAACGCTGGCTCACCGGTTGCGATTGTGAGCTTGCCGTCTGTGACGTATCCGCTCGCGGCCTCGTCTGCGGTTTCCGCTGCTGGCGCGCAGGCAGCGAGGGTAACGGCCAGTGCGGCCACTCCTGCCACGGCGATGATTCGGGACAAGCGGGGAAATGAATGCATATCGGTCTCCTTGGGGGTGCTGTGTGGAACTCTATTGTGGCAACACCCGCACTGTTTGTGCGAAACCGCGACGAATTGTTACCGCATTACGCTTAGCCGTGTGACGATGCCCGCGCCCTTCCGCGAGCGCGTCTCGGCCGTCTCGAGCGAGGTCGCGTGGCATCCGCTCGCAGCATGGTTGGCATTTGTGTTTGTGCATCTGTGGCTCGGAGTGTTGGCGCTCTTCGGCCCCGGCTTGCCGCTTGGTGACGTGACCCTTGTATACCGGTTCTGGATGGAGCAGGCGCTCGACCTTGGGGTGTGGGTCGGAATCGACACGAGGTGGGTCTACCCGGTCGTCGCGCTAGTGCCGATGTTGCTCGCAGCCGTCGCTGGCCTTGAGGCATACGCGGGCGCATGGCTCTCGATGGTCATGATTCTGAACGCTGTCGCGTTCGGCGTTCTGAGAGGGTTTGGCCGCGACCGCAGTCGCGCTCGGGTCGCTTGGTGGTGGCTTGCATTCCTCGTTCTGTTGGGCCCCATCGCCGTTGGCCGAATCGATTCGATCACTCTGCCGCTGGCGATTATTGCCGTCTTGATCCTTGCTCGCCGTCCACGACTTGCGGCGATGCTCCTCACAATCGCAACGTGGATCAAGGTGTGGCCAGCCGCGATTCTCCTCGCCGCGCTCGTCGCGCTACGCTCACGGCTCGAGGTCGTATCGACGGCTGCCATTACTTCGCTCGTGATTGTCGCGGTCGCTCTGCTGCTTGGTAGCGGTGCCAACGTGTTCAGCTTCGTGACCGAGCAAACCGGACGAGGCCTGCAGATCGAGGCCCCCATCAGCACGTTCTGGATGTGGCAAGCGAGCTTTGGGCTTGGCGGTGCGCTCGTCTACTACGACCGGCAGATTCTCACGTTCCAGGTGGCTGGCGTTGGAGTGGAGGCCGCGGCGGCCCTCATCACCCCGATTCTCGGCATCGCGGTCGTTGTGATCACCCTGCTCGGCATTCGCGTGGTGCGCGGCGGAGCACCGTACTCGGCCGTTCTTGCACCCCTTGCTCTTGCGCTCACAGTCGCTCTTATTGCCATCAACAAGGTCGGCTCGCCGCAATACATCGCTTGGCTCGCTGCACCGGTGATCCTGGGAATTGTCACGAGCGCGGCAGGATACGGGCACTCGTTTCGAACCCCGGCAATTCTCACTCTCGTGATCGCGGCGCTGACGCAACTGATTTACCCTTACCTGTACGGGCTGGTCATTGCCGCAGATCCGGCAATGCTGCTCGTGCTCACCGGGCGTAACATCCTGTTGTTTGTGCTGCTTGGTTGGGCAGTGTTTGCGGTTGCAACCGCTCGGCATATCGAAGAAGGAGATTGACGATGCTCGTTGCATTCTCACTTGCCCCGAGTGGTGGCCCCGCGTACGATGGCGCACCGAGCGACTCAGTGCACAAAGCGGTGGCCGCTGCGGTTCGCATTGTTCGCGATTCCGGCTTGCCGAACCACACTGACGCGATGTTTACGACCATCGAGGGCGACTGGGATGACGTCTTTGACGTCATTCGACGCGCGAGCGAGGCCGTCGGGCAATACGGGACGCGCGTGTCCCTCGTTCTGAAGGCGGACATCCGGCCGACTCATACCGGAGAACTGCTCGGCAAAGTCGAGCGTCTTGAGGTCGCCATAGCCGAGAGTTCGTGAGCGCGACTCTGAGCCCCGCCCGAGTGCGCTTTGCGCTTTTGGCTCTCGCGTTGGGTGGGTTCGGAATCGGCCTAACCGAGTTCGTGGCTATGGGTTTGCTGCCGAACCTTGCGGCTGATTTGCTTCCCAACCTGTGGTCGGTGTCGGAGGAGCGCGCCAATGCCCAGGCTGGCTGGTTGATTGGCGCCTATGCGCTCGGCGTCGTCGTCGGCGCCCCGACGATCGCGGCGTTCGCTGCACGGTTTCCACGCAAGCAAGTGTTGCTGGCCTGCGTCGCCATGTTCACACTCGGTACCCTCGCCTCCGCGCTGCTGCCGACGTTCGAACTCGTTCTCGCCGCGCGCTTTCTTGCCGCGCTGCCCCACGGTGCCTATTTCGGTATTGCGGCGCTTGTCGCGGCATCCCTGATGGGCCCAGGCAAGCGCGGACAGGGCGTTGCGCTGGTACTCGCTGGACTCTCAATCGCCAACGTTATCGGCGTGCCGTCGATCACCTATCTGGGTCAGATCGCGGGATGGCGAGTTGCCTACGTTGCTGTTGCCGTCGTGTTCGCGCTGACATTTCTTGCAGTGGCGCTCGCGGTGCCATTCCAATCCGGTGACCCGGCTGCGACAGTCACAAGAGAGCTTCGAATCTTCCGCCGCGTTCAGGTATGGATTGCCCTCGCCATCGGATCAATTGGATTCGGCGGATTCTTCGCGGTCTACACCTATATTTCGCCGCTCGTCACGAGTGTTACCGGGCTTGGCATCGAGATCGTCCCGTGGGTTCTGGTTGCCTCAGGACTCGGCATGACCGTCGGGAATCTGCTCGGCGGTCGAGCCGCCGACCGCAACGTTATGGGGGCTCTATTCGTGTCCTTCGGTGCGTTCGCGCTCGCCATGATCGGACTTGCGCTCACCGCGCAGTGGCCGATCGGTCTGTTCCTCTTCGTCTTTCTGGTCGGACTCGGCGCATCCGCACTATCGCCAGCAATTCAAACCAGACTGATGGATGTTGCGGGCAACGGTCAATCGCTCGCTGCGGCAATCAACCACGCCTCTCTCAACATTGGTAACACTCTCGGCGCGTTGCTCGGTGGTGCCGCGATTGCCGCCGGTTTTGGCTACCTTGCGCCGACTTGGATCGGGCTTGCGCTGTGTCTGATCGGCTTTGGCTTCTCGGTGCTCGCGCTCATCGTCGAGCGCCAGCGTCGCGGGCTACAGCCTTCGAGGCAGATCCGACTCGATGAGGATGCCATCCTCGATCGCTCGCTTTCGTAGCGCCACCTTCGTTCCGACATCGAAGCCGGCAACGCGGTACTTCTCACGGATTCGCTTGAGATAGCTTTTAGCAGTTTCTTCTGAAATACTCAGCCCCACCGCGACCGACTTCACGGGCTCTCCTGCGCCGTACATCGCCATGACCCGTCGTTCCTGGGCACTCAGCTTGGGCGCTCCGCCGATCTCGCCAGAATTCAGTGCGAGATCGAGTTCTGCCGAGATGAAGGATTCCCCCAACGCGGCGGCACGAATGGCTTCGACAATCATGTCAGCGTCCTCGCTTTTGACGAGATAGCCGAGCGCACCGGCCGCCAGTGCTTCGCGAACCACGTTCGGCTCTGAGTATGTGCTCATGAGCACAACGTTGACCCCGGTTGTCTTGAGGGTGTTGATTTTGAGGGAGACCGGAATGTTGTCCTTGAGGTCGAGGTCGAGGAGAACGACGTCGACCGGAAACTCCGTGTGGGTGATGAGCTCCGGCCACGTCGGCACTGCAGCGACCACCGAGATATCAGGAGCAGCATTGCGAATCCATTCGGCCAATGCGCCGAGAAGCATACGGTGGTCGTCAACGAGAGCGAGTCTGATGTTCGCGGGAGTTTTCGTCACAGGATTCCTCTGCTGTTGTTGATCGGCGATGGGTCAGTTATTGGTCTGCAGGATTGTCAACGAGGCACTCGATGTCGACTTTCAGGCTGGAGTTCAGGGTGGAGTCACTGTACTGCCCCACCTTCCTGATGGCTTCCCAGATCGCCGGGTCGACTCGGTTTCTTGCGATACCTGCCGTCGTGATGACGATAGGCACAGTGAGTTGCCGACCAATCGGAGTCTCGACCGTGCCTGTCGCTGGACCGATCGTGAGGGTGACTAATCGACTGCTCGGGCTCGGGCCACGCTCGCTGACCAGAAGCCATGCTGCGGAGAGTAGTCCGTCTCGCTGGCCCGCATCGAGCAGCCCAGCGAGGCTACCCTTGTCGATGAGCGTTGCGGACTTGCCGAGCATGTCGGATTCGGTGATCGCGTGATACAGCCAGGTCTCGCGCCTGCCCTCGATCAAATGCAGTCGAAGTTCAGTGGCAAGGGATGCAGCAACCGAGGCTGTTTTCGGGGCAAGGGGGAGCGCGATTCGGCCAGCTGCAACCGACTCGAGCAGCTCTTCTGCTGCCAAGTCAAGCCGGGCAAGTTCCTCCGAGGCCATCATGCCGACCGCGAACCGCGGGGCCGAGACGGTGCTTTGTACGAGGACTCGATCCAACTCGATTTGCACGAGCCGGCGGAAGCTCGAGACGATCGCGAGGGCGAGCAACGGCGGAAGGATTGCGAATGCGAACGACGTGACCTGAGATGCGAGATCCTCAGGAGCCAAGCTCGAGTTCACGATGATGGCGGTCGCGAGTGCAACCGCGAGAACGGCGGCACTGATGATGATGTCGAGGGCGCGTCGCAGCGTGACGACGATAATCAGAGCCATTCCCGCGCTGAGCGCCGCCGTAGCATTGCGCCCGACATCGCCGAGCGGCCAGATCGCAGTCAGGTCGAGCGCGACGGCAGCGGCTAGCCCCGCCAGAAAGATTGCAAACATCCAGTTCGGTAATTGGTCACCGATGACGTATGCGACCAACAGCGTCGCCGCGACGGAGAGGATGAGCACGGCCCACGCCGCAGCAGCCAGCGTCGCTTCGGGGTACACCGACCAGAGTCCAATGAACCAAACGAATCGGTACACAGCGGCAATGGCAAACACGACAGCGGCACCGACTCCGATGAACCCGGTGCCGAGACTCGCTCGGCGCGGAGTGGCGTCACGGATAACGCGCGCCGTGGCATCCGATTGGTGGCGTCGCCCCCGCCCGACAATGACGCCAAGGGTGTTCTCCTCGGCCGAAGAACGAGTCACCGTGGCACCTCAAGCACGACCGTTGTGCCGGATCCTGGGGAAGAGAACAGCCGAGCTCGACCGCCGACTTCTCGCAGCCTCCCGACGACAGACTCCTTCAGCCCCAGTCTTGCCGAATCAATATCGTCGAGGGCAAACCCGACCCCCGCGTCCGTTACCATCGCCCTCACAGTGGTCTCGTCATCGGTGATCGTCACGTGGGCTTCTGTCACGCCGGCGTGGCGGCGTACGTTCTCGAGGCACTCTGCCAACGCGAGAAGGAACGCGTCGAGCACCTCGGTCGGGAGGAGCACCTGACCAGTGCCGTGCCAACTCACCTCAAGACCCATCCTCCCGAAGCGCTGTTTGACCGATTCCAGAGTTCTGCCGAGCACTGTGTCGTCACCGGTTTCGAGTTTGTACTCGCCGGACACTTCGGGTGTTGGAGTCGCCCCGAGGCGCAACTGGCGAAGGAGTCGCGCGTCGTCAGCGGCCTGCTGACGCAGTGCTTCCGGCGCAACTCCCACTCCGGAATGCGCCAGCAGGGTCAGAGTTGCAAGAACGGTGTCGTGCAACAGGCGAGCCCCCTGCCGACGCTGGGCTTCCGTCTCACTCGCTTGACGTTCTGCACGGTGGGCCCGACCGATGCTCGCGATGCGTCGAGCCGCTTGCGGTACGCCAGCGCTGATCCAGAACCCGATAATCGTTGTGAGAGTCCATCCGAGAACGAGGACCCCGATGGTGCGAAACGGTGGCTGCACAGGAGCCAAGAGCACTGTGGCGGTGACACTCGTTGCGACAAAGCCGATCGCGAGCACGGTGCGTCGAATTGGTTCCGTAGTGAGCACGATTGCCAGCGAAGCGATCGATGCGGCGGCGAGTTGTTCAATCGCTGAGATCCCCGCTTGGCCCGGTCCACCCGCAGGGAGCACAGCGACGGCCACAATGATGGCGAGCGCCGCAGCGAAGGCGCCGATGATCCACCAGATTGAGCGGCTCGAGCCCAACCGAATTTGCATGAACGCCAGCGCTGCGTATAGCGGTAGACAGATTCCGAGGGTTGCGGAATCCACCGCACCCGGGATCAGCAGACACACCAGTGAGACGACCGTGAAGCTCAACCCGTAGAGACGCGCAATGCGCTGAAGAAGTCGATCCCGCTCTTTGCCGATGAGGTCCATTGCAGCGTAATCGTTGCACACACCGTCCCTGAACTGGGGGTGCCTCACTGGGAGCATTTCGGATGGTGCGGGAACCGGTTGTCGGCCAAGCGCGGCCGACAACCCGCCGTGGGATCACGCCGTGTTCAGTCGTCGGTACTCAGCAAGCGGAGCAACTGCTCGCCGACGATTCGATCCTCGATGAGAAAGCCGTCGTGGCCGAACTGCGATGAGATCTGATGAGCATCATCCGCGTCGAGATTTCCCGGCGCGTACTTGGCGATGTGCTCTTGATTGCTCGGCGGAAAGAGCCGATCGCTGTCGATTGCGAGTACGAGGGCGTGCGAAGTAACGCGCGCGAGGGCGACAGCTGCGCCACCTCGACCTCGACCAACATCGTGGGAACTCATTGCTTCTACCAGCGTGATGTACGAGTTGGCGTCGAAGCGTCTCGTGAACTTATTGCCGTGAAAGTCGAGATAGCTTTCAACCGCATAGCGGCCGTCGCCGCCGAGTGGGCTCATGCCACTCTGCCAACTCCGTTCGAATCGATCGTTGAGTTCGGTCGGTGACCGGTAGTTCAACAACGCCATCCGTCTTGCCAACGCGAGTCCACGGTGTGGGCCCTCACCGTCGGTGGCGTCGTAGTACTCGCCGTCGGCGAAGGCCGGATCCATGCGAATTGCCTCGATCTGAAGGGAGTTCAGCGCGATCTGGTCCGCGTTCGAAATGGCTGGTGCTGCGAGCACCGCAACGCGCCCTACCCGAGCTGGGTAGGTGACCGCCCACTCGAGCGACTGCATGCCACCCATTGAGCCGCCGATCACAGCGGCCCAGCGCTTGATCCCAAGTGCTTCGGTCACTGCCAGCTGCACGGCGACCTGGTCGCGGATGGTCACGAACGGAAAGCGGGCGCCCCACTCTTGGCCGTCTGGGGCGAGCGAAGCTGGCCCGGTCGTGCCCTGACAGCCGCCGAGCATGTTGGGCGACACCACGAACCACCGATCGGTGTCGATCGCCTTTCCCGGACCCACGAGTGCATTCCACCACCCGGCGGTCGGATGCCCCGGGCCAGGTTCCCCTGCCACGTGACTATCCCCGGTGAGCGCGTGGAGGATGAGGATCGCATTGCTGGAATCAGCGTTTCTGGTGCCAACGGTTTCGTAGGCGACAGTGACCGCTGGCAATATCGCGCCTTGCTCGAGGGCGGTCTTGCCGAACGACAGAAACTGCCGGTTCCCAACTGGATCACCCTCGCGCCACGCGCCGCTGGCAGGAGGCTTGCCAATGATCTGCCGAGCGTTTGCTTGAGTGACGAATGCTGATGGCACTGCGTCTTCGGGAGTTTGCCAGTCCATGTCTGACTAAGTATCCCCAAGAACAGCTGGCAGTACGTGCGTGTTACGCACGCACTGCCAGCCATCCGACGATTAGGCGCGCGCGTTGGCCGCCGAAACTGAACGCGCGGCAGCGAAGCCGACTTCGAGGTCTGCCTTGAGGTCGTCGATGTTCTCGATGCCAACAGACAAGCGCACGAGGCCCGGCGTTACCCCCGTCGTGAGCTGCTGCTCCGGGGTCAGTTGGGAGTGCGTCGTCGACGCCGGGTGAATGATGAGGCTGCGCACGTCACCAATGTTTGCGAGATGGCTGAACAGCTCGACGTTCTCAACGAGCGCGCGGCCGGCATCAACACCGCCCTTCAACTCGAAGGAGAGCACGGCACCGACACCTTTCGGGGAATACTTGTTCGCTGCGGCGTACCACGGGCTTGATGGGAGCCCCGAGTAGTTGACCGATGCAACGTCCTCGTGGTTCTCGAGCCATTCGGCAATGTCTTGCGCATTCTGAACATGGCGCTCAATGCGGAGGCTGAGCGTTTCGATTCCTTGGATGATTTGGAACGCGCTGTCCGGTGAAAGCGCTGCACCGGTGTCGCGCAGCAGCTGCACACGGATCTTGATGACGTACGCGATCGCATCCCCCAGCACGGTCGTGTAGCTCGCACCGTGGTAGCTCGGGTCGGGCTCGGTGAGTCCAGGGAACTTGTCGGCATTGGCGGCCCACGGGAACTTCCCGCCATCGACGATCACGCCGGCGATGACCGTTCCGTGTCCTCCGAGGAACTTGGTGGCCGAGTGGACGACGATGTCTGCGCCGAACTCGAAGGGGCGAATCAGATAGGGCGTCGCGATCGTGTTGTCGACGATGAGCGGCAAGTTATTCTCGTGCGCGATACCTGCGACCTTCTCGATGTCGAGAATGTTGATCTTCGGGTTGCCGATGGTCTCTGCGAAGAACAGCTTGGTGTTCGGGCGGACGGCAGCAGCCCACTCGGCCTCGTCATCTTGGTTCTCGACGAAGGTGACCTCAATACCGAGCTTGGCGAGGGTGTACTTGAAGAGGTTGTAGGTTCCGCCGTAGATCGACGACGACGACACGATGTGGTCGCCAGCCCCAGCGATGTTGAGAACGGAATAGGTAACTGCCGACGAACCGGATGCCACGGCCAGCGCCGCGGTGCCGCCCTCAAGAGCCGCCACTCGCTGCTCAACCACGTCTGTCGTCGGGTTCATCAAGCGGGTGTAGATATTGCCGAATTCGGCGAGCGCGAACAGGTTCTGCGCGTGCTGAGTGTCGTTGAACACGTACGACGTCGTCTTGTAGATCGGCGTTGCACGCGCGTTGGTGGTGGGGTCAGGCTTCGCCCCGCTGTGGACCTGCTTGGTCTCGAACTTCCAGTCAGACATGGGAACTCCTTGCGAAAGGTCATACGCGGGACGGTCGCCCACTCGATGAGTGAGCCTAGGCAGTGCACTGTTGTGCAGCAATGGCCCCCGACACACGACGTAATGAACAGCCGTCGCAGTGTGTGGCGCAGCGTGCTCGGTCATGGCCGCAACGCTCCAGAAGGTACTTTTGGTGCATGGCTGAACCCCAGGCGGAACGTCGAGTTGTAGTGACGGGTGCGAGCTCCGGAATCGGAGCCGCGACGGTCAGATTGTTTCGCGAGCACGGCTGGCAGGTCGTGGCTGTCGCTAGACGCGGCGAGCGCCTTGAAGCGCTGGCAGCGCAGACCGGAGCAGTGGCATTCGTTGCCGATGTAACCAAACAGGCGCAAGTGGATGCACTCAGAGACTTTCTTCGTGAACTCGGTCCGATCAACGCGCTCATCAACAACGCCGGCGGCGCGTTCGGGATGGCTACGGTCGAGGCGAGCGACCCAGAAGATTGGGTGCGCATGTTCGACGTCAACGTCGTTGGATCCAAACGCGTCACAAGCGCGCTACTGCCACACTTGCGGGCGGGCATCACGCCCGGCTCAAGCGCGAGCATCGTCATGATCACCTCGATCGCCGGTCACATCGCCTACGAGGGTGGCGGCGGTTACAACGCGGCAAAGTTCGCCCAGCACGCCATGACGGCAGTTCTGCGGTTGGAGCTCGCTGGAGAGCCGATCCGGGTGATCGAGGTTGCGCCCGGAATGGTCAAGACCGAGGAGTTCGCGCTTGTCAGGTTCGGCGGAGACCAGTCGAAGGCAGACGCCGTGTATGAGAACGTCGGTGATCCGCTCTCGGCGGAAGACATCGCTGTGGCGATCGTTCACGCCGTCGAGCTGCCACCGTTCGTCAACCTCGACCTCGTGACGATCAAGCCGGTGGCCCAAGCTGCGCCGCACAAGGTGATTCGCGGAGTGCTCAGCCCTCGCCCGTGATCGCCCCGACTTTGCACGAAGCAGAGACATGAAGAGGTGCGATCGGAGGGCTAGCGTTGGGCCATGACGACTTCGCCGAGCGGCGTGACCGAAGAGCGCGGAGTGCTTGCATGGCACGAGTTCGGAGACGCCTCGCGTGAACTCGCCACGATCATTGTTGACGATGGCTTCATCGCAGATGTTGTCGTCGCAACCGCTCGCTGAGCTTGTCGAGGCTGACTGGGCGACTGCCCTGAGCCCGGTTGAGGGCGACGTCGCGGCGATGCTGGAGTTTCTCCGCGCCGAGGATGAAGCCGGGAGGCCCTGGCTTCCAAGCGGCGAGCGCGTGTTGGGCGCCTTCACCCGTCCGTTCGAAAAGGTGCGCGTGCTCGTTGTTGGGCAGGACCCGTATCCGACGCCGGGGCATTCGATCGGGCTCGCCTTCGCAGTTGACCGGAGCGTGCGTCCGGTTCCGCGCAGTCTCGCCAATATCTACCGCGAACTGCAGCACGATCTCGGGCTCACTCCACCCACCCACGGAGATCTCTCGGGCTGGGCCGATCAGGGAGTGATGCTGCTCAACCGAGTGCTTACAGTTCAGAGTGGGCTCACTGGTTCGCACCGCGGCAAGGGTTGGGAAGCAGTGACCGAGCAGGCTGTCCGCGCGCTGGCCGATCGCGACGGCCCGCTCGTCGCGATCTTGTGGGGTCGGGACGCCGCGTTGCTCGCGCCGCTCCTCGGTGCAACTCCGACCATCACAAGCGCGCACCCGAGCCCGCTTTCGGCACATCGCGGATTCTTCGGCTCGAAGCCCTTCAGCCGCGCGAATGAACTGCTTCGCTCGCTCGACTCTGCACCTATCGATTGGCGCGTCGATTCGTAGACTAATGGCATGGCGTTTAGGGCAGCATCGACGATCGAGTTCAGCGGTATCTCGAAACGCTTCGGCGGCGTCGTGGCTGTCGACGACTTGACCTTCACGGTCGAACCGGGAGTTGTGACTGGGTTTCTCGGGCCGAACGGTGCTGGCAAGACGACAACGTTGAGGATGCTACTCGGGCTCGTTCGACCCACGAGCGGCTCAGCAACCTTCGGCGGCTCGGCATATCACGAGCTTGCCCAGCCGCTCTCAACCGTCGGTACTGCCCTCGAAGCCTCGAGCTTTCACCCCGGCCGCAGCGCCAGAAACCACTTGCGCGTCTACGCCGCCGCTGCAGGCATCGACGACGGTCGGGTTGCCAACGTGCTCAAAACCGTCGGCCTTGTCGAGTTTGCCGACCGCAAAGTCGGGGGGTACTCAATGGGAATGCGCCAGCGACTCGGTTTGGCATTTGCGCTGCTCGGCGACCCCGGTGTGCTGGTCCTCGACGAACCGAGCAACGGGCTCGACCCGGAGGGCATCCGGTGGATGCGCGGTTTTCTCCGGGCGCTTGCCGACGATGGACGCACGGTGCTTATCTCGTCACACGTTCTGAGTGAAGTGCAGCAGAGTGTTGACCGGGTCGTAATCATCCGGCGCGGCAGGTCCGTGTTTCAGGGCTCCCTTGATGCCCTTGAGACCGGGTCACATGTGGCCGTCGATGCTGCGGATCGGGCCGGGCTTGCGCGCGTGCTGCTCACCGCGGGCGGTGTGGTCGACGAAGTAGGGGGGATGCTGCGCGTGACTGGCATCGACGCAATTCAGGTTGGCGAGCTTGCCCTCAGCGCGCACCTCCCACTCCGGCACCTCGCGACTGAGCACGTTGGGCTTGAGGACGTCTTCCTCGACCTTGTTGGTGACCCTGAACGCTCAGGGGAGACGGCGTGATTCGCGCGATTCGATCCGAATATCGCAAGCTCACGTCGACAAGTGGCTGGTGGATACTGCTATTGATCCTGGTCGGTTACGTCGGCTTCACCGCGGCTCTGCTTGCCGGTCTGTTTGGGGCCCTCGGCGAGCAACTCGCTGGCACTCAGGGCGCGCCGCAACTCGATTCGGAGAGCTTGCCGCCGATCATCTACTCGACAACGACCGCGATTGGGTATGTCTTTCCACTCATCCTCGGGGTGCTCGTTGTGACATCCGAGTTTCGTCATCAGACCTTGACTCCGACGTTTCTTGCGACCCCACGACGCTGGAGGGTGCTCGCGGCAAAACTCGTGGTGCTGTTCGGTGCCGGTGCGGTCTACGGCGTTGCCGGTGTTCTCGGCTCGGTCGGCCTCGGAGCGCCAATCCTCGCGTTGACCGGAAATGACGCGGCCATCGACTCTGGCGAGACCTGGCTTCTGCTCGCCAGAATCGTGCTCGCGATGGCGATCTGGGCCGTTGTCGGGGCCGGTATCGGTGCCCTCATTCCGAACCAGATCGCCGCGATTGTTGTCGTGCTCGCGTTCACACAGTTCGTCGAACCCATTCTGCGATTCGCGGCATCCATTTGGGCATGGACTGCTGACGTGGGCAAGTTTTTGCCGGGGGCGGCGAGCGACGCCCTGGTCGGTGCGAGCTTCTATACGACGCTTTCGCCCGCAGCCGCGACCGCAACCCTCGAATGGTGGCAGGGCGGGCTCGTGCTCATTGGCATCGCTACGACCTTTGCGGCCGCCGGCGCGATGACATCCTGGCGGAAGGATGTCACGTGAGCGGGCGTCCGATATGGCAGCGGGCGGTGCTGGCGGGTGCTTGAGTCGGAGTACGAGCGACGCCGAACGCTGCCGCCGCACCTCCGTGCGAAGCCGCAGGAGGAAACGCCATTCGCGTACACAGTTCGGGATGCGACGCTGGCCGATCTGCCGAGCGTGCGGGAGATCTATAACCACTACGTCATGAACTCAACTGTCACCTTCGACGAGAAGCCGATGACCAACGCCGAGATGCGCAAGAAGTACGAGAAGGTCACCGGCAAGAAGATGCCGTTCATCGTCGC
>Ga0163144_10004518_pt1 | contig 31301 bp, 24 predicted proteins | sample OliLak19BULKMAT1_FD_123175 | JGI IMG/M metagenome (GOLD analysis project Ga0163144, IMG submission 123175) | Freshwater microbial mat bacterial communities from Lake Vanda, McMurdo Dry Valleys, Antarctica - Oligotrophic Lake LV.19.BULKMAT1 | ecosystem: Environmental > Aquatic > Freshwater >... | reverse complement strand
TTCCTCTATTTTATCACTAAAGCTTGCTTTATCAGAATAGAAAAATTCAAACTTAAACAAATCTCTTAACTGCATGATTTCTTTCCAAAAATGAAAAGTACGCTCTGTTGCAGGAATATTCCTAACCTTAAGTAAGGCAAGTTCTATAAATGCCCTGCGATAGAGGTGATGCACCGACATATTGGCATAATAAGTTGCGGCAAGGTGATTCTCAGCTACAATGGTATATTTGGCATTAAGTCCACCACCTCCTTGCTGTTGCACAAGTTTATCTCTAACCAATAGATTAAGTGCTATTTGCACACTTTCGCCAATTGCCTTGCTTCTATCCACAAGTGCATCTGGTTTATGATTTTCTATCAGATACATTAGATTGGCAATATCACTATCCAAAGCTCTTTTGCTCAGAGAAAATTTACTCAAAAGTGCCGTACAAACAAGTGAAGTGGTTGTAACGGCAGTAATGTTATTGATTCGGTGTGAAATCTCAAAGGCAAACTGAGAGATGTTAGCTTTGGGAGAAGAGTTCTCTGCATCATCACCAGGGATAGGGTTAGAATACTCCTCATTGGCAAGAAGTGGCTCACCTAGGCGAAGAGAAATTTTACCAAAATTCCCTTTGATATTGCGTAAATAATTAATCCACCACCAAAGACTTTCAGGACTTTTATCTTTTCCACGTCCTTCTTGTGTCATTTCTTTTACGTCAGGAATGAGGTCATAGACTATAGAAACAGGGACATATTTGACTTCTTGCTTAGAGGTTTGCTCTGCTTCGGCAATGTATTTCAGAATCCCCATCTTAGGCCACACTAGCTTGCCTGTGCGTGAGCGAGTGCCTTCAATTGCCCACATAAAGTGAGATTTCTCTTTGACCAAAGTAGCAATAAAATGACGTAAGGTAAGCTTATATACTTCATTGTCTTTAAAAGAACGGCGAATAAAAATCCCCCCAGTCTGTCTCGCAAACTGCCCTAAACCCATAAAACTCATATTAATCCCTCCAAAGGTGTAAGGAAAAGGAAGTCCAAACCTATTGAGTACCAAAGCCAAGACAAACATATCTATATAGGTCTTGTGGGTCATCACAAAAGCAACAGGATAGCGGTGCATCAGCTTGGCAAGTTGCTTGATTTCAGCAGGATTTACATCTATGGTTTTGTCATAGCCTCGAGACAAGATATATTGCCCTCCTTGTAGCATCAGAATATCTGCAATGGGTTGGTGTACTGTATAAAGTTCACGCAGACATTTTTCTGCTTCTTTGAGAATTTTTTCTAAACTTGTATCTTCTTGTTGAGCCAGTTCAGCGAGGCTTTTTTGAAAGCTTTTATCTTCAAATATTTGTGTATAAGTCATTTTGCTTTGGGGTTTAGAGTAGCACACCAGATGAGTGAATTACTCAATAGATATATTGACAAATTTAACATGAATATCATAAAAATAAGGAACAAAGAGAAAAATCCTTCTAAATCTTTTTTTTATTAGATATTTGATGTTTAGTTTTATGTTCAAGGAAATGAAACCAGATTTTTTGAACATTTTTTGCTTAAACTCCTCTTTTATTTAAAATATCTTTCTACTTTTAAAGAATATTTTTCATCAAATATTTTTTGTAGATGCCTAGTATTCAAGAAATTACTCTTTATTTAGAACAATTTGCTCCGATTAGCTATCAAGCTGATTATGATAACTCAGGCTTAATCATAGGCGACCCTCAGACAGAAGTTACGGGTATCTTAATTAGCCTAGATGCTATTGAGGTGATTGTAGAGGAGGCTATTGCAAAGGGTTGTAATCTTATCATTGCGCATCACCCTATTATTTTTAAAGGTCTAAAAAAACTCAATGGCAAAAATTATATAGAAAAAACGGTCTTAAAGGCTATCAAAAATGACATTGCGATTTATGCCATTCATACCAACCTAGACAATGTGCAAGGAGGCGTGAATACCAAAATAGCCCAAAAACTAGGTTTAGAAGATATTAAAGTGCTTTCTCCACTGCCTCAGACTTTGATGAAACTCAGTACTTTTGTTCCCAAAAAAGATACCCAATCCGTGCTAAAAGCCCTCGGTGAAGCAGGGGCTGGTCAAATTGGAGAGTATAAAAATTGTAGCTTTAGAGTGGAGGGTATCGGAACTTTTGAGCCAAGTGAACAGGCTAATCCACACATCGGGCAGGCAAACCAACTAGAAGAAGTGGCAGAAGACAGGATAGAAGTAGTTTTTCCTAAGCATTTGCAAGGAGCTGTTTTCAATGCTTTACAAACGGCACATCCTTATGAAGAAGTCGCCTATTACCTACACACTTTAGAGAATAAAAATCAAGAAATAGGCTCTGGAGCAATCGGAAAGCTTCCTCAACCTATGCTAGAAAAAGATTTCCTTGCTTATCTCAAAGAAAAAATGCAAGTTTCGGTGGTGCGACATACGCATTTTACAGGGCAAAAAGTAGAAACTGTAGCTGTCTGTGGAGGAGTAGGTAGTTTTCTGCTAGGCAAAGCCATTCAGCAAAAGGCACAGGTCTTTGTAAGTGCAGATTTTAAATACCACGAGTTTTTTGATGCCGAGCAAAAGATTATGATTGCAGATATCGGGCATTATGAAAGTGAGCAATTCACAAAAGATTTGTTAAGAGAATTATTAGAGAAAAAATTTACTTCACTTAAATTATCTTTGTGTGAAAGCAATACCAATCCAATCCATTATTATTATTAGTTTTATCAACCCAAAATATACCCATCATACTATGAAATATATCTTCATTTGTCTAGGAATACTCTCTCACCTTGCAGTACAAGCTCAGAATATGAGCTTTGCCCCTATTTCTAATAATACCCAAGCCATTGCTCAATCTCAGGAAATGATAGAGCGAGCTGCCAAAGTCAAGTCAATCAATGATGTGATGGAAGAATTATATGACCAGAATCAGTTTAATGGCGTGGTTATGATTATAGAAAAAGGTGAAGTGATTTATCAAAAAGCATTGGGCTGGTCTAATATTGAAAAAAAGGATACACTCACCATTGATACCTCTTTTAGACTTGCTTCGGTTTCTAAGCAGTTTACAGCAATGTGTATTATGATGCTGTATGAGCAAGGCAAACTCAACTATGATGATGCCATTACTCAATATATCCCTGAATTGCCTTATAAGAATGTAAGTATCCGCAATCTACTTAATCACAACTCTGGTATCCCTGATTATTTTGGAATTGGCTGGTCTATCCAGCGACATTTCCCAACAGGAAAATTGATTGACAACAATGATTTGATTAAATATTTTAGTGATAAAAAGCCAGGATTACAGTTCAAACCTGGTACAAGGGCAAGCTACAGCAATACAGCTTATGCTTTTTTGGCAAGTATCGTGGAGAGGGTAAGTGGAGAATCTTTTGCTGATTTTCTTCAAAAAAACATCTTCAAGCCATTAGACATGAAAAATGCCTTTGTCTATAATACCAAAAATATTGAGACTAAAATATCTAGAGATACTCTTAAAACTTGCTGTGATACCATCAGAGTGAGTGAGAATGAAGTCAAGGTAGAATCTTATTTTAAAGTAGAAACTCACCTAAAAACCGTAGAAAAAGCAAGGGCTTTTGGATACCAACTTACACATCCTTACCCACTAGGATACAGTGCCTTAGATTTTCATGAGTTTGATGGAATTGCTGGTGAGAAGAGTATTTGTGTCTCTGCTACTGACCTTGCAAAATGGGATAGAGGCTTACACGAATATCGCCTCATTTCTGAAAAAACGCAATCAGATGCCTACAGAGTACATCCTGTATCTGATAAAAAAGAATATGGCTACGGCTTTGGTTGGAAAGTCTATACACATAACCCTAAGATTGTATTTCACCATGGTTTATATCGTGGATTTAGAAATTATTTTGAGCGAAATTTAGAAACTCAAAGAACGGTCATCATATTGAGTAACAGGGCATTGGGAGGGAGAGTTACACAGATTCACTATGCCATTGATGATATTCTGGCGAATAAAAAATATAAAACACCCAGTGCCTCTCACCTAGAAAAAAACACTTATCTAGAGTTTAAGAAAAAGTTTTGGATTGATTATAAGAACTAGAGTTTATAAGTGTTTTGTGAGGACACAAACCACGGAAAGAGTGAAGACACGAACCACGGGAAGGGAGGAGTCGCCTGTGCAGACACAGGCAACGGCGTAAAATTAAGTGGTTCGTGAAGACACGAACCACGGAAAGAGTGAAGACATGACCAACGGGAGGAGTCACCTGTGCAGACACAGGCAACGGCGTAAAATTAAGTGGTTCGTGAAGACACGAACCACGGGAAGGACACGAATCATGGGAGGAGTCGCCTGTGCAGACACAGGCAACGGCGTAAAGCAGTTATAACTCAGTTCTTTCTATGTGTATTTTTTCTCCTTCTATGGCAAGATGTGTATTTTCAAAAACCGTCCTTGCCTCCTCAAGTAAGGGCTGTAAATCTTTGTAACGAGCCGAATAATGTCCAATCACCAGTTTTTTTACTTTTGCTTTGTGGGCAATCGTCGCCGCTTGTAGAGCTGTAGAGTGATGAGTCATGTTTGCTTTTTCTAGTTCTTCATGCAAAAAAGTGCTTTCGTGATACAGCAAATCAGCTCCTTCTATTTGAGGAATAATGGCTTCATTATACAATGTATCAGAGCAATGTGCAAAGACAAGGCTAGGTGGTCTGTAGGTATATTCTTCACATTTATAAAGTATTCCCCCCTCTTCATTATAATAATCTCTTCCTTTTTGTAGTTCGGCTGGGATTTGCCAAGCAACCTCTTCAGGAAGTTTATCTATCAATACTTTTAATTTTTTAGGTTTTTCACGAAAAAGATAACCTACACACGCTATTCTATGATTCATCTTGATGGTTTCCACCGTAAATCCTCCATCTTCATAGACAATTTCTTGCCCTTTGTCTGAAACAGGGTGAAAGTGAACAGGGAAAGAAAGACGAGTATCACTGCATTTTAGATTGATTCTAATAATATCTGCTAAGTCTGGTGGAGCATAGATATCAAGGGCATCTACTCTCTTAATGAGGTGCATGGTAGAGAGTAAGCCAATCAACCCAAGATAGTGATCTCCATGTAAATGTGTAATAAAAATAGCCTTTAATTTATTGATTTTGACACGGTATCGCTGCATCTGGATTTGTGTTCCTTCTCCACAATCAATCAAAAAATGAGTGTAAGGCAGTGAAAGTACCTGTGCCGTAGGATGCCTTTTATGAGCTGGACTTGCTGCATTAGTACCTAATATGGTCAGTTGGAGCATTGCTCTGTATTTTTAATAGTAGGAAAATAAAAAAACGGTCGCTCTATAATCTTAGTTTTATATTTATTTTTCAAACCCTATTATTATAAATCTAGTGCAAGCAGTTTGCTTGCACTTTAAAGTCTTTAGATGTATCCGAACTTTCTCCTTATGAGTGATTCATCAAAATTAGTTTATATTCAGCAATTCTCATTTTTAGGTCTATTTTTTTGCTGCCAAAAACCTGTGAGGTTTTATTTCTAAATACCTTAAACCTTACAGATTTGATATTTTAAGCAATTTTCATTTTATGAAAATAATTTAGTTTTAAAGAATTTTACTGAATTTTATTCACGTAAAAGCACTTTTTTAAATTTTTATTTCACAAAAAACGTAACAAACTAAATAAAAAATCCAGAGTGAGAATTGCTGATTTATATTTTAATTTTGCTACAAATAACTAATTATCAGAATCTTACTGAAAATCTCATCACTCATCATCTATAAATCATCACTTAGACGGATATCTAGTCTTCGTCTTCTTCTGAGCGTAAATCTTGCTCTACTTCATTCATCAATACTAAATCTATGGCTTCTTCTTCTGTAGAAAGCATATTTAATACTTTTTCTAATTGAGAGATGGAGATGAGTTTCAATACATGTTCAGTAACCCCTACTAGCACCAAAGTACCGTTTTGATCATTGCAAAGGCGATTCGCAATCAAAATAGCAGATAATCCTGATGAATCTACATATTTCACTTCCGATAAATCCACAATAAAATTGCGTGTACCTTCGGTATTCATAGCCACAAAGGTAGATTTTAATTCAGGTGAAAGAGTCGCATCTAGTTTGGATTCGTCTAATTTTAGAACTGTATATTTTTCTTGTTTGTCAACAGAGTATTTCATTGTAATGGCTTTTAAAGTTTAATTTACAAATTTGCAAAAAAAAATAGCAAGTAGCCGTATTTTTTAAGCTATTCTCTAAAAAAAACTGATAATTTAGAGATATCCTTCAAAATTGCTTCTATCCACCTGAGCCTGTTTCTAATCTATAATACTTTAAGACTGCTTCACTCAGTATTTCTACATTAAGTAAAGTCAAAATCTTGGCTTTGATGGCTTGTGAGGTTTGAGGAGCAAAATAAAGTTCTAAGTTTTTTGTATCAGAGAATGTGTTGGCTTCTGGTTTTAGGATAGCGACTAACTTAGACTCTATCTCTATTTTGGCTATTCCTGATAAAAACCCTCTACTAAGTGTATAAGAAACCGTACCAAAATAACCTTTGATTTCTCTCAGTTCAGGCGTTTCTATCATAGAGAAGTTACCTAAAACGGTTTCACCTTCTAAGTATTGGGTCTGAACATTGTAGGTCTGATTGGTAAAAAGAGCTGAATTGAGTTTGATATTATCCGCTTCAGCCAATGGATTTTGTAGCGAGCCACTGCGTCCATATTGTTTTTCTTGCTGATAGGGAGCTTGCATATCCATTTTTAAGACCTGATTGACATTTTGATTTAGTTCAAAGGTTACACGGTCTTTTTGATTCAATATCATTTTATCAGCTTTTCCCAAAAAATCTTGATAAAACTGAGGTGCAGGCTGCCTAAAAATGAAAGGCTTGGGCTTAGGTTTGATTTGAAGTGCGGCTTCCAGACACTCTTCGTACATTTTCTGAAAATCTTCTTCTGCCATCATCACTTCGGCTAGGTCGTTTTGATAGGGAACTACTACGAATTTGGCTTTTGCTCTACTTTTGAAGACACGCTTATCATTGGGTCTCCATATCTCTACTACGATGAGCAATGAACCTTCACTTATGCCCATTTTTTCATTGTCTAAGCCTGTTTCTATTTGACTTACGATACTTATCAGCAAATCATAGGCTGTGCTAGAGAACATCTTCATCTCGCCTGGCGTCCTAAATCCAGGCACGAAATCAACCGTTCCTAGCTTTTTATAGTCTAAGGTATTGATATTATATCTTTTTTTGACAGATTCTTTAAGGGTCTCAAGCATTTGAGTAAGCCAAGCACGGTTCTCAAAATAATTAGGATAGGCAACAGGCGTTTCTGTCTGATGCTCAAACCGTCCGATAAAAGCAGCATCTTGAGCCTTTATAGATGAAATGGCTATACAGAAGAGTAAGCAAAATGAAAAAAATAGCTTTAACATAGTAAGATATGGGATATAAATAAAGTGTCTAAGTAAGAGATGAGTTACAAGTTAATTTTTTGGCAATCTATTTTAAGACAGAATAAAAGATGAGTTATATATAATACTATTTTCTTTTAGACTTTAATCTTGTTATAATGAACTGATTATCAAATTTTTAGTAATTTAACTCATCACTCATCATTTATAACTCATCACTTGTTCAAATATAGTCAAAATAAAATTATTTTAATTCGATAGCTTGTGCAAGTCTATCCATATCTCTGATCAAGATCCTTTTTCTATCAAAGTTAATCAAGTTTTGAGCTTTCATTTCATTCATCAGTGTAGTAACTGTTTGGCGAGAAGTACCGATGAGGTCTGCGATGTCTTTTTGAGTTAAATAGTGTTTAATGAGTGTTTCTGAGGCTACTTTTTGACCTTTTTCTTGTGCTAAGTCTTGCAAAAACTCAATCAAACGAGTACGCACGTCTTTTGCAATGAGGGCTTCTATTTTTCGCTCTAGTTTCTTGATTCTTACCCCTATGAGTTTATATATTTTGAGGCTAAAGGTTTTGTGATGACGCATTAACTCGTGCATGGTCTCTGCGTCTAAAGGGCATAGAAGCGTATTGTCATCATTAGCTACTGCAAATTCACTCCTTTTTTCTGTGTCAAACAAAGCCAATTCGCCAAATATTTCTCCCCTTCCGAGTACTGCTTTGACTACCTCTCTCCCATCATCTGCATAAAAAGCAATTCTTATTTTTCCTTCTACTACAAGGTATATTTTATGAGCAGGGTCATTTTCAAAATAGATAAACTCTCCTTTTTTAAAGCTTTTAAATTGATGCTCTTGTTTATATTCTTCTAATCTATGCGGGCAAAATATATCAAAGAGATTAACTTCTTCAAGGTACCAAATTTCGGGAGATTTCATTCAGAAAGTGAATTTAAGTGAAACGTTTTGATTAGTCTATTGGTAATTATTTTCTTAATTAAGACTACTTTTGATTAAGTAGATGGTCAAAATTAGTTTACATTTTGATATTACTATAAAAATCTGATTATCAGTATTTTAATAGAATAACACATCACTCTTCATTTATAACTCATCACTTGTCTAAAAATAGTCATAATTTTTACCAAAAACTCTATTTTTTCAAACTAAGTTCACATTCATCCTTTACTTCCCAGCTTGTATTGGGTTATAGGCTACTTTACCACCTAAAAAGGTACGCACTATTTTAGTATCACGAGTCTCATTAATTGGAATTTTGAGAATGTCTTTTTCCAAAATCACAAAATCAGCCAATTTACCAGTTTCTATGCTTCCTTTTTCTTTTTCTTCAAAGGCAGCATACGCAGCCCAGATAGTCATTCCTCTCAAAGCATCTTCCCTACTGAGTGCATTTTCCATTTGAAATCCATCCACAGGATTTCCTTGTGCATCCTTGCGTGCTACGGCTGCATGAAATCCATAAAGAGGATTAATGTCTTCCACTGGAAAATCACTCCCGAGAGCAAGCATATTGTTTTGCTTGAGCAAGTCTTGGTAAGCATACGCATCTCTTAGCCTTTCTTTACCTAATCTATCCAATGCCCAAAACATATCCGAAGTAGCATGGGTAGGCTGTACAGAAGGAATAATGGCATATTTACCAAATTTATCAAAATCTTCTGGGCTGAGAACTTGTGCATGTTCTATCCTCCAACGCAAATCATTTTTACCTTTTAGGTGCTTAGCATATAAATCAAGAATGGTACGGTTAGCCGAATCACCAATACAATGTGTATTGATTTGAAAACCTTTTTGGGCTATTTTATCTATCCACTCAGCCATTTGAGCAGGGCTTGAGAGTAAGAACCCATTTTGCAGTGGTTCATCTTGGTAAGGGTCTAAGAGACAAGCACCTCTAGAACCCAAAGCACCATCCGCATATAGTTTGACTGAGCGAATGCTTAGGTATTCTGTTTTGTAAGCACCTTTATCTAAATAATAGGATACATCTTCTGCGTTATTACCTACCATAGCATAGACACGCATTTTAAGTATTTTCTCTTTATTCATTTGGTCTATTACATCTAGTACCTTACGAGGAAGTCCTGCATCTTGCACACTTGTCAGACCTACTGCAAAACATCTTTCTTGTGCCTCAAACAAGATTTTTTCCATCTCTTCAGGTGAAGCTTCAGGGATAAACTTACCTACTAGTCCTTTTGCATTATCTACTAAAATTCCTGTAAGTTTGCCATCTATTTGCTCTATCACTCCACCTTCTACCTGTGGGGTTTCGGGGGTGATTTTGGCGAGGTCAAGTGCTTTTTGATTAACAAGGGCTGCATGTCCATCTACTCGTGTCAAGAATACGGGCGTATCAGGAAAGAGAGAATCTAGAGCTGCTTTATTAGGGTATGCTTTATCTGCCCAATCATTTTGATCCCAGCCATGTCCTTTAATCCAGCTTTGCTTAGGATTATTGGTTCTAAAGGTTTGTATTCTTTCTAATGTTTCTTGATAAGACTTTGCCCCTACCAAATCTACTGTGAGAAGTACTTCACCATATCTATAAAAATGGCAATGTGCATCTATAAATCCTGGATAGATGGCTTTGCCTTCTGCGTCTATTACTTGTTCAGATGTGTATTTTTTTTGAATATCTTCATTTTTCCCAATCTCTACAAACTTACCATCTTTAACGGCAAAGGCTTGTGCCGTAGAGAATTCTTTATCTACTGTATAGACTATGCCATTATGAACAATCAAATCTACTTGGATTTTAGATTGGCAGGCAAAAAGTCCTATAAAAAGAAGGATGATAAAATGAATGATTTTCATAGAATTAGTGAGAGATGAGTTATAAATTATGAGTTATGAGTTTGTAATAATTTGATAATGAGTGTTTTACTTTATATTAAATGAACACTTTATTTAATTATTTTCTTTACAGAAAAATGTATATTAATGTATTTATTTTTTTTATAAAACCTATTGTAAAACACGATGTTTTAGTGTCTATTACAGTGTCGTATTTTTATTTTTATTCAGTAGTTATTTCTTTATCTAGGATACTTATCTTCACTACTTTGATTTTCTTTTTGCTGACAGACATAATTGTAAATGCAAAATTGCCATAGATGATTTCTTCATTCAGTTGTGGAAAACGTGAAAAAAGCTCTAACATCAATCCTCCTAGTGATTTACTATCACCTCTTACATCATAAAAATAATCAGAGCTTACTTTTAAGACTTTACAAACATCATTGAGTGGGATTTTGCCTTCAAACAAGAAATTACGGTCATCCAAACGTGTATAAAGTAAATCTTCTTCACTTTCATCAAACTCATCGTTGATTTCTCCTACTATCTCTTCTATGATATCTTCAAGAGTAACAAGTCCAGCTGTACCGCCATATTCATCTACTACAATAGCTACATGCACGTGTCTTTCTTGAAAATCACGCAATAGTTTATCTATTTTTTTATTCTTAGGTACAAAAAATCTCTCTCTGAGCAGCTTAGGCCATTTAAAAATATCAGGGGTGTCTAAGAAAGGGAGCAAATCTTTGACATATAATACTCCTTCTATTTTATCTATAGTTTCTCTATAAATAGGGATTCGGGAGTAGCCATGTTCTTGTACTTTTTCTATGAGTTCTTTAAAGGGCAAATCTATCGGAAAAGCCACAATCTCGTGGCGTGAAGTCATGATTTCTTGTACAGAAGTAGAGCTAAAATTGACGATACCCTTCAAAATTTCCTTTTCTTTATCTACATTATCACCTTCAATGGGCATTCTGTCAATGAACTCAGGAAGTTCATCCAAATGAATCTTATAGCCTTTTCTCTCTATTCGCTTTCCCACTACATTGCTGATAGCCACTAAAACCAGAGATAAAGGTTTAAAAATCACAAAAGCAAAATCTATTAAGAATACAGTCTTTTGAATAAAAGAACGACCATATTGACTTGCATAGACCTTGGGAAGTAGCTCACCAAAAAACAATAAAAGCATCGTAACTATTAGAGTCAGAAAAACAATAACCAGTCCTTCTGGGTTACGAGTTTCAAATATTTGCCAAGTAATAAAAGTACAGAGTGTAACTATTGTAATATTCACTAGATTATTGAATATCAGTATAGTAGCTAATAAAAGTTGTGGTTTTTCAACTAATTTTATAGCTCTTTGTTCAGCTTTATTATCACTATTTTTACAGTCCTCTATATCTTCACTACTGAGTGAAAAGAGTGCGATTTCTGAACCAGAAATCATGGCTGATAAAACCAATAAAATAACTAAAATAAAACAATTCAAAATGTAGAACACGGGACCGACTGCCGCTCCTATCAATACATACATTCCCAAAAAACTCTCCGAATCTGTGCCTGTGTCCAACATTGATTGATTTAGTGAAAAAAACTAAAAGGGTAAATCATCATCTGACGATGAATCTTGAATAGGGGCTTGTGGCTCTTGTACTCTGTTATCAGAATCTGAACCTTGAGGGCTAATCCCTCCACTAGCAGAACCTAAAAGTGTAAGTTGTGCACCACTTACTTCAAGAGAAGTACGTGTTTTCCCTTCCTTATCTTGGTACTCTTGAGTGCTTAGTCGACCTTCCACAAATACTTGATCACCTTGTTTGAGGTATTTTTCTGCTACTTCGGCAGTATTTCCCCAAAAGCTTACTCTAAACCATTGTGTACGTTCTACTTTTTGCCCATCACTTTTGGTGTAACTGTCATTGACAGCTATCGAAAAATTAGTAACTTTTCTGCCTTGGAACTCTCTTGTCTCAGGGTCTCTACCCAAGTTCCCGATAAGGGTAATTTTGTTATAACTAGCCATACTTTTTTATATAGTTAAATATTTCTGCAAAATTGCTCATAAATCTACTCAAAAAAAATGTTTATCCAAATAATTATGAATCAAAATTGGCTTGGGTAGTTTTTTTATTTCTTCTATTTGATAAAAACTAAGTTGTGGAAAATATTTTCTTGCTTCAAAGTTAGGCAAAATCTTTACTTTCCAAAAACGAGTTTGTATAATTTGATGTGTCAAAACATGCTTAAAATCTTGTACTGCCTCTTCCAAAACCATTGATTCTGAGACTACTATGGGTAATTTTCCTATTAATTGCTCATATTCTATTGGCTCTTCACTTTCTAATAAATAAAATTCATAGAGTCCTTGCCATATTCCTTTTTGCTGACGGTGCTGTAAGGCTATTTCACCCTCTTCATTTATAAATAAAATATAATTAAAGAAGCGTTCTTTTTGTTTTATCTTTTTGATTTTGACAGGAAGCTCCGCTACACGGTTTTGGGCAAAGGCTACACAATCACCTTGCAATGGGCAGTACATACAATTAGGCTTTTGTGGGCTACATAGCATTGCCCCAAACTCCATCATAGCTTGGTTATAGACAGCTGATTGCTTGGCAGGCAGTAACTCTTGAGCCAATGCTGAAAACTCTTTTTGCCCTTGTGAAGAAGCAATATCTGTTGCTATTCCAAAATAACGTGCTAAGACTCTAAATACGTTCCCATCTAAGACTGCTACCTCTTCACCATAAGCAAAAGAAGCAATCGCTGCGGCAGTATAAGTCCCTACCCCTTTCAATTTTAAAAGTTGCTTATAATTATCAGGGAATTTCCCTTGTAACTCATTAGAGATATATCTTGCAGTCTCGTGCATGTTTCTAGCTCTGCTATAATAACCTAGTCCTTGCCAAAGACGAAGGACTTCCTGTATATCAGCCTTTGCAAACTCAAAAACAGTAGGGTATGATTCTACAAATTTTTGATAATAAGGCAGACCTTGTTTGACACGAGTCTGCTGAAGAATAATCTCAGAAAGCCAGATAAGATAAGGGTCTTGAGTATTTCGCCAAGGCAAGTCCCGATGATATTGATGATACCAATTAATAATCGATTTTGAAAAATTAGAAGGGCTCATGCTTGCTTTTTGACACAAACTTAGGTACAAAAACATAAATTATAAAACCATATAAAATCAATATGGGCTGTTTTTTGCTATGAAATCTCTGTAAAATCAAGAATTAACACCTAAAAACACATTAATTTTATTTTTTTTAGTCTAAAGACTTTCAAAATATAAAATCAAAAATTAGATTTGCATAACATAACCTTATGGTTATTAGCGTATTATAGATTGTTTTCAAGATTTAAACCCATTTACAAGTGACTAAAGCGGAAGTAATTGCCGAAATTGTTGAACAAACCGGCATCAATAAAGATGAAGTTCAAATGACAGTAGAATCTTTTTTCAACGTCATTCAAATGTCCATGGAGAAAGGTGAAAACATCTACGTGCGTGGCTTTGGAAGTTTTGTGAATAAGAAACGAGCTCGCAAAGTAGCCAGAAATATTTCTGAAAATACAGCGATGATTATAGAATCTCACTATGTTCCTAGTTTTAAACCTTCTAAAACTTTTATTAAAAAAGTAAAAGAAAGTGAAATACTCAGCAAGCGGCTTAGCGAAGAAGAAAAAGAAAAAGAAGCTGATAAATAAGATGAAAATAAATCGTTGAGGCTAAACATTTAGGTTCAACGATTTGATTTAGGAAAAAAACTATGCGTATCCCTCAAATTGTTCTACTTTTCGTCATCTTGCTAGTAATATTAGGAATGTTCCAACTTCCTAAGGTAGTAGTGAGCAATAAAGAAAAGACCTTAAATTCAGATAAAAGCACTGATAATCAAACTGCTGTAATGCCTGATGCACATCAGCAAAACCTCCCCGAAGAATTATCAAAGGAACTTATTCGTCTCAAAAAGCTTTTAGAGAGTGAAGATAATACACAAAAAAGTATTACCTTTGCAGATTCAATTGCACAAATCTATAAAAGAGTAAGTCAATTTGATAGTGCAGCACATTATTTAGAGTATGCTGTATTAAAAGACCCAAATAATCTTGCAGCTGTTGAAAAAGCCGCAGATGGGTATTATGAAGCATTTAATTTTTATGGAATTATTAATGCTGAGAAAGCAAAAGAATACGGCGATATAGCCAAAAGATATTTAGAGCAATTGCTCTCTGAAAATCCAAAAGATTTTAAAGCCAAGACGAAGCTCGCCATTACTCAAGTTACTTCTTCTAACCCAATGAAAGGTATTTTGATGCTCAAAGAGGTAATAGAAGAAGACCCGAACAACGAACTTGCACTCCTTAATTTAGGATTATTTTCAATGCAATCGGGACAATACGAGAAAGCAATTGATCGTTTCAAGATATTAATTTCTGTAAATCCAAAAAATGGAGAAGCAAAAATATTTTTAGGGCAATCTTATGCTGGCTTGGGTAAAAACCAAGAAGCTAGAAAGATTTTTGAAGAAGTTATTAAAAATGAAACTGATTCTTTGTTACAAATGGCCGCAAAAGAGTATTTGTCGCAGTTGAAGTAAAATTAATTATTAAACCTAAACATTTAAAAGTATGCCTTGCGGAAAGAAAAGAAAAAGACACAAGATTTCGACACACAAGCGTAAAAAACGCTTGAGAAAAAATAGACATAAGAAAAAGTAAATTCTTAGTCATTTTTTGATGTGCCTCCAACCGTTTTGCGACTTACGAGAGCAAAACGGTTTGCCTTTTTGTTGAAGTTTCTGAAAAGAAATAACCTAACAAAAAATGCTAAATGACCAAAAAAAGACTTTTAATTTCAAAAGTATCTTTTTGGTATTTCATAGCACTTTGGCAGTTGGCAAATAATTGGTCTAAACTCAGTTCTAAACAATATAGATTGTTACTTATCAATTTTTAGAATATGCAGGTTGAGAATTTTATCTATCTTGCAGAAAAATAAATTAAAATCTTATATTTATTACCTCTCCTTCAAGGGTATTTGTTAAAGAGTTTAAAAAAAATATTGACAGTTTTCTATTATAAAGATACTAACATCATAAGCCCTCCCTTTAAATAATTAATGGTCTAGGTTTGGCTGATTTGACCTGTTTAAAAAAATATCAAAAACATGATTAGTTTATAATTAGTTTTTAAACTTATGTTTATGATTTTGGTGAAAATCAAACTTTGATTAAAAGTGTTTATCGTTTATAAGATAAAAACTTCCAAATTAAAGCTAAATTCATATATACAGTTATCTAAGTTTGATAAATAAGCTAGTTATAAGCTATGGAATAGTAAATGTTCCTCATCAGTTTTTGTTTTTTTCCTAGACACTTTTTGCTTACTCGCTGCCATACCATGTTTTAAAATTAAAAAATATTGTAAATGTGATTGTATTTTGAGCAACGAATTAGCCATTAGTTCTGCGGCCAAATCTGACAGAATTGTTTTACTACAAAACAAAAAAATAGTAGAATACCACGAGGAGTATCATAATAATGATTTCACGGTAGGAGATATTTATCTCGGAATAGTTAAAAAAGTAGTTCCTGGCCTTAATGCCGTTTTTGTAGATATAGGATATGAAAAGGATGCCTTTTTACATTACCTAGACCTAGGACCAAACTTTAACTCTCTCAATAAATTTAGTAGGATTGTAATGTCAAAAAAGCAGATTTCATATCGCTTAAAAGACTATGACCTACTCCCTGAAATAGATAAACTCGGAAAAGTAAGTCAGTTATTTAGCCGCAATAATCAAATCTTGGTACAGGTTATCAAAGAACCTATATCAACCAAAGGGCCTCGCCTTTCTTGTGAGATTTCTATTGCAGGACGCTATGTGGTCTTAGTACCTTTTAGCAATACTGTCAATGTATCCAAAAAAATCACAAGTAAAGAAGAGCGTCAACGCCTCGTTCGCCTTGTTTCTTCTATTAAGCCTCAAAACTTTGGGGTAATCGTGCGTACCAATGCCGAAAAAATAGAAGTGGCTGAGCTAGACAAGGATATGCAAAATCTTGTAGATAAATGGGAAGAAGGCATGCACAAACTTCGTTCTGGTAAGCCTCGTGACCGAATCATTGGAGAGATGAACCGTGCTTCTTCCATTTTGAGAGATTTATTGAATGATAATTTTGATAGTATCACTGTAGATGACCGTACAATTTATGACGAAGTAAAATCTTATGTGAAGACTATCTCTCCTGATCACGAAAAAATGGTCAAATTACACAATGGTAAGTCCAAACTTTTTGAAAGTATGGGTATCGAGAAGCAACTCAAGTCGCTTTTTGGTCAGTCTGTCAGTTTGCCTAATGGAGGCTATCTTATCATTGAGCATACGGAAGCATTACACGTGATAGATGTCAATAGTGGTAATAAGTCTAACAGCGAAAAAGATCAAGAAAGTACTGCTTTTCACGTAAATATGGAAGCTGCCAAAGAAGTAGCGAGACAATTACGTATCCGTGATATGGGTGGGATTATTATCGTAGATTTTATTGATATGCGTTCTCACGAACACAAGCATCAGATTTTTCAGTGCATGCGTGATGAGCTTCGCAAAGACCGCTCTAAATCCACAGTATTACCTCTGACCAAATTTGGCTTGATGCAAATTACACGACAAAGAGTACGTCCAGAGTTAAATATTACTACCCGTGAGACTTGCCCTACTTGCAATGGCTCAGGTAAAATCTCTGCAAGTATATTGGTTTCGGATGAAATCGAGAATAATATCAAGCATCTGATTATCAAGCAAAATACCAAAAACCTTACTATCACAGTACATCCTTATTTGCATGCTTACTTTACCAAAGGAATACTCAGCAAACAAAGGCTTTGGTTCATGAAGTATGGTCGATGGGTTCGTCTCGTAACGGATTCATCTTTGCCACTCACTTCGTTTACTTTCAGTGATAAACACGGTGATGATATTGAGCTAAATATTTCTAGTAACACAGAAATAGAGGAGGATGAAGAAAAGAAAATCGTAGCCTAAGATTTTAATATTCCTTAAAAGCCGAAGTGATTGTATGAATCCTTCGGCTTTTGTATTTAATTCTACTAAGTGAGTTATGAAATATAAGTCATGAATTACAAGTTTTTAATTACCTGATAATGAGTATTTTAATAGCTAATAATGACTAGTTTATTTTTAGTATTTTACTAAGAAGAAAGACACCTCTTTTATTTTTATTAATAATCTTTGAAGTTTGTTCGTTAGTGAGTAGTTATCCTAGAAAAATGAGATATTCTAATATCTTATTAGTTTGATACTTTTTTAAAATCATATTCCTTGGTCATTCATTAAACTTTGATTTGATATTTTTTATGAAAGCATTTATTGGTAGTTCATTATTTTTATTATTTACCTTATTGCTTGGAGCTTGTGGAGGCTCAGAGGGAATCCATGATGCTGCAAACTTAGAGGGGATAGAAGCTTCTGTGGAGATAATCCGCCTTGAGCAAGACTTACGGAAACTAAAAAGTAGAGCAGAAATTGAGGATTTTTTGAAGAAACATCCTGATTTTTCAGAAAAATATATGCGTCGTAGTCAGTTACCTCATGACTCTATAGCTGTTGATCAGCTTTATCAGATGCTTAATGAGCCAGCTCTAGATACTTTATTTGATGATGTAGCTAAGAAATATGGTAATATTGATGATATACAAGCTGAGTTTGAAGATGCTTTTAGACACATCAAATACTATTACCCTGAGTTTAAAGAACCTAAAATATATACTACTATTACTGGGCTGGGTAGTTTTTATGGTACAGATTTATTTGTATCAGATGATATGATAATCATTAGTCTAGATTTTTTTATGGGAAATGAAGCACGTTATAGACCTCCTGTAGAGATGATTCCTGACTATATCTGGCAGAGATTTCACAAAAAGTCTATCGTACCTACAGTGGTGATGTACCTATCTAATAAGTACAATAAAACTAATTTTGAAGATAAAACTGCCCTTGCTGAGATGATTTATCATGGCAAAGCCTATCACTTTACTAAAACTATAATGCCTACCATAGCTGATTCAATTCTTTTTGGCTATACAAGTACAGAACTTGCTAATATAGAGGATGAAAAAAACAGAGAATATATTTGGGGACATCTAATAGAAAAAGAAGTTCTCTTTTCTACTAATCAAAAAGTAATTGCAAGTTATTTGGAAGAACATCCTTTTGTGGCAGAAATCAATAAAAAATGTCCTGGACGCATTGGAAGGTGGCTTGGCTACCGTATCATTCAAAAATATCTTAGCCGCAACTCAGAAGTAACTTTTCAGCAATTGATGGCTAATCAAGATGCAAGGAATATTTTTAACCTCTCTGGTTATAATGGGGATTAAGTAAGAGATTGGGTTATTGAAAATTTAGAAACTGGGAAATTCGCTTATTAAGTGATTGAGTAATTGAGTAATAATCCAATGACCTAATAACTCAACAACTCAATCTCCTAGTATTTTATTTATCCAATCTCCCATTACTAATCCCCAAACTGTGCTTTTAGCTCATCATCTAACTTATCAGCCCACCACTCTAGGTCAGCAATACAGGTGGATACCTCATGGTAATCAATCCCCCTAATATCTCTCTCATAAGTAGCATATACCCAGTTACTATCAGGCATGATAGATAATTTGACTCCTAATTTGGTGTCATTTAACTCCAATAAATGTCTATAAAATGCAAGTAGATTATTTTGAGGAAGCTGCATAAGAGGGGAAAAAATCCTCAAGTATTCTCGAGTATTCCCACTGCTGAGAGGCACCGTCTCAATATATACTTGGATACGAGCAGAACCTGTTCGCCAGTTCCAAGATTGTTTTTCTTGGTTAAATACTGTTTCACGCTTGAGCCCTACAGACTCAGTATATTGGTGAATCATATCAAATACTTTTTCTTTTTGAGCAGACATAAAGAATGATTTTTAAGTGAATATTTTACTTCTAAACTGAATATAGTTTCATTGAGTTGTATTTTAGATGAATAAAATTATTTTTAGCTTAATTAAATCCATCATCATCTTCTATAATTTCTACATTTCGCTCTTTTTTACGGCGAATCTGTCTATCTGATACACTAAATATGCCTGGCTCACTTGGTGGATTAAATCCATTTCTGACTGCTACTCGCAGCCCTCTTTCTCTTAAAAAATCCATTACTGTTAGGTTTACCTCTGACTGAATATCCCAAAAAGGAGCTGCTAGTTTGATGTAATAAACAAACTGAACAATGAGAGCATAATCATTAAAGCCCTTGAGAGTTACTTTGCACTCTCTATCTACATATAGGTTAGTGAGGGCTACATCTTTCAAATAATCTAGTAGCGCCTGTACCTGTGCAGGGGCAGTATCTACTGGCAAAGGAATAATCATCTCTGCTTTTGAACCTGGTGCCGCTGATATATTGATTACTTCTTTATCTGAAAAGGATTTGTTGGGAATTGTTACTACAAAATTATCTAAAAAAGTACGCAAACGGGTAGTACTCAATCCTATACTCTCTACATAGCCATCATGGTCGTCTATCTGGATTCGGTCATCTATCTTGAAGGGTTGAGTGATGAGGATATTTAATCCCCCAAACATATTCATAATCGTAGTTCTGGCACCAATCGCAAATGCTAAACCTCCTATCCCTAAGCCTGCTAATATAGTAGCTACATCATAGCCTGCATTGTTTAGACCCACTACTATAGCCACAAACCATACAATTATTCCGAAACCACGCCTAGCTATGGGCAAAATCGCATCATCTAAATGATTTTCAGACCTTTCTACGGCTGGTGCTATGTATTCCTCAATAAGTCCATTTACTGTCCTGACGATGAGCCAAGCAATGTCTAAGATGACTAATAAATATACAATTCCTTTTAACTGGGTTCTTATCTCAGGCTCTAGGTTTAAAACACTGATACCATACCAAACGCCTACTATTACAAGTGCTGCCACGATAGGCTCTTCTACTTTATCTACAATGATATCATCTAACTTAGTCTGGGTTTTGGCAGTAAACATTCGCATAATGCGTGTAAAAAACCAATATAACATCCGCCCAACAATCAAAGAACTTAAGATTATTGAAAGTGCTAAAAACCACTCTGAGATGGTGCTGCCGTAGAATGGCTTTTCAAAAAAGTTGTGCATATTCGTAATAGGTAATTGTGAATTATTACTTATCCGATGTCAATTTTATTGCCATTTTGCACAAGAACCAACTTTTATCTTTGTTATTCTCAAAAGTAAAGCTACGTATGTAAGTTTAATAGCAATTATCACTTTAATAAGCTACCTTAATTCCATGATACCGCTCTTGATGCTGATAATCTTTTCGTAAAGGATGTCCCTCCCAGTCTTTTGGCAACAGTATTCTACGCAAATCAGGGTGATTTAAGAATTTAATCCCCAATAAATCATACGCCTCTCGCTCATGCCAGTTAGCTGTATGCCATACACCACTTACACTCGGCACTTCTGGTAGAATATCATCTTTAGGACGATTAGTGACTACCTTGAGAACTAGCTTTAAATCATAAGGAATAGAATATAAATGATAGACTACCTCCATTGTACCTGCTTCTATGCCATTGTCTATGGCAGTAAGGCAAGATAAAAAATCAAAATAAGTCTGCTCATGGGTATATAACAACCGACAAACTTCTTCAATTTTAAGCGTTGATATAGTCAAAAAAGGCTGAATTGCCTCTGGAGCATCTTCCAAAATGATTCCTTCTCCTAAGCCTTCTATTATTAATTTTTTTATTTCTTCAAAACTCATTTCTTACTAAAATTTAATTTGTTAAATCCTCATTTATGAAGTTATTTCCCATTGTCCTACTTTCAATGATAGTAAAACTCTATTTCACCAAAATTTTCATCTTTCAAATGTAGTAATAAACCCTTGTTTCTTTCTCGAACAAGTTTTTTTTCATTTAAAAAGATACAAAATCTCTCAAAAATTTAGTTCTATTAAAAACTATAATTATATTTGTAATGTATTAGTTAAGAAAAATACACATAATAATTAAAATTTCCCTATTTCAATAGAATTATCAAAAATCATTACCATATTTAAACTAATTTTCAGATTATGAAAAAACAATTCTTAACCCTATTATCAATTGCTTTATTTAGCATCTCTTTTTTAGCTAGTTGTGGAGGAGGAGAAGATGCACCCACGCTAGCAGACCGTTTACAAGGAACTTGGATTCTTGGTTCGGTAAGTGGCACACAAGCTTCATTCATCACTCCTAGTACTGGATTTAGAGTAACCTTCTCAGGCTCTAATGTTACGGTAATTATCAATGGAACAACTCTTACAGGTACATTTACTGTAGATAGTACTACTGTAACTACTACTATACAATACAATGGTGGTACTATCACATTTACAAATGTAACTTTATCAGGTGCTGGTGATATTAACTTAGTATTTGGTACAGACTTAAAACGTACTTCTGCAAAACCTGCTGATGGTTTTACATTTAATTTAGTGAAACAATAGAGCTATTTTGCTAACATAAAGTTTAAAAAAGCCATTTTTGATTCAATCAAAAATGGCTTTTTAGTTTAGTGAGAGTTCATTAGAAGCAATGCGTTTTATAAGGAGTAATCACATAGTCCAAGGGAATATCATATTGGTCTATGTCTTCAATCTCTGAGATAGCTTCAAAAAATGAAACACCTACCTTGAGCACATCTTCTCTACAATCTGCCAAAAACCGATCATAATACCCTTTGCCGTAGCCTACTCGGTAGCCTTTTGCATCAAAAGCTAATAAAGGCACAATCACTATGTCTATTTTTTTGACATCGCATTCTATTGCACCCTTTGGTTCAGGGATTCCCCATTTATTTTCTATCAGAGTAGATTCAGGTGTGATTATAAAATGCTGAAGATGCACATATCCAAAATTAGTCTTGCTCACAACCGTCTTTATCTTAGGAAAATCTCGCCAAACCTTCTCAAGCACTAAAAAGCTATTAAACTCTTTGCGTGCCAACATCGGTAAAAAAGTATGGAGACATTGATAATGAGCCAACTCTAATTCCTGAAATAATTTATCAGCAACCTGCTCATTCATCTGAGCTACCTGACTCTCTGAGAGTTGTTGGCGTTTAATCTGGTATATTTCTCTAAGTTCTTTTTTCTTCAAATGGCTTAGTAGTATTTGTGGGATGTAAGGTAATTTTTAACATAATCATCTATGCCTTGCTCAAGCGTATGAAAAGGTTTATCATAACCTATGTTGATTAGCTTTTGCATGGCTGCCTCCGTAAAGTACTGATACTTATCTCTTATGTCCTCAGGAGTATCTATAAAATGGATTATTTCTTTTTGATTCATAGCCGCAAAAGTATTTTTGACTAAATCTAAAAAGGTACGTGCCTTACCACTTCCTAAGTTATAAATCCCTGAATCTTTGCGATGATGCATCAAGAAATAACAAACTTCTATCAAATCTTTTACATAGACAAAGTCACGGCTTTGCTCTCCATCTTTAAAATCGGGGCGGTGTGAGCGAAACAAATTCATCTCTCCTGTCTTCTGAATCTGGTTAAAGGCGTGAAAAATAACCGAAGCCATGCGTCCTTTATGGTATTCATTAGAACCATAAACATTAAAAAACTTCAAGCCAGCCCAGAAAAACGGAGATTTATCTTGCTTAAGTACCCACTTATCAAAGTCATTTTTAGAATCTCCATAAGGGTTGAGTGGTTTTAGTTGAGGAATAAGCTCTTCATTATCTTCATAGCCTAGCTCACCTTCTCCATAAGTAGCTGCTGAGGAGGCATATACAAGGGGAATCTGATAATTAATACAAGCTTGCCACATTTTCTGAGAGTAATGGAGATTTAGCTCATTGAAGATATTAACATCAAACTCAGTGGTATCAGTCCTCGCTCCTATATGAAAAATGAACTCTACCTGCTGATAATTTTCTTCTAACCACTCAAAAAAAACACTTCGCTCTACACGAGCCTTAATTTTTTTGTCTGAGAGGTTTGCTTCTTTTTCAGGATGTGAAAAATCATCTACTGCGATGATATAATTAAAATTTTCCGCGTTGAGTTTACCGATAAGGCAGCTACCAATAAATCCTGCTGCACCTGTTACTACTATCATATCTTTTTTTAAAATAGGTCTGTAGCAAAACTATAAAAAAACGATAAGAATTGGACTTATTCATAAAAATTCTACTTTTTTTATGAATAAAACAAAAAAATCTGTTTCTTTATATTGTACTTTGCGTAATAATCTGAAAAATCAATAATCAATTTTTTAATCCAAATTTTTATCTAATGAAAAACCACTCCAAACATCAGAAGGAATATTTTAAGATTCACCTAAGTTATTTGTTTTTTTTAGGTCTTATTCTATTAAGTGCTTGTGGAGGCAAAAGCATAGAACCGACTATCATCCCTAGTGAAGCATCTATAGTAGTAAGTATAGACTTTAACTCTATGTCGTCTAAGGCTGCCGAATGGAAAGATTTATTCAATCCTGAACTTTTAAAATCTGCTGATTTAGATGATAAAGAGGCAGATATAATTGCAAAATTAATAGGCAGCGGTGTCGATTTGACTAAGCCTGCTTATATTTTTATCAAGGCAGACAAAGATGAGAAAAAAAACTATGTTGGTCTTACCATGGGCATTAAAGACGCTAAAAAATTTGAAGATGGTCTCAAAAAACTAGATGAAACCCCTAAAATTACTAAAAAAGGAAGTCGTCAGTATGCTATCAAAGACAATACAGTGATTAGTTGGAATGCAAGTAGTATGCTCATGACATCCTTACAAGAAGGTGAGAATCAAAAAGAAATAGAAGCAATCCACGAAAATATATTAAAGACTACTTCTAGCAATTCTTTAGAGTCAAAAAACAAAGATTTCAAGGCTTTTTTGTCTAAAACCTATGATATTGGTGTTTGGATGGATTATGCAAAAATCAGTGCAATAAGTAATGGTGCTGACATGCTAGAACTTCCTCCTAGCATTCAAGATATGAGTAAACTTACAGAAAGTATCAAATTTTTGGTAAACTTCAACAAGGGAGAAGTAATACTGGATGCAGAGTCTAAGCTCAATGCAGAAATGATGAAAAAATACCAAGATTTATTTAAGGGAAATATGAATGACAATCTTGTAAAGGCTACTCCTGTAAAGTCTCCTATGATGTTGTTTGGAGTAGGTATCGGGATGAAAGGCTTGCGTAAGTTATTAGAAGAAGCAGGTTATTTAGAAGATGCTAAACAAACGGCGGATATGATTGGCATTAGTGTAGATGAAATCTTTGAGATGTTGAGTGGCGATATGGTCTTGGCATTAGAGAGTTTAAATGTAGAAAACATTTTTCAGCCTGAGATACAAGGTTCTGTTGGGCTTGGAATTAGCAATAAAAAAACGCTCGAGAAAATCTTCGTCAAATTTGAAGGGATGTTATTAAAGAAAAAAGATAAATATTATGTACTGCGTGCAGGAGATGTGGGACAGTATTTTTTGATTGAAAAAGATGATATGCTTATCATGACTACTAATGAAACTTTGCGTGATAATGCAATTAAAGGTTCTAATGGATTAGATAGTAAAGTAGCTAGTATGGCTAATAATAAACTTTCTGTGATGTATGTTGATTTTCAAAAGGTGATTAAATCACTACCCAAAGGTACTATCAATGATCCAATAGTAGAGAAAGAAGTACTTCCTAAGTTTATCTCTATGGAGGCAACCTCAGACAACTATAAGGGAAGCTCCTCTAAAGGGCAGATGGTGATTAAGATGAGTGAGAAAGATAGAAATGCACTTGCCATTATTGTAGAGATGATTAAGAAAACTTCTAAGAAAAAAGAGAAAGTAGGTGCTTAATAAGTAATGAGTCATAAATGATGAGTTACTTTAGTAAAATTTTGATAATCAGTACTTTATAATAAAATTAAAGTGCAAACTAATTTTGACCATCTACTTATTAAAAAATAATTGAGTTGGGTTTATGATTAAAAAAATCATAAACCCAATTTCTTAAACCAATAATATTAGATATCTCACTACCAACAATTCTTAGTCCTCCCATATTAGAGTTGTTACTTTTTGATTTTCAATTATTTATGTCAATTTTTTATTTGAGAATCTTAGAATAATAAGCTTTGCTGCCTCATACAGGAGCTTTTCGCAAGCGATTCCCTATATTTTCTATGTGCATATATGGTTACAAAAAAAGTAAATTATTGATAACCAGTGTGTAATAGCTCTACTGATTATACTTTTGTTTATGAATGACTTTTAATCTCACTTCAACGCCTTTCCACTTCTAATCCACCAAAGGTAATTCTATAAAGAAAGTAGTTCCGATTTCTAGCTCTGTTTCAAACCATATTCTACCTCCAGCATGTTCTATTCCACGCTTAGAGACTGCCAAGCCGATGCCTGAGCCTGTAGTTTTGGTGGTGAAGTTGGGCATGAATAGCTTATCTTGTGCCTCGAGGCTTACGCCTTCTCCATTGTCTTTAAAGGCTAGTCTGATAATTCCTTCGGCTTCTACGGTGAGAGAGATTTCCATTTTGGCTTCTCTGTCTTCGGGAGTAGCCTCTAAGGCATTTTTGACCAAGTTAGTGAAGATACGCCCCATTAGTTTGCGGTCGCCTTGTACATAAAATGCCCCTGAGATAAGGTTAAGTGTTACTTCTATTTTCTCCTCTGCATAGAGGCTTTCTGCACTTTGCAGTAACTCTATTATCTCAAAACGCTCACTGTTGGGCACAGGCATCTTAGCAAAAGAAGAGAAAGAGGTAGCAATATCATTCAAAATATCCGCCTGTTCTATGAGTGTATCAATAGACCGTTCAAAAGTAGCTCTCACCTTTTCACTTTGCCCTTCTAAGCGTTTTTGCATCATCTGAAGGGTAAGTCTGATGGGCGTAAGAGGATTTTTGATTTCGTGGGCTACTTGCTGTGCTATTTCACGCCAAGCCGATTCACGCTGACCTCGAGCAAGGGCTTCCATGCTCTTGTCTAGTTTTTGGAGCATTCGGTTGTATTCTTTCACAAAAAGTCCAATTTCATCTTTAGATTCCCAGACAAGTGGATCACTGTAATCATAAAAAGAAGTCTTACGGATTTTTTGTGTAATCAGCCTTAGAGGTATAATTAATATCTGTGAAGCAAAATAAGATAAGAATAAAAAGACAATCAAGATACTCACAAAAATATTGATAATAGTGCTGAGTACTTCTATCAAGCGTTGCTCTAGCTCATACCGAAAATCAAAGAATGGAATGCTCACCAAACCCAAAAGTTGCTCTGATTCATAAGATTTTAAAGGCATATACACTGTTACATAACTTAGCCCTCCCACAGATTCTTTTTGGATACTTTGTGTCTCTCCTTGGTATTTAATCTCACGCAAAGCAGCAGGATTAATATATCTTGATAAGATGCCTATTTCATAAATAGCAGGCTGACTAGTCATAATGAGCCTTCCCGAAGCGTCAAAGACATTAATATCTAAACCTGCGTTGCGAGCAATCTGTAGAGATTGATCAGTAAAGGTTTCTTGATTAAGTCCTTGCTGCAAGTATTGGTCAAGGTATGGACTAAGATTACGTGCTACTCTCCGAGTGTCTTCTGCAAAACTTTTAGAAAAATCTTCTCTGTAATTGGCACTGATGATGCTCAATGTAGTGATGCTGACGGTAAGCAAAGGTAAGAAAAAAGAAATATTCAAATAAAACTGGATGCGTGTCGCAAAATTCCCTTTAAAACCTTGCACTCTATTGATGAAGCTATAGATAACCATAAAGCCTAGAATCTCAAACATCAATACCAAAAACAAAAAGGCAAAATTAGACAAAATAGCTTTCCAAGAATAGACTAGAATCGACACGACTACTTTTTTGGAAGAAATCTCTACGGAAAGATGCTCATAATTATCTGCTTTGAGTCCATTAAAGAAAAGTGATTCTTGGTCAAAATATTCATTCTTAAAATCTCGTGCATAATTGTAGCTTCCTATGCTATAAACTAGCTGGCGATGATCATAAAAGGCATAGCTATAATTTTTAACTTTTTGAATGTTTTTACTGGCTTGGTCTATTAGCAATTCTGGATAGACATTGTTAGATAAATCTCTATTTTGCTTAAGGTCTATAATCAGGTTAAAAGCAGTATTATTAGGGTTTTTTATCTCTACAAAGGCGACATAGTGCCGCACTAGGTTGATGCCCGAAAGGTCAATGAAGAATATCTCAGGTCTGGAAGTACCATAATCTACTCTCTGGTATCGGTTATAAAAATCTTGGTAATTTAGCTCAGGATGTTGTGGGTCAAGTGATTGATTATCAGTCCCGAATAGTAGTACTTCTGTTTCGTATCTATCAAAATTTTTACTTAGATATTTTTTGCGAATGTCTTGGGCTAGTTCGTTTTTTTGAATGCTGGTATCTTGCAAAGCACTTTTGATGCTGTTATCTGTTTTGACTTGCTTGATGGCTTGGCTCAAAAGCATCTCAGAAAGAGGGTCTTGCTCTGGAATGAGCAATGTAGCAAAAGCACGTCTTTCTTTCAGGCTTTTTTGTTGTCCATATTTATAAATACTGTAAGCTCCTAGAGAAGCAAAAATCAACGCTCCTACAAAGAAATAAATAAAAGTAGCATATACAAATCGGTAAAGATAACGAGGCAAATCAAGGCGTATCAATCCTATAAAAAATAACCCACCACTAATGACTACTAAGCTTTGAGCATCTCCCAATACATAACTCACTACCCAATAAAGCCCTAGTACAGCCAACAGAACTAAGCCAAAAATGCCCTTATTTTTCTTAGAAAAAAACTGTAAAAAGAGACGAGCAAAGAAATGTAAGAGAAGAAAGAATACTAAAGTATTCAATGCAAACACAAAAATAGCATTCAAACTATTATAGCTAAAATCAAGACTTCGGGTAATGTCAAGGCTTAATTCAGAATCAAAAAAAAGTGTACTCAATACCTCAATAAAACTACTCAAAGTCAGTAAAACGCCCAAAATACTTGCTCCCATAAGCAAAGGCTTGTATTTAGGGTTTAGCTTTAGTAGAGAACGAACCCACCAAAAATGACCTATGTTTCTGACCAAAAACCCTATCCAAAACCCAAAGAATAATAGATTAAGCACCAAATCAGCCAAAGATGGATTGAGCCAAGTGGATTGATAATAAGTAGCATCCAACCAATTACTTTGCAACCATAGATGAGGCACAGAACCTAGAATCATCCCCAGACGAAGCAATACAAGATATGCTCCCCAAATCAGCAAGGCACGGGTATATTGTCTTTGTTTTGCAAGATGCTGGCTCAAGATTCCTATCCATATCAAAGTACAGACAAACCCTAATAAAAAAGAAATTAACCCAAAAACCGATAAGTAAGCAGGAAGAGGAGGAATCTCTTTTTTTAGCTTGATGGCAAATAAAAATTCTCCCCTTGGCGAGTAAATATTCTGATATTCTTTTTTTTGAATGTCTTGGATAATCTCCAAATTATCATACAGAAATACTTCTTTATTTAAACCTGACTGTAGATAGGCATTTCGTATTTTATAATCTTGATAAATATTGAGCAGGCTGTATGCCCGCAAAGTATCGGCATTGCGGACTTGCTGTGCTTGTGTGATGAGGTATAAATGCCCTTCTCTCGAACCCAGACGAAAATAATAATCACCATGAAGCCAGCTTGCTTGTGGCACAAACCGAAAGTCAGACCAAAACAAAAGCTTTTGATTTTGAAATAAAAAATACTGATAATTCTGTGGAAGTTTTTGAGAAAATAAAAGCGTATCAGGATTTGTAAAAGCAAGCTCTTGCCACTGCGTTTGGGCTTGCTGAAGTGCTTGGATTTCTGTCTGTACTTTACTCTTTAAGCTTTGATAAAAAGTAGGCAATTGCTGCGGCATAGACTGACCAGCCCAATAGACCAAGTAAGCAGTAATAATAAAACTGCTCAAGCCTATAATACCAAAAATGTGATGGCCTTTGTTCTTGATTTTCAAAACTTAATGATTGATGCTCTAACGCTCGTTATTTGCAATTTTTGTGTTGTCTTTGATAGTACTTACAAAAACTCTGCAAATCTGAAATTTTCTTTATTAAGCCGACAAAGAGGGTGCGTATATTTTGGCTAAAACTTCTACCACATAATCCACTTCTTCGGGTGTATTATAACGACTAAATGAAAAACGAACTGCCGCTCTTTTGCCATCTGCACCCAATGCTTGCAGCACATGTGAGCCGACTTCTGAGCCGCTCGAGCATGCACTCCCTGCCGAAGCTGATATTTGATTAATGTCAAGGTTAAAAAGCAACATATCATTTTGCTCAGAAGGAGGTAAACTAACGCTCAATACTGTATAGAGGCTGTTCTCTAAATCATTGCTCAGACCATTAAACTCTACATCAGGCACTTGGGCTTTGAGTTGCTCTATAAATCTTGTTTTGAGCGATAAAATATGATTTTGATGCTCTTCCATTTCAAGATAGGCTTGCTCAAGTGCTTGAGCCATTCCTACTATCCCATAGATATTTTCTGTACCACCTCGCATATTGCGTTCTTGTGCTCCTCCATGCATGTAAGGTGGAATCTTATTTTGAGCATTGATATAAATAAAACCTACTCCCTTAGGCCCGTGAAATTTATGTGCCGAACCTACAATAAAATCTATAGGTATTTTTTGTAAATCATGGCGATAATGCCCCATAGTCTGGACTGTGTCTGAGTGAAAAAGAGCCTGGTGTGTCCTACAGAGATTCCCTACTCTTTCTAAATCACAGATATTGCCTATCTCATTGTTGGCATGCATGAGTGATACAAGGGTAGGCGAAAATTCTTTGAGCCACTCCTCTAACTGCTCATAATTGAGCCTTCCTTGCTTATCTACTTCTAATAGATGAAGTTTAATTTTGCCTAATTTGGCAAGATACTCGAGGGTGTGTAATACGGCATGGTGCTCTAATGGACTGCTAATGACGTGCTTGATACCGTGACTTTCTATGCTAGAAAAAATGGCAAAATTATCGGCTTCTGTACCACCTGAAGTAAAGAAAACTTCAGAGGGAGAAGTATTGAGTAATTGAGCTATTTTTTTCCGTGCTTTTTCTATCAAAGCCTTGGCTTCACGCCCATGAGCATGGATAGAAGAGGGATTGCCATGCACATTTTGGAGCAAAGGAAGCATTACATCTAATACTTCGGGGGCAAGAGAGGTGGTAGCAGCATTATCAAAATAAACCTTCATAAGCAGTTATTTTCTTTTATTATCAAATTATATTTTACCTATTAGTGAGAGATGCATCATGAGTTTTTAATAATCTGATAATGAGTATTTTACTTAAAAAAAATTGTCACTTTATTTAATTATTGTTCTTAAGAAAACGTATTTGAATGAACAAATACTCATCATTCATAACTTATAAGTCCTCACTCATAATTCATCACTAAAATCACTCATTTACAATCTCCTTAATATCACTCATGATTTTTTGAGCAATATTATCAGCCGTAATCACTGAGTCAGCCTCTGAGTAAATCCTAATGATTGGCTCAGTATTAGACCTACGCAGATGTACCCATGATTTATCAAATTCAATCTTCACACCATCTTCCGTGTTGATGGGTTGATTCTTATACTTTTCTTTTACTTTTTGAAGTATCTCCTCTACGTCCACCTCAGGGGTAAGAGATATTTTATTTTTAGAAATATGATAGCTTGGGAAAGTAGCCTTTAAGCGAGAAGCTGTCTTGCCAAATTTGGCAAGGTGTGATAAAAATAAAGCAATTCCTACCAAAGCATCACGCCCATAATGCAACTCTGGATAAATAACGCCTCCATTACCTTCTCCCCCTATGACTGCCTGAGTTTCTTTCATCTTAGCCACCACATTGACCTCCCCTACTGCTGAAGCAGTATAAATTTGCCCTGCCTTGTGTGTAATATCACGAAGTGCA
>Ga0163144_10004517_pt1 | contig 31302 bp, 22 predicted proteins | sample OliLak19BULKMAT1_FD_123175 | JGI IMG/M metagenome (GOLD analysis project Ga0163144, IMG submission 123175) | Freshwater microbial mat bacterial communities from Lake Vanda, McMurdo Dry Valleys, Antarctica - Oligotrophic Lake LV.19.BULKMAT1 | ecosystem: Environmental > Aquatic > Freshwater >... | reverse complement strand
TGTCCGCCTTGTCCGCCCTCTCCTGCTACCTTTCCCGCATCGTGACGACAACTCCCTCTCTCGGCGTGCTCGAGGTCTCCCGGTCTGACGGCTACCTCCGGCGGCGCGAACACAGCTATCTCGAAGCCCGCGGCGACATCTTTGTCCCTTCGCGGTTGATCCGGGACTTCGGCCTCCGGGCTGGCGATGAGATCTGGGGCGCAGTCTCCCAGCCCCGGAAGCCGGGCCAGGGGCCGACACTCGACTCCGTCACCTCGATCAACGGGGTCGACCCGGCCGCACTCCGCTCCCGTCCCGAGTTCACTCGGCTCAAGGCCACTCAGCCGAAGGAACGGCTGACGCTGACGATTCCCGGCGACAGCCACAAGGTCAACCGCCCGATCCACCAGGTGATCGACCTGCTCTGCCCGTTCGGCAAGGGGCAGCGGGCCCTGATCGTGGCCCCCGCCAAGGCCGGCAAGACCACCGTCCTGCTGGCGGTGGCCGAGGGGATTGCGCGGAATCACCCCGACGCCACCCTGTTCATCCTCCTGGCCGATGAGCGCCCCGAGGAAGTGACCGAGATGGAATCGGCGGGGCTCGGCGAGGTCATTGCCTCCAGTTTCGACTTCCCGCCCGAGCGCCATGTGGCGGTGGCAGAAATGGTCCTGGAGCGGGCCCGCCGGCTGGTGGAGCAGGGCGAGGATGTGGTGATCATCCTGGATTCGCTGACGCGGTTGGCCCGGGCGTACAACGCCATCCAGAAGGGCAACTCCCGGACCCTGTCGGGCGGACTTGGCCACGACGCCCTGGAGCGCCCCAAGCGCTTCTTCGGCAGCGCACGCACGGTGGACCCCGGGCAAGGCGGCGGGTCGCTGACCATCATTGCGACCGCGCTGGTGGACACCGGCAGCCGCATGGATCAGGTGATCTTCGAGGAGTTCAAGGGCACCGGCAACAGCGAGCTGGTGTTGAGCCGCGAGCTGGCCGACCGCCGGATCTGGCCGGCGATCGACCTGGCGGGAAGCTCCACCCGACGCGAGGAGCTGTTGCTTTCGCCTGAGGAACTGGAGCGCGCCAATGCGCTGCGCCAGGAGTTGCCCCGACTCGGTCCCGAGCGGGCAATGCGCCGGATCCAGGAGGAGTTCGCCTCTCCCTGAGCACCATCGCCGGCCCCCACACCAGCCCTCTACCGAGGTGCCATCCCATGCTCACCCTCCTGCTCGCCCTCGCCGCCCCGGCAGCGACTCCCGCGATGCCGATCGCGTTCCGTGCCGACACCTTTGCCTACCGAGCAGTCTTCTACCGAGCCGCCCCGGGACAGCTCCTGGAACTGATCGAGCTGCTCAAGACTCGGGTGCGCACTTCCCGGGCGGGTGGCGAGGCAGAGCCACTCCTCGCCCGGCACAGCCAGGGCGACCACTGGGACCTGCTGTACCTCCAGCCGATCGGCTCGGTGAGCGCCTATCACGATCCCGGCCGCATGACCCGATGGGCGCGCGCGGCGAGCGCGAGCGGTCTCTCAGAAGCAGAATTCGCCCGACAGTCCGAGCCGCTGGTGGCGTGGCGCGAGGAGCTCTTCGTGGCGGGACCGGAGGTGGCCGAATTCCAGGCGCAGAACGCGGCGGCGGGGTTTTACCACCTGGAAGTATTTCTGGCGCTGGCCGGTCAGCGGGGAGCGCTCCACCAGCAGCGGCTGATGGAGAATGAGTTCCTGGCCGCCATCGGGCGGCCGACGAACCACGTCTTTACCAGGCTCGGTGGCGCCGCCTGGGATCTGTTCACTCTCGGCTACTATCAGAACCTCCAGCACTACGCCACCCCGGCGAATGTCACTGCAGCACAGGAAGACGCGGCAGCCACGGCGGCTGGGTTCCAGTCACGGAATCACATCGGGTCGTACTTACGGACGTTTCTGGCGTCGCATCACGATACGTTGCTGGGGCGAGTGGTGGTGCCGTAAGGCGGGGAATGGGGAATGGGAACAGGGAATCGAGGCTGGGGGCTGGGGGAAGGAGGGTGGGGGCAGCCGCCGACCCGCACGCGGAGCCGCGGCGAACAGCAGGAGACGCGAAGGGTGAGCGGTCGGGTAACCCAAGCGCAGGTAGCGGTAGTCCCAGCCGTGGACGCCTCAGATCATGTTCTCGCCGTCAATCCGCCCCTCCGTGAGGTGCGCATCGCGGTGGTGTCAGCGCCGGTAGAGCACCGAGACCTCGTCATCATGCCGGATCACCGCCAGGTCGACATTGGCCGCTGGAGCATGGCAGGATGGGTCATCTGGTACCTCCTGAACGGGGGCGCAGTCATCGCAATCCGACCACGGCAGGATTCGGGGGGGGGGGGGGGTCCGCTCACCGCAACGCGGCGGCCGCCTCGCGGAAGAACGCCGCTGCGTCGTTCGGGCCAAGACCCTCGGCCTCGATCACGGCACCCTTCCAGTCGCCGCTGATCCAGCGCCCATGTTCCAGCGGGGGCAGCGTGGCGGGGTCCACCGTGCCGGAGCTCTGCCACTGATTGACATAGAGGTAGTGCACCGGCACGATGTCGTCGGGAGTCGCGAGCCCCAGGCCGATCGTCGCCGCGGGCACCCGCTCCGCCGTGCGGGCCAGCGTGATCAGCGCTCCGCTGTCGAAGTGGTGGGGCCAGATGCGGGCGGGATCGGTGTCGGGATGCTCGGCGAGCACCTCGCCCATGGCGCGGTGCGACTCGGTCCGCAGCCGGGCCAGGCGCGCCAGGGAGTCGGAATCTGCGGACGGAAATGACCCCTCCTCGGTGTGCGAGGGGAGGGTGTAATGAAAGCGGAACTGATACGATTCGGCGTCCGCGCCTTGCGCGGACAGCGAGCGCCGGATCCAGGCGACCACCTCGTCGTGGGGGTTCCCGGCCAGGTCAAGCGCATGGTCGTCGGCGCCACGCGGGTCACGGCAGGTCAGGGCATAGGCCGGCAGGTCGACCGCGAAGGCGATGCCGCCGGCCGCAGGGAGGCTTCGCCCCAGCATGCACTGGCTGGCCTCCTCCCAAGTCAGCGTGGTGTGCCCGTCGTCCGCTTCCTTTGGCAGGTATGCGATTCCGGCGGCCGCGACGTATTGCGCCGCCCGATGGAGCGCGCCTTCCATGCGTTGCAGGCTGCTGGTATTGGCCGTCATGCGCCTCCTCCTCGGTGGGGTGTTGGGGCGAACCTGCTGCCGGTGATCCTACCCGGCCCGCGGAACTGGCCCAAAGACCACGTCGCTGAACAGGCCGTCGCGATCGGTGAACTCCCGCAGGATACGCAGGCCGGCGTGGGCCGCCAGGTCCGCGATCATGGCGGGGTCGTACTTCTGGCTGATTTCGGTGCGGAACGCCTCCCACGCGCGAAACGACACCGGCCCCGCGGCTCCTGGCAGGCGCACCTCCTGGTCGCAGGTGCTGACGAGGTAGCTGATCGCGCGGCCGGTGGCCGGGCAGTAAACCGGGGCGTGAACGAACTGCTGCACCTGGAAATCGGCGCCGAGCTCGCGGTTCATGCGTCGGAGCAGGTTGAGGTTGAAGTCCCGGGTAATCCCGTCCCGGTCGTCGTAGGCGCGCCGGATGGTGGCGGGATCCTTCTTGAGATCGAAACCCACCAGCAGCCGGTCGCCGGACCCCAGCTGCGCGCTGATGGTGCGCAGCAAGGTGATGGTGTGCTCCCGGTCCAGGTTGCCGATGTTCGAGCCGAGGAAGAGGACCGCCTTGGGGTACCCGGGGTCGGACAGCGCGCCCTGCACCGCCTCCAGATACTCTCCCACCACGCCCGTTACCGAAAGGGTCGGCAGCTCGGTGGCCAGGCTGGTCTCGAGGTCGCGGAGGGCGTGGGGCGAGATGTCGATCGGCCGGAAGTGCGGACGACGCCCGCGTTCCAGTGCTCGCCGCAGCAGGTGCTTCGTCTTGGCGCCGTCGCCCGCGCCAAGCTCGAAGAGGTCGAACTCTGCGCCGGCGGGGGCGAGTGCCTGCACGATATCGTCTGCCTGTTCGCGCAGGATCTCGTCCTCGGCGCGGGTCAGGTAGTAGTCCGGGGACGCCATGATGCGCTGGAAGAGCTGGCTGCCAGCGGCGTCGTAGAACCAGCGTGAGCTGATGGCCTTCGGCTCCTGCGCCAGCCCCGCCAGCACATCGGCGCGGAACTCCTTGAGGGTGCTCCCCGGCGCCGGGCCCGTCTCGGTGCGGGCGGTCACGTGCCCACCAGCCGCAGTCCGGAAAAGAGCCAGCGCAGGTGCGGGTGGAAGAAGTTGCGGTAGGTCGGCCGCGAGTGCCCGGGCGGAGTGGCCACCGATCCGCCCCGCAGCACCATCTGGCTCACCATGAACTTGCCATTGTACTCGCCCAGTGCGCCGGGCACGCGACAGTAGCCGGGATACGGGAGATAGGCGCTGTGGGTCCACTCCCAGCGCTGGCCCCAGGAAAATGCGGCGCTGGCCACTTCCCACTCCGCCTCGGTCGGCAGGCGCATCCCTTTCCACTGGGAGTAGGCGAACGCCTCGTAGAAGGAAATGTGGTCCACCGGAAGCGCGGGGTCTACCGGCCGCAGGCCCTGCAAGGTGTACTGGTGCCACTCACCATCAATCTGATGCCAGTAGAGCGGTGACCGCACCCGGTGGTCCTGCACCCATTGCCACCCTTCGCTGTGCCAATGGGTGAAGTCGGCATAGGCGCCGGCATCCATGAAGGCCAGGTACTCGCCATTGGTCACCAACCGGTCGCTGATCGCGAAGTCCTCCAGCCAGGCCCGATGCCGGCCGTGCTCATTGTCAAAGCTGAAGCCCTCGCCGGTGGAGCCGATCTCGTGAATCCCGCCCTTGACCGGGAGGAGCGCTCCCGTCGTCGTTTCCTCCTGCCCTTCCACAAAGTCGCCATAGGCGGGGAAAAGCGGATTGTGCCCCAGGATGTACTTCAGGTCCATCACCAGCAGTTCCTGGTGCTGCTCCTCGTGATGCAGCCCGAGTTCGATGATCCGCCGCGCCTCGTTCGTCATGCCGTCCTGCTCCAGCAGGCGTCCCAGCTGCGTGTCCACATGCCGGCGGTAGGCGTGGACTGCTTCGAGGGTGGGCCTCGTCATGTTGCCGCGTTCGGCCCGCAGCACCCGGGTGCCCACCGCCTCGTAGTAGCTGTTGAACATGTAGGCCATGTCGTCGGCGAACGGGGCATACCCCGGGACCGGCTGGAGGATGAACTGCTCGAAGAACCAGGTGGTATGGCCCAGGTGCCATTTGGGGGGGGACACGTCGACGCTGGGCTGGACGACGTGGTCCTCGACCTGGAGCGGCGCACAGATCGCCACCGTCCGGGCGCGGACCTCGCGGAACCGGCGGGCCAGCGGCTCGGCGGCGGTGGTGGGGTGCCGTGTGGCGGATGGCAACGACGGGGGACTCATGCGGGGGACTCCTTGCGGAACTCGAGGGCGGTGCGGGCAGGGGCTGCCCACCGGGAATACGGAAGATACGCCTGTACGGGAACAACGGTTCCGCAGGGGTCCCAGATAGCGATCCCAGGGGAGGCGTATGACCATCGCCGTGGTGGGTGGCAGGCGGAGCCGCGGCGCAAGGGCGCACCCCTGTGCGCCCCGTGGACATCGGTGCATTGGGGTCGCGCGGAGACGCGGAGAACAGCAGGAGACGCGGAGTCCGGCGCTGGAATGGAGCGGTCTACCACAAGCATCAGTTGATTTGGTGCCCCACGGCCCCACCCCGGATTGCCAGACAACGATCGGAGAGGTCGGCTGTCGCCGGTTGAGGCGGCGGGAGGGCCACCCCACATCTACGCAGCCAGCGATCGAGCTATTCCAGTCCCCAACTCCGCGTCGTGCTGTTCCCCTCCATGCCTCCGCGTGAGCCCTGCTCCAATGCCCGCGGGGGCGCACAGGGGTGCGCCCCTACACCGCGACTCCGTGTGAGCCCGCTCGTTACTGCGGCTGCTTGACCGTTCGCAGGTACGGCTTCAAGGTCTTGAAACCCTGCGGGTACTTCTTCTTCGCATCCTCATCCGAGACCGCCGGCGGAATGATCACGTCGTCGCCAGGCTTCCAGTTGACCGGCGTGGCCACCATCTGCGCGGCGGTCAGCTGGACCGAATCGAGCAGCCGAAGCACCTCATCGAAGTTGCGGCCGGTGCTCATCGGGTAGATCAGCATCGCCTTGATCTTCTTGTCCGGGCCGATCAGGAACACCGAGCGGATCGTCTGATTCTCCACCGCCGTCCGCGGACCGTGGCTCTCCGCGTTGGGGTGGATCATGTCATAGAGCTTGGCGACCTCGAGTCCCCGGTCGCCGATCAACGGATAATTGACCGCGTGTCCCTGGGTCTCCTGGATATCCACCATCCAGTTGCCGTGGGCCTCGACCGGGTCGCCGCTCAGCCCGATGATCTTGGTGTTGCGGCGCGCGAACTCCGGCTGGAGCCCCGCCATGTAGCCGAGCTCCGTGGTGCAGACCGGGGTGAAGTTCTTGGGATGGGAGAAGAGGATCGCCCACCCCTCGCCGATCCACTCGTGGAACCGGATCGTTCCCTCGGTGGTCTCCGCGGTGAAATCCGGCGCGATATCCCCGATGCGAATCGACATGGTGACCTGCCTTCCTGACTGCTGTTGTAAGTGAGTTGCCTTCCCCGCCGCCACCGGGTCCGCCAGAGTCTACTGCGTGGGCCCAGTCCCCGGAACACACCCGCCGGCATCGTCCCGGTAGCCGGGCCACGCATGGCTCACGCGGAGACGCGGAGAACTGCCAGAGGCGCGGAGGGATTCCGTGAGAACCCATGTCCCCGTGTCCGATGTCGGTTCGGGAAGTTGAGGTTGCCCCGCCACCCCCAAAAAACACCGACATCCTACGTCGAAGCCCTGCTCGCAAGTGAGACCACTCCGCGGCTCCGCGTGAGCCCTATACCTCAGCCGGGTAATAGCGCCCGCCGGAGGCGGCCATTTCCACCAACGCCTCCGCCGGCAGGAATCGGGTGCCGAATTGGGCGGCGAGGCGCTTGAGGGTATCCACCACAGCGGCAGCGCCGAGGGTGTCGATCGTGCGGAGCGGGCCGCCCCGAAACGGAGGGTACCCGATGCCGAATATGGCGCCGATGTCGCCATCGCGCGGCTGGCGCACCACACCCTCTCCCATCGCCATTGCCGCCTCGTTGAGCATGCTGTAGACCAGTCGCTCCTCCACCGCCAGCTCGTCCACCTGCGCCAGCGGCGTGATCCCCGCCACCGCGTACGCCCCCGGATCTGGCGCGGTCTTCTTGCCATCGATGTAGCGGTAGAGCCCCTTCCCCACCTTGCGGCCCAGCCGGCCGTCGGCCGCCAGCTTCGCCACCAGCGGTGAGGGAGTCAGCCGCTCCCCGAAATTCTGGAACATGACGCCGCCGGCTTTCTGGGCCACGTCGATGCCGACTTCGTCGAGCAGCGTTGCCGGGCCAACCGGAAAGCCCCACCGGGTCATGATCCGGTCCAGGACCTCCATCGGCACCCCTTCCTGCATCAGGATGCCGGCCTCGTTCATGTAGGGCGAAAGGATCCGGTTGACCCAGAAGCCGGGGCTGTCCAGCACCACGATCACCGTCTTCCCCATGCGCCGGCCAAACTGTACTGCGGTCATGATGGCACCGGCGCTGGTCTGCTCGGTGGGAATCACTTCGAGCAACGGCATCCGGTCTACCGGCGAGAAAAAGTGCATCCCCAGCACCCGTTCCGGGTGCCGGGCCAGCGCGGCGATACTCCCGATCGGGATGGTGGAGGTATTGGTGGCGAACAGCGCCTCCGGCCGGAGCACCGCCTCGCACTCGGCCAGGACCTGTTGCTTGACGGCCAGATCCTCGAACACCGCCTCGATGACCAGGTCGGCGGAGCCGAACCCGGCAAAATCGATCCCACCAGACACCAAGGCCGACAGCCGGTCAAACTCGTACTTCGAGATCCGGCGGCGCTTGAGCCGACCAAGGAGGATACCGGTGGCCGCCTTGATCCCTCTCCCCACCCTTGGCAGGTCGGCGTCCTTGAGGCGCGCCTCGACCCCGGCGGTGCTGACAGCCGTGCCAGCAATGCCGGCTCCCATGAACCCTGCGCCGAGCACACCAAGTCGGTTGACGGTGCGGGCGTGGCCGGCACCAGGAGGCACCCCGTCGTCTTTCTTGAGCGCCGTCGTGGCAAAAAAGATTCGCACCAGCTGCCGGGAGACTTCACCTACCGCCAATTCGCCGAACTTTTCGTGCTCCACCCGGAGCCCGGCGGCCATGCCGCGCTCCAGGCCGGTCCGGACCGCTTCGAGCGCGGCCAACGGCGCAGGGTAGTGTCCACCGGTCTTCTTGAGCACCGTGGCCCTGGCGCTGCGGTACACGATCTGCCGACCGAGCGGATTCCGGTCGAGCAGCAGACCCACCACGCCAGTCTTCGACTTCCGGCGAGGGGGCCCTTCCCTGACGATCCGCTCAGCCGCCTTGATGGCGGTGTCCAGCAGGATGGAGGGCGGCACCAATTCATCGACCAGGCCAAGGCGGAACGCCTTGGCGGCCCGCTCGCTCTTGCCAGCCAGAATGATGTCCAGCGCGGCCCGCAGCCCAATCAGTCGCGGCAGTCGCTGGCAGCCAGTGGCACCGGGGAGGATGCCGATCTGGACTTCCGGCAACCCGAGTAGGGTCCTGGCATGATCGGTGGCAACGCGCCAGGTGCATGCCAGCGAGAGTTCCAAGCCGAGGCCTACGCAGGCACCATGGATGGCGACTACCACTGGCTTCGGGAACGCCGCCAGCCGGTTCACCAGTTCCTGGGCGTCGCGGGTCAGCGCCGTCGCCTCGTCGGCGGTCTTGAGGCGGACAAACTCCTCGATGTCGGCGCCGGCAATGAAGGTGTCGGGTTTGCCGGAGGTGAACACCACCGCCTTGACGGCGGGGTCATCGCGAAGGGCGGTGAGCGCCGATTCGAAGGCGCGCCCGGTGGCGATGCTGAATTTGTTGACCGGCTCACCTGGCAGGTCAAAGGTCAGGACGGCAATTCCCGTCCCCGTGGTTGTCGTGGTGAACGCGCTCATTCAGCCCCCAATCCCTGGTCCCCAGCCCCGATTCCCCATTCCCTGTTCCCTATTCCCCGTTTTCCAACACCATGGCAAACCCCATCCCGCCCTGGGCACAGATCGAGATCAGCCCGAACTGCACGCCGCGGCGCGCCATTTCATTGGCAAGCGTGGTCACCAGTCTGACACCAGTGGCACCAAACGGATGGCCGATCGCGATCGATCCGCCGAACAGGTTGGTCTTACTCCAGTCCACCTGGCCCACCGGTTCGGTGCGGCCGAGCTTGGCAGCCCATTCCTTGGATTCCCAGGCCTGCACGTTGGAGAGCACCTGGGAGGCGAACGCCTCGTGAATCTCGACCAGCCCCAGATCGCTCCAGCGGATCCCGGCCCGTTCCAGCGCCTGGGGGACTGCCCAGGCCGGGCCCTGCAGCAGCTGCCACCCGGGATCGACCGCCGCCACGGCGTAACTGCGGACCGTTGCCAGCGGCCGATATCCCAGGGCCCGTGCCTTCTCGGCGTTCATGACCAGGCAGGCCGCGGCGCCATCGGTGAGCGGAGAGGCGTTGCCGGCGGTTACCGAGCCGTAGCGCCGGTCAAAGACCGGGCGCAGCTTGGCCAGCGCCGCGAGGCTGCTGTCGGCGCGGATCAGGTTGTCGGTGGTGACCGGCTCATCCATGCCGCGGCCGCCGAACCAGGGGGCAATCTCCTCGCCGAGACGGCCGCTGGCGGTGGCCGCCGCCGCCCGCTGGTGGCTCATCAGCGCCAGCCGGTCCTGGGCCTCGCGGCTGATCCCGTTCTCCTGGCCATCTTCTCGGCCGACTGCCCCATTGATTCGCCGGTGGACGGCTCCGCGATGGCCGGGGAGACCGGTATCAGGTCGCGCGGGCGCAACTTGGCAAAGAGCGCCATCCGCTCGCCCAACGACCGCGCCTTGCTGGCCGCCACCAGGGTCTGGCTCATCTTCCTGGAATGCAGGATCGGCACATCCGACAGCGACTCCACCCCGCCGGCAATGATCACGTCGGCGTGGCCCTGGATGATCTGGTCGTGGGCGTTGGCTACCGCCTGGGCGCCGGAGGCGCAGGCCCGGTTGACGGTGTAGGCGGGAATGGTCCGGGGCAGCTGCGGCAGGAGGGAGACTTCGCGGCCGACGTTCGGGGCCAGCGGGGAGGCCACCACCTGTCCCCAGTGCACCTCATCCACCTCGCGGCCATCGAGTTCCGTGCGGTAGAGCAGTTCCCGGGCAGCAAAGCGGGCCAGTTCGCGCGCCGAGACATCACGGAACACGGTGCCGCTCCGGGCAAAGGGCGTGCGCACCCCGGCAATGATGGCGGCCCGGCGGGTGGTTGAAAAAGTGACCGACATAGGAAGGACCTGCTGATTGGAGGGAGGACTCGGACACGGGCCACAACCAGCCCTCTCCGAACCCCATCTCACCTGCACACCGCCTACCGCAACCGCTTACCTCTCACTTCTTGCTACTCCCTTCTCACTTCTCACTTCTCAGGTCCCATCGGGTACATTCCGAGCAAGGGCGCTCCCGATCCACGCCCACCGGGTCTCGTCGACCGGTTCGAAGACCTCGCGGGCATGGACCAGCTCCAGTGGGGCCACCAGCCGGGTCATCTCCATCGGCTGGAGCAGATGGGCATCACTGGTTGGACCCCAGCCTTGGGTGCGCTGGGCGGCCAGGAAGGTCTCCATCAGGAGGATCCCGCCCGGCGCCACACAGCGCGTTACTTCGGGCATCCGTCCTCGATCAAGATAACGGAAGAGGAGAACCGCATCAAAGACGCCAAAATCCGGCCAAGGCTGCTCCAGGTCGAGCTCCAGCCAGGTGATGAGCTCTCCCGATCGCTGCGACTCGCGGCGCGATTCGGCCAGCCGGGTGCCGTCGCGGTCCACCGCCACCACCGTGGCGCCCAGGGCGGCGGCAGCCCGGCTGTGGCGGCCGCCACCGCAGGCCAGATCGAGGACGCGGCTGCCAGGACGAATCACGTCCGCATGCGAACGGAACCAGTCGCTGGTGCGCTGGTTGTCAGTGGTGCTTGAGATGGAGGGTTGAACCTGAACCACGCCACACTCTCCCGGCAACGGGCCACCCTCGACGCGCTGGCGGCGCAGACGTGGGATATCCTGGTCATCGGCGGCGGCATTACCGGCGCGGGAATCGCCCGGGACGCGTCGCTCCGAGGTCTTTCTGTGGCGCTGGTGGACCGCCACGATCTGGCCTGGGGTACCAGCTCCCGCTCCAGCCGCCTGATCCACGGCGGCCTGCGCTACCTGGAACAGGGCCGCCTTGGCCTGGTCTTCGAATCATTGCGCGAGCGCCGTCACCTCCTGGCGCTGGCGCCCCACCTCGTCCGACCCCAGGCTTTCATCCTGCCAGTGCACCGCGGCGATCGGGTGCCGCGCTGGAAACTGGAGATCGGGATGTGGCTGTACGACCTCCTGGCCTGGCGTGGCAATCTGCCCCGCCATCAGCGGCTCGGCAAGCGGGCCATGCTCCAGCGGGAACCGATGATCCGGGAACGTGGGCTGACAGGAGGTGCCCTGTACTACGATGCCCAGTGCGACGACGCCCGCCTGGTGGTGGCAGTCGCCCGTGCGGCGGCGCAGCGCGGCGCCGCCATTGCCAACTGGACGTCGGTCACCGCCCTCCATGCCATCGACGGTCGGATCGCCAGGGCGGAGCTGGCAGACCAGCTGACCGGGGCCACTGGAGAGATCCGGTTCCGCAGTGTGGTCAACGCAACCGGGCCGTGGACTGATGAGCTGCGGAAGCTGGAAGATCCCGGCGCGCGGCCGGTCCTCCGCCCCACCAAGGGGGTCCATGTCCTCTTTCGTCGGGCCCGATTGGGGCACCAGCATGCCATCACCTTCACCAGTCCGATCGACGGCCGGGTGATGTTCGTCCTCCCCTGGGGCGAGCACTCCTATGTGGGTACCACCGACACCGACAGCGACGACTCGCCCGAGCGGATCACCACGACCCGGGACGACGTCCATTATCTCATTCGGTCGGTGAATGCCCTGTTCCCGTCGGCGCACCTGACGGAGGAAGATGTGACCGGCACCTGGGCTGGGCTGCGGCCAATGCTTCGCGGACCGGAGGGCGCCGGCCCCTCGGCAGTCAGCCGGGAGCACCGGATCCTCCGAGGTCATGGCGGGATGTGGACGATTGCGGGAGGCAAGCTGACCACCTGGCGCAGCATGGCGGCAGAGCTGGTCGATCGGGTGGCACGCGAGCTGGGACAAACCAGCACCGACCGAACCACCGGCCGTATCGCGAGCGCCACCGAGCCGCTCCCGGGCGGGGATAGCCCTACCCTGGCGGGATTCCAGGAACAGGCCGAGGCCGCAGGACTCTCGACCCCCACCGCCGCCCACCTGGTCCGGCACTATGGCGGCGAGACGGCGGCGATCCTGAACCTGCTGCGGGACGACCCATCCCTCGCCACCCCGATCCACCCCGATCACCCCGCCATCGCAGCCGAGGTATTGCACGCGGCGCGACGTGAGTTTGCGGTGCGGGTGGACGATGTCCTGGCTCGCCGGGTGCATCTGGCGTGGGAAACGTCGGACCAGGGGGTGGCCGCGGCGGACCGGGTGGCCGAGCTGCTCGGGAGGGAGCTGGGCTGGTCGGAGGAGCAGTGCGTGGCGGAGGCCGCGGCGTACCGGGAGGCGGCGCCAGGACACTACGGCTGGGCCGCGGCGGGTCGTTAGATTGAGGGATTCCTCAGCCCGCGCCGGGATACCCGGAGTGCTGTCGTTTACGCCTGGAGTAGATAGTGGACCCGAACGTGTTTGAAACTGCCAACGCCGGTTTTGCCCAGGCGTTGTACGAGGATTACCTGCGAGACCCTCAGGCGGTGCCGGAGGAGTGGCGCGCGCTGTTCGAGAGCGGCCGCATCGGTGAACGCCCGGCGGCCGGTGCCGGCAACGGGGCAGTGACGGTGGACAAGACGGACAAGGCGGACGGGTCCACCGCCCCGCCGAAGGGTGGCAGCCTGATCAAGGGACCCGCCGCCCGGCTGGTGGCCAACATGAACGCGAGCCTGACGGTTCCCACCGCGACCTCGTTCCGCGAGCTGCCGGTTCGCGAGCTCGAATCCCGCCGCGCCGCGCTCAACGCCCAGCTCAAGTCTGCCGGCCGCCCCGAGAAGGTCTCGTTTACCCACCTGATTGGATGGGCGCTGATCCAGGCCACCAAGCAGCATCCGATGATGGGCCATGCTCTCGCCAGGGTCGAGGCGGTCAACTACCGGATCGAGCCTGCGGGGATCAGCCTGGGGCTGGCGGTGGACGTGGAACGCAAGGATGGTTCGCGCGGGCTGGTGGTCCCGGTGCTCAAGGGTGCCGAGGCAATGAGCTATGGCGAGTACCATGCGGCATACGAGACGGTGGTCGAGAAGTCGCGGACCAACAAGCTGATGCCGGACGATTTTGCCGGCGCCACCATGACCCTCACCAACCCCGGCGGGTTGGGGACAGTGGCCTCGGTGCCGCGCCTGATGGCCGGCCAGGGGACAATCATCGCCGTGGGCTCGATTGCCTACCCACCGGAATTCGCCACCGTCTCGAAAGATCGGATCGCAGACCTCGGTATCAGCAAGGTCATGACGATCACCAGCACCTATGATCATCGGGTCATCCAGGGCGCCGAGTCGGGCGAGTTTCTCCGCACGGTGGACCAGCTGCTGCAAGGGGCGAACGGGTTCTACGAGGGGGTGGCGGAGGGGCTGGGGGTGGCCGGGGCAGAGGAATCGGCGGGTCAGCGGGTCAGCGGGTCAGAGAGGCCGGGGGGCGGGGGGGCCGGGGGGCCGGGGGTGGAGGAAGCCAGCACGGCCACCACTGCCCTCGCTGCCCCGTCTGCCCCATCTGCCCTCGCGGACCTCGAGCACGTCGCGGCCGGCATGGCGCTGGTCAAGGCGTTCCGGACCCACGGTCACCTTGCCGCCACGCTCGACCCGCTGGGCACCCCGCCCCGCGGCGACCCCTCGCTCGACCCGGAACCACTGGAATTGTCCGCGGCGAACATGGCGAGCATTCCCGCCTCGGTGCTGCGGGTGGCCGTGCCAGGAGAGACGCTGGCCGAAGCGCTGCCCCACCTCCGCGAGACCTACTGTGGCAATATCGCCTACGAGGTGGAGCACATTGCCAGCCACCGGCAGCGGGTCTGGCTGCGGGAGCAGATCGAAAGCGGGGCGCACCGCACGCCGCTCGCCACGGAGCAGCAGTTGCAGCTCCTGGACCGGCTGATCCAGGTCGAATCATTCGAGCGCTTCCTCCATAAGGCCTACCTGGGACAGAAGCGATTCTCGATCGAGGGTCTGGACATGCTCGTCCCGATGCTCGACGCACTGATCGAGACGGCGGCAGAACATGGCACCCGCGAAGTGGTGATCGGGATGGCCCACCGGGGTCGCCTCAACGTCCTGACCCACATCCTGGGGCGGCCTTACGTCAGCATCTTCGCGGAGTTTGAAGGCGCCAAGAAGCCGGCCAAGGGCGCCGCCGAGGGCGAGGACATCGGCACCGGCGACGTGAAGTACCACCAGGGTGCCGAAGGAGCGTTCATTACCCGGTCGGGCAAGGCGCTGCCGGTAGCGCTGGCCCATAACCCGAGCCACCTCGAGTTCGTCGGTCCGGTCGTGGATGGACGGGTCCGGGCACTGCAGACCCAGCGCCGCGGCCAGGAGATCCACCTCGACCCGGATGCGGCCATCCCGGTGGTGATCCATGGCGACGCGGCATTCGCCGCCCAGGGCGTCGTGGCGGAGACATTGAACCTCGGGGCCCTCGAGGGGTACTGCACCAGCGGCACCATCCACCTGATTGCCAACAATCAGGTCGGCTTTACCACCGACATGCGCGATGCCCGGTCCACCCGCTATGCCAGCGACCTGGCCAAGGGATTTGACCTGCCGATCATCCACGTCAACGCCGACGATCCGGTAGCCTGCATGGCGGCCATCCGATTGGCGATGATGTACCGCGACCGGTTCCATCGGGACGCGTTGATTGATCTGGTCGGGTATCGCCGGCATGGCCACAACGAGGCCGATGAGCCGAGCTACACCCAACCGATGATGTACGCCCTGATCAAGGCGCTCCCCACGGTCCGGCAGCGGTTTGCCGACCAGCTGGTGGCCGCGGGCATCCTGACCGCCGAGGCGGCGGAGGCGCGCTATGCCACGGCGTACCAGCACCTGGTGGATACCCAGCAAGGGTTCAAGGCCAGCCTGTCCCAGACCCACGGGGACACCGCGCCGGTGGGACAGGTGCTCTGGCAGGAAGTCGAAACCGCCGTCCCGGGCGACATGCTGACCGCCCTCAATGACCAGCTCCTGGCCGTTCCGATGGGGTTCACGATCCAGCCCAAGCTGCTGAAGCAGCTGGAACGGCGCATTCCCGCCATGGGCCCAGACGGGGGCATCGACTGGGGGCAGGCCGAGGCGCTGGCCTTCGCGTCCCTGCTGGCGGAGGGGATCCCGATCCGGCTCACCGGGCAGGACAGCGAGCGGGGCACCTTCAGTCACCGGCACCTGGTCTTTGCCGACGCCGAAACCGGCGCGCGGCACACCCCGATGCAGCGCCTGCCCGGTTCGCTGGCGTCGTTCGAGTTGTACAACAGCCCGCTCTCCGAGCTGGCGACGCTGGGATTTGAGTACGGCTACAGTACCACCGCCACGGAGGCGATGGTGATCTGGGAGGCCCAGTTCGGGGACTTCATCAACGGGGCCCAGGTCATCATCGATCAGTTCCTCTCGGCGGGTCGCGCCAAGTGGGGGGTCACCTGCCGGCTGACGCTCCTCCTGCCACACGGCTATGAGGGACAGGGCCCCGAGCACTCGAGTGCACGGCTGGAGCGGTTCCTCCAGAACGCCGCCGAGGGCAACATGCGGCTCGCCAACTGCACCACCGCGGCCCAGTACTTCCACCTGATTCGACGGCAGGCGCGCCGGCAGCGGCAGCGGCCGCTGGTGGTCTTTACGCCCAAGAGCCTGCTGCGGCTGCCGCAGGCAGGATCGCATCTGCACGAATTGACCCAGGGCGCGTTCCAGCCAGTGCTTGACGATCCGGACATGGCGGACCACGGGGCGGTGACCCGCCTGGTGCTCTGCTCCGGCAAGCTGTACTACGAATTGGCGGCCGGCGCACAGGCCCAGCGATCACGCCCTGCCGTGGCCCGCCTGGAGCAGCTGTACTCATTCCCGGAGCGCCAGCTCCGCGAACTCCTGGGCCGCTACCCGAACGTGACCGAAGTGGTCTGGGCCCAGGAGGAGCCGCGGAACATGGGGGCATGGAACTGGGTGGCGCCGCGACTGGCTCCGCTGCTGCAGGGACGGCAGCTCCGCTACGCGGGCCGACCCGAGCGGGCCAGCCCGGCGGAGGGATACCACCAGGCCCACGTGATCGAACAGGCGCGGATTGTCGAGGAGGCCGTCGTTCACGCGGAATTGAGGCGGGAACTGTAGATCGAGGTCTGAAGGAAGGACATGTGTATGGTGAGCGGGACCTATAGGGTTCCGCGCTGATCACGATTCCGTCCAGGGTAGGCGGGAACAACGCTGTCTGCTTTTCCCGCCCACCATCCACCGTCGCCTGCCTCGCTGCGGAGCTGTACAGTTCCCGCTCACTTCACACCAAACCTTCCATGGCACGGAGCTGTACAGTTCCCTTGCCCTACTCGTCCCCCTCGAGGTCCCGCTCACTGGCCTGACGGGCCAGGTCCAGGATCGGCTCGGAGAGGTGCTCGCCGTAGTGGAGCAGGTACACGCCCCGGGAGCGGCGCGCCAGGAGGAAGGCCAGGAAGGGCATGTCGGCCTTGGCCGAATTGCAGTCGCGGCAGGCCAGGACCAGGTTGTCGGGCCGGTCGTAGGCCGACTGGCCCCGGCGGGGCCGAACGTGGTCCAGGGTGATCGTTTCCGGAGGGGTCCGCTCCCCGCAGTAGGCGCAGACTGGACCGTGCAGGCTGAGGAGCCATTCGCGATGGCCCTGATAGGATCGCCCCGCCGACCGGCGCAGCACGGTGGATGAGGCGGCGGCTCCGTTGGAGGGGCCGGATGAACGCGAACCGGATTTTCTTCGAGCCACTCTACCCCACGATACGCTTGGTCTGGCCGGGAACCCCATTGGTTCCCCACTCGGCAGCTGCCAATCCCGAAAGATAGAGGGCAGGGGGGCGGGGGGGCAGGGGGGCTGCAGTCAGCCGGCCGGGGTGGGGCCCGCGCGGTGCGCGGGCGCTGCTGAGATCTTCAAGCCGGAACCCTGGGCTTTCGCCCAGGGCTCGGCACTGGGACGCCGCTGGCGCGGCTGCGCTGGAAAACCGGGGGCGAAAGCCCCGGGACAAAGCCACCAATGCCGCTCGGACACCGATCAGATCGCGAATAACCCTGGGCTTTCGCCCAGGGCTCGGCACTGGGACGCCGCTGGCGCGGCTGCGCTGGAAAACCGGGGGCGAAAGCCCCCTCCATCGGCCGAGCCCGAGGCGAGAGCCTCGGGACAATCCCTTCACTATGGCAGCACGCTGACCTGGGGGGGCCCTGAGGCCGGAATGGTGATCCGGATGTTGGTGCATCCCCCGGGCTTGCCGTCGGCCTTTGGCCCGATCTTGTCGGCCCGCTGGGCACACGCCGCATCGGCCACGTCGGTGCGGAACAACTGGCCGCGCGATTCGAGTTCGCTGATGACCTCGGCATCGGGCAGTTGCACCGTGGCGTACTTGGTGGGCCCCGACGAAACCACGTAAATCGAGGCCATGACCGCATCGAGAAACGCTCGTCGAGAGGAAGTCAGGCTGCCGTGGTGAGCCACCACCAGGACATTGGCCGCCAGCGCCTGTTGGCAGCACGCCAGGAGTATCCCCTCGATCGAGCTGGCCGCAGGCGCGGTGGTGGGACTGCTGCGCCCGCCGGCTTCCGTGTCGCCAGTCAACAGCACCCGGGTGGCAGCAAGGTCCAGCCGCACCACCAGACTGTTGGCGTTGAAACTGGGCCGGTTCCCTCCGTCCGCGTGCAGGAAGGTCATGGACGCGCCGGCGCCGAGCGAGATGGAGTTCTGGTCGATCCGGGATCCGGGCCCAAGCTGCACCACCGCCGCCGGCAACGACTGGCCGCGACACTGTTTCGGCCCGAAGGCGTAGTCCCGGGTCCCGCCGTGCTGCACCGCGGTGTGATACTCCACTCCCGGCTCGTCCCGGATCGCAGTGATGAAAGCCCGGTATCCGCAGATATCGTTGAGTCGGCCCGAATCCCAGACATGGCGCACCTGGTACTGCGCCAGCAGATCTGCCAGCAGCAGGACGTGGTCGGTGTGCGGGTGGCTCAGGATCAGGTGATCGAGCGTCGTCACGGACGAGGCGAAGGTCGTCATGAACGCCAACATGCGATTGTCGGGGCCCAGGGCCTGGTCATCGTTGGACCCGGCGTCGAAGACCAGGGTGAAATCCCGGCCGCGCACCAGGACCGCCAGCCCGGTGCCCACGTCCACGACGTCGATGGTGTATTCCGGGCCCGGCACGGCGGCGGGCGCCACCTCCGACACCACCCGGGTCCACCGCTTGGAGACAAAGCCCTCGATGCCATCGTCGAGCCGGATCTGATACCAATTGGGTACGGAGCCCAGGAGTTCGGCGCTTTCGCCGGGACGAAGGCTGCCCCGATCGGTACTGAGAGCGGTCGGGCCAGCCCGCACCACCACCCGGGAGGTCACGTCGTGGCTTGGCACCACGCGGTCGCCGGATTGACCGAGTGCGGCTCCCCAGGGCACCACCAGGAGCCCGAGCAGCAGCAGCGAAATGCCGTTGAACGATGTGCGTGCAATCATTGGATTCTCCTCCCGGCGTCACCGGCGGCGTGCTACGCCGCCACCGCCCGATCCCGTACTCCATCCAACACCAGCACCAACTCGTTCACCTGATCGGAGGTGAACAGCCCCTCCGGACCATGAGGGGTCAGATCGGCGAAGGGGGTTTCGTAGAGGCGAGCCGCCTCCAACGCACTGTGTTCCGGGCGGCGGGCGAAAGCCTCGGGACCCTACTCCCGCCCTACCCGCAGCCGGCCATCCACCAGAAATCGATCGTAGAGCGGCGTCTTGCGGACTTCCTCCCGGATATGGCGCCACGGGTCGCCGGGTTCTGCCGGCGGCTTCGGTGCCTCCCGGCGCTCCACCAGGTTGAACTGTTCCAGCGGGTACAGCAGCCGACGTTCCACCAGCGTGGTGATGGGATCCCACTCGGGCATCGTCTGCGGAATAGCACCCCGCAAATCTGGATGCAGCCCCTCCGCGTCGATCCGGTCCGCCGGGATCCAGTCCCTGGCCAGCTCCCGCAGCCGCACCATGGCGAAGCCGATCAGGTGCTGAAACTCCGGGGCTTCGGGGGCCCGGTCCAGGTAGGCCAGGTCGAGTTTGCGGAAACAGGCCTCGAACAGCACGGCGAAGAGCTCGCCGGCCGACGCATCGGGCAGCAACCCCCGACCCGCCTTGGTCAGCACGAACAGGCCCTTCCTCTGGCGGACCAAGCCGGCCATGTCGAGCAGGATCCGGGGGATATGGATGGCATGCAGATCCTGTTCATTGACCGCGCCGAGCCCCCGCTCCCCGAACCGCTCCTTGGCTTCTTCGCTGAGGATGTTCTCCAGGAACAGGCGAACGACGGCGCGGGGGAGGTTGCCCTTGGGGGTGGCCTTGATCGGGCCACCGACTCGAACCACCTGCATGAGGGTTCGCGCCACGGTAAACCAGGGTGCGTCCGCGATCTCGTCCAGCGGGAGGTTTCGGACCAGGCGGAGCGGCCCGGGGCCGCTCCAGTCGCCGTGGAGGAGTTGGACCATGTCATTGGGTGACAGCCCACCCAGATCGGCCTGCGGCCGGGCGTTGAGCCGAGCCATGACCGATTCCATGTGGGCTTCCAGCTCCTCCACGCTGCCCCACTCACGGGACGCCGCCTCGCTGCGCATGGCGGCGAAGACCGCAGCGATTTCGTCGTCGGCCGGGCGGCGGGGGGAGTCCATGGTGGAAGATGCAGCCAAATGCCCCGGGTCGGAAGATCCCTGGGCTCTCGCCTCGGGACAAACCCTCCAACGCCGCCGCGCAATCCAAATCGGGGGGCGTGAGCCTCGGGACCAGCCACACCGGCATCCCCCCCGCCAACCCGATTACCTTTCTCCTTTCCGCCCCTGACTTCCGTCTGGCCCTGCGCGAGGACCCGCCTCTGTCGACTCAACCCACTGCTGCGGCCACCCCCGCCGCGGACGCCGCATTCAGCACCCCTGCCTGGCGCAGCATCAACACCATCCGCGCCCTGGCCATGGACGCCGTGCAGCAGGCCAACTCCGGCCATCCCGGCACCCCGATGGCCCTGGCGCCTGCGGCCTACGTGCTCTGGACCCAGTTCCTGAAGCACGACCCCCGTAATCCGGACTGGCTCGACCGCGACCGGTTCGTGCTGTCGTGCGGTCATGCCTCGATGCTGCTCTACGCCCTGCTCCACCTGACCGGGTACGACCTCTCCCTGGACGACATCAAGCAGTTCCGGCAGTGGGGCTCGGCCACGCCGGGCCACCCCGAGCGGGGTCACACCGCTGGTGTGGAGACGACCACCGGCCCGCTTGGCCAGGGCGTAGGCAACGCCGTCGGGATGGCCCTTGCCGAACGCCTCCTGGCGGCGCGCTGCAACACCGCGGACATGACCCTGATCGATCACCGCACCTGGGCCTTTGCCAGCGACGGCGACATGATGGAGGGCCTCGCCAGCGAGGCCGCCTCGCTCGCCGGTCACCTCCAGCTCGGCAAGCTGACCCTGGTGTACGACGACAACCGGATCACCATCGACGGCAGCACCGACCGGAGCTTCAGTGAGGACGTCGGGATGCGGTTTGCCGCCTACGGGTGGCACGTTTACAAGGTGGACCACGGCAACGACCTGGAGGGGATCGCTGGCGCCATGCAGGCCGCCATCGATGCCTCGGATCGCCCCACCCTCATCATCCTCCGCACCATCATCGCTGACCCAGCCCCCACCAAGCGCGGCACCGCGGAATCACACGGCGCCCCCCTCGGCGCCGAGGAGATTCGCCGCACCAAGGAGATCATGGGCTGGCCGGACGAGGCGTTTTATGTGCCCGACGATGCCCGCGAGCACATGGGTGAGTGCGTGGCGCGCGGCGCGGAGTGGTTTGCCGAGTGGCAGCGCCGGCAGACGGCGTGGGCTGCCGCCAACCCGGACCGTGCCGATGACCTTGCCCGGGCGCTTGAACATGCCCTTCCCGACCACTGGGACGCGACATTGCCGATGTTCGAAGGGGTGGACGGGCTGGCGACACGACAGGCATCGGCGGCAGCGCTCAACGCCCTCTCCCAGGCGGTGCCGACGCTGATCGGCGGCTCCGCCGACCTGGCCGGCAGCACCGGCACCGAGCTCAAGCAGGGCGGGCTGATCACCGCCACTGAATCCGGTCGCAGCATTGCGTGGGGCATCCGGGAACACGCCATGGGCTCCGTGATGAACGGCATCGCGGCGCACGGTGGATTCCGCCCCTATGGCAGCACCTTTCTGGTCTTTGCCGACTACATGAAGCCAGCCATCCGGCTGGCGGCGCTGATGGGGCTGCCGGTGATCTACATCTTTACGCACGACTCGATCGGTCTGGGCGAGGATGGCCCGACCCACCAGCCCGTTGACCAGCTTGCGATGCTCCGCGCCATCCCCAATCTGGTGGTACTCCGCCCGGCCGATGCCCACGAAACACGCCAGGCGTGGCGCGTCGCGATGGAGCGTACCGACGGCCCCACCGCGCTGATCCTGACCCGCCAGAAGTTGCCGATGGTTGCGGCGGAGACCGCCGCGGCGGCCGCACGGGGCGGCTACATCCTTTTCGACCCGCCCGCCGGACCGAAAGCAATCTTGATAGCCACCGGCTCCGAGGTGAATGTGGCGCTCCAGGCCGCCCAGGCGTTGTTGGCGGATGGCATCCCGGCCCGGGTGGTGTCGCTGCCCAGCTGGGAGCTGTTCAAGGCCCAGTCGGCGGTCTACCGGGAGTCGGTGCTGCCAGCCGACATCAGGGCCCGGGTATCGATCGAGGCGGCATCGAGCTTTGGCTGGGAACGCTGGATCGGGGATGAGGGCGAGGCGATTGCCCTGGACCACTTCGGCGCCTCGGCTCCCGGCGAGGTGCTGTTCGAGCAGTTCGGGTTTACCCCTGCACTCGCCGCCGAGGCGGTGCGCCGCGTACTGGCACGGAGGAACGGATGAGCAGCAATCCGCTGGTGGAGCTCGGCCGGCTGGGCCAGAGCCCATGGTATGACTTCATTACCCGTGAGCTGATGGCATCGGGGGAACTGGCACGCCTGATCCGCGAGGATGGCCTCATGGGGATGACCTCGAACCCGACGATCTTCGAGAAGGCGATCGCCGGCAGCGAGGACTACGACGACGACATCCGCCGCCTGTCGACGGAGGGGCTCGGCGCCGCCGCCATCTTCGAGGCGCTGGCGGTGGCCGACGTGCAGGCGGCGTGCGATGCGTTCCTGGAGGTGTACACCCGCACCAACGGCGAGGACGGGATGGTGTCGCTGGAGGTGTCGCCGACACTGGCCTACGACACCGAGGGGACGATCGCCGAGGCGGCGCGGCTGTGGGCGGCGGTGAACCGCCCCAACGCGATGATCAAGATCCCCGGCACTGAACCGGGGCTGCGCGCCATCGCGGCCAGCATTGCATCCGGAATCAATGTCAACGTGACGCTGCTCTTTTCGGTGGAGCGGCATGCGGCGGTGATCAAGGCCTACCTCGCAGGATTGGAAACACGGATCGCGCTCGGGCAACGGATTGGTTCCATCGTGTCGGTGGCCAGTTTCTTCGTCAGTCGTGTGGACACCCGGATCGACCCGATGCTGGACGCGAGTGGCCATGGCGAGCTGCGGGGTCAGGCCGCCATTGCCAACGCCCGGGCGGCATATCAGGTCTTCGATGCCGCCTTCCATGGCGAGCGCTGGCAGGCCGTCCTGTCCCACGGGGGCCGGAAGCAGCGCCCGCTCTGGGCCTCAACCAGCACCAAGGACCCGGCGCTGCCGGACACCTACTATGTCGAGGCACTGGTGGCACCCGACACTGTCAACACCCTCCCTCCGGACACCTTCCGCGCCTACCGGGACCATGGCGAACCGGTGATCCGCATTGCCGATGCCGATCCGGCCCCAGTGCTCGCGGCGTTGTCAGCGGCCGGAATCTCGATGGACGAAGTGACCCGGTTCCTGGAAGAGGATGGTGTCGCCAAGTTCGCCGCCAGCTACCAGTCGCTCCTGGCCGGTATCGAGGCCAAGGCCGCCGCGCTGGTCCACTGACACCTGAAAGGCAGGCCGATGCGCTGGTATCGTCAACTCCACTGGCAGATCATCCTCGGTCTGGTGGCCGGACTTGCGTTCGGCATCGTCGCGGCCTCCCAGGGATGGAGTGACTTTACCGGGCGCTGGATTGCCCCATTCGGCACCATCTTCCTCAACTCCCTCAAGCTGATCGCCATGCCGCTGGTGCTTACCTCGCTGATCGGCGGGGTCGCCAGCCTGAGCGACGTCAAGAAGCTCTCCCGGATCGGCGGGCGGACGATTGCCATCTATATCGGCACCACCACCCTGGCGGTGACGATCGGACTGCTGGTGGTCAATTTCCTGCAGCCGGGGCGCTCGGTGCCAGAAGCAATGCGGCTTGAGCTCCAGGCCACCTACGCAGAGGCAGCGGTAAGCGGGGCCCAGGCCGCTGAAGCCGCCCAGGCGCGGCCCCCGCTCCAGATCCTGGTCGATATCGTGCCCGAAAACGCGATCGCGGCGTTCGGCAACAACTCCAGCATGCTCCAGGTGGTGTTCGTGGCCCTGATCATCGGCATCGCCCTGATCCAGGTACCCGCCGACAAGCGGAACCCCGTGCTGGCGGTGGTGGACGGGATGCAGGCGGTGGTGATCCGGATGGTGGAGATGATCATGATCACCGCGCCGGTGGGCGTCTTTGCGCTGATGGCCGCCACGATCACTGCCGTGGCCGGCAACAATCTCGGTGAAATCGTGAGCCTGCTGGGTGCCTTGGGCTACTACATGATCGCCGTGCTGCTGGGACTCGCGATCATGGGCTTTGGCACCTATCCCCTGCTCCTCCGTTTCTTCAGCGACATCAAGGTGACCCGCTTCATGCGCGAGATGCTGCCGGTGCAGCTGCTGGCCTTCTCCACCAGCTCCAGCGGCGCCACCCTGCCACTGACAATGAAGACCGCCGAAGAGAAACTCGGTGTTTCGGAGGAAGTGTCGTCCTTCGTACTGCCTCTGGGCGCCACCATCAACATGGATGGCACCGCGCTCTACCAGGCGGTGGCAGCGGTGTTCATTGCCCAGACGCTGGGCATGGGGATCGGCATCGGCGGCCAGCTGACGATCGTGCTGACGGCGGTGCTGGCCAGCATCGGAACGGCAGCGGTGCCCGGCGCGGGGATCATCATGCTGGTGATCATCCTGGAGGCGGTCGGGATCCCGAGCGCCGGGATTGCACTCATCCTGGGGGTGGACCGGCTGCTGGACATGGTGCGGACGGCCGTCAATGTGACCGGCGATGCCACCGTGGCCACGATCGTGGCATCGAGCGAGGGACAGCTGCACCTGGCCGACATCCAGCCGACCGGGCAGGCGCTGTAGCCGCTCTCAAGGCTTGATGGAACGATTTATCCGCAGATTTCGCAGATGGTGCATATTGATCCAACTTTGCGTGGGCATCACGTACCGTAGCGGCCGGGCCCCTTGGACCGCAAGAGAATGCCACGGATTGCACGGATGCCACGGATTGTTCCGAGTCCGTGGATGGATCCCAATCGAAGCGGCTTCCACGACTTCTTGGTGAACTGCACGTCCGTTCCAGACCAGAGTGGACGGCAGGCGATAGGAAGCGGCACCGAATGGTGAATGCGGTTCACCACAAAAAGGGGAGTCGCATCGGGCAGGGATGTTCGCCAGGGATCGACCAATCCGTGTCATCCGTGCAATCCGTGGCTCAACATATACCTGGCCGGGCGGGCCCGGCCGCTCCGACACCTATGGTCCGCAGAGGGCCGGACCAATCTGCGTCATCGGCGTAATCTGCGGATTCCCCTCATCCAACCGCAGGCCGTCGCAACTTCCCCAGCAGCAGCGATACCACCAGCAGCAGCCCAAACATCACCACGATCAGCGGACCGGTCGGCAGGTCGAACTGGAACGACACCCCGATTCCCAGCGCGGAAGCGAGCAACCCGGCGGTCCAGGCAATCAGGGCCATCGTGCGCCGGTTCTCGGTGAACTGGAAGGCGATGGCCGCCGGGACGACCAGGAACGAGAACACCAGCAGCACTCCCGCGATCGGCACCGAGAAGGTGATGACCACGCCGAAGGTCAGGTAGAACAGGAAGTCCCACCAGCGGATCCTCCAGCCATTGCCCAACGCCGTAGCCGGCTCGAACGAAATCGTCAGGAACCGGTGCCGCAGCACCACATGGACCAACCCCACCAGCGCATACACGATGGCCAGCCGGATAATCGTCGGCCAAGTGACCCAGAGGATGCTGCCGACCAGGATGTCCTTGATGGCATCGCCTCCGTGGGCGGTCCGGTCGGCCAGGAGAATGGCCGCCGCGCTGGCCACCACGTAGACGATCCCGATGATCGCCTCCTGGGGCACCTTGCCGTGATCGCCGGTGCGACTCATGGCAAAAAGCGCCGCGCCGACGGTGGTGAACCCCAGTGCCCAGGCCAGCGCCGTGGGTGAGTCCGGCTGTGCCCCGGCCACCAGCGCCGCGGTGGACCCGAGCGCCGCCACCTGGGCCAGCGACAGGTCCACGAAGATCACTTCCCGGGCAATGACGTGCAGCCCCAGGTAGGAGTGGATCGAGACGATGACCAGGCAGGCCACCAGCGGTGGCAGCATCAGTTCGAGCACGGCGGGCTCCTAGTGTCGGTAGACGGCGATCAGGCCGTCCAGCCAGGCGTTGACGAGGTCAAAGTAGGTCACCACCCCGGGCGCCCCGTCGGTGTTCTCCGGCACCACCACCGCGGTGGCGCCGGTGCGCTCGGCCACCTGGGAAATCTGGCTGCGGCTGAAGTAGTTGGAGGCGAAGAGTGCCGGCACCTTCCGGTCGCGCATCAGGGCGATGACCTCCTGCACGTGCCCGGGAGTGGGCGGAATCCCCGGTTTGGCCTCGATGAACGCAATGCATTCAATCCCGAACCGGCGCGTAAAGTATGCCCACTCCTTGTGGTAGCAGGTCATGCTCATGCCTCGCAGTACGTCGGCCTTCTTGAGCCATCCGCCGAGCCGCGTCGCGAGCGGCTTCCCCTCGAGCATGGTACGGCCCAGGAAACCGTCCAACTGGTTGCTGTTGAGGAGATTGAAGGCGGTGGGCGGGGTCAGGATCCGTACCAGGTCCGCGCCGATCAGCGCCTCCAGCACCCGCCGCTCAAAGTCCTGCTGACGGCCGGTAAAGTAGGCCGCCTGGGCCGGAGCCACCCGCCGCAACCCCACCAGGATGTTGCGCGAGATGATGATGGCGTTGACCGGGTCGGTGTGGATGTGCGGATTGCCGCCGATATGGATGTCACCAGCTGATCGGCTGACTGCCCCAGCCGGCACCTCCATCAGATTGATCCCGGTATAGGCGGTGACATATCCTGGGCCACCCTCGGTCACCTTCCGGTTTCCGGCCCGGTCGAGCAGCGCCGGCACCCACAGCTCCAGGTCGAGCCCGGTTGTCACGAACAGGTCCGCATTGCGGAGCAGCGTCACGAAGCTCGGCTTGGGCTGCACGAAGTGCGGGTCCTCGTCCCCCAGGGCGATGGACGAGACCGTACCCTGTTCACCCACCAGCTCGCGGGCAATCGCGGCGTAGGTGGTCAGGCTGGTGACCACCTTGACCGGGGCCTGCGCGGTCGCGGGGTCGGTTGGGGCGCCGGCCAGCAGCGCGAAGACCAGGGACAACATCATGAGCATCCTCCAGGGCGCAGGGCCCGTGAATCAAAAGGTTTCGTGCTTGTGGGGGCCCATGGCCCAGACCACCTGCAGGGATAGCTGATTGCGGGCGCCGAACGCCGAGTGGAACCGGGACGCTTCGAGCCTGAGCCGGACGAATTCGCTCTGCCACCAGCTGAGCGTTGGCACGATGGCCCATTCGGGATCGCGCTCGCCGCGGGGGGCCTCGCTGTTGTCGTAGCGCATGCCGAGGACCCATCGCGGACCCGCCTTGTACTGGGCATCAATGAATCCACCGTGCCGGGTCGTGACGGCCTCCCCCTCCGTGACGCGCAGGCGGTACCCCTCGGCTCGGACGGTCAGGTCCTGCCGGGTACCGGAGGCCGGCGGTCGCCAGGTGAACCGCAGGTCGGCGCCCATCAGCCGGCTCTCGAGCTCCGCCGCCCGGGCATTGCCCCCGGTGGCGGTGAACCCCGCCTGGACATAACTGCTGCGGCTCAGCTGCCAGAAGTTCTGGACCCGGCCCAGGAAGGTGGGCTGGCGGCTGTTGTCATAGAGCGGCTCGCTCTCCGCCGAGGTGGCCTGGAGCCAGACCTCGTGGGTCCCCCCCAGAAGGGCCACCGGCAGGGCGGTATAGAGCGACAGTCCGACCCCCGCCAGCCCCTCGTCGCCGAGGAAGCGTCGATAGACCAGGGGATACTCGCTCTCGGGGAGGGCGTGGGCATGCCAGCGATTCAGGTCGCCCAGCGCCTGCCGAAACTTGCCGGCATCCACCCGCAATCGGCCCGGAAGGCCGGTGTAGTAGATGTATCCCTCCTCCACCCCGATCTCCTCTTCCCCGAAGGTCAGGAAGAGTTTGGTGTGGGAGTAGGGATCGAGAGCAGATTGGAAGGAGAGCTCCACCTCGCTCAACTGGGCGTGGTCGCGCGGGGGTGCCCCCTCCCGGGCCACGAACCGCAGGTCGCCGGTGGCGCTGATCTCGGGGTTGAAGGCCGAGAGATTGCGCTGGCGGCTGACGAACTGAGTGTCGGTGGCCGCTCGATCCGGCAGGGCGGCTGCCGCGGCGGCCTCTGCTGCGGCACGGAGCGCGGCGAGCTCGTCCACCACAGGGTCGGGCCCTGCCGGTCGCCCGGCGGCTTGGCAGCGCGCCGCCGCGAGGGCATCGACCCTGGCTGCCAGGCGAGCCAAACCCGCCGAGAGCGAGTCGAGACCTGGACCCCCAGCAGGCACCCTGGGAAGCACAACCGGAACTGCGGGGCAGGCACCGGCCTCCAGGGCCTCGAGACGGGCAGTGAGCCGGCGGACCCCAGCTTGGACCGAATCGAGACCGGCGCCTTGCGCGCTGACCGATCCCGTGATTCCCACCAGACATCCCACTCCCAGGAGGAGCGGATAGAGCAAACGTGGCATGATTTCCTCGCAACAGGCGGATGGCCGGAACAGGCAGTCGCCTGGGCCGGAGCACAACATCGGTGTCAGGAAATCAGCGGGGAGGGGAGCGGGGGAGAACTGAGCTCGGGGGACGCACCGGCAGCGGGGGCTGCCGGGGGATCTTCGGTTCGTCGACCTGCGACACCAGCCTGGTCGGAATCGGGGCGGTGGGAGAGGCCACCAGCGCCCGCTCGGCCAGTGCCATGCCAAGCACACACCGTTCGGCGTGGCAGCCGTCGGTGGATTCGACGTGCCGCAGCCACTGGTGCGGCGAGAGGGCGCCGTGAAGGACCGCATCAAATGACGGCAGCCAGAGGGCCGCCAGCATGAACATGGTCAGGCTGCGGCGCCCCAGGCGGCGCAGCGGCTTCCGGAAGCTGGACATACCCATGGTGACGCGCCCCGGAACGGGCGCTGCACACCGCGCAGCGCTTCGGGGGGTGGCCATGGTCAGTCCGCGGCCTTGAGGGCAATGCCCTCGGACTTGGTGACGACGATCGAGGTCAGTAGGTCGCCCATCACGTTCGGCACCGTCCGGCTCATGTCCAGGATGCGGTCGACGCCGAGGATCAAGGCGATCCCCTCTCCCGGCACCCCGACCATTTCCAGGATCAGGACCAGGAGCGGGATCGACCCGCCCGGGACGCCAGCGGCACCGATCGCGGTCACGATGGACATGACCACGACGATGATCTGACTGGTCAGGCTCAGGTCAATCCCGAACACCTGGGCCAGGAAGAGCACCGTCATCCCTTCGAACAGGGCGGTGCCGTTCATGTTCATGGTCGCACCGAGCGGCAGCACGAACGAGGCGATTTCCTTGGGCACGCCGAACTCATCTTCCGCCGTGCGGATATTGGTGGGGAGGGTGGCGTTCGAGCTGGAGGTCGAGAACGCGGTCACCATCAGTGCCTTGGAGCGTCGGAAAAAGGTCCGGTAGGGAATTCCGCCGAGGAATTTGGCGAGGAGTCCGATCACGCCGAAGAGCTGGAGGGCCAGGCCGATCAGCACCATGACGACATAGAGACCAAGGGACTGAAGCACCTCGCCCCCGAACTTGGCCGTGACCCCGAAGATCAGTGCCGCCACACCATACGGTGCGATGCTCATGGCATAGCCGATGATCGTCGTCACCACGTCCACGATCGATTCGAGCAGCTTGATCATCGGCTGGGCCCGCTCGGGCCGGATCTGGGTCAGTGCAATGCCGATGATCAGGGAGAAGAAGATCAGCCCGAGCATGTCGCCCCGGGCCATCGCATCCACCGGATTGCGGGGCACGATGTTGATGAAGGTCTGGATGCCGAAGACCGCCCCGCCTCCCACCCGTTCCGCTGCGGCGCCAGAATACTCCGCCAGAAGCTGGGTCCGGGTGGCTTCGTCGAGCGACCTCCCCGGGGCAATGATGTTGACCAGCGTCAGGCCGATCGTGGCCGCGATGGTGGTGGTGAAGAGGAAGAACCCGAGGCTCTTGCCGCCGATCCGGCCAATCCGGCGGAGGTCGCCGAGCGAGGCCACTCCGAGCGCCACCGAGGCCACGATCAGGGGCACCACGATCATGAACAGCATGCGCAGGAAGATCTGGCCCACCGGATAGGCCACATTGGCCACGATCCAATTGAGGGCGGCGGCGTCGTGGAAGAAGACATTGGACGCCACGCCAGCCAGGGCGCCCAGGATCAAGCCAAGGAGGATCTTGGTATGGAGTTGCAAGCGGGGCTCCGCCGGATGAGCGGTCAGGGACGCGGGACTCGGGACAGGGGGCTGGGGGCTCGGGGCTGGGAAATCCCGGGCCGGTTTAAGCTATCATCACAAGTACGCGGCCGGAACCACCTGCGTTGGGGCTGGAGGGGTCGGCGCGGCCCACCGGGGGCGATGGACGCGGGCGGCAGCTCCGGGAGGTGAGGCATTGCCCTAGGGACGGCTGCCGCTGCCGTTGTGGGTCCAGATCGCGATCACGCCGCACCGGGAGGATTGCCCCTGGAATTCGGACGGCACCTGGGCCGCGCCGGAGTACAGCTCGATTCCCACCACATCGGTTGGCAGGGTCAGGTAAAAGACACTGGGATGGGTGCGCATGCCATCCATGAAGTACTGGGGAGAACACCCCCGGGGGTTCCGGCCGAACTGCATGGCACAACGGTACCGATCGGTGCTGCACTCCACCCGGACGCCAGCCACCCCACGCATCAGGTCCATCAGGTCCTGCGGCTTCCGGCGCTCGATATACTCCCGGGTGATGAAGCGACCGTTCCCTTCCGCCAGGCGACGTTCAAACTCCGCCCGGCCGCTCCCCGAGCCTGCTGCGCTCGTGACCGTGACTTCAGGAAGGACGCTCCCCAGGGTGGCGCCGACGTAGATCTCCAGGCTGACCCGCTCGCGTGGTGCCAGCCGCACCGGGGTGGAGGTGGAGTCAACTCCGGGGACGATCACCCGCACCGTATAGCCGCCATCGCCAAGGTTGGGAAACGCGAATGCCCCGCGCCCATCGGTCAGGCGCTCAAGCGGGGTGCCCTCGAGCGTCACCCGCGCCTGGGCGATCGGCCGCCGCGATTTGGCATCGAGCACCACTCCCATGATCTGGGAGCTGCCGCGCGACTGGGCAGAAACGGGGCCAGCCCCCGCAAGGAGCACGGTGACCAGGCACAGCATCAGGTGGTGGCAACGGTATCGCGGCTCGGCCAGGGAGCCCTCCGGATCGGGCTGCTGAACGCTACGCCCGGACGGGTGGGGCCGCAAGGCAGCGGCGCAGGCGACGAAGCACCCGGGGAGGGAGACAGAGGCGCCGACCGGAGTCGGTCCGAGCAAAGCGAGGACGGCAAGCCCGCCGCAGGCGGGCGCAGCCCACCGGTGCACTGGGAACCACACGGAATTGGGAGGCCCCTTCGGGACAGAGGC
>Ga0163144_10004516_pt1 | contig 31308 bp, 21 predicted proteins | sample OliLak19BULKMAT1_FD_123175 | JGI IMG/M metagenome (GOLD analysis project Ga0163144, IMG submission 123175) | Freshwater microbial mat bacterial communities from Lake Vanda, McMurdo Dry Valleys, Antarctica - Oligotrophic Lake LV.19.BULKMAT1 | ecosystem: Environmental > Aquatic > Freshwater >... | reverse complement strand
GCAGGGCCGTACGAATCTCGCGTTCCCGCGGACCCCAGTGGATCAGGCACCCGAGTCGATAGAGAAGGACCTCAGCGGCCATATCTTGAATCCGATGCGGCATTCGCCTGCCTGCGATAGTCCGCGGCCAGGATCCGCGCCTGGTCCTTGATTCGGACGTCAGGGTGCAAGAGCGCCAGCCGATCAAGCTCGAGCGCGGCCCGCTCGAAGTGGCCAGAGGCGGCCTCCATGCGTGCGGCGAGCACGAACTCCGGCGGACGGTACATGTGCCTTCCCGAGTCACCTAGAGGGAAGACAATCAGCATCTGGACTCCGATCTGAAGCGCGGCGCAGGCCCCAAGTGCAACCGCGGTTACTCCAAGCGGCCGCCATCGTTTCTCACTGGCCCAGCCGACGACCTTCGCGAGCGCCAGACCGACGAGAGGCATCAATTGAATCGCCCACGTGGCTCGGTAGCGGGAAAGGGGCAGGGTCAGCATCATGGCGGTCATCAGGGTCAAGGATACCGGCCCGAGGCACCACCACACCGCCTGGCGATGGGGCCAGGCCAGAAGCGCGCCCACCGCGGCGAGCGGGAGGAGAACCCCGTAGGCGGGCAGCCATCCGAGCCAGGGATTCACCGTCGTCACGTAGTAGAAGTTCAGATTGTCGGGATTCTCAAACGGCGCCACGAGGCCCGCCAGCTTTTGCCCATAGAAGCCGAGCCAGTCGGAAACGGACGGGAAGGATCGTACACAGGCCACGAGAACCTCGAAGAGACTGGCACCCGAACTTCGCATCACGGGCTCAAACATCTCAGGCCTCGCAGAGAAGAACAGAGGGTCCGAAGCCGAGGAATTGAAGACCGCCATGACCACACTGCCGGTGACCGCGATCTGAAGCGGCGGCGCCCCCACCGCGAGATTCCGGGCCACCACCGGGAGCAGGCCCATCGCCAGTCCCATACCCAGGCCCACATAGAGCCTCCAACGACGCCACGAGAGGCCCGACAACGCGAGGGAGAGGGGTGCGAGGACGACCAGCGGGACCATCGCCTCGTTCACGAGAATGGCCAGGGCGATCGACAGGCCGGCCAGCCACGAGCGCAGTCCCGACGGATCGCGGTGCAGGGCCACCAGGCGATCGGTGACGAAAAGCGTGCTCAGGACGATCCAGGGGCCGCGCAGAAGAACCGTGGTGAAGTGAATGTCCGGGGCATAAAGGGCGAAAAGCGCCACCGCATACGCTCCCGCGGTCTCGCCTAATGTGGTCCGCGTGATTCTGAAGAGGAGCCACGCAGAGGCCCCAGCGCAGAACGCCTGCAGGGCAAACACGGTCAGGCTCGTCATCTTGAGAGCGCCAACAACGGCCAGAAGATAGGCATAGAAGGGTGCCTTGTAGAACGTGGGCGCCTCACCGTTCCACTCGACCCACTTCTCGGCCGGAGCCGCCGCGAGTTGCCACGCCGCCAGGGGATGGAAGGGGGTGCGCCCCAGCCAGTCCCCCGCAATCACCTTCTGCGCCCACTGATCGAACACCCACATATCCGAGTCGACAAACTCGCGATGGAAACCCATGAGCGGCGTCGGGGCCACCAGGGCCAGATGGGCGAGGCGGATCGCGACCGCGAACCCGATGAGCACCGCAACGATTTTTCGAATCTGCGCGTGTTCGGTGGCAGTCCCTGTGCCCGTGGTCAAAAGGGCTTCTCGAAACATCCGCCGACAGCAGACATCCGGGCATCGTAGCAGACCGAACTTGACCGCCGAAGGGACGGAACGTGCCTTCCGGGCGACCGCCTAGTGAAGAACTAACCGCGCGCGATCGCGATTGAGCTGAAGCACGAGAACATCTGGATCGGCCAGCAGTCGGTCGGGCTTGAAGCTCATCTTCAGGGAGATTGCGGCCTTTTGCCCCGGCTTCAAGCGCACCTTCACCCTTGCGTCTTCGTAGGGTGTCGTCGGGGGCGGCCCGCCGAAGGATGACCGCTCGCCGCGAGCCGCCACCACATCAAGCGTCACCGTGCCCGATCCAATGTTCTCGAGGTCGGCGGTGACGGTCCAGCCTTCGACGGTGCGGGTGACCTGTGCGCCCGAAAACCGGAACTTGGGCATGACCGTGCCCTGGAACCACTCGTCAACGAACGACTGAAAATCCGAAGCCGAGGGAGCCAGGGGCCGCAGTTCCTCGACCAGGTCCTGAAGTGCTGGATGGTCGGCGCTGCCCTCGAAACGCCGTATGAATGAGCGCAGACCCGCAAGCATGTTGTCCCGACCGAGTTGTTGCTGAAGCATCCACATTACCCAGGCCCCTTTGTCATAGATTGCACTCTCCTCGGCGGGCGAGGTACCGGAGACGATGCGGGAAAGGGGCTTTTCGCCATCCAGGCGCCGTTGATTCGTGTACCGCAACTCCAGGCCTCGCGCGAACTCTCTACGCGCCTCGTCTCCGTGTTCGGCCTCGAGAAACAGCATCGTCGAATAGTGCGCCATGCCCTCGATCAAGACATCGGCTCCGGGAGCCCGCCCCGGCATCAGCAGATGGGCCCACCATTGATGCGCGGCTTCATGGGCGGTCACGATGGTGGGCAGGCTCACACCTCCCCCGCTTTGGGTGAGAAAGCCGATGCCCTCCGAGAAGCTGATGTTCGTAGGAAAGCCCTGGGCGCGGGTTGAATGATCGGCGTATTCGGACAACCTCAACTCTGTCCAGGGATACCGCCGAAACCACTCAGAGTAGCGGGCCCGCGCGGCGGCGAGGGCCTCAAGTATCTCGTCAACGTTGTACCCGTGCGCCGGATGATGAAAGACCGCGGCCCCTCCTTTTCTTTTCACCGCGAACCGTCCGGCCACCAGATTGAGAAACCGCACGGGATGGGCGCTCTCCCACACCACGGTCGTCCGGCCATCCGAAACACTTTGGCTCAGCTTCTCACCCGCGCCATTGACGGTGTACTCGCTCGGAGCGGTTACCTGCATGAGCGACGTGAATGGCGTGCCCCCGCTGAGCGGAGGGAGGGTCCCCTTCCAGGCATCCTCCGGAATCTCAAAGGGCTCCGCCCGGTTGTCGTCGTTCACCCCGACGTCCTCCATGAATCCGGGGAGGGGAAGGAAGTTTCTATCAAGGGTGCTGAGCACCACACCCGAGGGGAGGATGAACTCGGAAGTGTGAGCCCCGCCGCGCGAGGTGCCGTATGGGAGACGGGCGGTGTAGGCGAAGGCGATGCGCGTCTGCCCGCCAGGCGTCAACGGTTTCACGAGGCTCAGAATATGCAACCCGGACCGGTTGAGAGCGCGCGCGGGTAGGCCGTCGATCTCCCACGTGACCGGCCCAAACCCCGGCCCTACCGTGAAGGGCAGCACCCGGACCTCGTGGTCAGCCGTGTTGCGCAAAAGGAAGACCCCGCGGACGTCCATTCGACTCTCGCGTGGGTGAAGATCGACCCATGCTTCCACGCGGATGAGGGCCGGTGGCACAAATCCGCTCCACGTCGCCACATTGCGTCGCCAGTAGTTTCGATCCTCTTCGCGCGCCGCTTTGCCGTCTGGTCCGGCCTGGATGGATGAGGACAGACAGAGCGCCGGAATCACCGCGGTCAGGGCGGCCGGCGTCAACCGTTTCAATTGGGCCCGAAGGCGTGCAGGACCGCGGCCCCTCAGTCGATCGGCCTCCGTGCGTGGCCAGGCTGCGAGGGCAATGGTCCCAAGAAGGCCCGTGAGCCCGATCATGGTGAGCCGGTTCAGTAGAAGGGCCGCGCGATCCGGCTCGAACATTCCAAGGTCGGACCAGCGGAGCACGCCCCAAAGCGGCCAGTTGGTGAGCCACGTCATGGAGCCGCTGAGGGTCAGCGCGATCGTGAGCATCAAGAGACCCAGCCCGGCCACGTAAGCGGCGTGCCGGGAGCGGGTGATCGCGACGACCGCGGTGATCCACGCCGACCAAACCAGGAACGTGGGCATGAGCAACAAACCCCAGACGAGCGCCAGCGGCCTTACGTCGACCGGGGCCTGCCCCTGCCAGGTCAACAAGGCCAGGACAATGAGCCCGCAGGACCCGAGTAAGCCGGACACGAGCGCGGCGCCTGAGAGTTGCGTCCCCATCAAGAGCGACGACGAACGGACCGGCGTCGCTCCGATGAGCGCCTGAAGGCGATGATGGCGCGCAGAATCCAGCGACTCTCCAATGTGAAACATCAGCAACAAACAACCCATCGCCGTGACCACTTCGATGAGACCGACCGCGGCTCCTCCGGCCGTGAGAATCACCTGCGAATCGAAAACGCCGCGCGCGGATCCGAGCGACTCGAGGGTGAGGAGCATCGCGAAGCCGACGAAGAGCCACGGACCCGCCTCCCCTTTCATGCGCAGAAGATCGGCTCTCGCGACCCCGATGGCGCCGGCCAGGACGCCCGGAGGCCTCGACCTCATCCGGAGCGAGGCCCGGCGAACCGCCACGGCGGACGACTCGGCTACGGCGGGTTCGCGCGGCACACCTGGGCCGCGACTGGAAGCTCTCCCCCGCCCGCGGATCCGGTTTCGGGCGTGCCGCATGCTGATTCCTATCGCCAGCGCAGGCACACCGGCCACGAACAATCGGTTGAGAAGAAAGGCCCAATCGAAGGCGAAGGGAGCCTGGTTGTAGAACTCCACCCCCCGGTCGGCGTGGAAGATGGTCTGAGACAGCCAGCGGGCGCCCCACAGATCGAAGGTTTGAAAAAACAAATCGAGGGCGCCGTCGAGGGAGGAAGAGGGACGCGGGATCAGGCCACCGAGGGCGCCGAAGAACAAGGCCGTGGACACCGCATACACCGCGAGGGGAGCGCGGGTTCGCTCGCCTGCCGCGAAGGCCAGGGCCGCGCAGAAAACAATCCCCGGGACCAGGAAGATCATCGCCGGGATCAGATAGTTGGCGAGACCGAAGGGCCCGAGGATGGCATCGGAACCCCACCACAAGGCACCCTCGTACCACACGATGGCCAGGGTCAGATGGGCGGTCACCACCAGGCCAAGGACGGCGACGATGCCACCGAACTTCCCCAGAACGTATTCCTGTGGAGTGAGGGGCGTGCTGTGAATCAGATCCCCCACCCTCTCTTCGTCGTCCCTAACCACCGCGAGGCCGGCAAGGATCGAGGTCAGGAAGGTATAGAAGAGCAGGCCGGTCAACGCGAAAGTCTGGGCGAGGGCGTAGCGGGAATTGCTGAAAGGCCGGACGCCGCCGATCGCCGCATCCCCGGAGGGGATCATGGCGGCGGGGTTGATCGCGACAGTGGCGATGGCGGCGAACGCGAACAGCCCGAAGAGCATCGGACTGCGCATCTGGGTCGATGCCTCGTGCCGCGCGACGATGAGGAGACGGTGGACGCTCGCGGGCAGAGTCATACGGGAGGACCGGGAGCGATGGAAGGGTCGGACTGCGCTGCCGCCACCTCGTTTCGCATCAGGATCAGGTACGCATCCTCGAGGGTGGGTGGAGACGGTTGAAACCCGTCAGGCGGCGGACCTTCGGGGACGTGAACTCTGGCGAGATTCCGCCCCTCGTAGAAGTAGCTTTGAGTGAGCCGCCCACTCTTTCTTAGAACCTCGAGTTGGTCGTGGCTCGCCCTCCCTTCGAAGATCCGGCCGCTCAGGGCGGCCCGGGCCGCGGATGGCGTGGTTTCTTCGACCAGACGGCCCTGACGGATCACGGCAAAGCGGGGGCAGAGCATGGCCACGTCCTCGACGATGTGGGTCGAAAGCAGGACCGTCCGAGCCTCCGCAAGCTCGGCCAGCAGCCGATAGAAACGAATCCTCTCCTCCGGATCGAGTCCGGTGGTCGGCTCATCGACAATCACCAGATCGGGGTCGCCCGCGATGGCCTGGGCGATGCCGAGCCTTTGCCGCATGCCGCCCGAATATGAACGGACCTTGAGATCGGCCGCGGCCCTCAGATTCACCTGATCCAGCAGAGATGAGCAAATCGAGTCAAGTCCCTCGGGCCCCTCGACACCTTTGAGAGAGAGAAGATGAAACAGCATCTGCCTCCCCGTCAGGTTCGGATAGAAGCCGAAGTCCTGAGGCAGGTAACCAAGGCGCGTCCAAATCCGCTCGGGAGTAAAGGTGACGTCGCAGCCATCCTTGAACACGGCGCCCGCAGTGGGCTCGAGCAGTCCGGCGAGGATCCGCATCAGCGTAGTTTTCCCGGAGCCATTGGGACCGAGAAGTCCGAACATCCCGCGGGGAATCTCGAGGCTCAGCCCCGCAAGCGCCACGATGGGTCCGGGATAGACCTTGACCAGGTCGCGGATCTCAATCATGGTCGCTCCGATCGGAATCGCGCGGCGTCTGTGACCCCTCGCGGCGGGTCCTCCAGGACCACGCGGGTTTTCGAAAGCAGTTCGAACGCGCGCTGCTGCTTATCGGTGAAGAATGCGAACAGGCCATCGATCCAGTAGATCTGCAGGACCATCGGGAGTTGCCGAACCACCGACTGTCCCAAGCCAATGGCCGCACCCGACTCCTGCACGACGTGGAGGCCGAACCAGCGTTTGCCGGGAGTCTGGCCCCACCAGTATTCGGTGGCGATCGTGCCAATCCCATAGACCATCCCTCCACCGATCAGGCCTCCGAGCACCGCCAGCACCGCTATCTCGGAAGGAAGGGTCCAGCCGGCCAGGACCAACGCCGGCACGATGCAAAGAACCATCATGGCCATGTCCGCAAGCCTGGCCCCGATGCGGCGGCCCAGCGGCGCCATGACCAGGGGGACCGCGCCGAGGTACGAAAGGGCGAGCGCCTTGGGGTCGCCAAGTTGGCGGAAGACCTCGGCCGGAGTTCGGCCGTTCTCCAACCGCTCGGCAATGATCCCGCGAAGCTCCATTTCAATCTGGGCTCGCGTCGGCCCCGCGGGGGGCAGGCAGTCGAGCACACTGCGGATGAATTGGTCTGCGGCGTTCATTTGGTCTTCCTTTCCTTCTGGAGGAGTTTTGTCATGGCTTTCGCGAAGGTGGTCCACTCCTCGGTAAGGGTGGCCAGCTCCTGACGGCCGGCGGGGGTGAGCCGGTAATACTTCCTCGGCACGCCCCGGGGCGGGGTTTCCCAACGCACATCCACAAGACCTGCCCGCTCCAGGCGGTAGAGAACAGGGTAGAGCGTCCCGTCCGTGACTTCGAGCGCGCCGCTCGTTTCGGTGGTGAGCTCCGAGACGATTTCGTAGCCGTAGGCCTCTCCGGGCGCCAGAAGGTGAAGGACGATGAGCTCGAGGGTCCCCCGCTTGAGCTCCCGCTCGATACCCTTGCGGCTTTCCGGCCGTTCTTCGTGCTTCGTCATGAGGGAAATGGTAACGCCTGGTATCTTGTCACACAAGGTATAGGACGTCACCAGCTATTAGGATGTTCCCTGGGACGCCGGGCGAAGCGTCACAAGAGAGCAATTGGCGCGATAGGGTGGAAGACGACGATTCGTGGGTGATGCCGTTTCATCCTCAGCCACTCTTCTACCTCGTCGTGGGACTGGTCTGCGGCACACTCGTGCCCGGATCCGAACCGGGCCCACCCCTGGCCCTCGCCCTTGCTCTCGCCGTCTTCGTCTGCATCACCGCGATCGTGCGACCCGGGCAGGTGACGCTCACCGCGCTGGTGGTCGCGGCGGCCGCGGCGGGAGCCACCCTCGCAAACCTCGCGCGGGGCGAGTACGACCGCCTCCACCTTCCATGGGCCATCGCCGATGTCGCTGGCGTCGTCATTCTTGAGGGGCGCCTCGTGTCCGATCCGAAGGTCGTGGACGATGAAATGCGCTTCGAACTGCGCTCTTCAAGGATCGTGGCCGAGGGAAAAACTCTCGTGTATGAAGGCTCGATTCGGGTCTATGTCCGGAGTCAGTCGACACCGCCGTTCGACTCGGTTCAAAGGCTTTCGAAGGGCGACACCGTGTCCGCATGGGTCGAGTTGCGTCGTCCCCAACCCGTTCGCAGCCCCGGCGGCTTCGATCAACTGGCCTGGGCCAGACGTGAGCGGGTTCACGCGTTCGCAACCTGCAAGGCCGATCGGCTGATTCGAATCACCAGCACCGACCCGCCATCAAGGAACTGGATCGACGGGATGCGGGACCGCTTGAAGTGGTCGTGGCGCCACGTCGAGGACCCTCTGAGCCGCGCTGTCACCGCCTCGATGGTCCTTGGCGACGAAGGGGCGCTGGACGTGGACACCCGCGAGGACTTCCGTTCCTCGGGCCTGCTCCATCTGCTGGTGGTTTCCGGATCGCAGGTGGCCGCCCTCGTCATCGGCCTAAGGCGACTCATGCCGCGGCCGCTGCGCCTCTCGTGGCCCGGATGCGCCCTCGAGTGTTTGGCCCTGCTCGCCTATTGCCTTCTCGCGGGCGCCGAAGATTCGATCGTACGGGCGACTGCAATGGCGGTGGCCTTCGCGGTGGGCGTGAGGGTGGATCTACAGCGGGGCGGAGCCAACTTTCTCGCCCTGGCCGCCCTCGTGATTCTCGCCACGCGCCCGCTCGACGCCCTGGATCCAGGCTTGCAACTGTCGTTCGCGGCCACCCTCGCCCTTGTGACCTGGGCCGGCTTCGTGACCCACTTTTTGCAGAGGGCCCGGTTGCCGGGATTGCTCGCCGATATTCTGGCCGCGACCCTGGTGGCCTCGGTGGCGGTGGTGCCCCTGACTCTCATCCACTTCCATCGTTTCACGCTCGTGGCCCTCCCCGCGAATCTTCTGGCCGCGCCCCTCGCGGTGGCGCTGCTCTATGGCTCGCTCGTCACTGCCGCGCTCGATTTAGTTTTCGCGCCATTGGCCTCAATAGCCGGCGCGGTTTGCGGCCTGATCGCCGAAAGCCTGAGGACCCTCGCCCACCACGCCGCCACTGCCGATCCGGACTGGCGCGGGCCCGGACCGCCACTCGCCCTGTTGGCGGGGTTGGTCGGCGCCGCCGCTTCGTCGGGCGCTCGGCGCCTTGTGCTCCCGCTCGCCGGCCTGCTGGCCTCCCTCACCCTGAGCGGTCTACCCAAAGGCGATGGTCGCCTGCATCTTTGGTTCCTTGACGTCGGACAGGGCGACGCTCTGATCCTGGAAACACCAGGCGGTCGGGTGGCGGTCGTGGACGCCGGCCCCTTTTTCGGGACCTTTGACGCCGGAGAAAGGGTGGTCGCCGAAGCCCTCTGGGATCTGGGCCATCGACGGATCGATCTGCTGGCGGTGACTCACCGCCACGCCGACCATGAAGGCGGCGCGCCGTTCCTGATCCGGCACTTCCGCCCTGCACGAATATTCACCAACGGCCCGTCGGACCGAACCATGTCCTCCGTCACCCGGATCGTTGAAACCGGCCATGCGTGGACGCTCGATGGCATCCTGTTCCGGGTGCTCGGTCCAGGTCCGCCACGTGATTCAAGGGGCAGCGATGAGAACGCGCGTTCATTGATTCTGGAAGTCCGGCATGGGGCCAGTACCTTCCTGCTGATGGGAGACGCCGGTCGACTCGACGAGCAGCGGCTGGACTTGGGTGGCCGACGCTACGACGTGGTCAAGGTCGGCCACCATGGGGCCGCAACCTCGAGCTCACATCACCTCGTTTCGGAAACGCGCGCGCGTATTGCCTTGATCTCAGTCGGTTCGCGCAACCGGTTCTCTCACCCTGCGCCCAGAGTGGTCGAGCGGTGGTCGCGAGCGGGAGCGCTGGTGTGGCGAACCGATTGGCTCGGCACCTTGCACGTCACCAGCGACGGGACCCGCCTTTCGTGGTGACGGGCGAGGTTCACCCCCCCACCCGTCTACGCCCGGTACCTCGTCCCTAAAAGGTCAATCGAAAGCCTACGGTGAAGGCCGCTCCCGACACATCGATCTCATTCGGAGAGAAGTCGCCGCTCATCGTCTGTTTGCCGGAGAAGTTCCGGAAGTCAGCGGTGATCTGGAAGTCCTCGCTGACCCGGTAACGAAGGCCCGCATTCAAGACGAGGCCCGGGGTCACGCCGGTCGACTTGAACGAGTCGAACACCACGGGGAAGCTCCGCGAATCGAAGTCGATAAAGTCGCCGAACTCTTCGTACTGCCAGAACATCGCGGCCACGCCCACACCCGCATACGGGGTGAGGGTCCGATAGCGCCCGCTCGGCAGAAAACGAACGATGGCGGAGGTGGGAACCACCACAAACCGGAGCGTCTGTTCGATCTCCCGCCCAGAAGGCCGCGTGAACTCGCGATAGCTCGTCGGAATCTCCCGTCCATAACCCTCGATGGCGAGGCCCAGTTCGAGGTTCGGCGCGAGATTCTTGGTGAACTCGAGGCCGCCAAAGCCACCCGTGAAGTCTTCCTTCTCGACCTGATACAACTTGATACTGTCATCAAAGAGGATGGATTTCGCGCGCGGCAGCATCCCCCCGATCCGCACCTCGAAACCCGAGGCGCTCGCGTCCGCCGGGACCAGACCCATGAGACCAGCGCACATAAATGCGCCGAGAACCGCCTGACTCTTCTTCACTTCAATCCTCCTTCACCCCGGGGAAATCCCTGAGGGCATACGAACCTTAAGCAGAAAGGATGCCAGCACGCGAACACCGATTAGGCTCTCGGCTGTCACCTGGAAAGGTCAACCACCAGTGCGGCGTTTGATTCCCCAAACCCGTAGGAGGCGCCGTTTGATCCGGCGGGGCGGCGTTTGATCCCCCGAGCACGGCGGGGCGACGCTTCATCGGCAGGCGACGCTTGATCCGAACACGACGGGCGGCCGCTTCATCCCCTGAACACGGCGGGGCGGCGCTTCATCCCCCGAACACGGCGGGCGGCGCTTCATCCCCCGAACACGGCGGGGCGGCGTTCCACGAACCGTAGGGGCGGCCCTTGTGGCCGCCCTAGGACGGCGCGAAGGACCCACAACTGCGAAACGAGTACCGGTTGTCTCCAGCGGCAAGCAGGCCCAATCCGCTGGACTCGGATCGCAGGCGAGCCTGAATCCCCAACTGAGGCCGAATTCACTTCGGCCGGAGCGCCGGGGGTCGCGCGAAGCCTGGCCTTGGGCCATTGGGGGGCCGGTCCGTGCACCGCCCCCCAACTAAACGAATGCTGGAGGCGGCGACCGGAGTCGAACCGGTGAATAGAGGTTTTGCAGACCTCCGCCTTAACCACTTGGCTACGCCGCCTTGAGCCGTCACTGTCGCTGCGAGGCAAACCGAGACTATAGCCGAGCCGGACAGTTTCTGGTACAGCAAGAAATAAATCCTCGGCGCTTATCCACTACTTAATATCATTACAATCAAGTGTTTACAGAGAACGATCGGACCCTCACAGGCTTCACCGGGGCGTTGACGGGGAGGCCCTTGAGAAGCTAAATTGCGTGGGCTGGCACCGTAAAAGCGCGGGAGTAGCTCAGTGGTAGAGTGCCACCTTGCCAAGGTGGACGTCGCGGGTTCGAATCCCGTCTCCCGCTCCAAATCGGCGCCTGGCCCCCTCCTCATCGGCCTCCCAAGGCCGCTTCTTCTTCTTCTAAAACCCGCGACTGAAACGGCGCTCCCTACCGGGCGTCGAATGCGCCCTTGTGGTGCCGGAGTTGCTCGTGGCCACTCAGCCCATCGATCGCCACGACGTCGAACCGAACCGGTAGCTCGCTGAGCCCGTGTTTCGCGGCGAACAGGCGGGCCGCAGCCACAACCTTCCGGATCTTGGAGGCGCTCACGAACTCGGCGGCGCCGCCATGGTCGGCCTTTTCCCGTCGCTTGACCTCGACGAAGACCGTGATCTTTCCGTCGCGGGCGACGATATCGACTTCTCCCACCCGAGCCTTGAAGTTTCGGGCCAGGATCGAGTACCCGAGTTTGGTCAGGTACAGAGCAGCGGCATTCTCGCCCAAAGCCCCGTGGCTCTGGGCCAGTCGGCCCGGCCCCCGCCTCAGGCGCGAACCCGTTTCCACCGCGTACCCTTGGCAGTATCTTCGATGACCACACCCCGTTCCTGCAGGGCCTTCCGGGCGGCATCAGCCCCCGCGAAGTCGCGCCGCTTCCGGGCGTCCTGACGGGCCTCGAAAAGGGCCTGCTCTTCGTCGGAGAGGCGATCCCCTTGGGGCGGGGCGAAGCAGGCGAAGACCTGGTCCATCCGCTTCAGAGCCTCCAGCAGGGCCAGCGCCCCGGCCGCATTCACGAGCCCCCGATCGGCAAGCGTGTTGCCTTCACTCACCAGCCCGTGAACCGCGGCCAGCGCCTCGGGCGCGTTGAGGTCATTGGCGAGCGCCTCCTCGAAAGACGAAAGCGCCGACGCCGACGCTGAAGTCGCCTCTGGGGAGGCGGGGACGTCGGCCGCTTCGGTGATCTCAAGCAGCCGATTCCACAAGGTATGGATCCGGGCCAGCGCCGTTTCGACTTGCGCGAGACCTTCCCAGGTGAAGTTGAAAGCCTTGCGATAGTGAGACTGGGCCAGCATGTAGCGGATCTGGTCCGACCGGAAACCCCTCGCGAGCAGGTCCGGGATGTTGTAGACGTTCCCTTTGCTCTTGGACATCGTCTCGTTCTCGACAAGCAGGTGGTCCACGTGCATCCAGTGTTTCGCGAAGAGTTTGCCCGTGCCGCATTCGCTCTGGGCGATCTCGTTCTCGTGGTGCGGGAAGATCAGGTCAATCCCGCCGCAGTGGATATCGAAAGTCTCGCCCAGATATTTCATGCTCATGGCCGAGCACTCGATGTGCCAACCGGGACGACCGCGACCAAAAGAAGCGTCCCACTGAGCCCACGCGGGCTCATCCCCTTTGAGCTTCCACAAGACGAAGTCGCGCGCGTCTTCCTTGTCGTACTTGTCGGTATCGACCCGCACGCCGGTCTTGATGCCGGATACATCGAGGCGAGAAAGGCCGCCATAGGACGGGAAAGATGCGATTCTGAAGTAGACGCTGCCATCGACGGTGTAGGTGTGGCCTCTTTCCATCAAGCGCTCGATCAGCGCCACCATCTCGGGTACGTGTTCGGTGGCCTTCGGCATCACCTCGGGGACTTCCATCCGGAGCGTGCCCAGATCCTCGAAATAGGCCTGGGTCGGGGCCTCGGTGAACTCCTTGATGTCGGTGTTCTTCGCGGAGGCGAGCTGAATGATGCGGTCGTCCACGTCGGTGATATTCATGACCTCGAAGACCGGCATTCCGAGGAACTTGAGGGTGCGCCGCAACACGTCGGTGGCCACGAAGGTACGGAAGTTGCCGATATGCGCGCGCGAATAGACGGTAGGTCCGCAGACATACATCTTGATCGGCTGACCTTCAGCCGGGACAATCGCTTCGAGTTTTCCGCTGAGTGTGTTGTGCAGTTTGAGTGACGTCATAGGGCTTTCAATATCACCACGGTCCGGTCATCGCTGAAGGGCCGTCCGGTGGCGAACTCGAACAGGGACTGCTCGAGCAGGCGGAGGATTTCGCCCGCTGGCTTCGAACATAGCGCCCGCACGCAGGCCACCACACCCTCGGGGCCAAACTCATCGTCGCAGGTCGACTGGGCCTCGCTCACCCCGTCCGAGTAAATGACCAGCACATCGTTTGGTTGCAGAGTGATCTCCCCCTGTTCGAAAGTGGTGTCGGGTAGGAGGCCGAGGACGGAGCCGCCGATCCTGAGTTCTATGGTCTCCTCGCCGCGCACGATCGCGGGGGGCAGATGGCCGGCGTTGACGTAAACCAGCCGCCGGGTCTTCGGATCCAGCTCACCGTAGAAGCAGGTCGCATAGCGGTGTGACTTGTTGGCGTTGCGAATCAGTTCGGAGATCCGCGCCAGCAGATCGACCGGAGGCAGACTGCCGGCGAGCGACCGGAAAGCCGCGTGGGCGAAGGCCATGATCAGACTCGCCGGGGTTCCTTTGCCGGAAACGTCCGCCAGAATCACCGCGAAACGCTCATCAGGGAGAGCAATGACATCGAAGAGGTCTCCCCCCACGCTGAAGCACGCCTCGCTCGAGGCCGCGACTTCAAAGTCGGGAATGGCCGGCAAAACCGCGGGCAGAAGGCTCTTCTGAATCTCTCGCGCCACCTGCAGCTCCGAGTCGGCGCGGGCTTTCTCGATCCGCATCTCCTGGGCGCGCGCGCCGGTGAGAGCGGCCAAAGCCTGACGCCCGACCGCGTGGACCAGATTCCTCTCACCCTCGCCAAACTCGCCCGAGAGACGGGGCGAGAAGAGAATGGCGCCCTTCTCCTCACCCGAGGTGAATCGAAAGATGAAGTCGAGCCGGAGAATCTTGAGCGCGGCCTCGGGCGCTTCGGTGGAGTTTCCTTCTCCCTCGACGGACGCCCACGGCACCCCTTCGAGGGAGAGGACATTCTTCACCCCGCGAGAGGCGAGAACCCGCACCTTCCCCTCGGGAGTTGCGCTCAGAAAAGCCGCGCGAAGAATGGTCAGGTGACCCATCAGCGAAGCGAGGGCAATCGAGGCCACGCGAGCGGGGTCGAAGTTTGTGGAGAATTCCCGGCCCAGTTCCACGAGGGTGCGAAGCTGGAACTCCGCGGCCGCCAGTTTCTCCTTGTCACTCAAGGGATTCTGGGGGAGACGTTTCACCAGGCGGCAGACGTTTTTCTCTCCCTCGCGAGCCCGCACCACCGAGTCGGCGATCCGCTGGATCAGCGTGAGGCCAAGGCCCCCTTTAAGGCCTTTCTTCGCGAGGTCCTTGACGTCGGCCACGGGGGGAAGGGGGCCCGGATTGAAGGCCTGGCCCTGGTCGCAGATCTCCGCGCACAGATAGTCGCCTTCAAGTGCGAGGGTGATGTCGACTTCCCCGTCGGAGCGGCCTGCGTAGGCATGTTCTATCGAGTTGGCCGCGCATTCCTCCACGGCCAGCGCCCACTGTTCGCTCTCAACCGCGCCGAACCGGTTCGATTGCGCCACCTCGCGCGCGCGTTCGTGGACGACCGCGAGGTACTTCGAGTCGCTCGGAACCGCGAGACGAAGCAGTACCGAGGCGGAAGGCTTCACGCCTTGCCCGGGAAACTCGAGATGGCTTCCGCTTCGGTCTTGAAGATCTTGAACAGGTGGGGCAGACCCACCATCTCGAAGATGGCGGCGACCGATTCCGACAACTCGCAGATGCGAAGGTCCCCGCCGTTCTCACGGATTTCCTCGATGGTGCCCACGAGGGCCCCGAGACCGGCACTCGCCACGTAGGCCAGGGCCTTCGCGTTGATGACCACGTCATAGCGGCCGCGATCCAGCAACGCGCGAAGGGCGGTGTCGAAGGTTTCGACGGTGTGAGCGTTGATGAAGCCGATGGGAACGAGGACGGCGATCTGGTCGCCATCGCGGGTTTCAACGATGAGTTCCTGTTTCAATTGGGTGGGCTTTCCTGCGGCGTTTCGAGCGGAGGCCTAAGGCTATCCCGACTGGGCCGACACTGACCAGAGCCGAGCCGCCTCCACGTCTTTGGCAAGCTGAGTCTTCAGTTCCTGAACCGAGTCAAAACGCCGCTCTTCGCGCAGGCGAACATGGAATATCAGACGCACCGTGCGGCCATAGAGGTCTCCGTCGAAATCCGGAAGATGGGCCTCGAGGCGCGCCACTTCTCCCCCGAAGGTAGGGCGAACGCCGAGGTTCACCGCGGCCCGCCGCGAGACGGATTCACCCTCGATGAACGCATCAGCCACGTACACCCCGCGCGGCAGGGCCGACACCCCGTTGAGGTCGATGTTCGCGGTCGGGAAACCGAGGGTTCGCCCCCGGTGATCGCCATGCACCACTTCTCCTTCGATCTCGTAGTCGCGCCCCAGGTACCGCCGAACCTCGACAAGATCGCCACGAAGCAGGGCCTCCCGGATCCTCGACGAACTGATCCGCTCCCCCGAGTCCATCATTGTGGGCACCTCGATGGTCTCGAAACGGCCCTGGCCCAGGTGGCTCAGGGTATCGACATCGCCGGAGCGCCCGACGCCGAAACGAAAGCCCTGTCCGACCACCACGCAGGCCGCGCCGACTCCGTCCACCAGCACCTGGTCGACGAACTGAGCGGGGGTGAGCGAGGCGAGGGCCCGGTCGAAACTCAGATGAACAAGGTCCTCGATCCCAATCTCGCGCAGACGTCGCTTCCTCGAGGCCAGGGTCTGCACTCGCGGTGGGGCACCGTGGGGTGAGACGACGGCCGCAGGATGCGGGTCGAAAGTGAGAGCCGCGGGCGACAAAAAAAGACGCCGACCGGCCGTGACACAGGCTTGAAGCAGCTTCGCATGGCCCAGGTGCACACCGTCGAAATTGCCGATCGCCACCGCGCGGCGTCGATCGTCGGTGGGTCGCTCGACGAGCCGCTCGACGCGTATCTCCAACCGGCTCTTACTTCGACGAGCGTGTGGGAGCAGGGCTCGGCGCAGAGTCTGCGGCCTCAACCGGGAGTGGCGCCTGCACCCGCGGGGGAGCCAGGGCGCGGACGATTTGCACCACCCCATCCGGTCCGGCCGCCTCGATCGTATATCCCGTGGCGGTCGCGTTGATCTGGAGTCCCTCGACGGACGCTCGGGTCGCGAGGCCCTCCGACACCACTTCATCCATAGACGAAGGCAGACGACCGTAGGCGAGGCGAAAACCACGGACTCGGGCTTCGGCTATTTCCATACGCTCCAGAAGGCGTGCGGTTTTGGCCGCGTTGATGGCGGGCCGCAGAAGGGAAGGCAGCCCGAAGATCCCGAAGGGGGAAGTCAGATTCTGATACACCCCAAAGAGCGCGGCGAGAATCGCGAGGGCCATGAAGGCCATTCCCATCTTGTCGGAGCCCGCGCCCTTTTTGTCACGGCTGACCGAGCCCTTGACCTCGGTGAGGGCCACGAGATCCCGGTCCATAAGATCCAGGAGGGTTCGGCAGACCGCGAAGTCGTGGAGCGGAGTCGCCTCGACGATCTGCTGGCAGGTCTTGCGACCATCCACGGCATTGAAGACCAGCAGCTCGTCGCCCGACAGGGCGAGCTTGGAACTTCCGCTCATGGTGCCAAGGCCCGAGAGGAGGCCGTCGAGGCCGTCGTCCTCCACCGGCTTAGACTGGATCTGGCTGGTGTCGACGACGCGTCTAAAAACCGCGGCCATCGTGGGAATCCGGCGTTCGATGATCGGCCATTCGTCGACCATCCGAATGCCTTCCATCAAGACGAAGTCGGCGCCCAGGGACACCGCACCGGTCCGTTCGTAATCGACGGTGTTCTGGCTTTCGAAATTGTAGGCGCCTTCGCGCCAGCGAAAGAGCCGGAAGACAACCTGGAAAAGCTGGGCCTCCACAGCTTTACGCAGGGTTTCTTCGGAAGCCATGCCCTCGGACAGCAGAACATGCCCAAGACGCTGCATGGTCTGCTTCTGAAGGGCCAGAGCGTCGTTCAGCTGCTCTTGAGTGATGGCGCCTTGAGTGACGAGGGCGTTGCCGATGCGGTCGGAGGGTCGGGACAGCGAGGATTCGGCAGCCACGATGTTGCCGCCCTCGAAGATCACCTGGACGGTTTCCCCCTCGGTGTTCAGATGAAGGATTCCGGTTTTTCGCTGAAGGCCGATCAGCTGAACGATGTCGGGGAGGCCAAAGTCCTTGAGCGTTCCTGCAAGGGCCATGGTCTATGCCTCCTGATCCGCGCCCGCGCGGGTGCGGCGGGGTGGTGGCGCCACCACAGGGGCCCTGGGCTCGACCGCCTGGGCCAGAACGTAGGTCACCACGGCGAGGCCGGCGAAGACCATTTTGAGGGTTGTCCCAATAGGCTGGGCGGCGAGGATCAGTGGGGCCAGAAAGTGGATGGCGATTGCCGCGCCGGCGCAACCGGCCCAGGCGAGAAGAACGGGAAGGCCGAAGTTGAAATGACCGACCGCAAGATGGCCCGACCCGGGAGCAGCCAGAGAAGCCAGCCGGTGGAACAAGGCCTTTCGCGTCACGTAGGCCGAGATTTCCGCATTCTTAGCGGAACGTGCGGCCGGCGGAATCCCGCGCTTCACCACGAAGAGATGGTGACACTGGGAACAGACATCCTGGGATGTGGATCGGGTCTGGCAGAGCCAGCAGAAAGTTGTACCGCACTTGGGACACTGCTTGCTGAAACTCTGCGCGCCGCGGAAGCGGACTACGGCTGGAATCAGGAGAAGAAGCACCAGGGCGATCACACTCAACCGGCCGAAGGCGTTCTCGGTGGTGAACCGAGCCTCGGGCAAGGCACCCGCGACGATACGCATGGGATCCGGGACGATGTCCGGAGGGGCCTGCAGCATCGAACCGTTGCGATCAAACGAGTACAGACGGTCATAGCGGGCGAGCAGGGCCGCATCGAGGGCGTCCCCCTTGGCGCGCGTCGCCTTCGCCGGATCGAACTGAAGGCTGTTGGCCTCGACGAGAGAGAGGTTGTAGAGGGCGGTTGCTTTGTCTCGCAGAGCACTCGCGGACTCGCTGGCCCGCGTGAAACCGGGGCGGGCACCGTCGTAGTTGCTGCTGTTCGTCTCAATCGCCTTGTTGAATTCGAGGACCGCCGCGTTGTGGTCGAAGCGGGGATCCGCACTCGCTCTCGGCTGAAGAGCCGCAGCCGCCTCGTCAAACCGGCCGCCTCGTCTCGACAGATTAGCGGAGAGAAGCGACCACTCGGCATCGCTTGGGTCTTTGGCCAGACGCTCGGCCACCAAGGCCTCGGCGTCGACCGAAGTGCCGCCATCCGCCAGCAGGTACAGGGTCCGGGCGTCGCGCGCGGCCTCTATCGCACGCTGGTGCTCGATCAAGGGAAGGGCCAGGCCGGACAGTCCCAGACCAACGATGAGGACCAGGGAGACGATCCGTTCCGGACGGCTTGCGAAGATAAAGAAAAGAGTCGCCCACCAGAACGGCAGGTAGCCCCAGCCCATGAATCCTGCGAGAGGGAGCGCCAAAAACAGCACCGACATGAATAGAGCGAGGGACTTAAGGGCACCGGGCAGGCCTTCGGTGACGTCGTGACTGAAAACCGCGGCGTAGCGGAGCAGCAACGCGAACGAGAAGCCGGCGGCGAAGAGCGCGCCGGTGATCAGCAGCCCGAGGAGAAGCATCGACCGCAGACGCCCCCGCTCGAAGGGATTGGCCCACGACTGACTGAGCGCACGCCAGCCCGCACCCATCTTCCCTTCCACCGTGGCCTTCCGTACCTGGTAGGCCGACGAATCCGGGGCAAAGGTGATGGCGGCATCGAGCCCGTCGATGGCATCCGCGGCGGTTCCTTCGGCGGCTCGTGTTTCGGCCCGGCCGGATAGCGCCCCCGCCACGTCGTCGATTGAGAACAGGTTTCGTTCGGCACGGCGCCGCTGAAGATTCAGCAGCGCCTTGGCCGCTGACTCCTTGTCCTGCAGCTTCGTGGCATCGAGCCACGCCTTGAGGTCCGGACCGAAATCGTCGGTCGGGGTTGAGGGGCCGGAAGGCGTAGGCGCGGGCGTAGGAACGGCCCCTGGTGCGGAAGGAGCCGGGGCCTGGGCCAACATAGCCGCGGCCAGGGCGGAAGCGAGCAGACCAGCGATCAAGAGGTGGCCCCCCGGGAAGCCCCGACGAAAGCGAGGCGGAGGTCGAAAAGGACCGCCTCGATGATCTTGGACTCTTCGGCGGTTCGTCTTCCTTCCGTCTTCTCGCGCAGCATCTCAATGGCGCTGATCACCTGGCGCGCCGCGCCGAGGTTTCTCTCCTCGCCGCCGATCAGGTCAGCGGCCTGAGTCGCAAGCGAAATGATGAAAGCAGCGAAGGTGACGGGTGGCGCGTCGCCCGACGGGGCCGCGGAAGATGCCTCCGATGCGGCCGCTGGCGGCGGCACCGAAACCGTAGGCGATTCGGCCGCAGCCTCGGTCTTCAATTCGCCTTCCGCCGTGAAATGGCGCCGGTCGGTCACTTTCAGATGGGGTTCGTCCTGCTCCATACGTTGACCGGGATCGTACACCACCGCCGAGGCTTCGTGAAGAGTCGAAGCACGTCGCGGGTTTCTGCGGAGAACCTTCGGGTCCAGGGAGGGGTCCCTAAAAGGCGAACATGCCCTGGCAGGTCCGGAATGGACTAAAGTCCCCGCTGCGTCCTTGGACGGAGCGTTGCGGTTGGGCAGCGCGACCCGGGGAGCGTCCAGGAATCCAAAAGACCGCCTCCTCCAAATGGACGAAAAGACCGATATCCGGATCATGGTGCTCGATGACGAGCTCCTGATGCTCAAGCTCCACGCCCAGATGCTGGCCCACATGGGTTTCTCATCCGTGAGTACGTGTCAGAGCGGTTACGACGCCCTCGCCACGATGAACACGGCCGCCGGGCCGCCCGACTTGATCCTGCTGGACCTCAGCATGCCCGCGATGGACGGCGTCGAATTCATCCGCCGTCTCGTCGACCGCCAGTTCACCGGCCGGTTGGTTCTGGTCAGCGGCGAAGATGAGCGAGTCTTGCGCACGGTTGAGAAGCTCGCGGGGGCCCACCACATCCGGGTGCTGGGGCATCTCAGCAAGCCGGTTCAGGCCGACAAACTCGCCGCGCTGCTTCGGCGATGGCGCCCCGCCTCCAGCACCTTCGAGATTCAGTGGAAGCGCATGTATTCGGCCGAGGCGGTCCGTGAAGCCGTGAAGGAAAATCAGCTGATCGTCCACTACGAACCACAAGTGGCGATCCGCACCGGAGAGGTGATGGGGGTTGAGGCTCTGGTGCGCTGGCGCCACCCCAAGGATGGTCTGGTGTTCCCGCAGCAGTTCGTGAGTGTTGCGGAGGACACGGGCCTCATCCATCCCCTCACCCGCTTCGTGTTTTCGAGCGCGGTCGCCCAGGCCGCGGTCTGGCGAAAAGCGGGACTGCCCCTCAAGATGGCGGTTAATGTCTCCATCGACGCGCTCGCCTCCCTCGACTTCGCGGACTTCGCCGCCGCCCAGGCCGCCGCGGCCCAGGTTGCACCCAGGGACATCGTCATCGAAGTCACGGAGAGCCGCCTGATGCAGGACCTGCGCGCTCCCCTCGAGGTTCTGACGCGGTTGCATCTGATGAGATTCCAGCTGTCGATTGACGACTTCGGAACGGGCTATTCATCACTGGCCCAGCTTCAGGACATCCCGTTCAGCGAGCTCAAGATCGATCGATCCTTTGTGCACCGCGGGGCGGCCGACCAGACGGTGCGCACGATGTACAGCACCTGTCTCGGACTCGCCCGCCAGCTCAAAATGAGCACCGTGGCCGAGGGCGTCGAGGACAAGCAGGACTGGGAGTTCGTCCGTCAAAGCGATTGCGAAGCGGCACAGGGCTACTTTGTCGGGCGCGCGATGCCCCCGGAATCCGTGATGGGATGGGCGGCCAGGTGGCGCGCCCGTATCGGTCAGGGCTTCCCTGAAGCCGACTGATCCTCGGTCAGGACACTATCCAGCCGCGCCACGAAAAGATCCGCATCGTCCAGGGTCAACACCAGAGGCGGGCGGAGCTTGATGACGTTCTCGTGGGGCCCGTCCGTGCCGGTGAGAATCCGGAAGTCGCGCAGCCGGTTCACGACATACTTCGCTTCCCGCCCCGCCGGTAGGCGGGTGACACGATCGCGAACGAGTTCGACCCCGAGGAAGAGGCCGGATCCGCGCACATCGCCAATGATCGCGTGCCGGGCCATGAGCTCATCGAGCCGTGAACGAAGGTGTGCGCCGACGTCCAGAGCTCGCTTTTGCAGACCTTCGTCACGCAGGACATCCAGCACGGCCAGCCCCGAAGCACAGGCCACCGGGTTTCCTCCGAAGGTGCTGAAGAACTCCATGCCGTTGTCGAACGAGCGGGCGATCGCAGGTGTTGTGATCACGGCGCCGAGAGGAAAACCGTTGCCCATCGGCTTGCCGAGAACCACGATGTCCGGCACCACGTCCTGCGTTTCGAAGCCCCAGAAATGAGTGCCCAGCCGGCCAAAGCCCACCTGAACCTCGTCGGCGATACACACTCCCCCCGCGGCGCGCACGTGGCGGTAGGCTTCCGCCAGGTATCCGGAAGGCGGCACGATCTGACCGCCCACACTCGGCCAGGTCTCCGCGATGAAGGCGGCAGGGGGGCGACCCTGGATCAGAAGACGCCCGACCACATCCCCCACGGCCCGCCCGAATTTGACGCCGGCGTCAGGGTCGTCCCGGCGGTAAAGGCCACGATAGTCATCCGGAAGGGGAGCAATGTGAACGAAGTCCCTGCGGCCTGAACCCCCGGCGCCCTCGAATTTGTAGGGACTAATGTCAATGAGCGAAGCGGTGTGGCCGTGGTAGGCGTTTTCGAGGACCACAACGTCGGGGCGCTTCGTGTGGGTGCGCGAAATCCGCAGGGCCAGATCGTTCGCCTCGGACCCCGAGTTCACGAAGAAGCAGACTCGAAGGGGCTCGGGGAGAAGTGCGGTCAGACGCTCGGCGTAGCGCAGAGGAAGGTCGTGCAGATACCGGGTATTCGTGTTGAGCAGACCGATCTGGGCCTGCACCGCCTTCACCACGGTGGGATGGGTGTGGCCGACGAGGGGCACGTTGTTGTACATGTCGAGGAAGGCCCGGCCCGTCTCGTCGTAGAGAAACGCCCCCCATCCGCGAACGATCTTCAGCGGACGGTCGTAAGACACTCGAACGTTGGGTCCGAGCAAGGCTCGTCGCTTATCGCGGGTTCTTAAGGCTGAGTCGGGAGGTGGGCCGAAGCGTTCGGACGGGATGCCCAGGATGAGGTTCGGGTCGGGCGATAGCTCGGTCCAGAAGCTCCGTTCCGAGGCGCGGCAAACGCCCGGGAAGTCCCGCCCTAGTTCCAGCAGGTCCAGGAGAATCTGGAAGTGGAGGTGCGGAGACCAGTCTCCGTTCGCGGGTGGCACGCCCACCCGCGCGATCTCCTCTCCCGCGGCGACCGCCTGTCCCTCGCGAATGCCGGTCAGCGTGTCCACGGAGAGGTGGCCGTAGAGGGTGAAGAAGGGTCGCCCTGCGTCGGTCGCGTGCTCCAGAACAATCATCGGCCCATAATCCTGAGGTGCCTCGTTGTTGGCGAGAATGTGGACGCTGCCCGGAAGTGGGGCACGCACGCGCGACCCCGGCTCCACAAACAGGTCCACGCCCAGGTGGATCGTGCGCCGTTCGTCCGTGGGGGCCTGGCCGGGGCCGAACAGCGGCGAGACGTACAGGAGGCGCGCCTCGTCGTAGCGGCCCACACCGACCCTCACTCCCGCCCGGCGCATTTCGCCGAAGAGCGTCTCCGTCAGCGTGGAGGTTTCGGTGGCGCGAGGATCGGCTCCAAGCAGTGGACTCGCCACACTGAGGTCGAACACAATTGTGGGCGTGGTGCGAAGGTCCTGATCAAGGACCGGAGCCATGTCGTCTCGATTCCGCTCGATCCATGAGGTCACTTCCGCGGCCCCACCAACCGCAGGTCGACCGCACGCATGACGCAGGCGCGCTTCGGCCACCGCGGGCGAGATCTCGAGCAATCTTTCGAGCGCCGCCCAGGCCGGAGCCTCGCTGATCGTCACGTACGGATCGTCCGGCCGGGCCGAGGCCATGATCGCCGAGTTGGTCACGCTGACCGACAAGCGGGCGAGGATCAGCGGGAACAGGGCCGCGATCTCAATCTCCTCAAGGGGGTTGCCTTCGTGGTAACCCCTAACCAGGGTGGCCGCCACGGCCAGCGGCTCGTCGGCTCCCAACAGGGCATAAGCGGCTCCCACCGCCGCCTCGGCCGCCACCAGCCCTCGATGCATGTCGCCGAAGTCGATGACGCTCGCGATCTTGCGCGGTGCCTCGGTGACAGGATCCACGATCACGTTGTAGTCGTTGGCATCCGAGTGAATGACCGCGCGGCGAAGATTCGAAAGGACCGGGCGGACCTTGGACTTGAAGATGGCCATCGCACGTTCCACCAGCGCCCGTCGGGCCGGGTCCGCGATGTTCGAGAGGGCGCTAGAGGTCCAGTCGGCGCGGGAGAGATCCCACTTGAAATCCCGCTCGGCCGCGGGGTGAGTGAAATCGCGCAGACCGACATCCAAGGCGGCCAGAAACCGCCCCAGGCTGTCGAACATCTCGTCGGTCTTCGGGCGAACTTCTGCGAGCGGCGTCCCCTCAATGAAGCTGAGCATGAAGCCGCAACGAGACGGTCCCCCATCGGTCGGGGTCCAGGACACGAGCGACTCGCCCGAACGCGAGGTTCGGACCTGGGGGAGCCGAAGTTCGGGAGCGCTTCGGGCCAGATGCAGGAGGGCCGCGCACTGCATTTCAACCAGACCACGTTCGCGCCCCGGGTGCATCACTTTCAGCACGAAGCTTGCACCCGAGGCCGAGATGATCAGGAAATTCTGGTCGTACTCCCCCGGCAAGGCCTCGGCTCGCACGTCGTGAGCCGCACCGAGGTCGTACCACTCGCAGGCGCGACGGACGACCTCCTCCAGGAAAACGGGCGGGCCGGGTTCGGCCAGGGTTCTCTCGAAAGTCACAAGCAGAGCCTAATCGCGGCCCGACCATTTTCACGTCGAGATACTTGAGGGCGAACGGGCGATATCATCGCCGCAGGAGCCCCGAATGAAACAGATGTTCGCCGCCTTGGTCGTCCTGAGTCTTGCCGCCCAAAGCTTCGCCCAGAAGGCGATCGTGGTGGTGCGGCACGCCGAAAAGGTGGATGAGTCGGCGGATCCCGCTCTTTCGGCGACGGGCATCGCACGCGCCGCCGCCCTCGAGAGACTTCTCAAAAGCCTGGACATCAAGGCGGTTTACGTGACCCAGTACCAGCGCACCTGGCTGACCGCGGACGACGTCATGAAAGCGCGCGGTCTCCAGCCGATTCAGGTCTCCGCGGACGAAACCCCTACTCTCGCCGAGCGGATGAAGAAAGAGCACCCGGATGACGTCGTTCTCACCGTCGGTCATTCGAACTCGGTGCCGCGACTCCTCAAGATTCTCGGCGTTTTGGACAAGATCGAGATCGCGCACGAGGAGTACGACAATCTCTTCATCGTCGTGCCGAAGGCCTCCGGTCCTCCGACCCTCCTGCGGCTGCGCTTCTGATTCCGGCCGGTTCGGCCCCCTGCTCCTATCCGACGAGAACCACGGCCACCACGCCGGACGCGAGCAGCAGGACCGAAAGAGGCAGCATTCGCATCCGCAGTTCCTTTGACCCGACCGACATCGCCACGCCGGCTTTCGTCACGGTGTTCGCGATCGCCGCGATCAGGATCGTGCGGGCGGCCACCCCGATCATGTCGCCCTGCTGACCTGCGAGATTCGCCATCGATAGGGCGATCGCATCCACGTCGGTGAGACCCGCCACCGCACCCGCGAGGTAGAGGCCGGTGGCGCCCAGGTAGACCTGCGCGGCTTTGGCCGCGATAGTGACGATGCCGAACAGCAGGCCGAACTTCACCGCCTCGCCGAGTTCGAACGGATTGCTTCCGGACCGGACGCTCCCCTTCTCGCCGTCCTCGCGACGAGTGAAGAGGAAGGCGCAGATCAGCAGACTCACCGCACCCATGATCGAGACGCCAAGGGCGAGGCGCCGGCCCAGGTCGGCATTGATCACCGTGACCACGACGAGCACGCGGAAGAACATGATCGTCCAGGCAATGAGGATCCCTAGCGCGAAGGCCGACGAGCGTTGGGGCTCGTGGCGGGAGCGCTGGGAGAAGCCAAGGGTCACGGCCGTGCTCGACACCAGGCCGCCCAGAACACCCGTGAGCGGAATGCCGTGCTCCTGGCCGAGCACCTTGACGAGCACATAGCTCGCGAAGTTGAGGCCGGAGATGAGAACCACCATCAGCCAGATCTTGTAGGGGTTCAGAACGTTCATCGGTTCCGGCCCGTAGGCTTGATTGGGCAGCAGGGGCAGGACGATGACGGTGATGATCGAAAACTTGAGCACGGCCTCGACGTCTCCAGCTTCGATGTGGCGCGCCGTCTCGACGGACCAAGTTTTGATCGACAGCAGCAGCAGCGTGCAAACCGCGATTGCGGTGGCGAGCGCCGATTCTCCGGCCACGCACAACGAGCCGAGCACGAACACGACGAGTGCTGAAACTTCCGTGGTCGCACCCACGTCGCCCTCTCGCGCGGTGAGGACGTAGGAGGCGAGGGCAATCGAGGCGATCGCCAGGAAGGCGATCGGCAGAACGAAGACCAGCTGCAAGTGGAGTTGCAGGTGGGTGGCGGTGGCACCGAGCAGGGAGATCAGAGCAAAGGTGCGAGCCCCCGCGAAGCTCTCCTGATTGGGCCCCTGGGTTCTCTGTCGCTCGAACCCCAGGAGCAAACCGAGGCCCATCGCGGTTCCAAAGCTCGTGGCGAGCTCGATGGGCGTCACGAAGGAATTGTAACCCCCGGCGTCAAGGGCACCGGACTCTTAAGACGTTTCATGGCACGGTCCAGGCTACCGAGTCCGAGCCTCCCAAACCTGAACCTCGATCCGTCGGCGGGCCTGATCAGTCTGGGTGAGCATTTGAGCGGGGCTTCGTGGAGATCCCTCGGGCACGGACCTGCGTCCGACCCTCGGGATGACTCGGCTCTAGTCTACGGAAAGCGCCGAGTCAATTCGCCACTTGCGGTTGGAAGGTGATCGGGACTATAGGTTTGTCGATGGCTTCGCGCGGGCCGATGGTGATCTGGAGTGCGTCCTCGATCGATCCCACCAGGTGGAACTTGAGGTCTTTCCGAACGTTCTCGGGCAACTCTTCCTTGACCTGCTTCTCGTTTCGCTTTGGCAGGAGGATCTCCTTCATGCCGAGGCGATGCGCGGCCAGGACCTTCTCTTTGATGCCACCCACCGGAAGGATGCGGCCGGAAAGCGTGATCTCGCCGGTCATGGCCAAACCGCGCTTCACCGGACGACCGAGCAGCAGCGACACGATAGCGGTCACCAGCGTGATGCCGGCGGACGGACCATCCTTGGGAATGGCGCCTTCCGGCACGTGCAGATGGATGTCGACTCGCTCGAAGAACGAGTCTTCGATTCCGAGACGCCGGGCGTTCGATCGGACCCACGACAGCGCCGCGGTGGCGCTCTCCTTCATGACGTCACCGAGCTGGCCCGTGATAGTGAGGCCCTTTTCGCCCCACATCTGCGAGGCCTCGATGAAGAGGACATCGCCACCCGACGGCGTCCATGACAGACCCAGGGCGACGCCCGGAATAAGCGCCCGCTCCTCGATCTCGCCCTTCTCGAAGAAGGGCGCGCCCAGGAACTCCTCAACCTTCTCGGGGGTGATCGCGATGATCTCGGTCGTGCCTTCCGCGCGCTTTCGCGCCACCTTGCGAATGATGCTCGCGGTCTCGCGCTCGACGTTGCGCAGACCCGCTTCCCGCGTGTACTCGCGGATGAGCTTGGTGATGGAATCGTCTCCGAAGGCGATCTGTTCCGCAGTCAAACCGTGGTTCTCGAGCTGTTTCGGGATGATGTGGCGTCGTACGATCTGGTGCTTCTCCTCCTCTGTGTAACCGGCGAGGCGGATGACTTCCATGCGGTCGCGCAAAGCCGGCGGGATGGTGTCCAGCACGTTGGCGGTGGTGATGAAGACGATCTCCGAAAGGTCGAACGCGACGTCAAGGTAGTGATCCTTGAAGCTGTTGTTCTGCTCGGGGTCCAGCACCTCGAGCAATGCCGCCGCGGGGTCGCCGCGGAAGTCGTGCCCGAGCTTGTCGACTTCATCGAGCATGAACACAGGGTTCTTGCTCTCACAGCGGCGGAGCCCCTGGATGATCTGCCCGGGGAGCGCTCCTATATAGGTGCGGCGATGACCACGGATCTCGGCCTCGTCGCGCATTCCGCCGAAAGACAGCCGGTGGAACTTGCGTCCCATCGCGGCCGCTATCGACTTGCCGAGCGAGGTTTTGCCGACACCGGGAGGGCCAACAAAGCAGAGGATGGGGCCCTTAACGTCGGGCTTCATCTTCTTGACCGCGAGGTACTCGAGGATGCGGTCCTTGATCTTTTCGAGGCCGTAGTGATCGGCGTCCAGGACATCCTTCGCCTTCTGGATGTCCAGTTCGACGTCGGTGCGCTTGTTCCAGGGCAGGCTCACCAGCCAGTCGATGTACGTCCTCGTGACCGTGTACTCGGCCGCGGCCTGAGGCATGCGGGTGAGGCGATCGAGTTCGCGAAGCGCTTCCTTCTTCGCTTCCTCGGTCATCTCGGCCTTCTCGATCTTCTCGCGCAGCTCGGAGATCTCGCGCTGCTGATCGTCACCGTCGCCCAGCTCTTTCTGGATGGCCTTCATCTGCTCGCGCAGGTAGTACTCGCGCTGATTCTTCTGAAGTTCCGTCTTCACCTGGTTCTGGATCTTCGAACCGACTTCGAGAACCTCGAGGTCTTTCGCGAGCAGACGATTCACCCGCTCGAGACGTTCGTGGACGGAGAGGACTTCAAGCAGTTCTTGCCGCTGAGCGCTGGTGAGCGAAGGCAACGACGATGCGATGAAGTCGGCGAGGTGGCTCGGGTTCGTGGTCCGGGCCGCCATGTTTTTCAGTTCATCGGGCAGGTTCGGAGTGAGGTCGACGGCTTTTTGGAACATCGACAGCGCGGCCTGCGAGAGAGCCTTCACCTCGATCTGCTTGTCGGCCGAGTCGGTGTCTTTCAGCAGCTCGATCCGCGCCTTGATGTACGGCCGATACTGCGTGATCTCGAGGACCTTAAAACGGCCCACGCCCTGGACCACGAGGCGCAGCGTGCCGTCGGGGAACTTGAACATCTTATGGATGTGGGTCAGGGTGCCGATGGTGAAGAGGTCGGCCTCAACCGGATCGTCGACTGCGGCTTCTTTCTGGGTCAGCACGCCGATGGTGCGCTGCTGGCGCACCGCGTCGTTGACCAGGGTGACCGACGCGTCGCGCGCGACCGCGAGCGGCAGCACCGCCTCTGGAAAGAGAACGGTGTCGCGGAGCGGAAGGATCGCGATCTCGGACGGGAGGTCCGACAGGGACGACTGAGAGAAGCCTCCGGATTCGAAGTCGGGCGGCTGGTTTTCGATGGGGTCGGACACTTGCGGATCTCCCTTCTTAGAGGGCGGCCACCAGGGCTGCCCCTACGGTTGGCGGCATCGGGGCCGCCCCTACAGAGCGACCACCGAGGCCGTCCTTACGTCACGACTAGGGTTGACCATCATGGCCATCCCTACACTACGGGTGGGCGGCCACGGGGGCCGCCCCTACCATCAGCGGTCGAGGCGCAGACCCATAACGATGACGGTTTCGCCACGACGGACTCGCAATCGCGCGACCTTGGCGGAGGCCGCCTTCCGAACTGCGGCGTTGAACTCTTTGACCGTCGACACTTCTTCGCCCGAGACCATGAGGATCAGGTCCCGGCGAGCGAGACCGGCAAGTTCTGCCGCCCCCCCCGCTTCCACCGAGCGCACGACCACGCCACGGACGCTGTCGTCCAACTCCATGCGCTCGCGCAAGGTGGGGGAAAGAGTCTGAAGCTCGACCCCCAGATTGGTGACCGCCTTCTCTTCTGACTCCGCCGCGGCGTCCTCATTGGAGGCGACTTGAGCGTCGCCCTCCGGGAAGGTACCAAGCGTGATCCGCGCGGACTTCTCGGCACCAGCGCGGATCAGCTTCAGCGTAACCGTCGTCCCGGGAGACAGGCTTGCGATGTAGCTGGTCAAGGATGAATTGTCGGTGACGAGGCGGCCATCAACTTCATAGATGTAATCCTCAAGCTGGATTCCGGCCTTGTCGGCGGGGCTTCCCTTGGTGACATCGCCCACGATGACGCCCTGGGCGGTGGGCCGGCCGAAGGTGAGGGCCAGATCCTCCGACGCACTCTGGATAGAAACTCCCAGCCAGCCGCGAATGACCTTTCCCTTCGACTTGAGCTGGGGAAGGATGGCCTTGACCGTATTGATCGGGACCGAGAACCCGACGCCGGCGCTCTGCGCGAGGCCCTGAGTGATGATCAGCGTGTTCATGCCGATCACCTGGCCGCGAGTGTTGAGCAGCGGACCGCCCGAATTGCCGGGATTGATCGCGGCGTCGGTCTGAATCATGTCCACACCCGTTCCCGGCTGACCGAGGGGAAGGTTTCGGCCCGAGCCCTTGCCGGACACAACACCTACGCTGAGGCTGTTGCCAAAACCGAACGGGCTGCCGATCGCCATCACCCACTCCCCCACTTCGGCGGCTTCAGAGTCGCCGAGTTCGAGGACCGTGAGGGGCTCTTTGGGCTCGATCTTGATGACTGCGACGTCCGTGCGAGCGTCCTTGCCCAGGACCTTGGCGTCATATCGCTTTCCCGAGACCAGGGTGACGCTGATCTGATCGGCTTCGTCGACCACGTGGCGGTTCGTGAGAATGGTGCCGTCGGCGTCAATCACGAAGCCAGAGCCACCGGAGCGCTGGTTGGGCTGGTTCGGCCCGAGGGGATCCTCGTCCTGGAAGAAGGGGAACGGAAGCTGACGGCTCCCGCGGCCCTGAGTTCTCGGCTTGCTGGAGACGGTGATGTTCACGACTGCGGCGTTTTTGGACTTGACGATGTTGCGGAAGGTGTCAAGAGTGAGGGGAGCGCCGGGGGCCGGTGTGGCCATGGGAGCCGCTTCGAGCGCTCGCGCTTCGGCGGTCTGCGGACGCCGGACCTGGGACTGGAAGAACGCGGCAAGAAGCGTCGTCGCCATCGCCACCGCGAAGAACGTCGCCACTGCCCGGGATCTGGAGGTCATCGTCTTATTGGATCTTTCTTTAGGGATCAGCCTTGAGTCTTTTGGGGAACTTGTGCGCCCACCCGATCACAGTGACCGGGCCCAATGATTGTACGTAGCAGCCCTTGATTAAGTCTTAACCGAATTCGCACGGGGGGCCCTTCTGTGCCCAGGCCGCTCAGCAGGATGCGATCTCGGTCACAGGATGCGGGCTCGGCCGAAATTGTCGGGGCGAATCTTGTGCCCGCCTGAACCGGGGCGGGCCCGAGCAAAAATGTAGGGGCGGGCCATGGCCCGCCCGCGGAGACCACGAACACCACGACCGCGCCCCTACACCGGGGTACGACGGGCGGGGCATGCCCCGCCCCTACGTCATCAATAATCGTCCATTCCCATGCCGCCGGGGCCACCGGGGCCGCCCGAGGGCATCGCGGACTTCTTCTCGGGGATCTCGGCCACCACCGCTTCGGTGGTGAGGAGAAGACCCGCGATCGAGCTCGCGTTCTGGATGGCAAAGCGGACCACCTTGGCGGGGTCGATGACGCCCGCTTCGGTGAGGTTCTCGAACTTGTCGATGCGGGCGTTGTAGCCCTCATCCGACTTCATCTCTCGAACCTTGGCCACGATGATGCTGCCTTCCTTGCCGGCGTTGGTAGCGATCCAGCGCATGGGCTCTTCGACCGCGCGACGGATGATGGCCGCACCCGCCTTCTGGTCCTCGGAAAGCGTCTTGCCGTCGATCAACTTATCGAGGGCCGGGATGGCGCGGAGCAGAGCGACGCCGCCGCCGGGAACGATGCCTTCTTCGACCGCTGCCTTG